>ENA-UOOA01000023-UOOA01000023.1-human-gut-metagenome-genome-assembly--contig:-P61old-NODE-23-length-315192-cov-15.825114_pt1 | contig 315192 bp, 254 predicted proteins | sample MGYA00242467_ERZ724014 | MGnify/ENA metagenome assembly ERZ724014
AAGGAATGATATGTTAATTATCATACAAAACGCATATTTAACAAGTAATCGTAATCACGATTGCTATTATTGCAATTCTTGCGGGAATACTGCTCCCGGCATTGAACTCCGCAAGAGAAAAAGCCCGTAGCATCGCCTGTCTGTCCAACGAGAAACAGACGGGACTGAGCTGCCAGCTTTACGCAGATCAGAACAACAACCTCCTCTCAATCCAGTTCAACGCCGGAGACGGACCGGATAACTATTACTGGAGCGTCGAAGTCTTCGGATCCCGGAAAGCGATCCCGAAAAGCGCGTTCTGCCCATCTTTTCCGGACGCCGTCAAAGAATCGGACTCCTATGCGAAAACATACGGAATGAGGGGACTTTACACACTGGGAGACACCGTGGACAAAGCCCACGGAAGCCCTGTCGTTTCCGGAGGACTCAGCCATAACAATCCGTTGTTCATCGACTTCCGCAGGCTGAAGCATCCCACCATCTTTCCGATCCTGTTCGACACCATCGGCTGCACCACGGGAACTCCGTCCTGGAGCTTCAACGGGACGGAGCTCAAAGGAATTCATTTCCGTCACGGCGGACGGACAAACTCATGGTATGCGGACGGACATGCCGGAGGAACCGATTTCTATTCCTGCTATACAAAATTTTCCCCGACCGGATACCTTTACACAAACGGCGGGCGCTTCCGCCGCGCCGATTACCGGATCGCATATCCCTGATACACAAACTCCATGAAAGGATTTTTTATGAAACTCCGCCATCTTCTTCTCCTTACGGGTCTGCTTCCGTCCCTTTCCCTTGCCGGACTGGATACCGGACGCGTTCATCTGCACGGATCAATGAAACTGAATAACGCGGAAATCGCATCGGGAGGAAAAGCGGTTTATGCGGCATACCCTCCGGATTCGGATCTCGCCGGAAAAGTCGTGACATTCGACCTGGAAGGGAAAGCCAATGCATGGGAAACACGGGAAATCTCGGTCATCCCGGAAAAAGACGGCATCATTTCCGTTCAATTCTTCGCGCCGCACCCGAAAGGAAGACAATTCATATACGGAACGTTCTATGACAACATCTCATGGAACGGCTCTCTTCTTCCGAACGGGAATTTCGAACAGGGTGGATCGGGATGGAAAGTCCGCAACTATCCGGGAGGCGAGCAGTATCCGGCAAGAATCATCACCGACCGGGGGATCGTAAAATACGGGAAACAGTGCGTTCTGACATCCAGCGTCTCCCGCGCGGTTTTCACGCTCAAGGTAAAACAGGGAGTCCCGGTGAAGCTGACGTTCCGGCACTGTTACGCCGGACCGCTGAACGTCGGAACCGATGTAACGCCAGTGGAACTGCGCCCCTATGCGAACCGCGATTATACCGATGCAACGGCGATGGACGGAAAAGGGGGATGGTCCGACCAGGGACCGGACGACGACCTGCACGGTTTCGATCCGTCACTCGTTTCCTTTGGCGGAATGGAATTCTCAATGATTGATCCCCAGAAAAACGAAGGAAATGCCATTCTGACATTTGACTCCCGTTATTGCCGGACCGGTCTGAAAGAAGTGAAAATCCATTTCCGGGAATCCCAACCGAAACAGCGATTCTTTTATCTGCTCCACACCTCCTGCTGGACGCCGGCGAAAACGGCGGTCGGAACCGTGAAATTCCATTTTGCGGACGGACTGAACGCGGAATATGAACTCCGTTCCGGGCGTGATGTCGCTGACTGGATTTCCTCTTCCGGCGCGTCAAACGCAAAAAAGGTATACGAAGCACCGACGAAAAACAGAAAAGGCGGTCTTTTTCTCTCCCGTTTCACGCTTCCCGGAAAACCGGTCTCCGCAATTTCGTTTTCCTCGACGGGAAAAGCGGTCTGGATCATCGCCGCGGCAAGTTTTTCTTCCCGCGAAGTCAGCACCGGGATGAACGAGTTCAAACCGGATGCCGCATGGAAGCCCTGCGATTTCCCAAGCCTTCCGGTTGAAAAAGACTCCGCGATCGACTTCAGCCGCTTCATCGAACCGGGCCCCTCCGGAAAATACGGGCGAGTCCGTTTTTCTCCGAACGGCGGAATTGAATTTGAAAAACTTCCCGGCGTCGAACAGCGCTTCTTCGGATACGGCGAATGGAGCTGCGATAAACTTTACCGGATCGGAGAACGGAAAAAAATCAAAAGAGACCGTACCAAAGATATACCGTTGTTTTTCCGGCTCCTGCGCAGGCAGGGCTACAACTCCCTGAGGATCGGTTCCATCCCGGACAACCGCGATATGAAAAATCTCAAATACGACGTAAAATGGCTTGATTTCATGGACTACTTTACGGCGGAAGGCAAAAAACAGGGAATCTATTTCTATGTGAACCTGAACTACGGATCGCTCGGCAAGCGGTACCGGACAAGTCAGGATGTCCTCGAAGGGCGTTTCCGTTTCATCATCGGCGATCCGGCGGTCCGGGAAAGCTGGAAACATCTGGCAAAAGAACTGCTGGATCACGTCAATCCCTATACAGGCACGGCCTGGAAAGAAGAACCGTCCGTGATCTGTCTGGAATTCAGCAATGAACTGGAACTCGGAATCCATTATTATGCACGCCTCCCGGAGCACCTGAAACAGCAGTTGCTCGAACGATGGCACCGGTACCTCGGAGCGAAATACGGTTCGCTGGATGCAGTGAAAAAAGCATGGGGCGCAACCGGAACGGCAAAAGCGGTGACAGACCTCGAATACCCGCAAAACTACTGGGTCGACAATCAGGAAAACCGGGACTGGAATGAGTTTCTGACCGACTGTCTTTCTGAGGCTCAGCTCTGGTGCGCCTCCGAACTCCGCAAAATGGGTTGGAAAGGGCTCGTCACACAATACAACTGCGGGAAACAGATCCGTCACAGCCGGTTGCGTGCGGAATGTTGTGATGCCGTTTCCATGAACACCTATTTCAACCATCCCCGCGGCGGCTGGGGCGGAGCCGGAACTCAATATATGCAAAACAGCGCCATCGAATCGGCGGTTCCCCACTATCTGACGGTCTCCGCCTCCCGCCTTTCAAACAGACCGATCTTCATCACGGAGCACAATCACTGTTACCCGAACCAGTTTCAGTACGAAAACGGGCTCACGTTCCCCGCTTATGCCGCGCTTCAGAATTTCAGCGGACTGTACATTCACAGCGAAGCCGTATTTCTGGACCGGAATCCGGATCTGATTTACAATCCGCCTTCCATGCCGGATCCGTTCCGGGTATACGATTCGCCGCTCCACCGTGCGAATGAATTCCTCGGAGCGTGTCTTTTCGCACGCGGCGACGTCCGCCGTTCGCAAAACAGAATCGACCTGGCATACGATACCGCCTGGCTGCGGAACTGCCCGCCGGATGCGGCAGTGAATACGGAACAGTCGAAACTGTCGCTTCTGACCGGCTTCGGACTCCGGGTCACCGATCTTCCATTCCAAAGCAAATCCGCATTCCGGATCCGGGAGAAGACAGCGGAATTGACCCTGGCTCCCGCCGGCGGATCGCAGGCAAAAATGGAACTCTTTTTCAGCGAAGTCGGTTCCGCGGGGAAAAACACATTCTCTTTGAAGCAAACGGTCGCCCGCATGAGGAGATCCGGCATTCTTCCCGCAGGGAACCGGACGGATACCGATGCGGCAATCTTCGAAAGCGATACCGGCGAACTGCTTTTGGACCAGTCCGGCTGTTCCATGACCGTGACAACACCGATGACGGAAGGCTCCGCGCAGCCTGCGGGAAACACCGGACGCATCCATGTGTTGGAGATCCTTGAACGCAGTATAAATTCAACGGTCGCCCTGACCTCTGTTGACGGGAACCCTCTGACGGACTCCGGACGGATGGTGCTTGTCATCGCCACGGAGCAGGCTGCCACCGGAATGAAAATGACCTCCGACCGCACGACCGTTCTGAACCCGGGCCGTTATCCGGTGCTGATGCGCACGGGAAAATTCCGGCTCCGTCTGGCACTTGCAAATGGAAAATATACGCTGTATCCCCTTTCCGTCAACGGAATCCGCCGTGTCCCTCTGCCTATGAAACGGGAGGGAAAAAGCTGGATCGCGGAAATCGACACCGCCGCGCTGCCAAACGGACCTACACCATTTTTCGAACTCATAAGAAAATAAGATTCCTGTCGGAACAGCCGATCCCCGACGCCTTGCACCGGGGAACTTACTCTTCCCCGGTCAAGCCCCGTTGGAATAAATCTTCTCTGTCACCGGCCCCGCTGTCAATTCCGGAACAAATCCGCATTTTCCGCCAACGGGCGATCTCTTCAGAAAATACCAGCTCCCCGCCGGATGAACTCAAAAACGGATGAGAACAATTCCACCGGAAATCGCGTGCTCATAGTGAAACAATTCCGGAGGAAGCGGTTTCCTCTTCAAATCCCGCATCGTAATGTACACCAGACGGCGGGGATACTTTTCCGCAGCCAGTTCCGTCAGAGCCCTGTCCGGATAATATCTTCCCGCATATTCCGGATAATTCTTGAAGCCGTATTCAAATTCACCCCATTTCCCCAGAATGATCAAGTCTGAACGTTTAAGTTTCCATGCAACGGCGGCAGCTTCACCCCGTCCTGTCACGACAATATCCTCGGGAGCCACCGGAATTTTATTCAGGCACTCAGTCAGACCGATTTCCGTCATCTTGTCTCCGAACAATACCGCCGGGATGGAGAAAATCCCCAAAAGGATAATCGGACATAATCCCAAAAAAGAGAATCGGAGTGTAGAAAAAATCCTTGTTCCGGACTGCAGAAGCAGTATGCCGTATCCAAGCGAACAAACACTGAAAAGCCACGGGAAAGGATTGAATTCCGGGAACGGGGAAGGAATCCGGGGAACAAACAGCAAAATGCTCATGCCGATCAGACAGCTCCCCCCGACCGTCACCCACAGGGCACCCCAGAACCGCCGTAACACATTCATTGTTTTCTCTGCGGAACGCGGACGAATCCGCAGTGCATGGCGAAACGCTATCGCCGTCAAAGCAGCCAACGGCAGAAAACAAGGCAGAATGTAAGTGCCGAGTTTACAGCTGGAAACGGAAAAAAACAAAAACGGCAAAACGGTCCAGCACAGCAGAAAACGCAGAAATGAGGAATGAAGCCAACGCCGTGCGATTCCCCGCCATGCGACGAACCACAACAGTCCGGCAGGCATCATCCCGCCCAGCAGAACCGGCAGGAAATACCAGAATGGCTGCGGCTTACGGTCATAAGTATGACTGAAAAAACGATTGACATGCTCCTCAAAAAAGAAATAACGCCAAAAATCAGGCTCCGCCTGATGAACAGCCAATGACCACGGCAGAACAACGGCAAGCATGACAAGCAATGGAATCCACGGAAAAAGAAAAAGTTTTCTCCACTCTTTCTGCCATATCAGAAATGGAACCGCGACTATAACCGGAACGGCGATCGCAAGAAATCCTTTAATGAGAAACGCAACGCCTGCGAATGCCCCCGCCGCAATCAGCCAGCAGAAAACATATCGTCTTTCCGAAGAACTCCACGCAAAATAAAACGCCATGATACTCAGACTGAGCATACAGGTCAGCTGACTGTCCAGCACGGCAAACGTGCCGACTCCGAAAACCAGACCGGAACACAAATAAATGCCCGCAGCCAAACCGGGCAGAAATGGATCACGGCTGTACCGGTACATCAGAAAATAGAGAAATGCCGCCGTCAATAAAACACCCAAGACGGACGGCAGCCGCAGCGCGAAAGCATTTTCCCCGAATAAAGCAAAACAAACCGCCGTCATCTGATAGCCGGTCGCGGGTTTCTCAAAATAACGGACGCCGTTCAGACGGGGAACGATCCAGTCTCCGGAACTCAGCATCTCCCGCGGAATCTCGGCATAGCGGAATTCATCCGGGCGGATCAACGGGCGGATTCCAAGCGGCAGAAGATAGGTACACAGAAAAAAAAGAGACAAAAGCACCAGCATGTGCCGATGAATTTTACAAAAAGGATGTGTCGTCATACAGGAAATTCCCAAAATGTGATGGATTTCATTTGCTTCCAGTCAATAGACCGCGAAAGAGGTTTCTATCATTCAAAACAGAACATCTTCATAACCCTGCTCCTTACTTTGATGGATGAATCTTAAAAAACGGAATTCCGCTTTCATCCGTCAATATAGAAGCGGTATCTTATGGGAATATGATAAAAAAATTAAAACACGTTCATCTTTCCGCATTTTTCGGGAAATGAACGGTAAAAGAACTGCCTTTTCCGGCAGTACTGTCAAGAACGACAAATCCGCCGTGAGCCACGGCAACAGCTTGAACCATAGCCAGTCCCAAACCATTGCCGGGAAGATTCCGGCTCGTATCAGCACGGTAAAACCGCTTGAAGACCTTTCCGCACTCCTCTTTGGAAATGCCGCAGCCGGTATCGGAAACCGTGAGGAGAATTTCACCGGACGTATCAGAAATCCCAGCCATGACCGAACCGCCTTCCGGAGTAAACTTCACGGCATTGTCCAGCAAATTGCCAATCAGCTGCTGAATGCGTGCCGGATCCGCATAAAGAATGACCGGTTCCGTCGGAAGCTCAATGGAAAGAGTCTGTTGTTTCTGTTCCGCCAACATCCGGAAAAGCTCGGCGGAACGTTGAAGCAGCGCTCCGAGATCGAATGCTTTCTTATGAAGAATCCCTGCGCCGGATTCCGTCTTGGCAATATTGAGCATCTGATTGATAAGCGCCTGCATTCTGCGGCAGTCTTCCGTATTGTCCCCCAGGACAGTTAATAGTTTTTCCCGGGAAGGATGTCCCATTGCCGCGACTTCGGAACGCCCGATGATCCGGGTAAGAGGCGTCCGTAAATCATGAACAATATCATCGGCAAAGGTTCGCAGTTCCTGCATCAGCATTTCCGTATTCTGTGTCATTTCATTAAAGCTGGCAATCAACCGGTCGGTTTCCAGACATTCCGACTCGGCGGGGACACGACAGGAATAATCGCCGTTCGCAATTCTGGCGGCAGCCCGCCCGACATTTTCTATGCCGCGGGTCATACGGCAGGCAATCCACCATCCGCCCAGAACACTCAGGGCAAGAACCGCCAGTCCGGTAACCAGCAAGGCATTGACAATCTTCTCAAGGTTCTCATCCGCCGCATGCTGATTAAGCCCGACCACCAGCAGATTGCCGTCCAAAAGCTGCCGGTATGCCATCCGGATTCTCCAACGCGCGCCTTGCAAATTGGAATACTGAATATGTGCGGATTGCCGGTTGTAAGGATAGTTCCGGAAACTTCTGAAATCATTTTTAGAAAACGGGGATCTTGCCAGCAGCTTCCCGTTTTTATCAAACAGCAGAAAATAAATCCGGTTTCCCTCCCCGTAGGATTCACGGGTAAATTTCCGAGCAAAAACGGCAGAGCGGTCAGATCGCCCGATCCTTGTTTTCTCCACGCTGCCGGTTTCAGCATTCATTGCGAGCTGCCAGACGTTCCCGTCATGAGTACCGAACAACGTATATGCCTGTGTATCCACTTTACGGAACGCAAGAAACAGTTGAAACCCGCCCATTTCACCGGCAATCCGCTGAAATACCGCTTTCGGGATTTTTCTGACCTTCTGCACCGGAAGCTGATCAGGAGCAAACTCCTTTCCGGTAAGATATTCATATTCACATTCACAGAAAATCCCGTTCAGCCGACGATCCGCACTCTCCTGATTTCCAATGTACAAATAGAGACATACGATCCCGAAAACAACGGCAAAGGAAAGAGTCAGCAGCCCGCCGTAAAGAACCGCCGTCTGCGCTTTCAAGGAATGAAACAGCCGATACCTACTCCAGAACATAACCAAAACCCCGGACAGTCCGGATCATCTTCTTTTCAAACGGCTTGTCGATCTTATCACGCAAACGGAAAATTCCAGCCTCCACGATATTGCTTTGCGAGTCGAAGTGATATTCCCATACACGTTCCAGAATCGTGGTTTTCGAGACAACCCGTCCATGATTGCGCACCAGATACTCAAGAAGCTGAAATTCGAGCGGCTGAAGATTGATCGCCTGCCCTGCACGGGTCACGGTCCGGCGCAGCAGGTCCATTTCCAGATCTCCGACTGCAAGTACGGTCGGTTCCGAAGCAAGGGAAGCCCGGCGCAGCAGCGCTTGAATCCGGGCAAGAAGCTCCGCGAAAGAAAACGGTTTCGCCAGATAATCATCCCCGCCTCTTTCCAGTCCGCTGATTTTACTGTCTACCGAATCCTTGGCGCTCAGCACAATAACGGGCATATTATTTTTTGCCGCCCGGATCCCGTCAATAACGGAAAGTCCATCGAGTTTGGGAAGCATAATATCCACCACGGCAAGATCAAAGGATTCTGACTTTGCCTTCAGCAGCCCATCCAGTCCATCCGATGCGCAGCAAGTGCGGAATCCGGCGTCCTGCAACCCTCCCGCAATGAATTCCGCGGTCTGCCGGTCGTCTTCAATAATTAAAATTCTCATCAAATCCCCCTTCCATCAATAATAACACAATACTATAACACGGAAACATGCTTTTTTCTATCAATACATATCACAATTAACCGAATTCAAACAAATTCCGGATTATTCTTTGCAAAAATATTTCATTGATCGCTTTGAGAAGCAGAACCTTCCAGGAGCAAATGATGGTCGGCATAACAATGTCCATTGCCGCCGTTCTGCTTCCGCCGTACAATCCAGCACTCGCCCTTTCCGGGAAATCCCGATATGACGCGTTTTTCCGGAAGACCGTGATGCAAATAAAAATAAACCGCTCCGCGAGTCCGTTCCAGAGGATTCACCAGAAACAAGTTTCTTCCCTGTTTCTCCAGTCCGGCACAATGCTCAAACAGGGGACGGAGAGAATTTTTCCGGGCTCCATAAAGCGCGGCAGCAATATCGACGCCGATTACCGCAACAGTCGCAGCAAGCAGAAATATGATACCCGTTCTCCGCCGCAGGAAAATGTCCCGGTATGGTTTCACCACACCCGGCAGATGCCAAAGACACCATCCGGTCAAAAGAGCGGCAGGAGCGTAGAGCGGAAGCAGATAGACAATCCGTTTCCCGGATGCACAGCACAACAGCCCGAATGGAACAAGAACCGCAAGAGCCGGAAACAGAAGTTCCCGGTTTTCAGACCGGTAAATCCGGCGAGCCCCTGCGGTCAGGGCAAACAGCAGGACCGGCAGCCACGGCAGGAACAGGGACGGAAGTTTTATGAAATAATAGGATAAAGCCCCCGCATGGTCCGGCTGACTTCCGGTGAAACGTCCAAAGTTGTTGACCCAGAAAGCGGTATGAAACACCGCATATCCTTTCAGGAGCCATAAGGCGCCATACCAGATTCCGGCAGCGCCGAACGCCAGAACCACACCTGCAAACAATGCGGCATAGCGTTTCCAACGGAATTTCCGGGCAGAAAAATCCGCCGCGACCAGCCAGGAGCCGATCGCGGCTCCGGGCAGAACGAGTCCGACAAGTCCTTTCGTATAGATCCCTCCGGCAAGCCCGGCAATAAAAAGCACCCCGTATCCGAATTTATGTTTCAATTCACCGGCTCTCATCATGGCATAAAAGGCGAAAAGACTCAATTCAATAAAAAATGCCAACAGCATATCCACGCGGCAGGTACGGCTTTCGGCAAAAAACTGCGCGCTGAACAAAAGTACGATTCCGGAACAAAATGCTTCCGGAATGAAAAATTTCAGCTTTCGGGCAAAGGCAAAAGTCAGCAGAACCATCCCGAACGCGGCGACGAGAGATGGAAATTTCGCGGCGAAGTCGCAAATCCCGAACAGGGAATAAGCACAGGCAATCATCCAGTAATACAACGGCGGATACTCCAGAAATGGAGCCCCGTTCAACGACGGAACAAGAAAGTTCCTGTTCAGGAACATTTCTGCGGCAATACCGGCGACACGGGTCTCATCCCCCGATTCAATTTCCCGAACCCCCATTCCTGCGAACAGGGCAAACAGAGCCACTCCCGCCAGCAGGATTACGGCTCCACGGCGATTTCTTCTTTCATACATCTTGTGGTCCTCATCAGCATTTTACAGAAAATTTAACTCCCGATATTCAGCTGAGCGTTGCCGGCAAATTAAATTTTGTTCATGATTCCTGCCGCATAAAAATTTTGCAGAGACCTCCCGCATGTTCGTTTTGTGCATAAAGTTGTTTGATTCCTATATTTGATTTTCCGGTTCCGGGTATATATTTCTTCCCATACACCGGAACAACACCGGAACAATCAAAAAAGGAAAACCGAAATGAAACAGTCTCAACTCGGCGCACAGCTTTTCAGCTTCCGCGAATTCATCAAAACTCCGGAAGACGTCCGGACCACGTTGAAAAAAATCAGAGACATGGGCTACGAAGCAGTCCAGCTTTCAAGCTCCATCTGCCCCATGCCGAACGCCGAACTCGCCGGTATTCTCAAGGAAAACGGGCTCAATCCCTGTTCCAGCCACGACCCGGCAAATAAGATTCTGGAAACGCCGGACGCAGTCGCCACACGGCTCCGGGAACTCGGCTGTCCCCATTGCGCCGTTCCGTTGCCCCCGTACACATTCCCCGCCTCGGAAGAGGAAGTTGTCGCTCTGGCAAAAAAGATCAACGAAGCGGCACTTGTCATGCGCAAGTACGGTGTCACCCTTTCCTATCACAACCACAGCCACGAATTCCAGCGTTTCAACGGCAAAAGCATGCTTGACCTCATCTATGCCAATGCACCCGATATTCAGGCGGAGCTCGATACGTTCTGGGTACAGCGCGGTGGCGGCAATCCCGAACGCTGGATTCTCCGTTTCCCCGGTAAAACCGACGTTCTCCATATCAAGGACTACGGCATCGTTCCGGGCAACGACATCGTCATGCGCCCCATCGGCGACGGCGGTCTCGACTGGAGCAACATCCTCGCCGCCGCGGAACAGTGCGGAGTCAAATACTACGTCGTCGAACATGACGGCAACTGTCCCGATCCGTTTGAATCGTTCCGCCGGAGCGCGGAGTTTCTGCTGAACAATTACATCAGATAAGGAAGACACTGTCATGAAAAAGATCAAAGTAACCATCTGGAATGAGTTCGTTCATGAACGGAGCGAAGGCAAACTCGGCGATTACGTCCGGCAGATTTATCCGGACGGCATCCACAACTGCCTGAAAACTGCTCTTCAGGCGGATGACCTCGAACTGCGCGCCGTCTCTCTCGACATGCCTGAACAGGGGCTTCCCGACCCCCTGCTCAACGACACCGATGTGCTCGTCTGGTGGGGACACTGCGCGCATGGGCAGGTTGAAGATTCTCTGGTGGACCGCATTCAGTACCGTGTTCTGCACGGAATGGGGCTGATCGTTCTGCACTCCGGTCACATGTCCAAGATCTTCCGCCGCATGATGGGAACCGCATGCCGTCTGCGCTGGCGTGAGGTGGGCGAAAAAGAACGTCTCTGGGTTGTCGATCCGACTCATCCGGTCGCACAGGGGCTGCCGGAAACCTTCGTCGTTCCCCACTCGGAAATGTACGGCGAACGTTTCGATATTCCCGACGACGGAAAAATTGTATTCATGTCCTGGTATGAAGGCGGGAACGTCTTCCGCAGCGGCGTCGCGTTCCAGCGCGACTACGGGAAAATCTTCTATTTCTCGCCCGGACACGAAACCTACCCGATTTACCACGACGCCAATATCCAGAAAGTCCTTGCCAACGCGATCCGCTGGGCGGCACCTGTGAACGGCGTTCTGGAAGACCGCGTCACCCCTCAGCCGGAAGCGCCGGAAACGATCGTATCGGAAAACCCGATGCAGGCGCTCGACACCTCGGAAATTCACAAGATTCAATAACGGAAGGATATGGAATCATGGCGGAAAAACTGAAAGTCGGAATTGTCGGAATCGGACGCATCGGCGGCAATCACGCATCGGAAATCGGCGGAATGCCCGATAAATTCGAACTTGTCGCCTGTGCGGACAACGATCCCGAACGTCTCACGAAAGATCTCCCGGAACAGCTGAAAAACGCGGCGAAATACAACTCGCTCGAAGAAATGCTTCAGCATCCCGGTCTCGACATGGTGACCATTGCGGTCCGCCACCCGGACCACGTTCCGATGGCGATCAAAATTCTGGAAGCGGGAAAGATCGCAGTCGTTGAAAAACCGGTCGCAACCAGCGTCGCCGAAATGGAAGCAATGCTGGAAGTGGCGAAACGGCATCCGCACAAGCTCTTTCTCCGGCACAACCGCCGTTTTGAAGCGCCGTTTGTCAAGGTCCGCGAACTGATAAATTCAGGACTGATCGGCGAAGTCCAGTACATCAAGCTCTACCGCAGCGTCGGATTCTGCCGCCGCAACGACTGGATGACCATGACCGATTACTACGGCGGTCTGCTTTCCAACTGGGGACCGCATCTCATCGACCAGGCTCTCCGGCTGCTCGACTCCCCTGTCGTGGACCTTTGGGCGGACGTCCGCCGCGTCGTCTCCATCGGCGACGGCGACGACCTGTTCAAAATCCTTCTCAAAGCGGAAAACGGACGCCTTGCGGATATTGAAGTCACCGGAGCCAACACCATGCCGGGGCGTGAAATGGAAATCATCGGCTCCCGCGGAACGATCGTTTACAACGAGGGAAAACTGACCGCCCGCTATATTGATCCCTCCGTGGAGTTGAAAGACCTGAAACCGCATCCGGAGAATCCGCCGAAGCGGTACGGCAACTTTGATGAAACACTCTATTTCGTCAATGCGGAATACCAGTGTCCGGACATTCATCAATCCGTCCTCTGGACCTATCTGTACAACGAAGTCACCAAAGGCATTCCCTCCCCCATCAAACTGGAAGAGGGACTCGAAACGGTCCGTATCACGGAGGAAGCATTCCGGAAAAGCGGATTCGAACCGATCAAACGGTTCAAATCCAAACTCTGACCGGTCCATAACAACCAACCGGGAACGCCGGATCAGCGGCGTTCCCGAACTGTTGATAAAGTCCTCAAGACGTATAATATCTTGAGGACTTTATTACATTTTACAAATGGGAAATCCCTTTTTGTCCGTTTCCTCTTTTTCCCGATCAGGAATTGCCATATTGAACATTCACCGGAGTTTCCGGCATTTTACGACGATGGAACGCTTGAATTCCGGAAGAACACACCATCCGTCATTGACAACGGCCGATTCCGTCCGGTCCTCCCACGGAAGATAACAGGAACACTCTTCTCCGGCGGCGGGAATGCGTTCCCCCGTCACCGGTTCCGGCGGACAGTGCCCGGCAAGTTCGCTCCGCCAGTCGTTCTTTTTGTCCCGGCACCAAAGCAGATCCACAGTCCTGCCGCGCAGGCCATACACACGCAGACGATGCGTCTCCGTATGGAACGGGACAAACCGTTCCGCAACGGGGTCGATCCCCTCCACCGCTTTTGCGAACCGCGCGAAATGATACCAGAGTCCGTACCGGGAAAGATAGATATGATCCCAATGCCACGGCTGTCCGCACCCGGCGCTCCCGGCAAAAAACGGAGCGAACAGCATATCATGCAGCAATGTCCCTTCACGGTCCGAGTCGTAGAGTCCGGAATAACGGGCATGGTTGGCTTCCACGGCTCCGGCTTCCGCAAGGATCGCAGGAACAGCGGGATTACGGTCGTGCAATTCCCGGATGCAGTCGGCGCAGAGAACATCCATCGCTCCGCGGCAGACGTCCATTTCCGCTCCGGGATCAAGATAGCGGTGCGCCTGCAGAAATCCGTTATCACGGACCGCGGCAAGATAATCATAAATCTGATATGCGGTCGTTCCGGAGAAACTGCCGAGATTCTGAACGATCATCTGACGCGGGAAAATCTTCTGCAGTTCCCCGATCATGTAATCGCTCCACGGACCGACATCGCGGATCGTGCCGATGCAGTTGATCTCGTTCCAGAGCTCCCACGCGATCACGGCGGGAGACTCCCCGAATCCCTGTTCCGCAAGATAGCGGGCTTTGTCAAGATATGCCTTCCGGCACTCCGGAGAGTTCAGATATTCCCGCATCGTCGAAGCGAGTCCCGCATAAAGCGGCTTATGGAACCTGACCACACCGGGAAAAGATTCCGTCTCCGTCCGCCCCGCAATGGAACGGAAATGTTCCAGCGTGAATTTGATGCGGAGACCGAGACGTTCCGCAAGTTCCACGACATAACGGATATGCGCCGCCGCTTTTTCATCGTATTCGCCGATCCGCTCCGGCATGACGTCAAAAAACGGCACACCAAGCCAGATCCGTATGAAGTTGCCGCCGTTCGCCGCAAAATCCGTCATCCACTCATGATACGTTTCAAGAACCGTTTCTTCCGGAACCCGTTCCGAATCCCGGAAAAAACAGAGATTGCAGCCGATGGGAAGATACGTCTTTCCCGTCTCGTCCTCCAGATAGCGCGGATTCGTTCCGCTCACTCTTATCCGTTTCCGCATACCGTAAAATCCTCCGTTTTTCATGAATTATAACGCAATTTCCGGAAAAAAGCAATCCCCGGGACGGGAAAGTCCGTGCATATTTTTGCATCAGCAGATTGAAAAACTGCAATGCCGGATTATATTGATTCAAAAACGGGAGAAGTGCGGTGAAACTGGTCAATGAACGGGATGTTGCACGGATGGCAAACGTTTCACAGTCCACCGTTTCGCGCGTCATGACTTCCGATCCCCGGATCAGCAGCGATACCCGGCGCAAAGTTCTTGCCGCCGCACGGGAACTCGGCTACGACATGCGGTCGGCAACCGGACGATGGAGCGTCGGCGTGCTGATCGGGTACCGACCCGGCGATGCAAACGGCTATTACACCGGGGTCTTCAACGCCGTCTTTCAGGAACTCGAACGGCGCGGGCTCCGCATGGAACCGATCTGGCGCACACTGACCGCGGAAGTCCGCCCGATCCGCGGACTCCTCGTGCTCTCCCATCCGCCGCCGGAAACACTGGCTGCCGCCTATCCGCTGCCGGTCGTCCGCCTGAACGGGCCATCCAGTCATCTGCACAATATCTGTTCAGTCAATCAGGACAGCTATAAAGGCTCCGAAATGGCTGTCCGGCACCTGCGGCAGCTCGGACACCGCGACATCCGTTACGTCTCTCTGGAAGGCGTGGAACGGGAAACCCGCAAAACGACCGGACGCTGGCAGGGCTTTCTGGAAGCCATGCGGGAACTCGGCTGTCCCGCCCCTGAACGGCAGGGAATCTTTTTCTCCGGTCTCGGCGGAACACCGCAGGATCAGCTGACGGAAGCGATCCGGCGGGCAGTCCGGCAGGGATGTACCGCGCTGATCTGCGTCAACTCGCAATATACGCTGAAAGTCAACGCCGCGCTCCATTCGCTCGGAATCCGCGTTCCGGAGGAACTTTCGGTGATCGACTGGGAATTTGAGGGCGTTTCGGAATGTCTGGATCCGCCAAGAACCACAATCGCGGCAGACTACCCGAAACTTGCAGCAGAGGCAATGGACCTGCTCTGCGAAATGATCGAACAGCATAAAACCCCGCCGGACCGGATGGTCATGCCTCATCTGATCCTCCGGCAAAGCACCGCCGCAGCAAACCATTCAGGAAAAGGAAAGAAACAATGAGAACCGTTCTGGAACGTCTGCTTGATTATACCGCATTCGATACGCAGTCCGATGAAACCACCGGCACCCATCCGTCCACAGCAAAGCAACGCGTGCTTGCAGAACATCTTGCAGAAGAACTGCGCCGGCTCGGAGCCGCAGAGATTCAGGTGACGGAACACTCGTATGTTTACGCACGGCTCGCCGCAACGGAAGGATGCGAAGCCGCGCCCGCACTCGGATTCATCGCACATCTCGACACCTCCGACGCCGCCTCCGGAGCCGGTGTAAAGCCGCAGATTGTGCGCTGCTGGGACGGTTCGCCGATCCCTCTCGGCAGCTCCGGACTCGCGCTTGATCCGGCACTGTACCCGTTCATGAAAAATCTCATCGGGCATACATTGGTCACAACGGACGGCACGACCCTGCTCGGCGCCGACGACAAGGCCGGAATCGCCGAGATCATGACCGCGCTGGAAACCATACAGACCCGGAACCTCCCCCACGGTCCGCTCCGCATCGCATTCACGCCGGATGAGGAAATCGGCGAGGGACCCGATTTCTTCGACGTTCCCGGTTTCAACGCCGCATTCGCCTACACGATGGACGGCGGAGCGGCGAACGAAATCGAGTATCAGAACTTCAACGCCGCCGCAGTCCGCGTAACGATCCGCGGACGCTCCGTACATCCCGGTTCGGCAAAAGATATTATGATCAACGCGCAGAAAATCGCATTTGAATTCGATTCCATGCTGCCCCCGGACGAGGTCCCCGCCCGGACCGACGGTTTTCAGGGGTTCTATCATCTGGTAAAAAGCACGGGAACGGTGGGATCCGCGGAACTGAACTACATTCTGCGGGATCACGATGCAGACTCTTTCGAACGCAGAAAAGTCAGGATCCGTCAGATCTCCGATGCTCTGAATGCCCGCTACGGCGCGGGAACGGTCACGGCGGAAATCCGGGATCAGTACCGCAATATGGAAGAGATCATCCGCAGGCATCCGTTTCTGATCGAACTGGCGGAGAACGCAATGCGGTCCGCCGGACTGGAGCCGGAAATCGTCCCGATCCGCGGTGGAACCGACGGTGCCCGGCTCTCATTCATGGGTCTGCCCTGTCCGAACCTCGGAACCGGAGGTTACAACTATCATGGAGAAAGCGAATTTGCAGACGTAGAAGGCATGGAAGCCGCAGTCCGCACAATCCTGAATCTCGTAACCGCTTTTTCCGCGCGGACCTGATACAAAAATTTTCCGTTATTTCTGTAAAAACGATTCGATTTTCCGGAAAAACGGAGTATCTTATTTCTGAATGTCAAAGTTATTGCGATTATCAGGAAGGAGAACCTTGCAATCATGCTGATCACAAGCGTCAAGAACCCGAAAATCAAACGGGTCTGCGCATTGCGCGAACGGAGAGAACGCGACCGGGAAGGCGTAACCGTCCTCGAAGGCTACCGCGAACTTTCCCGGTCGATGGATGCCGGAATCAAACTGACGGAACTTTATCACTGCCCCGATCTGTACCTCGGCGAACACGAGGGCGAACTCATCGCGCGTGCAGCCGCCCAGGGCGCGGAAATCTACGAAACGACTTCCGATGCTCTCGTCAAAATGGCATACCGGGACCGTCCCGAAGGACTCATTGCGCTTGCCGCGATGAAACACAAGGGACTCGATGAAATGCCCGTCGTTCCCAACGGTCTCTACCTGGTCGCCGAAACGATCGAAAAACCGGGCAATCTCGGTTCCATGCTCCGCAGTGCGGACGCCGTCGGCGCAACCGGAATGATCATCTGCAACCGCCAGACAGACGTATTCAATCCCAACTGCATCCGTGCAAGCACTGGCGCGATCTTTTCCGTTCCTCTTGCAGAAACCAGCAGCGAAGAAGCGGTCGAATGGTTCCGGAAACACAATATCCGAACCCTTGCCGCAAGCCCTCACTCTCATGAAACCTATACGGAAGTGGATATGACGCAGGGCATCGCAATCGTTGTCGGAGCGGAACAGTACGGACTGACCGATTACTGGATGAACAACGCCGACATCGGGGTCGTGATCCCGATGCTCGGACGCATGGATTCCCTCAACGTCGCCACCGCGGCGACAATCCTTCTTTATGAAGCCGCACGGCAGAGAAACTGGAAAGCCTCACGGGCATAACTCTTGGAACTTAGATTCATGAAAACGACTCAGCAACTCAAATCCGGATGGAAATTCTGTCTGGCCGCATCCGACGCACCCGCCGCACCTTCCTTTGACGATTCCGCCTGGCAAACCGTAAACGTTCCACACGACTGGGCGATTTACGGGCCTTTCGATTCCCGGAACGATTTTTACTCCACACGGATCGTTCAGGACGGCGAGACCACCGAAACTCCGCACTACGGCAGAACCGGCGGCCTCCCTCATGCAGGGACCGGATGGTACCGTCTGCGCTTCACTCCCGCCGCAGCCGACCGCGGAAAAGTATTCTTTCTGGAATTCGACGGCGTCATGAGCCGGTCCACAGTATTCGTCAACGGACACGATGCGGGCGGAAGGCCGTACGGCTATTCCTCTTTTCAGCTGGACATCACGCGCTTTCTTGAATTCGGCACGGAAAACGTGATCGCCGTCCGGGTTGCCAATCCGGAACAGGCGTCCCGCTGGTACCCCGGCGCGGGAATCTACCGGGAAGCGCGTCTCGTCATCGCGGAACCCGAACATTTCGACTGGTCCGGTATCTGGGTTTTCGACCGTGAAGCCGATCCGGAACGGAAAACCGCAACAGTCGGTATCAACACCCACTATTCCGGAGAAAACTGCTGCGTGAAGCTGACGGTATCCGACTCTTCCGGTCAAACGCTGTTTGCAACCTCTTTCTCCGGCGAAAAGACGGAATTTCCGCTTTCCGGGCTCAGATTCTGGACTCCCGAAACGCCGGAACTCTACACTTTCCACTTTACTCTTATCCGGGACGGTGAACAGAAAGACGAACAGACCATACGTCACGGCTTCCGGACCGTCCGTTTCGACGCCGGAAACGGAATGTTCCTCAATGGAAAACCATACTACCTGAAAGGTGTCTGTCTCCACCACGATCTCGGCCCGCTCGGCACCGCGTTTTCGCTCCCCGCCCTGAAGCGGCAGTTCACCCTGCTCAAAGGGATCGGCTGCAACGCAATCCGGACATCGCACAATCCGCCGGATCCGCACTTTCTCGACCTCTGCGACACAATGGGATTCGCCGTCCTTGACGAAGCATTCGACGCCTGGACCGAGGGAAAAATCGTCAACGATTACAGCAGCCTCTTCTCCGAATGGAGCGAACGCGACCTCACGGATATGCTTCTCCGGGACCGCAACCACTGTTCCGTCGTCATGTGGAGCATCGGCAACGAGATCAACGAACAGGGGCACCCCGACGGATGGAAAGTCGCCGCCGCCCTGGCGGACATCTGTCATAAAACCGACCCGTTCCGTCCCGTCACCGCCGGTCTGGACCGTCCCGATGCGGCGATCCCGAACAACTTCCCGCCCGCTCTCGACGTCATCGGGTGGAATTACAAACCGCACCGCTACCCGGAATTCCACGAAAAATATCCGCAGATTCCTCAGTTCGGAAGCGAAACGGCATCCACGATCAGCTCGCGCGGAGAATATTTCTTCCCGGTTGAAGCGGGTCCGGAATGGCATCATCACGAAAATATCCAGTGTTCCTCCTACGATCTTGAATTTCCCCCGTGGGCAAGCACTCCGGACCGCGAATTTGAAATGCAGGACGCCTGCCCGTGGATCTTCGGCGAATTCGTCTGGACCGGCTTCGATTATCTCGGAGAACCGACTCCATACAACGCCCACTGGCCCGCCCATGCCTCCTATTTCGGGATTTTCGATCTCGTCGGCCTGCCGAAAGACCGCGCATGGCTCTATGCCGCACGCTGGAACGGAAAACCGGTCCTTCATCTGCTTCCCCACTGGACGTGGCCGGGACGCGAAGGGCTGTCCACACCCGTTCACGTTTACACCAATTACAATTCCGTGGAACTGTTCGTCAACGGAGTTTCCGCCGGAATCCGGACACGGCCCGGTTCAAAATTCCGGCTGACCTGGGACGACGTCACTTATGCTCCCGGAGAACTCTCCGCCGTTGCCCGCGACGCTTCCGGCAAAGAGCTTGCACGGGAAACCGTCCGCACGGCTTCCGCTCCGGCGGAACTTGCGCTCTCCGCTGACCGGACGACGCTCTCCGCAGACGGTGAAGATCTTGCTTTCGTCACCGTTTCCGTTCTGGACCGGAATGGAATCCTTCAGCCGCACGCCGACCATACGATCCGGTTTGAAGTCTCCGGCGCGGGCTCGTTCGCCGCAGCAGGGAACGGCAATTCCGCCTCAACCGAGGATTTTTACGGCGGATATATCAAAGCGTTCCACGGACAATGCGTCTGCATTGTCCGCGCCGGAAACGCCGACGGCATCATCCGGCTGACCGCCTCCGCCGACGGACTCGCGCCCGCGACAATCGAACTGACCGTTTCCGGCAAAGCATGAACAATCCGTTTCCGGACAGCGTGACAACGATCGGGATCGCGGCTCCGTCCAGCGCGGCGGACCGCGGTCAGTATGAGGCGTCCCTAGAGCTTCTCCGCTCGTCCGGAATCCGGACCGTTGAAGGCGAACATCTGTTTACACCCTCGGATGCTCCGCCGTATCTCTCCGCTCCGGACAACGCACGCGCGGACGATTTGAACGATCTGATCCGGAATCCGGAAATCGACCTGATCCTGTGTCTGCGCGGCGGTTACGGCTCCATGCGGATTCTCGACCGGATCGACTGGAAGACCCTGCGGGAACGCAATCTTCCGGTCATCGGATTCAGCGACGTCACGGCGCTTCATCTGGCAATGTTCGCCCGGAAAGCCGGGCTCCCCGTCGCCGGGCAGATGGCGGCGGCGCTCGCCCGTTCCATGCAAAATTCCGTAACGTTCCGCTCATACAGGCGGGCTCTTCACACCGCGCTGCACGGAAAAACGGCGCTGATGGAACAGTACACACTGCCGGAACTCCGTCCCGGCACAGTGGTCGGCGGCCTCGTCCCCGTCAATCTGACTCTGCTGGCGGCTCTCTGCGGCACCCCGTATCTTCCTGACCTGACCGGTAAAATTCTCATTGTGGAGGACATCGGCGAACCGGTCCGCAAACTCGACCGTCATCTCACACAGCTCCGGCTGGCGGGAATCCCGCAAAAACTCGCGGGACTCGTCTTTGCGCAGTTTTCCGACTGCGGAGACGAACCGCAGCGGATGTGTCTGTTCCGCGATTTCGCCTGTTCGGTTCCCGGACCCGTGCTCGCCGGGCTCCCGTTCGGTCACGAACTGCCGTCGCTCTCTTTTGTCTACGGCGAACTCGCGGAAATCCGCAACGGAACGCTCCGTTTCTGACGGGAACATTTCCCCCGCCCGGAGTGTCCAATGCTGAACATGAAGAAGGAGAGGGAATCATGATTATCCGTTATTTTACCGCATTTCTGTTCGCCGTCACGTTTTCCGCCTTTGCCGCACAACCGTTCCAGTGGAACTGGCGGACGGAAAACGGCACGCTGACCGTCACGCTCCAGACGGAGCCCGGCTCCTATGCTTACCAGAACAAGACTTCCGTTCTGCTGAATTCCAAAGCACCGGAAACCGTTCCGGTCCCGATCGCCCACGAGGATTCCATCATGGGGAAAACGGAGATTTACCAGGGGAAAAATACATGGAGCTTTTCCCGTACAACCGCACCCGACGGCACCCTGACGGTCTCCTGGCAGGGATGTCGCGCGGACAAGGGAAGCGCTCCGCTCTGCTATCTGCCGGAGACGGTCACTCTGAAACTGAAATTGAATGAAAACGGCTCCGGCATACTCTACCCGCAACCGGAAAAAACGGAACAATCCGGCACACAGCCGGCGCTCTATCCCGATGCCGTGATCGAACGGACCGCATTCGGCTACCTGAATGCAAAAGATTTCACCGCATTTCTGGAAAACAGGCAGACGGGACTTCTGTCATTCGCAGGCAAAGGTGTCATACTGGTTCTTCTGCTGACTCTGCTCGGCGGACTCGCGCTCAATCTGACACCCTGCGTTCTCCCGATGATCCCCATCAATCTTGCCATTATCGGAGCCGACACCGGCAACCGGCGCGCGGCAACGGTCCGCGGACTCGTTTATGCGGCGGGAATCGCAGTCGCCTACGGAGCCGTCGGACTCGCCGCCGTGCTGGGCGGCGCAACGTTCGGAGCTCTGGGCTCCTACTGGTATTTCAACCTCGGCGCGGCGGTCGTTTTCCTGCTGCTCGGACTCTCCATGTTCGGCGTGTTCACAATCGACCTTTCCCGGTACGGCGGCGGAATCAAAACGCCATCTACGGCGAAACTCGCAGGGGTATTTTTTCTTGGTGGACTCTCCGCTCTGCTGGCGGGTGCATGCGTTGCCCCGGTGGTAATTGCGGTCCTGCTCCATGCGGCGAATCTGTACGCCGCAGGCAACCCGTTCGGACTCTTTCTGCCGTTCCTGCTCGGCATCGGAATGGGACTTCCCTGGCCGCTTGCCGCCGCCGGACTCGCCCGTCTCCCGAAACCGGGAGCATGGATGGTCCGGGTGAAACAGGCATTCGGCGTTCTGATCATTCTGATCGCCGTTTACTACGGCTGGCTCGGAACCCGTCTCCTGATCGCGGAACGCTCCGTCCCGAAACCGGAAACCGTTCAAGCCGCCGATGTCCGTCAACAACTGGATGACGCGTTTCTGGAAGCGGTCCTGAACGGGAAACCGATCCTGATCGACTTCTGGGCGGAATGGTGCAAAAACTGCAAAGCAATGGATCTCAGCACGATGAAAGATCCGGAAGTCCGGTCCGCGCTGACGAAGTTCAATGTCGTAAAACTGGATGCGACCCGTGTTTCCGCTCCGGACGTCAAGGCGGTAATGGAACGGTTCAAAGTAACTGGTCTCCCTGCATTCGTCATCGTCCGCCCCGCGCAGTAATCGCGCGGAACGGACGCCGGTAACCTCAGCGTGTCAGATGGTATACCATCACCCCGCCGGGGAAATTGCTGTTTACAACGTATCTGCGTGCTCCAGAAGGCTTCCCCTCGGACTCCAGAAAGGATAGTTTGAATCACCTTTCCATCCGGTCTGCATTATCCGCTGATCGGCGGTTCAGGGACATACACGGGGCTTCTTCATCGGATTTCCGGAAAAGACCGTCTATTCAGATTGATCAGAGAAAGCAGTTTTCCCGTTTCCCCTTATAACAGGCTTTTTTATTTTTACAAGTCGGAATCAAAATTTTTTTTGAGAAATCTTTTTAATTTTTCTCTTGACTTATACCATATATGGTGTATCTATACCATACCGACACATTATATAGAATTTTTCAGAATAAAGACCACAAAGGAGAATAAGCAGGTCATGTTACAGCAGATCGTCAAACGTGACGGACGTATCGTTCCGTACGACCTCACGAAAATCGCCGACGCCATTCACAAAGCAATGGAAGCCACCGGACACGGTACTCAGGGAGATGCCATGCGCGTCGCAGTGGATGCGTCCACGATTCTGGAAGACAAAAAAATCGGCTCCATGCCGAAAGTTGAAGATATTCAGGACGCCGTGGAAGTCGCCCTCATGCGCAAGGGCTTTGAAGACGTCGCCAAAAAATACATCCTCTACCGCGCGTCCAGAACCCGCACCCGCGAAATGAAAACGGGACTCATGAAGATCTATGATGAGCTCACGTTCACGGACGCCAGCTCCAGCGATATGAAGCGCGACAACGCCAACGTCGACGGAGACACCGCCATGGGCACCATGCTCAAATACGGCTGCGAAGGCGCAAAGGATTACTACGAAAAGTATCTTCTCACCCCGGAACAGTCCAAAGCGCACCGCGAAGGCGATATTCATATCCACGATTTCGATTTCTACGCGCTCACAACGACCTGCTGCCAGATCGACCTCCTCAAGCTCTTCAAGGGCGGATTCTCCACCGGACACGGCTTCCTGCGGGAACCGAACGACATCCAGAGCTATTCCGCGCTCGCCTGCATCGCCGTTCAGTCCAATCAGAACGATCAGCACGGCGGACAGTCCATCGTGAATTTTGACTACGGACTCGCTCCGGGAGTCGCCAAAACCTATAAAAAATATTACCTTCAGAACCTTGCCCGCGCCGCTCAGCTCCTCGCCCCCGAATCCGGCGTCGATTACGAATGGGCCAAAAAAATGGCGGAAGAGATCGAAAAAGAGACGTTCCGCCGTCCCCAGCTCGGCGGAAACGCCCAGTATGAAGCTGCCGAACTCAAGTACCTGACCGGCAAACTCGGTGCGGACATCGCCGCCAAAGTACAGGCTTTCGCCGCGAAAAACACGGAACAGGAAACCGACAAGGCAACCTATCAGGCAATGGAAGCGCTGATCCACAACCTCAATACCATGCATTCCCGCGCCGGAGCACAGACGCCGTTCAGTTCCATCAACTACGGAACCGACATCACCCCCGAAGGGCGCATGGTCATGAAAAACGTTCTCCTCGCGACGGAAGCCGGGCTCGGACACGGCGAAACACCGATCTTCCCGATTCAGATCTTCCGGATCAAAGAAGGCGTCAATTACAAGGAAGGCGAACCCAATTACGACCTCTTCAAGCTCGCCTGCCGCGTCAGTGCAAAACGTCTGTTCCCGAACTTCTCGTTCATCGACGCTCCGTTCAATCTCCAGTATTACAAACCCGGACACCCGGAAACGGAAATCGCTTACATGGGATGCCGTACCCGCGTGATCGGCAACGTCTATGACAAAACCCGCGAAATCACCAACGGACGCGGAAATCTCAGCTTCACCTCGATCAACCTTCCCCGGCTCGCGATCGAATCCAAAGGCGATGAAAAACTCTTCTTTGAAAAACTCGACGCCATGATGCAGCTCGTCGCAAAACAGCTTTCCGACCGGTTTGAGATCCAGGCGAAAAAGCGCGTCCGCAACTTCCCGTTCCTCATGGGACAGGGCGTTTGGATCGACTCGGAAAAGCTCAAAGCCGACGACGAACTCCGGGAGGTTCTCAAGCACGGAACCCTCTCCATCGGATTCATCGGACTGGCGGAAACGCTGACCGCGCTCTACGGACATCATCACGGGGAAAGCGATGAAATGCAGGAAAAAGGACTTGCCATCGTTCAGCGGATGCGCAACTTCACCGACTCCCTCGCGGCACAGACCGGAATGAACTATTCCCTCCTCGCAACTCCGGCGGAAGGACTTTCCGGACGGTTCATCCGCATCGACCGCAAGAAATACGGCGTCATTCCCGGCGTGACGGACAAGGATTACTACACCAACAGTTTCCACATTCCCGTCCGCTACAAGATTTCCGCATTCGACAAGATCAAGAAGGAAGCGCCCTACCACGCGCTCACCAACGCCGGTCACATCTCCTATGTGGAACTCGACGGCGACACCGCGCACAACATCAAGGCGTTCGAAGCGATCGTCCACGCGATGCATGACGCGGGAATCGGCTACGGCTCGATCAACCACCCCGTTGACCGCGACCCGGTCTGCGGCTACAACGGAATCATCGGTGATGTCTGCCCCCGCTGCGGCCGCCACGAAACCGAACATGAACCGAAATTTGAACGGATCCGCCGGATCACCGGCTATCTCGTAGGTACTCTGGAGCGCTTCAACGACGCCAAACGTTCCGAAGAGCATGAGCGTGTGAAGCATGGAACCTCCTATTCTCACGATTGACGTCGCGGGAATTGACGAAGATTCCATCACCAACGGTCCCGGTCTGCGGTTTGTACTGTTCGTGCAGGGATGTCCCCATCACTGCATCGGCTGTCACAATCCGCAGACACACCGGTTTCATGCGGGACGTCTCTTCACGGTGGAGGAACTCTTCCGCCAGATCCGCTCCAATCCTCTCCAAACGGGAGTCACGTTCAGCGGCGGCGAACCGTTCTGCCAGCCGGAACCGCTTGCAGAACTTGCCGCACGGCTGAAACCGTTCGGTTATGATCTTGCCGCATATTCCGGCTATACATTCGAACAGCTCGCCGCCAGCACCCGTCCGGGCGTGCGGAAGCTGTTGGAACAGCTGGATATTCTTGTGGACGGACCGTTTATTCTGGAGAAAAAAGATATTCTTCTGTCATTCCGCGGAAGCGGCAACCAACGGATTCTGGACGTACCGGCGTCCCTCCGGGAAGGTCACGCCATCCTCACCGCCAATCCCGACTGGACGGAGTGACCCCGGCACTCTGACAGGGCGGCACATACGGACCGTATGCGCCGCCCTTTTCTGTCGCATAATACGAAATTCACTTCTGCGGCTTGCCCGCAATGCGGATCGCAAGGTTTTCCAGACAGCGCCGGGCATCGGAGCCCGTCACGATCGCACGGTTCGCCTCGAAAATCGCATCGAACACATCCGCCATCTCCTGAGGGGAGAACCGTTTCACATTTCCCCACATCTTGAACGCACGGAACGGATGAAGCAACACAAAGGAATTTTTCACGCCTTTGCTTTTCAAATCGGCAAACAGATTTTCAAAATACGCCGGACTCACACTGTTCGGGATCGAATAGCGTTCCCCCTCGCACTTCAAAGTCAGCAGTTTTTTGAACTCGGACGATACCGCTCCGAGGATCGCCAGTTCGACTTTCCCCGAACTGCCCTGCTCCAGCGTGCTGATGATACCGGGAATCAGCGAGATCGCTTTTGCCGCGTTCCGCTCCGCCAGCGCCCCGGAAAATTGCCATGACAGCGCTTCCGGCGTCACCGTGCACACCGCATGGCAATCCGGCAGAGCGATTCCGGGACGTCCTTCCGTATAGGCGAACAGTTTATCAAGCTCGTTCCGCAGTTTCGGCAGATCGCCGCCCGACGTTTCCGCAAGAAATGTCGCAGCATCGGGCGAGATCTTTTTCCCCGCCTCCGCGCACATCTCCTGAACTTTCCGCGTCATGGAAGCGCCGAAATCCCGCGCTTTCGGGTCGATCTTCTCGAACCAGTTCATCGTTCCGCCGCCCTCCTGACAGACCGCGGCACAGGTCTTGTAAAAGACCCGTTTGCGGTCAATGCCGGGCCCGTCGATCACAACGGTGATGTTGTCCATCAACCCGTCCTTGAACAATCCGGCGATATGATCCAGACGGCTCTTCCGCTTTTTGTCGGAGGGCTCGGAAAACGCATCTTCAAATTTATTGAAGTGCCTCAGCCAGATAATTTTATCCGGAGTGAGGAATGGCGGAGTCGTCACGGAATTGATGAGCTGATCGAGCAACACGTCATATTTTTCGGTGTCGGAATCTCCACGGATGATTTCCAGCGACGGATTGTCTTCCGGGGATTCGCCGCAAAGTTTGCGGATCAGCTTTGCGGCATTCTCCTTGATGGAAAAATCATCGTTGCCGGAAAAGATGTGAAGCTGTCCGCTCATGTTCAGTCGATTCCCGGAATAAAGGTGCTTGTCTCATCCAGCGACAGGATCGTATCCGCGATCAGCTTCGCCGCGTTTTCCGCGTCCCGCAGATCGCACATTTCGACCGGAGTGTGCATGTAACGGTTCGGAATGCTGATCAGCGCGGTTGCCACGCCGGCGCGGGAAAGCTGGATCTGCGCGGTATCGGTCCCGCCGCTCGCACGGTGTCCCGCCTCGATCTGAACAGGAATCCTGCCTTTCTTCGCGGCATCCACGATTTTGGAATAGAGCACAGGATTGATGTCGGCGTTGCGGCAGACGATCGGTCCACCGCCGAGCGTGACATCGCCCCACTGTTTTTTCTCCACACCGGGGACGTCGGTCGCGAATCCGACATCGACCGCGATCGCCGCCTGCGGATCAATGGCAAAGGAACTGGTTTTGGCGCCGCGGAGTCCCAGCTCCTCCTGTACGGTTCCGACTGCATACACTCCGAGTTTGCAGTCACGTTCGGACAGAATCCGGAATGCTTCGGCGATCACAAACGCGCCGATCTTGTCATCAAGTCCTTTGGACATGACGCGGTTCCTGCCGAAACGGGAATAGTTTACGCGGAATGCGACCGGATCGCCGATCCCCACGAGCTTTTCCGCCTCCGCTCTGTTCTCCGCACCGATATCAATCCAGAGATCGCTGATCTCCATCACCGTTTCCCGCTCTTTCGGAGTCTGAAGATGGATCGGTTTGCGTCCGATCACTCCGGGAACCTTGCCGGAAGCGGTAAGAATATCGACCTCAAGCCCCGGCAGAGTCACTTTGTCAATGCCGCCGACGGCACGGAACGTAATCAACCCGGAATCGGTGATATAGACCACCTGAAAACCGATTTCGTCATAATGCCCCGCAAGCATGATACGGAACGGGGAATCGGGATTCAGAATCGCAATGGAATTGCCCGTCACATCGACATACATCTCGTCCGCAAAGGTCTCCAGACGCTTCCGGAAGGCTTTTGCACAAGGAATTTCGAACCCGGAGGGACCGGAAGTTCGCATTAATTCATCAAAAAACTTTAAACTTGACGCATTCAGCATTATATTACTCCTTTCGTTGGATTTTGTTTAAACGACGTCGCGTTGTTTAAAAAATTTCAAGGTGCCAAAAAATTTAACACCATGGAAATGTATCATGACTATTGAAGAATTAAAATCAAAAACTGCAGAAACTTCAGAAAGAGTTGCATATTTAGCAAAATTTTTGAAGATTACGGACCATCAGGCAGTCGTCAGAGACCTGGAAGCCGTCATGGCAAAGCCCGATTTCTGGGACGACAAGGAAAAAGCTCAGGAAACCGTTCAGAAGCTCAGCTCCGAAAAAAACATCGTCGAACCGTTCCTTGCTCTTCAGAAACATGTCGATGATTTCAACGCTCTGAGCGAATTCGCAGCCGAAGACGAATCATTCCTGGAGGAAGCCGATACCGCTTACGCCGATCTTGAAAAAGAGATCGACAAAATGGAACTTCTCAGCTTCCTTTCCGGAAAATTCGACCGTATGAACTGCTTCTTCTTCATCCATGCCGGAGCCGGCGGAACCGAATCCTGCGACTGGGCGTCGATCCTCCTGCGCATGTACCGCAGATGGTTCGAACGCAAAGGCTACAAAGACGAAATCATCGACATGCAGCCCGGCGACGAAGCGGGAATCAAAAGCGCCACTCTGCGCGTGGAAGGCGATTTCGCATACGGATACCTCAAATGCGAACGCGGCGTGCACCGTCTTGTCCGTATCTCCCCGTTCGACAGCAACGCGCGGCGCCACACATCCTTTGCTTCCGCCGATGCATTCCCCGAACTCAAGGAGGACCTTGACATTCAGATTGAGGAAAAAGATCTGCGGATCGACACCTACCGCGCCAGCGGTGCCGGCGGTCAGTACGTCAACCGGACCGACTCCGCCGTCCGGATCACCCACATCCCGACCGGCATCGTCGTCGCCTGCCAGATGGAACGATCCCAGCACAAAAACCGCGCGATGGCATTTAAAATGCTTCAGGCGCGCCTGTACGAAGCCCAGGAGGAAGCCCGCAAGCGTGAAGCCCAGCAGATCTCCGGCGAAAAATCCGAAATCGGATGGGGAAGTCAGATCCGCTCCTATGTCCTCCAGCCGTATCAGATGGTCAAGGACCTCCGGACCGGCTGCGAAACGGGCAACACCGCGGCGGTGCTTGACGGCGATATCGACCAGTTCGTCGAAGCCTACCTGCGCTTCTCCAAATAACAGGAGTTCCCCGTATGAAGAAAACGGTCACAGTTGCTCTTGACATCGGGAACGTATGTGTCACCCTGCAGCCGGAACGGGCGCTTCGGGCGCTCGGACTCTCCCGCGGGACTCTCCCGGAGGAGTTCACAGACGCTTTCTGCGAACTCGAATGCGGACGCATGGAAGCGGCGGAATGGCTCTCCATCTTCCGCCGGGCAACCGGAAACCGTTTTACGGAAACGGAGCTCCTCAACATCTGGAACAGCATTATCGGCGATCCAATGCCCGGCATGGAGGAACGGGTCCGGAACTATACGGCAAAAGGCGTAAAATTCGTCTATCTTTCCGATGTCTCACGGATACATCTGGACAATGTCTGCCGCATTCTCCCGTTCGCCCATCTCATTGCCGACGGGATATACAGTTTTGAAGCGGGCGTGCGCAAGCCGCATTCCGCCATCTACGAACTGTTCGAATCCCGTCACGGCATTCCGGATTTTTATTTTGACGACAAACTCTGCAACGTGGAGGCGGCGCGGAAACGCGGCTGGAATGCGGTCCGGTTCCAGTGTGCGGATCAGCTGGACGCCATTGGAGACCTTGTATGACTCTTCGGGAAATCGGCGAACATATCGAACAGTATTTCATTGAGATCATCCGGGAACGGCGGAAAGCGCCGTTTGACTCCTTTGTCAAAGGGCTCCTGTTCGTTGCCTCGCGCTTCTACCTGCGGGCAATCAATACGCGGATCTGGCTGTATGACAACCGTGTCATCCGTTACCGCGCGATCGGGTGTCTGGTCGTCAGCATCGGCAACCTGACCTGCGGCGGAACGGGAAAAACCCCTATTGTGGAAATCTTTGCCCGGACCCTCTCGCAGAAAGGCCGTCGCGTTGCCGTGCTCAGCCGCGGTTACCGCAGCAAAGACAAGCGCGGATTCTTTGAAAAACTCCGGAAACGTCTCTTCTCCAAAAAAATGGAAGTCCCGCCGCGCGTTGTTTCCGACGGCAAAAACCTGCTGCACGACTCCATTACCGCCGGAGACGAACCGTACATGCTTGCCTCCAACCTGAAAGACGTCGCCGTGCTCGTCGACAAGGACCGGGTGAAGTCCGGCCTCTATGCCATCGACGAATTCGGAACCGATGTGCTGATCCTTGACGACGGCTTTCAGTATTTGCGCCTGAAAGCACACATCAACATCATTCTCGTTGATTCGACCTCGCCGTTCGACAATCACCATGTTCTTCCGCGCGGACTGATGCGGGAACCCATCGAGCACATCCTCCGTGCCGACTATGTGTTCCTGACCAAATCCGACGGTTCGCCGCGTCTGCGCCATCTGAAAGAATTCATCCGCAAGCACAATCACCGTGCGGAAATCATCGAATGCTGTCATAAGCCGAAATATCTGGAAGAGGTGTTCGACCGCGGACGGCGTCATCCGCTTGAATCCCTGCAAGGCAAAAAAATCGCGTCCATTTCCGCGATTGCGAACCCGGCAAGTTTCGAGGGCTTTCTGGAGGATCTCGGCGGTGAACTGGTACTCAAACGCCACTACGCGGATCACCACCGCTATCGCCAGCAGGAAATGATCGACTTCATCAACGACGCCAAAGCCGCCGGAGCCGAGTTGATCGTGACCACGGAAAAAGATGCGGTCCGCATGCCGCGTCTCGACCGGCGCGACATCGACATTCAGTTCCTGCGGGTTGAAATCGACATTCTCAGCGGACAGGAAAATTTTGACCAGTGCATCTCCCGTATCTGTTTTGTCTGACGGGATACGGGAAACCGCAATACGGACAAAGTCGGAATCCCGGATAAGGCAAGCATAAAAAAAACCGGGTTTCAACCCGGTTTTTTTATAATCTGAATTTCCGTTGGGAAATCAGAAGTTCGCAATCTTGAGACCAAGCTCTTTGCGGGTCTTTTCGACCAGGGCTTTGAGCTGTTCGTCGGTCTTCTTGGCAACCAGATAGTTCTTGACGTCGCCTTTGACCTTTGCGAGCGGTTCATACCCGCCGGCTTTTTTGTCCGTAACCTTGATGATGTGATAGCCGAACTGCGTCTTGACGATGTCGGACATTTCACCTTTCTTCAGAGCGAACGCGGCCTTGTCAAATTCCGGAACCATCATGCCGGGCGAGAATTCTCCGAGAGAGCCTTTCGCACTCTTGCCGGACGGACAGGCGGATTCCTTTTCCGCGAGAGCACCGAAATCGGCACCCTGTTTCAGCTGGGCGAGCAGAGTTTTGGTTTTGGCGAGCGCATCGGCGTCGGCTTTTGCGGTAACAGCCTTGTCGTTCTCCTTGCCTGCGGGAACATTCGGACGGATCAGGATATGTGACGCCGTGATCTTTTCGGGAACCTTGAAGTTCTCCTGGTTTTCACGATAGAACTTTTCCACATCGGCATCGGAAACCTTGCTCTGCGGTTCGATCTTCTCTTTCAGATATTTGGAGAACGCGGCGGCTTTCTGAGCCATGACATCCGCGGAAATTTCGTTCTTGTAAGCGTCGATCGTTTTGTTCTGCAGCTTGAGCTGGCTTTCCAGAACCTGACGTTTGTCCTGTGGAAGCTGTTTCAGCATCTTGTCGAACTCATCTTTGACGAGCTGGGCGGAAGGTTTGTAACCGTTCTTCTGTGCAAGAGAGAAAACGATCTCGCGATCGACCATGCCGTTTACCAGATTCTTGATCAGCGGTTTCAGCTGCTGGGGCGGAACCTGAGCAAGCGCGCCTTCCGGGATCTGCGTGGAAAGTTCCTTGATGAAATCCTGCTTTGTAATCTTCATTCCCTTGCCTTCCGCAAGCACATTGGGCAGGAAAGAGAGGGTTTCCGCAAGGGTTTTCGGTTTCGGAGCGGGAGCCGTTTTTGCCGCGGGGGTCTTCGCAGCCGGAGCTTTTGCCGCAGGAGCGGGAGTCTGAGCCGTTGCCGCAAGCGCAAAAGCGGGAACTGCCGCCGCAATCATCAGTTTTTTTGCGATATTCATTCGTAAAACCTTTCTGTTTGCCGGTTCTCCGGCGTTATGTTTGTTGAGAACGTATACACTCGTTTATTCCGCGAAGACTATTCACGGCTTTTCATACAGACACACCGATTACAGTTTTTGTTCAACCTTTCTTTGTGATTCCAATACATTTGCACGAATTTTATCGGACTTTCCGATCTGAATCTCGTCCGCCTCCACATCGAACAGCGTGATACGGTCCTCCCGCTGTTTCAGGAGACGCACCAGAACCTGCCGTTTTTCAGAGAAATCCGCAAACGCGCGGCTCGCCGGAAACGCTTTCGCTTTCTGACGGAACAGTTCCAGATTCCGGGCGAGCTCCATTGAATTTTCCGGCTGTTCGATCCGGTATGCCAGCATCTCCAGTTCCGCAAGAAGCTGAAGATCCTGCGCCGCTTTTGTCAGTTCGGGAATCGGCCCGACCACCCGGATCGCTTCCCGGATCGCCTTTTCAGCGGCGGCCTGATCCTGACGTTTCAACGCAGCCTCCGCTTCCGCAAGACGGATATTCGCCAGTTCGATATTCTCGAATTCGGAAATAAATACATTGGTCCTGTCCAGCTCCTTGTAGCGGCGGATCTGCGCCAGAGCTCCGCGGTGATCGCCTCGCTGAACGCTGTCAAAAATATCCAGAACAAGACCGGTCCGCACTTTCGGCGGTTCCGGAGCCCGTTTGCCGCACCCGCAGAGCACGGCGGCGGAGACAACGGTAAAAAACAGAAAAATCGGAAAACGGATAATCATCTTTTTGAAATTTGCACCTTTATGTTGGAGGGCTGTATCTTAACAATCCGGAATGCGTTGTTTTTCACCCAGCAGGCGACTTCCACATTGTAAATCCCCGGCTGTTTCAGAGAAGAGACGTCGATATAAGGCTTGACATCTTCCTGCTTCAACTGGGAAAGCCTGCCTTTCAATCCGGAAAGCGTCACGTCGACCCGTGAAGCTGAAAGGAATTCACAGTTATTCTCCCGGCTGTCGTCAAGCACCCGGAGCGGAAGGAGCGAAAACGTCAGGCTCCCGATATTCCGGGCGACGTCGATCTGCACAAAGACCCGTTCAGGACTGACTTTCAGTCCGGGAATGGATTCCGCGAGCTCCGCGCTGTAATCGAACGACTGAGTAATGCCGGAAAGCGGAATCGGCTTCGTCTGAAGGAATTCCAGTTTCGCCAATGCAAGCCGCGGTCCGGTCACACGGACCTCCTGCGGCGAAAACGTGACTTTCCGGACCGCGTATCCTTCCGGAAGCGGGCTTCCGGTATCAAACACCGCACGGACACGGACGGGTTTCACCTCCTGCACATCAAAATCAACCGGCAGGACCTCCGGCTCCACGGAAAGGATCTGCACCCGCGACGGGCCCTTGACATCGGACGGCGACAGATGAAGCTGATACGGTGCACCCGGCACATAGCCATCCGGCTTGAATACGGGAACGGGAATCGTAAAATCATAGTCGGAAAGATTTTTCAGAATGCGTTCGGAACCGCGCACCCGGATCTTCACTTTCGGATTCCGGCCTTCTATTTTCAGCAGAGTTACCGGCTTCGGAGCTCCCGGAAGCGTCAGAACGGCGGGAATGTCGACCGCAACATTATGAATATCGCGCTCCACGCCCATTTTATCGGTCACGGCGGCATAAACGATCAATGCAAGCAGCAACGCGAGCAGTTTTCGAACGAAGTCATGCCGGATAATACCGGGAACCTTGCGCCACAGTTTTTTCCGCTTATTCACGATCATCGGAATCCTCCGCATCTCCATATTCATCCCCGAAATCATCCGGATGATTTCTGTCCGGCTTGTCGATCAGCTCCCGCGTCAGCAGTTCGAACAGCTGATCCGGAGTCAGAAAACGCTTGAGCGATCCGCGTTTTGCCATACTGATCCCGCCGGTCTCCTCCGAAACGACAACTGCCACGGCGTCGGTCTCCTCGGTAACCCCGATTGCCGCGCGGTGGCGGGTCCCGATATTCTGATGTGCGAACTCCGGCTGCTGTGTCAGCGGCAGGATCGCATGTGCAGCCTCAATCGTATCTCCGCGAATGATGAGCGCACCGTCGTGAAGAGGGGAATTCGGGTAAAAAATCGACTGCAGCAGCAAAGAAGAAACCTTCGCCTCCAGATGGACTGCGCTGTTCTTGAACGTCGCCATACCGATCTGGCGCTCAAATACGATCAGCGCGCCGGTCTTGCTGCGGGACATCTGCGTCACAGCCGAAACGGTTTCCCGGATGGTCCTTTTCTGCACATTGGCATGATGCGCAAATGACTTGCTGCCGAGCTGGGCGAACGCACGCCGCAGTTCCGGCTGAAAAATCACCACCAGAGCTACCGATGCGATCGTCCAGAAATTTTCCAGCAGCCAGTTGAGCACTTCAAATTTCAGCACATTCGTCAGCAGAGTCAGAAAGATCAGGGCAATCACGCATCCCGCCAGCACACTGGCTCCGCGTGTTCCGCGCAGAAAGTACAGCAGACAATAGATCAGGACGGCGATCACCCCGAAATCAAGATACGGCCTGATCAGATCATAAATATACAGTACGTTTTCCAAAACCGGCGACATCGTCTTCCTTTTTCTCCGCTGAACCTCATGAGATTTTCAGAATATACATCGCCGTACCTCAAATTGCAATAAAGCGAAACGCGTTTTCGGTGATTATTTATAAAAATTTTACAGACAAAAAAAATCCCGCAGCATTGTGCGGGATTTTTGTCGAAAACAATCTGCAGAACAGATGATTAACGGGCGTAGTACTCAACCACGCGCATCGCTTCGACCTGAACGGGAATCTCTTCGATCATCGGTTCACGGAGAACGGTGACCTTGAGGTCTTCCTTATTGGTCTCATAGTAAGCGGGAACGGTGGAGTTCACTTCGCGGGCAATCTCTGCGACTTTCGGGGATTTTTCCGCGTTGATGGAGACAACCTGTCCCGGTTTGAGACGGTAGGAGGGACGGTCAACGATTTTGCCGTCAACAAGAATATGTCTGTGGGAAACGAACTGTTTTGCCGCGAAGATCGTCGGAGCGATTCCGGAATGATAAACCGTGGCGTCGAGTCTCATTTCGATATGCTGCATCAGCGTTTCGTTGGTTCTGCCCTCTTTGCGTTTCGCAACGAGGAAGAGGTTGCGGAGCTGGCTTTCGGTAAGAGCGTAATGCGCTTTGAGCTTCTGCTTTTCCTGCATCATGACGCCGTAGGTGGAAAGCTTGGATTTCTTTCTGTTCTTGCCTTGAAGTCCGGCCGCATACGGTCTCTTGACACTGGGGCATTTCGGCATGTTCCAGACGCAGTAACCGAGACGTCTGCACAGTTTGTGTTTGGCTTGAGCTTGTTTCATCCCGTTTCCTTTCTTGATAAGGTTCTGATACTCGTTCCGTTCCGCCGCGTCAAGCAGTCAGGGGCAGGCGAAACGGTTCTCAACACGATGAGAATCATTCAATATACAGCCTTATCTCCATTTTTTCAAGCAGATGATCCGTTTTTTGCAAAAAAATGGGGAAAAGAAAATTATTTTTGAAAAATTCTTGTTTCCGGGCTTGAATCGTGCCCGATTCGGTCTATACTGTACGGCAGAGAGGAAACCGGCAGAACGATCCGCCGGTCGAAATAAACCGGAACGGCTGCACCTAAACCGTTCAAACGTAAGGAGATGACATTATGGATATCATTGTCAGCGCACGTCACTTCGATTTAAGCGAAGCACTCAAAGTCCAGACGGAGAATGCTGCTCATGCGGCACTCGACGATCTGACGTTGAAGATCTCCAGCGTCCGTGTTGTTCTCGATATACAGAAGAACATGCATAAAGCGGATGTTGTTGTGGCGATCAAGAATTATCTTGTCAGCGCCTCCGCGGAAACAGTCGGCGATATGAACAAATCCATTGTCGAAGCTCTCGACAAGGCAGGAGTTCAGGCCCGCAAGTATCTTGAGAAGAAGCAGGATCATCGCGATCGTGATTCCATCAAAACAGACGACGCCCCGGCGACTGTCGAATAATTTCGAGCCCTCTAACCCGGCCCCCGGTTCAAACCGGGGGCTTCTTTTTTGTAAAAAACGCGGCACGCCTCATACCGCACCGCGATCCTGTCACAATCTCCCTCCGGAGATTTACACTTTCACCCAACGCTGTTCCCGGTTTGCCCGGTACATCGCTTCCATGACGACGCTGCGCCCGGCGGCTTCCTCCACGGAAACCAGAGAAACCTCTTTCCCGGAAAGCGCATCCAGAAACAGTTCAAACGCATGAGGTTCGGCTTCGGGAAGCGCAGTCCAGGGCGTTTTTCCATCTGCTCCCGCAACATGGGTGCTCTTGAAATAGAGTTCTCCATGAAACACGACGGCGTGTCCCTCGGTGCCGCAAATCTCGCAGGTAACCGGATTGTCGACATCCACCCATCCCCCGGCAACCGTTCCAACGGCTCCGCCGGGAAATACGAGCATCCCTTCCCCGGATTCATCGCAAGCCTCGCCGTAGCGTCCCGTTACCGTGCGGATCGAAGCAGTCACCCGTTCCGGCATTCCCATCAGCCACATCATAATATCCAGCGAATGCGTGCCGAGATCACCGAATGCTCCGCAGCCGGCAATCTGCGGATCCGCCATCCAGCGCCATTCGGTATCGAACCATCCGCCAAGAGAGCCGGAATGACAGTTTGAATGCCGGATACGCGTGATCGTTCCGAACGCTCCCGCTTCAACCTGCTGTTTCAGGAAACGGTGAACCGGATTCCCGCGCATGAAATAGCCGGTCTGGAAAATCACACCAGCCTCTTTCACCGCGGCGGCCATCTCCTGTGCATCGGCGGCGGAAAATCCCAGCGGTTTTTCCGCAAAAATATGCTTCTTCACCCGTGCGGCGGCAAGAACGAGCTCTTTATGCAGATTCGTTTCCGAGCAGATCACCACTCCGCCGATCGACGGATCATTCCAGACCTTTTCCGGAGCCGGTACCGCCGGAGCATTCAGCTCCGCGGCGTTCTTCCGGGCACGCTCCGCATCGTGGTCCCAGACTGCCGTGACCTCAATATCCTCCCGCCCTTTCATGATCCTTACGAAATTCGGAGTGTGGATGTGTCCGCACCCGATCAATGCGATCTTCTGTTTCATAAACAATAAACCCTTTCCTGTGGAAAATAAACGGCTTTCAGCTCTCCCGTCAATATAACTTCAGGAAAGCGCCATAACAAGGACGTTTTTCTTAAAAATACCGATTTTTTATGATCCGGAACGGTCTCTGCGGAGACACTCAAGCTCCTCGTCATACGAACAGCCGGTAAAATCATTCCGGCGCAGCCAGTCGTGAACACTGCGGGCGGAAAGAGGAAGCCCCGCGCTCTTCGCGCTCCAGAGATCCCGCACATCCGATGCGGAGACACCGCCGTCGCTGAAATCGCGGTTGACGGTAAATACAACCTCTCCGGGATCGGCTCCGCTCCACTCCGCCGCAATGCGGAGAAGGCTGCCGAGGCTCTGCTCGCCGGTATCCGCGACGGCGCGCATCAGTGCGGTTTTGACCGCCAGACGTGTTTTCAGCGCCTCCCCGGACTCGCGGGACGACCAGCCGTCAAGGGAAATTCCCATATTCCGCGCGGTCTCATGCAAATCGTTCTGCGCGGCGCGCATCTCCTGCAATCCCGCTCCGGAAACCTCAAGAAATCCGCCCGAAGCATCCGGAGACTCCGTATGAAGATAATTGCCCGCCCCCATCATCGGCGGGGAATCCAGCTGGAACCCTTTCAGGAACAGAGTGGACTGCGCCTGCATAAACAGTGCATGACGGTAATCCGCCTCGCCGCGATAAATCGCCAGGCAGACATTCGCCAGAGGAAGAAGCGGCGGTTTCTGAACATCGGAACAGCAGTCGGTCACGTTCGCGAATACAAACGGTATCCGGCGCAAACGCCGTCCGTGAACCTCCGGAAACCAATCGGTGGAAAACCGGCGCGGAACGGAACAGAATGCGCTGTATTCCTCCGGCGTCATGGCGCATGAAAAATATTCACCATCCGGCGACAGCGCACAGAGCCGGACCCGGCGCACAAACTCCCAGCCGCCTCCCCGTTTCTCCCAACCGGATTCGTCCAGCAGGAGCGAATTCAGAGAGGACGACGAACCAAACCCGCACTCCCAGTCCAGTATCCGGCGGGCGGTGTAAAGTGTCATTTGCGGAACGGAACCGGAAGAAACATTTTCCGGCGGAACATCCAGCAGAACGCCGCATCGCCCGTAAACAAGCTGCAGCAGATTCAAACGGCGCAGTATATCGGAAAGCGGAAGACCGTCACTGGAAGCACAGGTGCGGAGCAGCGCGATCCGTTCCGGAAGCTCAATCGCTTCGGGCGGCTCCCGGTGCATGATTCCGAGCATCGCCGCAACTGTCGAGAAAAAGTAGTTGAAATAGTTGGCGCGCGACCGGTATGCTTCATAACGCTGTCTTCCGAACTGCGGATCCGCCATCTGCCCCTCGGTCCGCGGCAGATAATATTCTCCCGCCTCCTTTACCTCGCGTTCTCCGGCAAAACAGTCGTCGCACCGGTTCCAGTCGTCGAGGGCATAACGGTACTGCGGATTTGCCAGCGCGGAATTTCCAAACGGATTTTTCATCATAAACGGTTTCCTTTCCATTCAAGTTTCTGAATGGAAAAGCCGGAACTGTCAACCGTCCGGATCAGCCGGAAGCTCCGGAAAAGATCCTGCGCATCTTCGCCGCAACGGCGGAACAGTCCAAAAACAGCTGCGGCGGAATCGCCTGCCCCCCGTTCTCGCCGAGAAAGGAAAGACCGTACACCTGCGTACCGTCCACAAGCGGGAAGCAGATGTTCCAATGCGCGGCCTCGTCGTTCCAGACCGCGAAATGATCCTTCCGGAATGCTTCGATTCGCCGGAGCACGGAATTCTCTCTCCGCTCCAGCTCAATCCCCGTGCAATTCGCACGAAGCTCCGAGCAAAGGACCTCCCGCGCACGCTCCGGGCCGTACCGGACACAAAGGATCACCAGTGCAATATTGGAACCGGAAAGCCGCTGATCCGGCAGCGGAAGCGTGGAAATGCGGTGCCCGTGCTCATGCAGGGAATGATACAGATAGACCAGATGATCGTTGAACATTCCCGCAAGCGCTCCGCCGATCCCCATCCGCCGGAGCTCGGATTGCAAAAACTGAGTCGCGTTCTGCGGGAAAAAGTTGTGCCGCAAACTCCCCTGTCCGAGATAGATCATACCGAGTCCGGGCTCAAACTCCCGGTAGGAGACCTTGTGCACATAACCGCCCTCCGCCAGATCGGAAAGCAGACGGCTTGCCGCAGGCGGCGTAATCCCCGTCCGACGGCAGATTTCTTTCAGCGTCAACGGATTCTCAGCCTGCGTCAGAACCTCGAAAATCTTCAATGCTTTATTCAAAATCAATGTCTTCATGTCATACAGTATAATTCCACTATGCGGAATTTTCAAGAAAGAATCTTTTTTTCCCCGGAAAAAAAGTTGCTTCCGGCGGCAATGTGTATTATAATTTATCAGGAAAACATTCATCAACATCAACAAAAGAAGGGAAACAAGTGATGATTATTCCGGAAAAACAGCTTTCAGCGGACTTCGTCGTAGTCGGCGGCGGCATGGCGGGCATCTGCGCCGCAGTCGCGGCGGCAAGAAACGGACTCAAAACCGTTCTGGTGCAGGACCGTCCCATGCTCGGCGGCAACGCATCCAGTGAAATCCGCATGTGGGTCTGCGGCGCACATGGCAAAGACCAGAAAGAAGCGGGCATACTGGAAGAGATCCTGCTGGAAAACTACTACCTCAACCCCACACTCCGGTTCACCGTCTGGGACGATGTGCTCTACACGGTTGTCAAGCGGGAAACGAACATCACCCTGCTGCTCAACACAACAGTGGAAGACGTTTCCGTGGAAAACGGCATGATCCGTTCCGTCTCCGCGTGGAACCTCCACAGCTACACCCGTTACACGATTTCCGGGCGCTTCTTTGCCGACTGTTCCGGCGACAGCATTCTGCGTCTTTCCGGCGCCGAATACCGGACCGGACGCGAAGCCTCCTCCGAATTCGGAGAATCGCACGCGCCGGAAACCGCCGATAAAAAGACCATGGGCAACTCCATTCTCATTCAGGTCCGCAAAACCAACGGTCCGCACCGTCCGTTCATCGCTCCGGAATGGGCATACCATTTCAACGACGACGCTGCACGCCGGGAGTGGATGCTCCGCGATCTCCGCACCGACAATTTCTGGTGGATGGAATTCGGCGGACTTCAGGACACAATCGCAGACGCCGACGAAATCCGCGACGAACTCCTCAAGATTGCCTACGGCTGCTGGGAATACATCAAAAACAATCCCGACGGTCATGCCGCCGAATGGGAACTCGACTGGATCGGAAAACTTCCCGGAAAACGCGAAAACATCCGTTATGTGGGCGATCACATCCTCACTCAGCCGGAAGTTGAAGCGGAAGGGCGCTTCCCCGACGTCGTCTGTCACGGCGGCTGGAGCATGGACAACCATCATCCCGAAGCGTTCTACTATCCCGGACCGCCGACGATCTTCCATCCGGCGCCCTCCCCGTTCGGCATCCCGTACCGATCCCTCTATTCCAAAAACATCGGCAACCTGTTCTTTGCCGGGCGCAACATCTCCTGCTCGCACATGGCGATGAGCTCCACACGCGTCATGGCAACCTGCGCAACGATGGGACAGGCGATCGGAACCGCCGCCGCTCTCGCGGTCCGTCACGATACGGATCCGCGCGGAGTCTGGAAAGAATATACGGAAGAGCTGCGCGACACGCTCATGGAACAGGATCAGTTCATTCCGTTTGCAAAGCGGAAAATCTCCGCGTTGAGTCTCACCGCCAAAGTCTCCGACGAGGCGCTCCGCAACGGCATTGACCGCTCGCTCGGCGAGGAAGACAACGGCGTCCGGGTGAAACTCGGCGACGACTGCCGTTATGAGTTTGCAAAGCCGGAAATGGTCCGCTCGGTCCGAATCGTATTCGACAGTGATTTCTCGGATGTCAAGCGCATGCGCAACATCGAAGGAATCCCGGAAAACGACGCCTTGCGCCGGCTCCCCGCCACGCTCGCCCGTGATTTCCGTGTCGAGGTCCTCTCCGCCGGAAAATGGACTCCGGTCCTGACGGTCAAAGAAAACCGCAAACGCTACCTGCGTCTGGACTTTGCTCCGGTCTCCGCCGAAGCCGTCCGTCTGGTTCCGGAAACCTCCTGGTCCTCCGATGCGGACAGCGTCCACGTTTTCGCATTTGAAGTGGAATAATCCGGAAATCCCCGTTTTCACACCGGGCTTTCGATTCAAAGAAGCCCGGTGTTCAATCTCTCCTCTGACTCATGCCCCTCCGCCACACGGATGATGACGGCGGTCATTCCCTGTATATTTCTGAAAGCGGAAACGATCCGTGACCTCCCGTTCCGGGCATAAAAAAAGCGTCCTGATTGGGACGCTTGAATTCGTAAGTGGAGGCGTGAGTGGGAGTTGAACCCACCAGAACCGGTTTTGCAGACCGTTGCCTTAGCCGCTCGACCATCACGCCTTGATTTTGTAGGGTATAATATACCGCGTGTTCCGCAAAAAGCAAATCGTTTTCTGAAAAATAATCGAAAACATTACCCGGTTCCCGATGCAGTTCCCCATCGGGAAACCGGAAAAAACTCCGTCAGCGGTATTCGTGAACGGAAAGTTTCATATCCCGGAACTCCACGCTCCCCGATATTCCGAAGTTCGCCGGCTCAAAGTTCAAACCTTTCGCCCCTGCGGGAATCTCATAAATACGGGAGCAATCCCGCCAGCCGTTCGTTCCCGACATGTGGAACATCTCCGGCCACGGACCGACCGCTTTCGAACCGTTGTAAAAACGGAGCGTGATACGGGCATCTTTCCAATCCGCGTCACCGCGCTGAACATCGTCCGTTTTCATCTTCATTTCCAGTTTCAGCGATTTCCAGGAAGGCTCAAGCGGAACATGGAAAATCCGGTTCCCGGTCCCGTCGATCCGCACATTGAGTCTGTCGTTTTCCGGTTTTGCCCGGAACGCCCCCTGCGTGATCCCCTGCTCCGGAATTCCGTTCGGATTCGGAGCAAGAAGCAGATTTTCCGGAGCAACCGTCAACTGCAAATCGCGGAATTCCACCGACCCGGATTTCCCGAAGTTCGCCGGTTCAATCAGCAGGCGCACCGCTCCCGGCGGAATGGAATAAACCCTGCTGAACGGCTTTTCCGCACTGGTTCCGGAAATCTCCACCGAACGCGGCCAGCCGCCCGTCAGCTTATGAGTCCGGTCCAGAAAACGCAGTGCAATCCTGCCGTTCTGCCATCCCTCTTTCCCCGGAACAAGCGCCGTCGCGCGCATACGTCCCGAAAGATGCAGACGCGTCCCCAGATCCGGCGTCATATACACCACATATTCCAGAGAACCCGGCTTGTTCAAAGCCACATTCAATTTACCGTCCCGGACCGTAATCCGGCTTTCCGCCGGAGCTTTCCGGCCCTCCGGCACGCCGTTGCCGTCCGCATGGGCGAGAAACAGATTTTCCTGTGCCGGCAGACTCCCGGCGATAAAAAGAGCTCCCCCCGCAACAATCATTTTGAACATCGTCATCATAATTCCATTCCTCCCTGATATTACCAATGATAATAGCGGTACGGATCGTCACCGCTGATCGGTTCCTGAAGATAATAACTTCCTTTCCACGGCTCCGCGACCGGTCCTGTTCCGAACCGGTCCAGCAGAACCGACTTGAAGTCGATTCCCGCATTTCTCAACACCTGCGACACCAGGAACGCACGGCGGCGGAAACTGGAACGCAGACGGAACAGTTCGTTGTAATCCAGCATCCACGGAGCCACTCCGAGAATCACCGCGCTTCCTTTCCCGATCCGCACCACCGCCACCTCTTTGCCATCCACCGCCGTGTAGTTCAGCCGGTGCTGGAAAAACGTGTCCAGATTTGAAATCCCGTTCAGTTCGGGCGCGCTCAAGTCTGCAAGCTGCGACGTTCCCGCCACAACCTGCTTTGCGTTCACTCCCGGCAGAAGCCGGGCGAGTTCCACAGCGGAGAGCCCGACCGCAACGACCTTTTTCCCGTTCCGCACCTGTTCCGTCAGATCCGGGTATTGCGCCGCACCCGGTCCGGCAACGATCACGTCCGCATCATGGAGAGTTTCCGCCGCACCGTTCAAATGCAATTTTGACAGCCAGTCGCGGAATTTCTTTCCGCCGACAGCGGCAAAGGTCCGGAATTCTGCCGGTTTCGCCGAACGGATGTAGTCCAGCAGATTGCCTGCAAGAATATCCGCCGCGGGTTCTCCGAGGGTGCGCCCCGTAACTTCCGCCTGACAGAACACGATCCGCCCCTTGCCCTCCCGGTATTCCAGAACCGGGGCGTACTGAAGCGCGAAACCGCCGTCAAGCACCGGAGAGAAATTGCCGAGGACCGGTTTTTCCGGCAGGGCGTTTGCAACCGTTCCCCGGTTCCGGCAGCGCCAGACTCTGGTGTTCTTGAACCCGCACCAGTTCCATTCCGGACAGAAGAACTGATTATAGTCAATATACGGCGCAAGCAGCGTCGCTTCGCCCCGCCAGTCCCGCAGATGCTCCGGCGAAAGCCCCGACAGAGCCGGATGACCGGAACTGCGCGGGAACACACTCCGCAAACCGTGCTCGTTGATCCGGAAGCCGAGCCGCTCGATTGCTCTTGTCGGCTGTTCAAAGATCAAAACATTCAATCCGTCGCGCACGCCGCTCAGGTCCGGCAAATCGCCGTCCGCGGACAATGCCTCCCGCCCGATCACCAGCGTTTTGAAGCCGCGCAGCTCACTCCTGCGTCCAACTTTCGTATACGGTACATTCAGACGTTTCAGCAGTTTTTCGCTCATCCCTTTCGGGTCGTACAGCGCGACGCGCGCACCGGTCTTCCGTTCCGCCGGTCCCGGCAGGACATCCATGCGGAACGAATCCGAAAATTTCTTATCGATTCCCGCCGCACGGAACCGGAAGTCGGCGGCAAGATCATACGCGCCCGGTTTCAAACGGGCTGGAAGCCTGGTCCGGAAAGGAACAAGCGCACGCTTGCCCGGCTGAACCGTCACCGTGCCGCGGAATGCCGGAGCGTTGACATTCCGGATCCACACCACATAATCGCATTCGACGGGTTCCCGCAGATCATTCAGCACCACCAGCTGCTTGGCAACCGTGTCGCCCGGACGGTAGTTATGTTCTTTGGTCGTGAACACCTGTTCCCCGCCGATCCAGGCGATCAGCGGCTGATTCCATTTCCGGTTCGCCTCGCCGACTTTGCTCAGACGGAACTGATTCCGATGCGCCGTCAGCACATAATCCCCCCAGTTGAAGTAATCGGGAACGAGTCCGGGTTTGTTCAGATTGCGCCAGCGGTCCGGATTTTCAACAGCCGGATACGTTCCCGGATTCTTGCAGTAAAACACGAATTCATCCCACGGCAGAAGAATGCCGATGTTCCATGCGCGCAGGGAACGCAGATTGTCGGTGTGATAATCCGCCAGCAGACGGTCTACTTCCGGAAGCCGGATCACAGGACCCGCAAGCGCACCCCAGCGGATCGGTTTGTTCTTCCATCGCACCAGTTTATCCAGAATCTCACGGCGTTCCGGACTCCATCCCGCCGCTTCGCCGCCGTACTCCGCCGCCAGATACTCCACATCCCAGGTTGTCTGGACATCTTCGGCAGCCCAGATGAATTTCGGCCACCGGTAACTGGAAAACGAAGCGCTGTGCGGAAGTCCCCACTCCATGAACGAAAGCGGGTATTTGCCGTTTTTATAGAAATTCTCCAGCCAGTCGCTGCGCTCCTGTTTCGGCGCCCAGTTCAGATAACAGTTCAGCGAATACTGTCCGCCGAGACTGCCCGATGCATGGCTGTAGACCGGACGGCTCGGATCAATTTCCGCAATCCGTTTCTGCGCAACGAAGAAATCGTTGCGTCCTTTCTCTTTCATCTCGACCTCTTTTGCAGAGTTCGCACGCTGATAGTCCCCGCCGATCCGCAGCGGACTCTGGTCTCCCCATGCTCCGGCGCGGTTGTGATTGGTCACATACAGGATAACGGACGGATGATTCCAGTATTTCCGGATCAGATAACCGCTCATTGCGGCAAATGCATCCGCATTTTCTTTCACGGTCAGATTCTTGAACTGCCATGGATGCGGCAGAGAGAGCGACCAGAGATGTCCGAATTCATCCGCGGCTTCAAAACTGCCGCGGAGATAGTTCGCCGCCCCCTCCGCGAAATGATAGTTGCGGCTGATCGTGAAATTGAATCCGAGCTCCCGCAAACGACGGTACGCCTCCAGCGAGCTTTCCCGGCTCGCTTTGTCCGCCATCCACTCCGCACTGAAATTCGGCAGATGATAGGCGCGCATGTGGATGACTTTGCCGTTCAGGACATAGTTCTGTCCCTCGATCGTAAATTCCCGGAATCCGAACCGTTCGGGAAACGTGCGGTCAACCGCTTTGCCGTCGGCGGAAAGCGTCAGTTCCGCCGTATACAGATTCTGCGGAGTATGAACATCCCACAGCCTGGCGTCCTCCCATATTCCCGTGAACCGGAACCGGCCGTTCTTCAGCTCTCCGGCGCGGAACGCCGGACTGGCAAATGCTTTCACCTCTTTACCGTTCCGGTCAACGATTCGCACGGATACCGTATAACGCTTTTCCGGACGGAGTCCGGAAAGGGCGCTGTCGAACGTAATCGTCATCCCTTTCACTTTTGTGATAAAATGCGTATTGTCGATCCGTTCCGCCGGAACGATATGCAGGAACGTATCACCGGTGATCCCGCGGTTCTTCACTTTCGCCGCGACCTTGGTAATGTTGTCGCCATCCATCGCGACATAATGGTCTTCCGAAAGCGGAACGGCGCTCAACCGGACTTCCAGAGTCTGCCGTTTTCCCGGACGGACCAGTCCGGTCAGCTCCACCATTCCGCCGGGGAACACGATCTCCCCGGCTTTTCTGCCATCCAGATACACGGTTCCCCGTGTCTGGATCAGTTCCACTTCAAAGAAAACCTGCCTGCCGGACACATCGGCGGGAACCGTGATTTCCCGCCGGTACCACGCAGTATGCCATTTCGGCGACGTCTTCAACAGTTCCGGGGCAATCAACGGTTTGAACGACGTATTTCCCGCTCCATGCGGCCATACGCCGGGAACCTTGAAATATCCCCAACCGGAACCGGACGGCGGAGGCGTATCGGAGAGCTTCCGCCCGTCGACAAGCGGCAGAAATCTCCACAACCCGTTCAGGCACAGCCTCTCCCGCGACGGATTCGCCAGTCTCTGCGGCGCGTCGATTCCCAGACTGAAATCTTCCGCGGAGAGACACGCGGTGAAAATACAGAGCAAAAGAGCCGAAATCTGTTTCATGTCAATTCATCCTTTCCTGTTTTGTTATTGCATGCCGGGCATGGTGTTGGTAATATCCTTTCCCAGTGCGATTTCAGAAAAAGCCGGGATCTGGGAACGGCTGGAATATGCAACATGACCGTCGAAATAGAGGAAATTCGCTCCGTCCAAATGCCGCCCGGCAATCCGGGTCTGCAGTTTTGTATCATCCGCAAGATTGGCAATGTAATTGGTGAATGCGGATTTTGAAATACAGTATCCCCATCCCGTTGCTCCGGGCTCCTGCTCTCCGGCAAGGAAAACCCGGCTCGGCATCCGGACCCGCCCCCGCTGAATATAAATGTTTCGCCCATATCCCCACCAGTTTAAACTTCCGGCATAAGCATTCATATTATAGGTTGTGAACAGGGTTCCGAGTTTTGGATTTGCCGCCGGACAATATATTTTTGTCTGCGCGGTAAAGATATGATCCAATTTTCCAGATTCAACGCCGGTTTTCATCAGCGGATACACATAATGGTGCCAGCTGGTGATATTGTCATACGGTCTGGGAATCCGGTCTTCATAGGCATTGGCGTAAAACTCGAATCCGGTTCCGACCTGCTTCAGCATGGAAGAACAGGATATCTGCCGTCCCTTCTCCCGCGCGGAGTTCAAAGCCGGCAGAAGCATGCCCGCCAGGACAGCGATGATGGCAATTACCACAAGGAGCTCTATAAGGGAAAACCGGGAGCATTTCGAAAAAAAACGTTTCTGTTTCTGCATACTTTTATTCCTTTCCATACTTTTCTGTTGTTTTTCCGGCAAAAATCCTGCCTTTTCATATTACATTATACTTGATTTTGAAGATAAAGTCAATATATTGAACAGAAGCATTCATATATTTTTTGAAAACGGGGTGTTTCCCCGCCGATGCAATAATCTGCGGGTATCATCGCGAGCTGTTGATCACTGTCAGTTCCTTACTGTGCCAGAAACCCCGAAAGCACCCCGTAGCCAAACCAGTGCCGTAAAATCTTTTCCCCCGCAAGCCTCACCAGTCAGCCGTATAGATAGAATATATTGTACACCTCTTTGAAATATACAAATAATATACTTTAACCAACAAACAATATATTGACTTTCACCTCATTATGAATATAATTAATATAAAAAACCGGAATAACGTCATTTTGAACAAACTGCTAACAACGGAGGAAGCTATGAAAGGAAAAAATCATCGACGGATTGCCCGGATATACAGGACGTTCACTCTTACAGAACTCCTCATAGTGATCGTTATTATTGCAATTCTTGCAGCCATACTGCTACCGGCACTCAATTCGGCACGTTCCACAGCCCGAGCTTCGACCTGCCTCTCGAATCAGAAGCAGATCGGGATCTGTATCGGTATGTACGTCAACGACTTCAACGACTGGTTTCTAATGAATATTGCCAAAGACGAGGGATGGTATTTCAAGCCGTGCCATGCCAATAACTATAACGGCGGACTAGGCTACGCTGATGCCACTTGGGGAAGGCTCCTCGCCTCCTGCGGCTATATCACCGGAACAAGCAAAATTACCGCCTGTTCGGAACAGAAAATTCCAAATAACGCCAACTGGACCTATCACGAGTTCACCTACGGCGTAAATGGTGACGGGTGGTGGCATGGACACGGGGCCAACTGCAGTGCAAACGGCTATGGCAACCAACGCGGCAGATGGCATTTCCGGGCCAAGACGGAACTCGGGTTCCAGAGCAACAACACAAAAGTTCTCCGGCTCAGCAAAGCACCTTCGGATTTTGTCATGCTTGCCTGTACCCGGGGAAATGGATCCACAGCCTCCTCTGCCGCGGTCAGGGGCAAGGGAGGCGTAGCCACCATTTACGGCAGTACCGGATCCACCCGCTACTGGGCATGCCACAAGAGAAGAACCAATGTTCTCTTCCCGGACCTGCACGCAGCATCGCAATCCAACGGAGCGATCTGGCAGAAAGTCGATGGCAGAGTCCTTTTCTTCTACGACGAAGAAAATCCGTAGAAAATTGTATTCACCCGATCCGCGCACTGATGTTTCACTCAACATTTCAAGGAAAATACCATGAATAAAAAACTCCTCCTTTGTCTCTCTTTTCTCTGCTTCGGACTCATCGTCTCCGCCGCTACGGAAACCATGCGGAACGTCCGCGACTATGGCGCGACAGGCGATGGCAAAACGCTCGACACTGCTGCGATCCAGCGTGCCATTGATGCCGGCGGAATCGTCCATTTCCCCGCGGGGACCTATCTCTCCGGGACATTGTACCTCAAGTCCAACGGCGGTCTTGACCTCGCCCCCGGCGCGTTGCTGCTGGCGAGTCCCGACCGCAAGGACTACAACGCTTCGAACTTCTGTCCCCAAAACCGGGCGGACTCTCCCGAAAAGAACTGGAATAAGGGACTAAAGAAAATGACTCGCCCCATGGACTGGGTCTCCGGAGCCCACTTCATCGTTGCGGTTGAACAGCACGATGTGGTCATCCGCGGCGGCGGTTCCATCTCTGGCAATCGCGATTCCTTCGGACCAATCGCGGTCAAGGATCCTTACAAACGGCTCTCGACACCAATGCCGTGGCGTCCCGGTGAAATGATCTGGTTCTGCGAAAGCGACCGGATCACCATAGAAAACGTCACGCTCCTTGATGCCCCATTCTGGAGCTGTACCCTGCAGGCGTGCAACGATATTTCGATCGACAATCTGCGCATCTCAATGGATCCCTGGACCCGCAACGGCGACGGTCTTACTATCGACGCCTGCCGCAACGTTACCATCGCCAACTGTAACATCCGCAGCGCCGATGACTGCATCGTCATCAAAGCCGATCACCGGCGTACCAAGCGCAAACAGGTCTGCGAAAATATCGTCATCAGCAACTGCCTGCTCGAATCGGTCTGTTACGGAATCCGGGTCGGCGTCGGCAACGGCATCATGCGCAACGTCCGCGCCGACAATATTATTTGCCGCACCCGCGTTGGTGCCTACGCCGGGCTGAACTGGGGATTGGTCAAAAGCATTGAAAACATCACCTTCTCCAACTTCACAGTAAATTGCGAGACAGCCATCCGGATCAGCAAGAGCGACAACCGCCTGAAGCGGCCGGAGAAAGATGTGGTAATCCGCGACATCACTTTCCGGAACTTCCAAGGCTCCTGTGTCCAGGCAATCGAACTCGGCTCGAACGTTCCGGTCCGGAACATCACCATCGAAAACGCCGACCTCCGCCTACGACAGATCGACCGTTCGCTCTGCCCCTACCGTGAACTGCCAAAACCGTTCGCTCCGGTCGTCGCCCGCGACATCCGCAATCTCACGTTGCGCAATATCCGCATCGACTGGGACGATCCGCGCGAAACGTTCCAGTCCCCGCTGCTGATCGAACGGTGCAGCAGCCTGACCATCGACAACTGCGACTTTGGCGGACGCTCCGAATGGGGAACCGCCGAAGGATTCCCCAAACCGACCGAAGACGACATCAAGTACCGAAACAAATGGAAACATCTCTACTGATTTCGTCATTCCCTGTTTCTAACAACAAGTATATAAAAATTGATTGCCGCAGATCTTCAATCATCAACCGGAAAGGAAACAAAATGAGCAATACGTCAACACGCTGGAGTCCGGAACGGGCATGGAAATGGTACAACGGCAGACCATGGTTCCGTGGCTGCAACTATCTGCCCTCCGACTGCTGCAACCGGATCGCCATGTGGCAGGCACTGGACTTTGAAACGCATCTGGAAACCATCGACCGGGAACTCGCTCTCGCGGCTTCCATCGGCTATAACTCCATCCGGGTCATCCTTGAATATCCCGTGTTCGAGCAGGAGCACGACTCCTTTCCCGGACGCTTTGAACGGTTTCTGGCAACCGCCTCCAAACACGGCATCTCGGTGATGGTCTGTTTCGGAAACGACTGCACCGTCCCGAAAAACGACCAGTACCGGGCACCGCATCTCGGCCCCCAGGAGTTCGACCTCGGCTATCACGGCGGAAGAAAAAATTCGCCGCACGGCAGCAATCCGGGCACAGTCGGTTACAGCATTCTGGACGATCCGGATACGGCGGAAGGATTCTTTGCAATGGTCCGGGAAATAGTCTCCCGTTATGCATCGGATCCGAGAATCTGCATCTGGGATCTGTTCAACGAACCGGGCAACAGCGGACGGGGCGAGATCTCCGTTCCGCATGTACGCCGTATTTTTGAAACGGCGCGGCAGTGCAAACCGGAACAACCGCTTACGACCGGACTCTGGCGCACTCCTCAGACCGCAAGTCCGGCAGAAAAACTGGCGCTGGAACTTTCCGATATCATCAGTTATCATTGCTACGGAAATTATGAACTCAATATACAGCTTATCGCCGCTCTCCGGCAGCTGAAACGCCCGCTGCTGAACACGGAATGGCTGCACCGTCCGCAGTCCAATACAGTCGGGCTTCTCTTCCCCCTGTTCTATCTGGAACGGATCGGCTGCTGGAACTGGGGGCTCGTTGCCGGACTCTCACAGACTTATGAACCCTGGCAAAGCATCTGGCGCAGATATGAAGCGGGAGAAACAGATCTTGATCTGACCAAATGGCAGCACGATCTGTTCCGCCCCAGCCTTCGCCCTTACGATCCGAAAGAGATCGAGGTTATCCGCCGCTACTCATCCCGGTCCGATGAAGAAAACGGGTTTCAACCGCAAACCGGAGATTTGCCAGGAACGTTCAACGGTTGAACGGGTCAACCCGGATTTGAAAGACATCATAACAAAGCCACCGGCTCAGCCGGTGGTATGCACCGCGCCTTCAAGGCGATTGTACCGGCAGCCCGACTTTGATTGTAAACGGCTTGCCGTCTGTATTTCGGGGCAAATACAATATAATACTTGCATTTCCAGCTTGTGTGTGATAAATTGCCAACAGACATCTTGAAACTCCTGTCTATGGTGAAGCGGTTGGCGAACCTCTATACCATAGCATGGAGTTTCATTTTTGCTCTTAAAGCTGCTATTCGGCTGCTCACCAGTGCAGCCAGTGTTTTTTATGCTGAAGCAATATAAGAAAAGAGCCTGTCTTTCTGAAACCGGCTCTTTCGTCTTGTTGCGAGAATAAAGTCAATATATTGCAGAAGCATTCATATATTTTTTGAAAACGGGGTGCAAAAATGAAACATATTCTCTGCGCATTGATGGAGCCGAATGAATATCTGCTGAAACACCTCTACGAATTCGGCAGAAAAAACGGGTGGCAGATCGAACGGTGCGGCCGCGAAGTCCCGGAACAATGGTCGGGCGACGGGATCATCTCCGATTATCTGGAACCGGAAGATTTCCGCAGGATCCGGAACTTTGCCGCCATCCCGACCGTCTCCCGTCTTCTCCCGCCGCGCAACAATATCCGCACGGTCCGTCCCGACACCAGCCTGATCGCCTCCATGATCGTGGATTATTTCGCAGACAAGGGATTCACCCGCTTTGTCTCCATCGCCCCCAAAATCTACCATGAGGATATTGACGGAAAACCGCGCGACATTCTGGAAGCTCTACGCCGGGAAGTCGAAAAACGGAATTTTTCTTTTGAACTCTGCATCTGGAATCCGCCGGACGATCCCGAAGCGAACCATTATGAACGGAAAATGCGCGTTCTGCGCAGCTTCTTCCGCCGTCAGCCGAAACCGTTTGCTCTGGTCCTTTCCATGAGCCCCGCTCTCTCCGTCGCCTATCGCGTTCTGTTCGATCTGAAAATACGGATTCCCGAAGAAGCCGCCGTCCTCAACAACACGGACGACTGGAGCGCAACGGAAAACGCGATTATCCCGACCTCCTATATCGGCGGGGAATATCAGGAGCTGGCTTACCGCCTCGCCGAGCTCCTGAAACGGATGATGAATGGAGAACACCTGCCGGAAACTCCGGTTTACGTCACACCGTCCAGTATCGTGGAACGCAGAAGCACGGATACCCTTGCGGTGTCGGACATCCGCCTGGCAAAAGCGGTCAGCTTCTACCTCCAGAATTACATGAATCTGGTCGGAGTCGAAGATGCGGCAAGAGTCGCCGGAATCTCGCGGGTATTTCTTGCGCGTCTGTTCCAGCAGCAGTTCGGCAAAACCCCCCGCCGTTTTCTTCAGGAGATCCGCTACAATCAGATCCGTCATCTGCTGGACACCACCGATCTCTCCCTCACGGAAATCGCGAACCGCACCGGTTACGGTTCCGCCATGGCGCTCTCGCTGGCGTTCAAGCGGGAATACGGCGTTCTTCCCGGTCTCTACCGGACTTCCCGGAGATGATCCGGCGTAATTCCGGAACAAAAAAACCGTTTTTTTCCGTTTCACGATTTGTAAAATCCGTTCTCCCCGTGTACTCTTTACTGAATCATACGGAACAGTTTTAAAATAAGGATTTGCAACGGATGCTCACAAGGACTTTTTCCGGCGCTCTCGCCGGCGTCGAAGCGGTCGCTGTGGAAGTCGAACTGAATGCAACCGGACGCGGCGAGGAATCGTTCGTCGCCATTGTCGGGCTGCCGGATGCCGCAATCAAGGAGAGCCGTGACCGTATCAAATCGGCATTGTTCGCCTGCGGTTACGGTCATCCGCAGGGGCACACGCTTGTCAATCTCGCTCCCGCCGACATGAAAAAGGAAGGCGCGGCGTTCGACCTACCGATCGCGCTTTCGCTGATCGCCGCCAACGGAACCATTCCGCGCGATGCGCTGTCCTCGGCAATGATTCTCGGAGAACTCGCTTTGGACGGTTCCGTCCGCGCTGTAAAAGGCGCTCTGCCTGTCGCGCTCCTCGCGCGGAAACTCGCTCCGGAAATCAAAACGCTGATCGTCCCCGCGGGAAATTCGCCGGAAGCGGCTGTCGCCGCCGATACGGTCCGCGTCTTCGCAGTCACCTGTCTTCAGGAAGCCGTAGCGGCAGTTCAAGGGGAACTGATGCCGCTTCAAGCGGATTCGGCCAATGCTTTTGCCGAACCGGACTGGACGCAGATCCCGGATTTTGCCGACGTCAAAGGACAGTTCCTTGCCAAACGCGCCTTGGAAATCGCGGCGGCAGGCGGACACAACGTCCTGTTCATCGGTCCGCCGGGAACCGGGAAATCCATGCTTGCGAAACGTCTTCCCGGCATACTTCCGCCAATGACCGAAGCGGAAACTCTCGACACCAGCCGGATTTACAGCGTACTCGGCCTGCTGGATTCCAGACATCCGCTTCTCCGCCGCCGTCCGTTCCGCTCACCGCACCACACGGTCAGCGACGCCGGACTCCTCGGCGGCGGCACGAATCCGCAACCGGGAGAAATCAGCCTTGCACACAACGGCGTGCTGTTTCTGGACGAACTGCCGGAATTCAAACGCAGCGTACTGGAAACGCTCCGTCAGCCGATCGAATCGGGCACAGTAACCGTCAGCCGCGCCTCCGGCAGTTTCGATTTTCCCTGTGAATTCATTCTGCTTGCGGCGATGAATCCCTGCCCGTGCGGGCATTACGGCGATCGTCTCCGCGTCTGCCGCTGCGGACAGAAACGAATTCAGGATTACCGCGCCAAAATCTCCGGTCCGCTGATGGACCGCATCGACCTGCATGTGGAAGTCTCATCGCTCACGGAGAATGAACTCATCAATGCCCCGGATGGAGAAACGAGCGCCCGAATCCGGGCACGCGTGATCAAAGCGCGCGAACTCCAGAACCGCCGTTTCGCCGGCAATCCGCGGGTCCGCTGCAACGCCCGGATGGAACCGTCCGACATCCATAAATTCTGTTCGATCACTCAGGAGGCGAAAAACCAGCTCCGTCACACGATTACCGAGTTCGGACTCAGCGCACGCGCTTACGACCGCATTCTGCGCGTCGCCCGCACCGTTGCCGATCTGGACGGATCGGAACAGATCTCCTCCGATCATATTTACGAAGCGATCAACTACCGTTCGCTCGACCGCAGACTCTGAGAAAGGAATTCCCGCCATGTCCATGCTTCCCATGCTTGTCAAACCGCTCCTGAAATCGGAAATCGACCGCAGGATCAACCAGTACATCGCGTTGTTCGCCGGTGAACTGGATCACCGCCCCCTGCTCCTGAAACTGAACGTCGCCGTCACGGAAATCCGGATCGACATCGCCACCAGCAGTCCGTTCGGCGAAAAGGAGGAACAGATAAAAACCGAACACATCAACGGTTATTCCTGGACCGAGACCACCGGAGACGGAAACCACCGCAGTTTTCTGAACAATCCCGACCATGTTTCTCTGGAAGACCTGGCGCTCTCCGGTTCCGCCCGGATCAGCGGAATCCGCTTCGAAAAACAGGTGATGGGAATGGGCGTCAAACTCAAAGGAGTTTCCTTCCGATTCCAAGTCACCGGCAGTCTGATGTACTGAATCCGGAAACGGTATGAGGATATTCCTGCAACAATTTCATGATTTCTTTGCCAAAGCCGGAACTGCCGCTGTCTGCATTGGTGCAGTGCTGTCCTGTTCCGCAGCCGCACCCCAATCTCCCCCGCCCCCACGGGAAACGGCGGAGATCCTTTATATTCCGGGCTGGCTGAAAAACGGTCCGCATGAGGACCTGTTGGCAATCATCGGCGGCATGTTTCCGGGAACGGTCGTCCGTCTGTATCGCTGGGAAAATCTGCACACTTGGAAACAGGCGGTGAGAAATGCCGATACTGCATCCGCCGGACTCGCGGAGGAACTCGCGGCGATGCCGGAAAAGCAGCGGAACCGGATCATCCTGATCGGCCATTCTCTCGGCGGACGGATCTGCGTCCGGGTGCTTGCGCGGCTCGGAGAACGCGGACTCCGCATTCATCAGGCAATTCTGCTCGGAGCGGCAATCCCCGATGATGATCCGGACATCCCGAAATCGTTCCGCGGAACCACCGCCCCGATCCTCAATCTTTGCAATCCCGATGATACAACGTTGAAATACGGCTACGGTTCGTTCGGTGAACAGATGCGTCCGTCCCTCGGAGCAAACGGCAACCGGAACCGTCATCCGCTCTGCTTCGATATTACAGTCCCGAACACGGTCACCGCCTGTACCGCCCTTTCCGACCGGAACCGTTTGATGAATCTGGACACAGTCAAACGCCTTGCCAATCATCACGCCCGCTTTTATCTGGAATATCTGCGTCAGCAACTCGAAAACGACTTTGCGGCGGATTCTCCGCTGATGGTCCGGCAGGATAAAGTCAATCTGGAGATCCCCGTTATGGACCGGAAACTGTTCTGGGTGGAAGAAGAAAGCTGTTCCGGCTGGTCGCTGCAGCGTCATAAGCTGACCGGTCTTTACCGCATTCTGGATCCCGCCCGTTACCGCCGGGCGTGGGGGTCGTACTCCCGGATGCGGGACTCTTTCCGCAAAATCCGGGAGCAACTGCAGCACAACGCGGAAAAACAATCCTCTTCCGTACCGGCACAGGCTATTCCGCAATGATAAATTTTTATCGTTACTTCTTTATAAAAAAGACCCCTGCCTCTTTCAAAAATTCAACGACTCTTATTTCCGGCGAAAAACAAATGTCAGAGGAGTCAATTACGGCTTAACCAGCAAAACCTCCCTCATGAGTTTCAACAGCACGGGAAACGGAGAAAGAGCCCTTTCCGGAATCTTCCTGAACAGCGGCGTCCGGCTTTTATTTCAGCTTCCGCACAAGTTCGTAGACAAAAACCTGTCCTTCCGGACGAAACACGTCTGCCCGGAACCCATATTTCCCATTCGCAAGCCTCTTCAACGGGATTTCTGCAAGACGCTTTCCTCCCGTATCACAACTGTAAAGCGTATAATCGCCCGGAAGAGCCAATACAACATCCGCTTCGCCGCGGGCGGCAAGATGCGGTGCTTTTCCCCAACTCGAATACTGTTTCATCAGAGGATTGTCAAATTTCAACTGCGATGCCTGCGAGTCGGTCAAATGCAGAAACAACATGCGCCCCGACTCCGTCAGCGGCTTTCCGTCCACCGACTGAAGGGAAAACACGCCGCGGCCGGTCCGGTTGGCGATCTCCATGACACCGGACGATCCGCGGTTCTTCTCCGGCAGGATCAGCACCTCAATTCCCGGAGCGGAAGCCCGGAAACTCTCACGCGCAGAATCCAGTTCCAGCTGTCCACCAGCGGAACGGAATATCTTTTTTGAAACATCACGGGACCCTGCCGGAAGAATGTTTTTCTTCTCCAAATCTCCAAACGGATCACTGCCGAACGCCCCGGCTTTCACAACGGGAACGGCAAACGATGCGTTCGGGAAATTATACCCCGTATCAAGCAGAGCACTGATCTCCGCCGGGAGCTTTGAACGGATGGAGTTCCCATCCGGGAGAACCGCCGTGCCGAGCCGGGCGACAAGTCCGAGATTGCGGAGATCGCGTGACGGAACCATGCTGAAATCCATCTCTTCCGGGTTCGCAAATACAGCGGCAAGCATAACCGGAGAAGGCTTGATCTCCCGTCCGAGAAACAGTTTCACCCCGATCCGGTGCGAGAGCATTTTCACGACGTCGGAACCGAGGTCGAACATCCCGCCGGTCGTCTGGTCATGGATAATATTGCCGCCGCCATGCGAATATGCGAACTGAACGAGTCCGTTCCAGTCCTGAAGCCCCGCATACGCAGCGGGAAGCACGCCGCCCTCCGCGCGATAGAAATTCGGCTTGGCATAATCGAATTCCGTGATCGCCATCGGCTTTCTCCAAATTCTGGCGGGAAACATCCATGTAAGGTCGGAACCGGCGTGTTTCAGCGAAGATTCATTGTCGAGACGCGCCGGAAGACGCCATGCTTTCACAGGAAACTGCGGATGATCAAAATAGTAATGGTTATCGACATAATCATATTTGTCACGCAGAAACGAAAGCAGCCACTCCGAATGATGATTCTGGTCGGAAACCGGCTGTTTCATACCGAGTTCATTCCGCAGGAAACCGTACATTTCCCGATAACATGCGTCATACGCATCCAGCAGAAACAGGGCGGTGAGCTTCTCCCGTTTCCGGGGATCATCCGTCAGTCCTTTGGAATTCAGCCATCCGGCAAACCGGCGCTCCTTGATTTTTCCTGTCGTTCCGGTCCACGGACTGCCCAGATAGCCCTCATTGACCAGATTCACCGCGATCAGAACGGGATCGTCTTTCAGCGCAAGCCCCGTATACGGATTTTCCGCCGTAAACCAGTTTTTTGTAAACCGCTTCCAGTTCTCCAATGCGGAACGTTTCAGAAACACAAGATGCTTGAAATCCCCGCTGCTCCACTCTTTAAGCTCCTCCTGAGCAAACGTGCGGGAAACATAGCAATCCGTCACGACATAGATCCCGCGCTTTTTGAAACAGGCAATCAACCAGTTCAGACGGTCCAGATTCTCCGCATTCAGCTCCGTGCTTGTTCCATTTCCACGGACGGAAAGTCCATTGTCATGATGATGAATCCGGACAAGGTTGAAACCGGCCTTTGCCATGCGGTCGGCAAGACGCTCCGACCACTGACGGTCAAGGAACTGGGCTGTATCGACCAGATTCGTTCCGTAGAAACGCACCTGCACACCGGGACGGTCGCGGAACTCAAACTGTCCGTTGCGCACCACCACGGGACCATACTTTCCGGCGGGAGCGTCAAGGTTCCCGGAAAAATCCAGCACCGATCCCGGAACAATATCCTTTTCCTGCCGTATCGGCTTCCAATCCGCATTTTCCGTGATCAGAACAGGACCGCCAAGTTTCTTCTCCGGAATACGGTCCGAGGAAAGCGTCGCCGCGACGATTGCCCAGACAGACGCACCGGTCGAGACGAACGCGATTTTACGGACCGGCTTGTTTTCAATCCGCCAGACCGAGCGGAACAGCCCGACTGATGCATTTTTATTTTCTCCGCTCCAGGCGATCACGCCGTTTGAAACGGGCTGCGGCTGCCACCAGTTTCCGACATCCGAGGAACCGGAAACGGAAATCACGGAACGCGACCCATCCGCATACTCCAGCACGATCTCTCCGATCTTTTTACCGGACGGCCACGCCAAAGCATGCAGGATATAAAGATAATTTCCCTGAACAGGCTCCGGAAGAACAGTTTCCGCAGACTGCGGGAAATAACTGCGGAACGGCCCTCTCAGCACAATACAGGATTTATTATTGTTCTTCCACGGAGCGACCAGCGAAAACGGAACCTCTCCGATGCGGGGTTCTTTTTCCCAACAGGGCAGCATACGGAGATCATTGTCCGCTCCCTGATCGGTCCAGCCGCCTTGCCGGTCATCCGGCTTGTCATCGCTGAACCCGGTTGTAAACGCCTTGCGGAGATCAAGCGGAGTAATCACATAAGGCTCTTCCCTGAGTTTAAGCGTGATTCCATACCGGTTTTCCCCTGTCTTCGGCAAAAGAAGACGCACCGCAAACGAATTCCATCCTCCGGCACGGTCATCCTGCACCAGGAAATCAAACGGAGACGAAGCGGAAACGGTCACACGGGAACGGTCCATCGGAATAATGAGCATTTTTGTCTTTTCCCAAAGCAGATTGAACGGATCCCCGGTCTTGAGAACATGCACAGGAAACTCAAATTTCCCGCGATCCGTGCGAATCTCTCTGCCGGCATACTTCAACGTCGATGCGGTCATGTCAAGAGCGACCTGCCGGGCACGGCAGCCACCTTTCAAAACAACTTCCACACTCCAGATCCACGCATTCACCCCGTCCGGGGACAATTTCTGCCGCAGCGTTCCTTTCAGCGACGGCGTATCGAATTCCGATTCCAGCGCCGTACCGTCACGTTTCTTCACAATAAACGCGCGATCCAGCTGTGCCGTCCGTCGCCATTGTTCATCAAAACAGGTGAGACGGACCGGAATACCGCCGATCTCAATATTGCCTTTTTCGTGAATCTTCAGTTCCGCAAAAAGCGGAAATACTGAAATCAGAAAAATTCCCGTTACAATCGCCAAAACAATCTTCATATTGCAATCCTCTCTTCCTGTTGTTTATCGAAACCGTGCATTCGGATGAACTTTCTTGCGGATGAACCCCTCTCCTTTTGCTTCGACGTGTCCATCGGCAAACATCAGATTATAAAACTGCACGGAGTGAATCCGCCAGAAATAATGATTGTCCACCCAATAAAGGCGCGCATGCCTCTGCCCGGTTGATTCCGTCAGATCTCCGATCAGAAAGAGATCGGAAGGACGGTTCACCCGTTTGAAATTGATATAACGCTGATTCGGATCCCCGCCCCAGAACGGAGCGAAATCATTCCGGGAAGTATTTCCCTCATAACAGGCTTTGAAATTTTCCGTATAAGCTCCTTTCGAGACTCTCATTTCGGAAATGGACCAGCGGTCGGTCCAGCTGGTATTGGAACCGTTCTCGGCAGGCGGACGCGGCGGAGCGGAAGGACAGAACACCGTCGTATCCGTCGTTTTCACATACCCGGTAAACGCCAGATAGCCTGCCCAGCTGAGCCAATGGCTGGACGTATCGTTCATCATCATGGTATGATCATTGTCACTGGAATACAGGGAGATATTCAGAGCGGACTGTTTCAGGTTGCTGACACAGGAGATCGCCTTTGCCTTCTGTCTCGCCGAATTCAATGCCGGCAGAAGCAGCCCGGCAAGGATTGCGATCACGGCAATCGTTACGAGCAGTTCGATCAGGGAAAATCTTTTTTTCGTCTTCATTCAAAACCTCTTTTCTTAATTTTATTATTCGTGGAACGCCTGCACCCTGCAGCGAGTCCTCTTCTTTATTAATTATACAACATTTTCCTCTGATATACATCGGGTATTTATGCAGAAACGGAGAATAAAACAGCACAAAACGCCACAGAGCCCGGGAAACTCCCGGCACAGCCCTGCAATTTACGGCATGACAACAGAAAAATACCTCCCCGGATTTTCCCTCTCCCTGAAAATGACCGGTAATCGGTTGACACCGGAAGAACTCCGGACAACGGAGGACAAGCATGACAAAACTGACACTGGAAGCACTGAACGATGCATCACAGGGAACTTATGGCAATATCAGCGCCATCGCCCGGAAACTTCAGGTTTCACGTTCCACTCTTTACGAGTTCATCAACAGCAATCCCGAAGCCCGGAAGCAAATCGAATCCCTGCGCGCGGAATTCGATGATCTGGCAGAAGAGAAAATACAGAAAAGCATCCTCGAAGGCGATCGCGCTCTTCTCCGGCTCTATGCCGCCCGCAAACTCAATAATCACGGCGGGAAAGAAAAAACTCCCGCTCCGGCTCCCGAAGTCCGCGTCCATCTGCTGACGACATAACCCCAAAACAAAAAAGGCGGTCCGATGACCGCCCTTGAAAATCACAATCCGGCAATTTGCGGCTTATTCGCCGTAAACCACAGTCTTGTAGCTGCCGTAAATGCCGAGAATGTTCACGACCTCCTGATTCACCCAGCCGACCTTGGTGATCTTGGCATCCGCACAGGCGGCATTGATGGAGGCATCGCCGCTGGCGAAAAGCCCGAACATGGACTGGCATTTGGAAACACCCTTCTTCGAATACTTCATCTCACCGTTGCCGACCGTAACCGGGAGATTGACGCTGGTGTAGACAAATCCAAGCGGGAACGAAGTGGCGCATCCGGCAAGGACCACCAGAGACGTCAGGGAAACAGCTGTGACAAGCGCTTTGAATTTCATGAAAAAACTCCTTCCGTTTGTAGTTTTTACGTTCTTCCGGGAATATACAATGGATTTCCCCGGAAAACAAATTAAAATCGCATTTTTCCGCGATTTATTTTTCAAAACCGCCGTCCCGATCCCGGTTTGGAACCGCTTTCCTGCTTGTACCACTCCGGAGTAATGCCGATTTTGTTGATCTTGTAATGGATGATCCGCTGGGAAATCCCCAATTTGCGCGCCGAGGCGGCAACATTCCCGTTCGTCGCTTTCAGCGCCTCCACGATCAGTTCCCGTTCGAACGATTCCACCAGCGTGGTGAAATCGGCACTCATTCCGGGGTTGATCGCCGTTCCGGAAGATTCCCCCGTCTGAAGCGAGGGCGGAAGATTGTAACCGTGAATCACGTTGTCCGTCGAAAGCAGGACGGCACGTTCCATGCAGTTTTCCAGTTCGCGCACGTTGCCCGGCCAGTGATACGCCATCAGCATGTTGATCGCCGGAGTCGAAATGCGGACGATCTTCCGGTTGTGGATCTTCACGAATTTTTCCAGAAAATGTTCCGCGAGCAGCATGATGTCGCTCCGTCGGTTGCAGAGTGCGGGAAGATGAATCGGAAACACGCTCAGCCGGTAATACAGGTCTTCACGGAACTTCCCCTCCTCCATGAGCTGTTCCAGATTCCGGCTTGTAGCGGTAATCAGCCGGATATCCGCCTTGATCTCCTCATTGCTGCCGACCCGCGAAAAAGAACGCTCCTGAATAAAACGCAGCAGTTTGAGCTGTACCCCCTGGCTCAGGCCGCCGATCTCGTCAAGAAACAGCGTCCCCCCGTTTGCGGCTTCCGCACGGCCGCTCTTTGAGCTGATCGCGCCGGTGAACGCACCTTTCTCATACCCGAACAGTTCGCTTTCGATCAGATTTTCCGGAATCGCCGCACAGTTGACGCAGACAAACGGTTTGTCGCTCCGGCTGCTCTCCCGCTGAATCGCACGGGCAACCAGTTCCTTGCCGGTCCCGGAAGCGCCGCGGATCAGAACCGCGGCATTGCTCGGAGCAACCTGCGCAATCTGCGCATAAACCGCACGCATCGCACTGCAGGAGCCGATCAGGTTGACCGGACGCATATCACCGCCCAGTTCCTCCCGCAAACGGACGTTTTCCGCTGTCAGTTTCTCGCGTTCCTCATGCGCCTGAAGGCATGCCGCCACCGCTTCCGCCGTAATATTCGCCACGGTCTCCAACAGCTTGAGGTCCCGGTCCAGATTGACGCCCGGTTTTACCTCATGATCTATGGAAAGCGTCCCGATGACTTTTTCCTTATGGATCACCGGAACACAGATAAATGCGACATTTTTCGTGTTCTTGCGCGCTTTCGTCCTGCCAAGGAACTCCCGGTCTTTGGAGATGTCGGGGATCACGCGCGGCAGCCCGGTCGATGCAACCTTTCCGGTCACGCCCTCGCCGACCTTGTAGGTTCCCCGCTTCATTTCCTCCTCGGTGAGTCCGTTGGAAGCCTCGATCAGCAGGGTGTCGCCGTGCATCAGCGTAAACGTTCCGCGCAGCAGCCCCATTTCCCGGTGCAGAATATCCAGAACCGTTTTCAGAAGGACGGGAATATTCCGCTCATGCACCACGGTTTTGCTGATGCTGTTCAAGACTGCGATCTCAAGATCATTGTTTCCACCGGATGCCATAACAAACCTCCCGTCACCGCTCCGAACGCAGTTCCGCGAGCATGGAATCATACTCCCGGAGCACCTTGCGGCTCCGCTGAGGCATCGTGTAATTCATGAAAAGAATCACGGCAAGCCCCGCCGCAAAACCGGGAAGAATTTCATACATATAGCGACTCAGCCCGGACGCATACCAGCCGAGCATCACGCCCATTCCCGCGATCATTCCGCAAAGCGCCGCCTGCCAGGTCATCCGGCGGGAATACAGCGACATCAGGATCACCGGGCCGAACGCCGCACCGAAGCCGCCCCACGCAAACTTCACAAGCGAAAAAATCGTTTCGATGTCCGCCAGGGCAAACACCGTGGCAATGACCGTGATCAGAAGCACAAAACCGCGGCTGACACGCACCTGCTCCTTCGCGGAAGCCTTCCGTTTGATGATCTGCTTATAGAAGTCTTCGGTAAGTGTGGACGAGGAAACCAGCAGCTGGGAGTCGATCGTGGACATGATCGCCGCAAGAATTGCCGCAAGCAGGACCCCGCCGAGCCACGGATTGAACAGTCTGCCGACCATGTAAATAAACACCTTCTCGCTGTCCGCTTTGGAAAGTTCCGCGGCGCCGCTCCACATCGGGATCGCCAGGACGCCGATCACGATCGACGCAGTGAGCGAGATCACGACCCAGATCATTGCAATCGTCGTTGCCCGCGGCAATGCACGGAATGAATGGATGCTCATGAAGCGGGTCAGAATGTGAGGCTGTCCGAAATAACCGAGTCCCCAGACTGCGGAAGAGAGAATCGCCGCAACCGCCGCAAAACTCATCTCCTCCGGAAACAGACGGAACGAAACGCCTTTCGCCTCGCAGGCGGCGGAAACCGCACCCGGCTCCAGATTCCAATACGCAATCAGCGGAACCGCAATCAGCGCAAAGAACATCAGCAGTCCCTGAAACAGATCAGTCCAGCAGACCGCGAGATAACCGCCCATGAACACATAGACGAGGATCACAACCGCTCCGACCAGTACCGCGACCTTGAAATCAACGGAGAACATGGACTCAAAGAGCTTGCCGGCTGCAACGAGTCCCGAAGCGGCATAGATCGTAAAAAAGAACAGAGTGATTGCGGCGGCAAGAATGCGGATGATCCCCGTCGGATCACGGAAACGGCGCCCCAGATACGCGGAAATCGTGAGTGCCCGCGCTTTCTCGGTGTAAATGCGCAGCCGCGGCGCGATCAGCAGCCAGTTGGCGAATGTGCCGATCATCAGCCCGATCGCGACCCAGCCCTCGCCGAGTCCGGCACAGTAAACCGCACCGGGAAGCCCCATCAGCAGCCAGCCGCTCATGTCGCTGGCCTGGGCAGACATCGCCGTCACCCAGCTCCCGACACCGCGTCCGCCAAGCAGGTACTCTTTGATATTCGTCTCTTTCTTATAAAACCACAAACCGACCGCCACCATGAAAAGCAGGTAGAGCCCGAACGTCACATAGGTGGGAACCATTCCATTCCTCTCCGTTATTTGTATTCTGTCTTATATCACAAAATTGTAACATATTCCCAAAACGTAATTTTTCAATAGCCGGATACAGGAAAACGGCCTTTTTCCCGGAAAAAACAGTTCCGGAAATCCAGCAGTTCCATTTTCTCGGAGATCATTTATTTGCATAACTGCGCCCGGATAAAGGCGGGAAGCGGTTTTTCCGCGGGAAAACCGCTTGCATTTCCTCTTTTCCCGGAGTATCTTTCTTTTCAACGGAAGCAGGGGAACTTCCGGTTCATACCAAACATCATAAGGGGGGCACATGACAGCAGGCGTTGTCACACTGACAATATCATTTTTCACGCGCAAACTCCGCATCAACATTCTGCAACCGGCCCTGACGACCTGAGCCGGTCAGCAAAAACTCAAAGGAAGTGTATTATGACACATACGACAAAAAACAATAAAAAAACAGAAAAGAGCGTTGCCGGAATCTGCCAGCCCGCTCCAACTCACTGGGTGGGAAACGGTTTCCCGGTTCAATCGCTGCTGCATTACGGGCAGAACTACGAAAACTGGAATCCGTTTCTGCTGCTTGACTATGCCGCTCCGCATACATTTGAACCCAATCCCGGAGCTCCGAAAGGCGTGGGCCCGCATCCGCATAAAGGCTTTGAAACCGTAACGATCGTTTACCACGGCGAAGTATCCCATCGCGACTCTTCCGGAGCCGGCGGCTCAATCCGGGAAGGAGACGTTCAGTGGATGACCGCCGGCGGCGGGATTCTGCACGAAGAATTCCACTCACCTGCGTACAGCAGACGGGGCGGGAATTTTGAAATGGTCCAGCTCTGGGTCAATCTTCCGGCAAAATACAAGCAGATCCCAGCCTCCTATCAGCTTCTGGAGAAAAAACGCATCCCCGTTGTAGAACTGCCGGAAAACGCCGGAACGCTCCGGCTGATCGCGGGAAAATATGCCGGACAGCAAGGCGCCGCCTCCACATTCTCGGAAATCGGGTTATGGGATCTGGAACTCGCGGAAAACGCATCGTTTGAGTTCAGCACCAGCTCTTCCCATACACTGCTTATGCTGATCCTGTACGGTGAAGTGGAACTTCACGGGGCAAAGCCCGCACAAACCGGAAATCTGGTACGTTTCGCTCACGACGGCGAATGCGCCTCCGTGAAAAACCGTGGAAGCCGTGCCCGGCTCCTGATTCTCTACGGAGAACCGATCCCGGAACCGATCTCAGGTTACGGACCGTTCGTAATGAACACGGAAGCAGAGATCCGGCAGGCGTTCGAAGAGTTTGAAAACGGTAAATTCGGCACCCTGTAGTCGCCGGATTCCATTGCTGCCAATCATACTCAGGAGATACTCATTCACAGACTGACGGACCAACTTTCAACGAAACAACAATCCACTGGAGGTTCACTATGAACACAACACATTGCAACAACCGGAAACCAATGATAGATCCATCCGACGCAGTCATGCTGCTGATCGACCACCAAAGCGGTCTTTTTCAACTTGTCGAAGACATGCCGATGACAGCACTGCGGCGGAATGCCGCGGCTCTGGCGTGGGCGGCAACTCTGGCAAAACTGCCCGTTATCACCACCGCTTCCGTTCCGCAGGGACCGAACGGGCCGCTGATTCCGGAAATCAACAAGTATGCACCTCATGCCCGATACGTCGCCCGGACCGGACAAATCAACGCCTGGGATAATCCTGACTTCGTCAAAGCTGTGAAAGAAACCCGGAAAAACCAGCTGATCATCGCAGGAACACTGACCAGCGTCTGCATGGCTCTTCCCGCAATCAGCGCCATCGCCGACGGTTATCAGGTGTTCACGGTGATCGACGCCTCCGGCACCTATTCCAAAGAAGCGGAGGAAATCACCGTGGCGCGAATGATCCAGGCAGGGGCAGTGCCGGTTGATACCGCCGCAGTCCTTGCGGAACTGCAAAAGACATGGAACCGGGAAGATGCGGCGGAATGGGCGGAAGTCTACACCCTTGTCTTCCCCGCCTACCGGCTGCTGATGGAAAGTCACGCCAAAGCGCAGGAAGTCGTCAGGAACAATGAAATCCCCGACTCGCAGCGTCCGAACCGGAGTTAATCCGCTTTCCGGTAAACGATTCCCCCTTTTTCCATCATCAAAACGGAAAAAGGGGGAATCCTTATTAATTAATGACTGCGGCGGATTATTTTTTCTTATCCGCTTTTTTCATTGTGGACCAGACAATGACTTCGGATTTCGCCGGCACGAACCCGTGATCGCTGCCCTGAACCCACTTGATGGACTTGTTCGGGGACGCGATGTTTTTATAACTGATCGCAAGTCCGGAGGGCGGACAGGTATAGTCGCCGAGTCCGGCGCGGGTGATCTCCACGCGGGCGTTTTTGATGCGCTTCGCCATGAATACCGGGTCATAATAATCCAGAGCGGGAACGTATTTAATTCTCCATCCGCCGCTGAGGCGCTGCTTTTTCTGTGTTCCGGCAAGGTCGCAGCACCAGGTGATGCCCGGTTTGGCAACGGTCACATCCGGATCAAGGCCGGCAGCCCACATGGTCTGAAGTCCACCCTGGCTTCCGCCTTCCGCCACCAGATCTTTGCCGTTCCATTCCGGACGGCTCTTGAGATATTCCATCGCACGCAGAACGCGGAGAACCATTCCGTTGAAAAACGCGGTTTCAGGATTCGAATTCTGCTCCGGGTCAAACGCATAGCTGCGTCCGTTGGATTTGATGCTGTCAAAGAACTGTTTATAGTAGGCGTCATCCCTGCCGAGTTCCTGTCCATGCGCGTTAATATTGAGACGGATCCGGGAACGGTCGCCCCAGTTGGGAGCGCGGTGGATTGATGTTCCATAGCCGTGGAACGAAATCAGCGCCGGGAGGGATTTCGCCTTGGCGTTTACCGGAATGCTCAGATAACCGGTCACAGGGCGCGGGCCTGCACAGGGAATCGAAACAGCGTAAATATCCACATTGTTGACCGTCTTCAATTTTTTCAGATCGACTTTATCCTTGAACGGAACAGCGGCGAGACGCTTTTTCTGCTTCGCCCAGAATTCATCAAAGTCTTTCGGCTCACCGCAGTCCGTCAGAGTTTCCGGATCGACGGCGGTCCCGGCATAGTAAGCAATATTTCTCTTGCGGGGTTTCTTGTCCCAGCTCTTATATTTCTGCTGAACGCGTTTGCCCTTGGCATCGACAAGGTACACATTGACGCTGACAAAACCCGGCTTGTCCAGTTTCGTCCTGACTACAAGTTCCTGATCCGCAGGAACTTTTCCGCTGAGCTTCTGGCCGTCATCGCCTTTGCGCTCCCACTGCAGGAACAGACCGTCAGGCTTCTGCCCGGCAAGATCCGCCTTGAACTTGTAAACCATCTCTTCGCCCGCCTTATAGGAAAGCGCGGATTTGTTGGTGGTTCCGTTGATCTTCACTTTTGACAGATCAAGGTCCGCATGGCAAACCAGTGCCGCAACGAACAGAGCCGCCGCCGATAACAATGCTTTCATACCATCTCCTTCTATTTTGGTTTCAGGTTGCCTCTCAATGTATCTTCTGAAAAGTAAGATTTCAAGATGGAATGCGGAATTTCTCAAGAAAAACGGATATTTTCATTCCCCTGCGGCAACAGTTGCCGGAACGGAAATCTGATACAGGAAGCTATTTAAGATTTATTTAAGATTTATTTTCAAATAATTCTTAAAAACATATTGACAAAAAATCCGTTTTGTAGTATAATTTAAAAAGACAAGGAAAAATTGTTTCCACAAAAGAAAGTAAGAACGATTATGGCGCTTTGCAGAAAACCGAGAAACCTGGATGATCTTGCCCGGCAGTTGAATGTCACCGCGGCAACGGTGTCGTTGGCATTGCGGAACTCTCCGCTGCTGTCGGCGGAAGTCGGGGAGAGAATCCGCCGGACCGCCGCGGAACAGGGGTTCTCTCCGCGCTCCTATACGCGCCGGGCAAAAGCGAAGGAAACAAAGAAATATGCTCATCTTGGTCCGGTAATGCTGCTGATCGACGATCACGGAGAAGAGGATCCCGTTCAGGACGGCATCATGCCGATCATATCGCAAAGCCTGAGCCGGTACAGCATTGAGCACCGCTATGTCAATCAGAGCAGACTGCGGGAGGAACCGGAGATGCTGGCGGAATTCAAAGGAGCCGTTTTCTGCAATGATCTCCGGGGGATCCGCCTGCCGGAGGAGTTTCCCGGAGTGCAGGTATTCGGCTGGAACCCGCGGGGGGAAATGCTTGACCGGATCACAGCCAACGATGATGAAATCGTTTCTCTGGCTGTCGATTTTCTCAGCCGCGCCGGAGTGAGACGCGCAGTGATCGTCTGGCAGAAAAATATGGTTCAGATTCCGGATCATCCCCGGATCACCGCTTTTCTGAGCCGCATGAACGCGCTCGGTATTCATGCGGAACCGATGCCGTTCGAACGGGAGGAACCGGATTTCACAGGCAGGATGAGGACCTTGATCGAAACGGGCGATGAACGAATCGGATTTTTTGGATTCAACGCTCTTTGCGGAGTCAAACTCTGCTGTACGTTGGAAAGTCTGGGATTATTAAAAAAATATTCGCCGAACAGCGTTCTGGTGTGCGATAAATCATTGTTGCTGAACGGCTTTTATCCCTGTCCGACCATGATCGACCTGAATCTTTCCGTCATGGCGGAACGGGCAACGGAAATGCTGGTCTGGCGGCTTGCCAATCCGGGAATTCCGGGTGTGCTCCTGCTTCAGTCTCCAAAACTGTTGATGCCGCGGGATGAAACTGCAAAACCAAAGGTTTAAAACCATAAAAATAAAATAAGGAGGAACTATGAACAGAGTCAAAACACACCGTGCCCGGAAATGCAGAACGGACAGAAATCATTTCACCCTTATAGAACTTCTGGTAGTAATTGCAATTATTGCAATACTTGCTGGAATTTTGCTTCCCGCGTTGAATGCCGCCAGGGAAAAAGCGCGAAGCATTTCCTGCACCAACAACCTGAAACAAACAATGAACGCGTTTCTGTTCTATGCCGATGATTACCAGAGCTATATTCCCGTCGTTGTCTACCGTACGGGAAATTATACCCGGTGGCCCGCGGTTCTGACGGATGGAAATGGAAGCGAAACGAACGGAACTCTCGGCTGGAATGCTCATGCCAATCCCCAATATATTACCTCAAAAAGTCTCCGCTGCCCCTCCGATACAGATACAGGAACGGATAATTGGCTGCGGTATTCCACCTACGGGCTGTACCGTCCCCAGCACGACGGAACCACGGAAGCGGTCAACTTGCAGCATACCGCGCTTGGAGCGTTCAGCGTCTGGGCTGCGGATGGAAGCATTTATCACAATACCGGAAAAATGAAATCTCCATCCATCACTCTTCTGCTCGGAGACTCCTACAACAACCCAACTGCCTGCGGAACGCCGAACTGGCGACCGAAGCGGAACGGCAGCGAAGAAAACGCTCTGTATCTCCGTCATTCAGAGCGGGTCAATATCGGTTACGCCGACGGACACGCGGGAACTCTGAACAGAAACGCTCTTGAAAATAATGCCACTTTGCCAATCACCCGCTACTATACAAACAATCTGCAATTCATCAACCTCTGATTTTCAAAATACAGGAGATTCCGATTATGAAAAAACTGATCCGGGCAATTCTGACAGTTCTTCCGCTCTTCGTTCCCGTTGCCGGAAAAGCGGTCCCGGAAAAGAACGATGCATTTCTTCTTTCCGGCAAAAATTATGAACTGCGCCTGAACCGGACCTCCGGAGCGGTTGAATCAATCCACGCCGACGGACAGGAACTGACTCTTGCCAACCGGGGAACCGGACTCTGGTGCGCCCGATTCATCGACGGTTCCACTCTTTCCGCGCAGAAAGTCACAAAGGTCGCACGTCCGGACAGCAACCGGCTCGTTCTGCATTACGACACGGACTCTCTTGCCGTCTCTGTCACCGTCACAAGCGGCGAAGAGCATGTAGACTTTCAAGCGACAATGACGCCCCGGAAAAAAGCGGTTGTCGAATTTTCCATTCCCGGACGTCTGTCTTTTTCACCGGAAGCCGTCAACGGAGTCATCTGCCACTCCAATGTTTCGACCAATATCGGAACCCGTTTCAACTCGAATTTTTTCCGTTCGTCCCGGACCGGCGGAAAGAATTCCATCTGGAAGACCGAGCGAACGATCGGGGATGCGGCAGTCCGGGCTCTTTTCGGTTCCCCGTTCCTGAATCTCGGCGACCACTACCGGGACATTCCCCTGACAGTGACAAAGGAGGCGTCGGAATGGCTGCTTCCGGAAGACATCGGCCTGCTGCATAAAATCCGCCTCACCCCCTCCCGTCCGTTCAATGAGGGACAGGCGGAAATCGCTCTTCTCAAATACAAGGACAAAGTGGTTATGGGCGGGACACAGTTCGGAGGAAGCGGACTCTTTTTCCGGACCGGGACCTTTCAGCCGTCAAACGACAGTTTTCAGAAGATCATGAAGGTGATCGTTTCCATCATCCGGAAGCGGCTGGACGCACATCCCGGCTCTCCCCGGAACCGGGTCGCACTTCTCTTTCTGCCATACGGACAGGGCGCTCCGAATCCGGAAATGCGCGAATGGCTGGCGGCATTCCGCAAGGCGTCCATCGAACCTGAATTAATCCGGACTCCGGAAGAGCTCGAAACGGCGCTGCACTCTCCGGAAACGACGGCGATCGTCAACCCCGGAAACGAATTCTGCCTCCCGCTGCCGGGGAAAGACCTTACCGCCATGATGAATGATCTGAAACGGTTTGTAAAGGATGGCGGCTGCTGGTTTGAAGTCAGCGGTTACAGTTTTTACTATCAGCTGGGGCGGCAGGAGTATATGACAACAGGACGGAACGGCGTACCGGGAGCGATTGCCGATTTCTTCCACTTTGAACTGAATGGAAAGAATGCCGCTCTTTACGCGGTGCAGCCCGTCGGCTGGGAGCCGTTTGAAGGACTGCGGAACCGGGAAGCGGTCGTTATCCCGTCTATTTTTGAACTCGGAGGAAGCAAAAACGGCGGATTTCTCGACCGCACTTTCCTGATCTATGCGGATAAGGGACGCCGGTTCCGTACTCCGGTAACACGTCTGCGGTTCCGGCAAAATGCATTTGACTCGTTGAAATCATTTGCCGAAGACAACGGGATCTCGAAAAAACTGGAAGAAAAAGTTTCCGCGGAATTTTTACGCAGAGCGCGGCGTGCGGTGCTGTTCCATCCGCAACAGCGGAGGAGCCCGGAACAGGCGACCCGTCAAGCGCTGCCGTATCTTCCGGAAGATACGATCGTCCATATTTCCCAATATCTGAAAGGCGGATTCGACAAACAGTATCCCGATCACCTCCCGCCGGCGAAATGGTGGGGAACGATGGAGGGCTTCCGCTCGCTGCTCCGTGAAATCAAAGAACGCAGGCTTCTGTTCATGCCCTATACCAACAACACATGGTGGTGCGACAACCCGCGGGGACCGACTTTTCTGAAAGCCGGAGAAAGCGCGCTCCAGCAGGATCTCAACGGGAAAGCCATGAAAGAGGCGTATGCCGGCAACAGCGGCTGGAACATCTGCATGTGGCATCCGGCGGTCCGCAAGGCGAATGATACGCTGACACGCCAATTCACGGAAGAGTTGCCGTCCGATATTCTCTTTCAGGATCAGTGCGGAGTCCGCCAGTGCTACTCCGTGATACGGAAAAAAGTAACGGGGTACGACTTGAATCCGGCATCACCCGTCCCCCATGCAGTAACGGAAGGATTTCTTTCCCAGGTCCGCAGCGACGCACGGCGCGTTCCGCTCGCCACAGAGGAGTGCTGGTGGGGAATCATTGATTCGGAATTCATGGTCTGCGGCTTCAGCGGCGGAATCTGCCAATTCATGTCATGGCAGGGAAGCATCTGGAACAAATGGCCGCTGGAAACGTGGAACTTTTTCCCGGTGCTTCAGGGACTCGCACACGATAAACTTCTGCTTGGACATCACGACCTTGCAGGAGACGTCAGCACCACAGCTCACATTGCGTGGACCCTTGCATTCGGCTACAACATGGTCAGCCGCGCCGATCCTCTTGATCCGGCACAGCGGGAATGGTTCCGCTGGATCGACCGCCTCCAGAAATCGGTCTGCTCCAGATACGCCGGAAAAGGAATATCGTCTTTCAGCCATGAGTGGGGCGACGGTATGGAACCCGGAACGGTCCGCGCCGTCTACGGCGGGATCTCCGTGACCGCCAATCTCCGCAGCCAACCGCTCCGGGAGGGAGCTGTCACGATCGCTCCAGACGGTTTCCTTGTACAGGGCGACAGCGTTCTCGCCGGGGAGATTTCCGCCTGCGGTTCCATCCGGGGAACGGGTTCTTTCGTTCTCGACGGCTCAACGGCCTATCTCTACGCCGCACCGGGAACGGACGCGTTATTCCCGCTGCCAGCCCGACCCGGCAGGCTCCGGCAGAATGGACAGGATCTGAAATTCAAGTACCGGGACGGAACTGTTGTCTGTACTCTTCCCGCCGCAGAAGACGGCAAGCACAAACGACTCTGGAAGATTGAAATCGAATGATGAAGTTTTCCGTCATCCTGCTCCTTTTCCCTGTTCTCCTTTCCGGTTCAGGCGGAAAGGAGGCCCCGCTCACGCAGGAGATTCTGCGCAAGGCTGAGCTGTTCGCGGACCCTGCGTTCTGTGAACGGGCACACAATACCCCGGCACGATATTCCGCACAGCTTCGCGGCGGCTGGGAGGCTCTGGCATGGCGTTTGAAAAATCCCCGGCATCCGCGTTACGCGGCAACGGTCCGTCTGTTTGCCCGGATCCATGATGAAGTCCGGGCAGGCATGGAATGGAAGGAACCGCCTCCGAAAGCCACGGTTCCCCGATTCGCTGCTCCTCCGGAAATTAACGGTATCATAAAACCGGAGGAATGGAAAAACGCTCTCGTCTATCAGGGAGAATACCCGTTGAATCACACCGAACGGTTAAAAGAATATTCGCAAACGGTCTGGAGAATCGGCTGGCACGGCGGCTCTCTCTATGCCGCCGCAGAATTCAAAGACCGGAATATCGTGCCGTATCATGGACGTTTCGACACCCCGGAGCTCCAACCGCTTTATATGGGAGACGCGTTTGAGCTTTTTATCCGCCCGGAAAAGAAAAAGCCTCTTTATTACGAGTATCTGGTGAATCCGGCGGGCAGTCTCTGGGCTCTGGTTCACGTCAACGATCCGCGCGGATCATGGATCCGCATCTGTGATGATTTTCCGACAATGGCAAAAACCTCCGTCCGCCGCACGGAAACCGGTTACAGCATCGAACTGTCTGTTCCGCTCGGAGAACAGTATGGCCCCTGGTGGAGCAAAACACCCCGCGCGGGTGATCGTTTCAGCTTCATGATGGTCCGGACTCACCGGGATGGCGAAGTTTACTTCCGCACGACTCCGGTTCCCCTGCTTTACGAGGGACACAATATTTTCGGATATGTTACCGCGGAACTCGGGCCCTCTCCCGCCGGGCGGTAAAAGCAGAAAAATCCGGAAAAAAGCCGTTCACCCGGCACGGATCAAAAGCAGTTTTTCCATACCGGAACCGCTGTTTTCCCGTTCAAAAAACGCGCGTTTTCCGGCATGGGGAGAATGCAGACGCACCAGAACCATCCAGCGGGCGGACACCAGCAGATAACCTTCGTAATAGAACTCTTCCTGCACGGCATTGCCATTGCGCATTCCGATGGGCCGCTGTTCCCGGAACGTCAGACGGAACATCGCTCCGGAAAGACGCCGGAACGAAATGGAAATTCCTTCCGCCTCCGAACGGAAATCGCCGCGTCCGCGCACAACCGGCAAACGGAACAGACGGCTTCCGGGATGCGATGCAAACGCAGTCACCGCGTTTTCCGGCGGAAGCGGATCCGACAGAACGCCGGGCGGAATTTTCTTTTTTTCCAGCCAGCTGCGCAGTTCTTCCGTTGAAACCGAGAGCAGGCGGCACTCCAGAGTTCCGATCTCTTTGACCGCTCCGAAAAACGGATCCAGCGTATCAAGCTGAAGAAGCGGAACGATCGCCCCTTCTCCCGGCATCGCAAACAACCCGGTCGAAACCGGCTTCGGAATCCGCAGGAGACGGCGCGACGAAACCGTTACCGCGCTGTCAAAATCCGTTTCCGGTGAAGCTCCGAAAATTCCCCGTTCCGGCATACGGTAAAATGCGGAAAAGTCGATCAGCGCACTCCGGCGCGGAATATGCACTTCCGGTGACGCCGCAATCGAAAAACCGCAGTACGCCTCCCCGGTCCGGTCATACAGCCTTGTCTCCGCCCGCGTCCCGGAAAGCACGGTCATCAGAACCGTCATTACCCGGCGTGAAGCGGAATGCCGGATCGCCTTGTCCGGATCGCGCTCCGCCTGCCCCGGCACGCGCATCAGGTCCATGCGGAACGCCACAAAACCGGGACGGGACGGCTCCGCGCAGCAGAGAGCGCATAACAGCAGCAGGATCAGCGGGCGCATCAATCCTCCAGCCCATAGCGGGAAGGTGCCGCCGCTCCGGCGCTGCGCTTGCCCGTGATCACCGTCACTTTCCAGTCGGAGGGATTCTTCGACGTCAGCAGCGGTCCCTGGCAGAACGCCAGCAGATGCCGTTCCCGCGGCAAATCCCACCTCATGCTCATCTTCCCGGTTTTCGGAGCGGTGTAATGAATGCGGATCACGGGATCGGTCGACTGAATGACTTTACGCTCTTCCGCCGTCAGCTTCAACCGTTTGGAACACAAAACAAAACCGCGGACGTAATCTATCAGCGCAAACTTCTCCTTATCCACCAGCTTGTCCTCCGGTTTCGGTTCGAACGCCAGCCGGCGCGGAGCGCAGCCGCTGAACAAACCGAGCGTCAGCAGAGCGAAAACCAGAACTGCACACAAACGTTTCATTGATAATTCCTCCTCAGATAGTTTTCAAGCAGCATACGGATCTTGAGTCCGGTATCGCGTCCGTTCACGGCAGGGCGCCGGGAAATCTCCCGCAGAACGGGAAAACGCATCCCCGCACTTGACGCAATAAACGAATTGAATGCAACCGGCAGACGATCGCCCTCCCGGTCCCAGACCCGCCCGTCCGCAAGCCGGAGCCTGCCGTCGTCGCCAAGACTGACGCCTTTCACAAACTGCGGCATCGCATTTTTCTTTTTCGACCGGAACGCCGCACGCTGTTCCTCCAGTACGGCCTTGCACTCCGATGGCGAAAGGTCCATCAGCACAACGGTGTTTTCAAACGGGCAGAGATCGAACACGTCTTTCCGTGTATAGCGTCCGGCATGTTTCGCCCCATAGGAAAGCACCCCGTGAAAAACAACCGGGGCTTTGGTCTCTTCGGCGATTGCGGAACAAAAAGTCTGCGCGAGCGTCTCCGGCTCTTTCCATGTCAGAGCCGGAGCGTTTTCACAGACGGTCGAATAAAGATTTTTCCGCAAATCCGCAAGCCGGCGCTTCATTGTTTTATCCGCCTCAAACCCGGCGGAATCCGCTCCGGGTGTGTGGTAGGAAGACCGCAGGGAAAGCAGTTTTTTCCGCTTCCGGTCATATTCGATCTCCGCTTTCACATATCCCTGAGCATGTTTACCGGCCTGCGCGAACCAGCTTTTTGCCATGGGAATCCCGGCAACGGGCTCATGCGTATGCCCTCCGAGAATCAGGTCAATCTGAGGATAACGGCGCGCGAGATCCGCCATCTGCCAGTTTGAACCGAAACGTTTGGACTGAAACCGTCCGGCATGGATCGCAAGCAGAATCACATCCGGCTTTGCCCGCATGACTTCCGGCATCACACGGTCAAGAGCGGAAAGCGTGTCCGGAATCTCCACTCCGGACTCCTCCGGACGCCAGTTCCAGGAAGCGATATGATCCGACGTGATCCCGATCACGGCAACTTTCACCCCCGCACGCTCATAGAGTTTCCACGCGGCAACGGGAGCCTTTCCGCGATAGACCAGATTGCCGCAGAGCAAATCGCCTTTGAACTCTTTTCCGCGGGCAAGCAGTGTATCCATCCCGAATTCAAAATCATGATTTCCGGGCACCCAGACATCGTATCCGGCGGCGTTCAGGAGAGCGATCACGCTTTTTCCCCGGTCAAGCTGGGTCTCGGCGCTCCCCTGAATCAGATCGCCGCAGTCGATCACCAGAGAATTCGTTTTCCCGGTGGCGGCGACTTCATCGGAAACCGCACGGACGAGTTTCAGAAGATTCGGTTTGTCTTTCCCGGAAAAAAGCTGCCCGTGAATATCAGTCGTCCCGATCACGGTCAATTTTTCCGCAGCGGCAAACAAAGCGGCGGAGATCAGCAGCAGTGAAAGCATCAGATGTCTTTTCATCAAACAGGTTCCTCCTTTTGCATCAGGACCGGCAGAACGATCGTGAACGACGCCCCCGGCTCAACGCGGTCATATTGAATCCAGCCGCCGTGTTCCCGGGAGACTCCATACGACATGGAGAGCCCCATCCCGGTCCCTTTTCCGGTCGGCTTGGTCGTAAAAAACGGTTCAAAGATCTGCTCCACAATCGACTCATCCACACCTGGCCCGGAATCGACCACACAAATACAGCAGAACGGTCCGCGGGAAGCGTCCGCAGGCGGACGCGGCGTTACACCGAGCCGCTCGCAAAGCCCGGCGCGAATCCACAGACGGCGCCGTTCCTCCGGCAGAGTCTCCATCGCGTCGCGTGCATTGATCATCAGGTTCAGCAGGGCCTGCTGCAGCTGCGTGCGGTCGCCTTCGACCATGATCGGTTCCTCCGCCACCTCCAGAGCGGTCTGAATCCCCGTCTGCGTATTCGGCAGGAACAGATTGTAGGCGCCGTCGATCAGACTTTTCAGCGGCAGCTGCTCCACCTGCCGTTTGCCTTTGCGCGCATAACCGAGCAGCTGACTGGTGAGCTTGCCCGCCTGCTCGGCGATTGCATCAATTTTCTGAAGATGCGGCATGCTTTCATCGGTCACCTCCCCCATATAGATCAGGTCCAGATGTCCGTGAATCGCATGAATATGATTATTGAAGTCGTGCGCGATACCGCCGGCAAGACGGCCGATCGCCTCCAGCCGCTGACGGTGCGCGCTCTCCATCCTCAGGAGTTCCCGTTCTTTCGCCAGCCGCTCCCGTTCCGTAATATCGCGGCCGATGAACACAAGCGCGGGCGTACCGTCCACCGCGATCCGGCTCATGGAAAGTTCCAGTTCGCGCGAAGATTCCGGAAGGGAAATGCGCGTCACGCTTTCGTCACCGCTCATCAGCTGCGACAACGTATCGCGGCGGAGCAGAAAATCATCGAGATTGCACCCGATCAGGTCGATCATGGTCCTAGCGGAAAGCACCTCCTGCGCCGCCTTGTTGGCATCCACGATAATCCCGTTGGAATCCGTCACAAGAATCATGTCCGACGCATTCTGAATGATCGTCCGGTAACGCTGTTCCGACTCCCGCAGATTCTGTTCCAGCAGCTTGGTCTTACCGTAGCTGCCGAAAAACGCAAGCACGATGTCAAGAGCTCGGCGCGAATCACCGGGAATTTCCCGGTCGATCCGGGAAAGATAGACCGCCGCAATAAACGAGATCCACAGCGCAAGCACGATACGCGGCACATATTCCGCATTGAGAATCGCCATCTTCTGCGGATCGCCCCAATAGAGCACTCCGACGAAAATAAAACTGTCCACCAGCTGCCCGAGCAGGATCGCGCCGATGGCGCAGACTGTCAGGCGGCAGCCGTAATTCTTCATTTTCTGGAAAATCATGGGAATCAGAAACAGGTCAAGCGTCAGCGCCACAAGCGACGCCCCCATGTTCCGGCTCGTGTTGCCGAGAAGTTTGGAAAGATAATCCGCAAGGTGTCCCTGTGACATCGTGAAGCCGCCCCATTCCGACTGCAGTTTGGTAATCCAGCTCAGATAGGCAAAGATGCCGAACGTTGCCATCGCCGCAATGATCAGCCGCTGGGCGGCAAGGGTGCCGTCCACAATATAGATCACCAGCAGAATCGCAAGAAACGGGAGAAGAAGAATCGACGTGGAAACACTGAGTTCCACCCCCGATTCACTCAGGATCATGCGCAGCCCGGCGGCTCCGGCAATGTTCATCATCACCAGCAGAACACCGAGGAACATATAGAGCGGAGCGGAACCGATCAGCCGGCGCAGACCGTGCAGGATCAGCAGGCCGACAAACACAAAGGTCGATTCCAGCAGGGCGAGTCCGGCGGTATAGAGGACCTCAACACTCATGCGGCGTCATCCTCAGCTCTGGCTGCGTTTGGCTTTGAGCGTTTCACGGATCAGCGTTGCGCGCGCGGTATCGCGCTCCTCCTGCGAAAGCTCCTTATGCTCCGCGATCTGGAGATGCGACGGCTGGACATTCAGGAACAGTTCGTTCACCGTGTGAATATCCACCGATGAAAACATCTTCATATCCACTCCGAGCCGCAGAGCGGAAAGCGAATTCAGCGCCTCCTCGCTCGAAATCATGTAGCCGTGCCGCAGAATTCCGTAAGCGCGTCCGACCTGGTTCAGCAGAAAACTCTGCTTCTGGTCCAGCAGCACCTGGCGCGACTGCTTTTCATGAATGATGATCTGCTTGACAATCGACGAAATCCGTTCCAGTATCTGCGGCTCGCTTTCACCGAGCGTACTCTGATTGGAAATCTGGAAAAGATTGCCGAAATTCTCCGATCCCTCCCCGTAAAATCCGCGAACGGCGAGTCCGAGCTTTCCGAGCGCCTGTTTGACGGCGGCAATTTGTCCCGCCATCACAAGACCCGGCAAATGCAGCATCACCGACGCCCGCATCCCCGTTCCAAGATTGGAGGGACAGGAGGTCAGAAAGCCAAGCCGCGGATCAAACGCATACGGGATCCGGCTTGCCAGCACATCATCAAACTGATTGATCCGTTGCCAGACGGATTCCAGCTGAAAGCCGGGACTGAGCGCCTGAATCCGAAGATGATCCTCCTCGTTAATCATGACGGCGAGCGATTCGTCGCGGTCGGCAAGAAGAACGGAAGCCGGATTCGGATTCAGCATGTCGCGGCTGATCAGCCGACGCTCCAGAAGCAGACGTTTTTCGGTGTCGCTGAGTGCGGGAAGTTCAAATTCCATCGGATCGACAAGAGCTTCCGAATTCAGAATCGCCTGTCCGGCAAGTTCCCGGACCTGCAGAAGAGCGTCCTGATTGCCCGCAATCGGAAACGGTGTCTCACTGAAATTGCGGGCAAGACGGATGCGCGTGCTGATGGCGATATCGTCATCGGGTCCGCTGTCGGCAAGCCAGCTGAGCGGATTCCGGAGCAGTTCTTCGGGCCGGGTCTTCATTTGTTCTCTCCTCCGGCAAGCCGCTCCTTGAGTTCGCTGATCTTATCCCGCAGAATCACGGCGCGCTCGAACTCCTCGGCGGCGACAGCCGCATTCAGGCTGTTCTGCAGTTTTTCCAGTTCTTTCCGGAGAACTGCGAAATTGACGGCGGTCTTTCCGGGCATTGTCCCGGTGAACGCCAACGGCAGCTTTCCCGTGTGGGTTGTTCCGCGATGCATGGCGCCGATCGCACTTTTGAGCGTGTCGTAAAACGCCTGATAACAATCGGGGCATCCAAGCCGCCCGCTCTTCCGGAAACTCGCATAATCCCATCCGCACGACGGGCAGAATATACCGGAATGCTCCGTATCGGGATTCGGCTGAACGTTTCCCGGACTGAGCTGATTGGAAATATTATAAAGCACCTCGGCAAGATTCAAAGCCTGAAACGAAGAATCCTCCTGCGCTTTTTTCTGGGCACACTCCTGACAGAGATGCAGATTCTTTTTTTCGTTTCCGGCGATTTCCTGAATATGAATGGTCGCCGGATTTTTTTTGCAGATGTCACATACCATAATGTCACCTCGTTCTTGTTACGGATTCAACAATAGCACAACAGGTTCCATTTTTCAAGAAAAATCTCCGGGAAATCACGGAAAGCCGCGGAAACGCCGGCATTACCAGTAACAGCCATCCTCAATCGCCCGATACCCCTCCGGCCGCTCCGAGGGCGACGGACTGACCCAATGGGGATTGAACAGGCGCGCCCCGAATTCCGGCGGATACTGCCGTTCCCAACGCGTTCCCCTGATCCCGAAAAGCAGTTGAAGCGCACCGCCCATGTGAACAGCCTGCCTGCCGCAGCGTTTGCAGAACGCTCCGAGAAACATTCCGTAAGCTCCGGCGCCGATCAGCGCAATATCATACTCAATCCCCTCAATCTCCCGGCACATGGACTCCAACGCTCCGAACCAGTCCGTATATGGGAAGCCGTGCGGCAGAATTCCGCAGCTCTGAACGGCTTTCAGCGTAATCAGCTCAAATTCCGGCAGCACGTCCCGCCCCGGAAACAGCAGCTCCCGGCGCGCATACTGGGAACGGATCGTTTCGGCGAACGGATGAATCACCAGAACTTTTTTCCCTTTCAGCATCCATGTCCACGGACGCTCCGCCAATGTCGCATGATCCACCACACAGTTGATGTCCACAGCCCGGATCGCGGGATTGAACGAGCGGATCAGCCGCTCTTCCCCGCGCCGTCCGGTCACACCAAGAATATCAATCTCCGGCAGAAGACGCAGTGTTTCGTATGCGAAACGGGACAGTTTTTCGTCCGTCGGCGGAAAGAATCCCGCGCCGGTCTGCATTGCCTCCCGCAGTCCGGCGGGATAAACGACCGTCTCCCGGCGGCAGTGTTTCAGATAATGCATCACCACAGCGATCTCGTTCCATCCGAACCGGGTGACAAGACACGGTTCTCCGCGCTTCAGCATACGGGCGATAAGATCCGCCCCCTCCTGCCCCTTATAGATATAATGCTCGGCAAGGGTCATTTTCATCGGACGGTGCTCCGGACAGCGGATCCCGGAATAGAATCCGCGCAATCCGGCGGGAAGCAGGTTCCAAATCCTCTTTTTCAGTGCGGACAGCATGATTCCTCCGTCAGATTCCGGATCAGTCCGGTCGAATTCGTTTTCCGCACATACGCGGCGACTTCCGGTCCGAACGTGCGTTCCAGCGATTTCAGATAAACGGGATTCGTATTGTATTCCACAAACGCCTCATCCCGGAAACGGAGGATCTCCGCCGCCGTCAGATTGTCGTTGGCAAGCGGATAACAGTCCCTCGAATGCTGGGAATAAGCGGACCAGCTCCGCGGAAGACGTTCCGGATGTCCGGCGGCAGTTTCCTCATACAGCCGGGAACCGGGATATGCCATCACGGAATACATATTGGCATATTCACAATTCAGTTCCTTTGCCAGAGCCAGAGTCTCGCGCATCGTCTCAAAAGTATCCGAGGGAAGCCCGAAAATGTAATTGCCGATCACCCGGATTCCCGCAGATTGAATCCGGCGGACCACCGAAAGAATATCATCCCTGTGCATATTTTTCGTCACTTCGTCACGAACCAGCGGATTCGCCGATTCAATCCCAAGCGCAAACCAGTTGATCCCCGCTTTTTTCAACAGGGGCAGCACATCGTAATCAATCGTGTCAACCCGCGCGTAAACCCAGATATTCAGGTCATAACCGCGCTCGATAATCCCGTTCACAATCGGCATGTAATGACGTTTGTTCAGGATGAAAAGTTCATCAACGATCTTCAGATTTTTCACGCCGTAACGCGTCACCAGCAGGTCAATCTCCTCCAGCACGCGTTCCGGGGAACGGTAACGGATCGTATGTTCCCCGAACGGGGCGTTGATACAGCAGAATGAACAGCGGAACGGACAGCCGAGGCTTGTATAGATTGCTCCATACGGCTGACGGTGCCGGATGTCATCGAAGCAATGCCAATTATGCGCACGGTACAAATGCATCGGCAGGAGATCCCATGCGGCGACCGGCAGAAACGAATCCAGATCCCGGATCAGCGGATAGCGGTCCGTATGCCGGAGCTCCGCTCCATCACGCCACCAGAAACCGCCGATCTTCTCCGGCAAAAAACGGTTTTCCTTCAACTGACCGAGCAAAGTTTCAAGCGTCTGAACAGCCTCGCCGTCTGCGACATAGTCGCACGCTTCTTCCTGCAAGGTCCGGGCGGGAAGCGCCGAAGGATGAAGTCCGCCGAGAATCACATTGGAAATGCCGGCTCTTTTCAGCGAGCGGCAGATCGCTCCGGCGGACGGCATATTCTGTGTTGACGCGGACGGTTGGGATCCGTAAACGATGACAGCCGCCGCCAGCGGCGCGTATGCAGCAGTACGCGCCGCGGTCTCCTCCGGCGCAAGATTCTCCGCATTGGCGTCGATAACCGCAACGGAATATCCCTTTGAACGCAGATAAGCGGCAATTACCGCGATCCAGAACGGCGGCTCTATCGCGGCAGCCTCAAATCCCAATCCCTGAAATACCTGTTTCCGGTCTCCCGGATTGATTAAAACCAGATCCGTCATCGTCTCTCCTCCTTCAGCCAGACCGAAAGTTCTCCGGCGACTCCTTCCACGGTCAGACCGTATTTCCGCAACGTCGATTCCCGATCCGTCCCAGCAAACTCAAAACGCGGCGGAAGCCCGAATGCACGGAACGCCGTTCCCGGCGGAAGACAGCCGCGGACCAGTGCATCCAGTCCGCCGCGCCCTGTAAAAGCCTCCTCGAACGACACAACAGCGGGAGCGTTCAGCTGCGCGGCAAGCGCCGTAGCGGGCGCCTCAAAATCCAGCAGATCGACATGCCGGACCCGCAAATCTCCGGCAAGCGACTCCGCAATCCGTTTTGCGAAATGCGTCATATAGCCGGTCGAAACAAACACGCACTGCGGTTCCGGATCCTCACGGAGAAGCCGGAACCCGGAAGACGGAAAGGCTGTTGCGGCATCCCCCGGAAGCGGCAGTTTCTGGGCGTCAAACCGGAAATAACGGAGTCCCGGCTGTTCCGTCAGCTCAAACGACGCGGCGGCAGTCGCGGAATCAGACGGGGAGACCACACGGACGCCCGGCAGGAGACGCATTGCGGCAAGATCCTCAAAACAATGATGGGAAGGCCCCGCAATCACATATCCGCATCCCGCGCCCACAGCGATCAGATTGACATTCATCCCGCGCCCGCCCGCCAGCATCGAAAGATTGATACGGATCTGTTCGTATGCACGCAGATAGAACGGCGCGATCGCATAAGTAAACACCCGGAATCCCTCAAGCGACAATCCGGCGGCGACGTTGATCAGATTCTGTTCCGCAATGCCGACATTGAGAAAACGATCCGGGAACTCCGCCCGGATACGGTCCAGCACCGGCGCACCGAAATCCGCACTCAGGAAAAAGATGGAAGAGTCGGAACGCATTGCGCCGTAAATCCGTTCCAGAAAAGCATCACGCATTGTCGCGGGAATCATTCCGCACCTCCGGTCAGTTCCTCAATCCGTTCCGGAGAAAGGGAAAGAACATGGCAGATATCACACTGTTCCAACTCCGGAACCCCATGCCCTTTCACCGTATCGGCAATCAGTACCCGCGGTTTCCGCTCCGTCGACGCAAACATCCGCGAAAAGCTGTCGGCAAGCGCCGCGACGTCGTGTCCATTGCAGGAAAACACCTGCCAGCCGAATGCGGAAAACCGCTCCGCAAGATGATCGCAATTCATAATATCACAACATTTCCCCAACATGGATTTCCGGTTTGCGTCAATCAGCAGATACAGATGATCCAAATGATGATGTCCCGCAAACATGACCGCTTCCCAGACGGCGCCCTCGGAAAGTTCCCCGTCCCCGGCAAGCACGATCACACGGGCGGGATTCCCGCGGACCCGAAGACCGACCGCACGCCCGCAGCCGACGCCGGGACCGTGTCCGAGCGAACCGTTGACCGTCTCAAACACTCCGACTCCGGCGGACGGAATCGCCGTCAGCGGATTGCCCTCCGTTCCAGGATGTTCCAGCAGATCCGGAGAAAAAAATCCGAGATCGGCAAGAATCGGGTACAGGCAGACGGATCCGTGCCCTTTGCTTGGAATGATCCGGTCCCGTTCCGCCGCTCCGGGATCGCCGGGAAAAAGCCGCAGCCAACCGCCGTAAAACAGCACGCTCAGCAGCTCCACGCAGGAAAGCGAGGACGCAATCCGGATCTCCGGCAGACAGCCGTGCATGCGGAGCGTCCGTTTCCATACGGAACGGCACTTCCGTTCAAGCTCCTGTATCTCCCGGTCAGACATTACCATACTGATTGTTCTTGATGATCGTGTAAGCCTTGATCAGCTCCTCAATCCCGTCGTCAAGCGAATACTTCGGAAGATAGCCGGTCTTTTCGATTTTTTCATTGGATACGATATAATCGCGCTTGTCGGGATCTTCGCCGATCTTCGACTCCAGAAAGACGAACTGCGGAATGTGCTTCCGGATCACTTCGCACAGCTCCAGCTTTGAAAGATTCGCCGTTGAAAGCCCGACGTTGTAGGCATTTCCTTTCATCGTGCCGAAATTGTCGATCACATGGGCAAACGCGCGCGCAATATCGCGGACATGAATATAGTTGCGCTTGAAATGGCCTTCAAAAATCACGACCGCGCGGTCATTGACGGCACGGTAGACGAAATCGTTCACGAGCAGGTCCAGACGCATTCTGGGACTCGCCCCGAACACGGTTGCAAGACGCAGACTGACGCTGTTTTCCCGCGCCAGGATCGCCTCTTCCGCCTCCACTTTGACGCGTCCGTACAGCGAAACGGGACGCATCGGCGTTTCCTCCGTGCAGAATTTTCCGCTTTCCCCGATCCCGTAGCCGGAATTTGTGATCGGCATGATGATCTGCTGGGAAGGCGACACGGTCCGCGCGAGCATCTGCACGGCATCGCGGTTTACCGTCACTGCACCCACCTGATCCTGATTGCAGAGAGGCGCCCCCACCAGAGCGGCAAGCGGAATGATGGTGTCGAATCCCGGCACCAGCCGGCGGATCAGCGCTTCATCGCGGCAATCGCCTTTCACCACATGAAACTTCGGGTGCGCACAGCAGTCCAGCAGCGAACTCTGACGGAACATGAAATTGTCCAGCACGGTGACTTCGTGTCCGAGGGAAAGGAAATAGGGAACCATCGTTGAACCGAGATACCCGGCTCCGCCCGTGATCAGGATTTTCTGACTCATCGTAAAATTACCTCACTTGATTCAAAATTTGACAAAGTTCCGAAACGCGTTCTTCCGAAAGCGACGGATAGTTTCCAATGTAATAGCCGAAATCATGGATATGCTCCACTTCCGGAAAATCCCGGTATGCATCCGGAGGAACGATCCCCCGCAGATACGGCTGGCGAAGCTGATTGCCGCCGCCCGCATTGCCCCGCCGGAATTCGATCCGGCATTCCCGCATCCGCGTCTCCAAACGGTCGCGGAACGCAAAATCCTTCTCCCGGATCACCAGCGGAAACGCATAATTGGAAGACCCCTCCACACGGAAATCCGTGCGGTAACGCTCCGGGTCGATCTCCTGCAGGAAACGCTTGAAATTCCGGGTACGCAGCAGATTGTTCGCGTCAAGCCGTTTCAACTGGGAACGTCCGAGCACCCCGCCGATCTCGGTCCCGCGGAAATTGCAGGACGGCACCAGGAACGTGAAGTCCGGCGAAACTTGCGGATTTTCCCGCGCAATCCCGGCTTTGCGCACCGGATCCGAGATCTCACGCGCCATGCCGTGCGACCGGTACATCCGCGCCGCTTCATAGAACCCGTCGGAGTCCGTACAAACCATTCCGCCCTCGATCGTGCTCATGTGGTGCGCAAAGTAAAAAGAAAAATTCGACGCCAGCCCGAATGATCCCAGTTTCTTCCCGTCATGCACGGCTCCGTGCGATTCGCAGACGTCTTCGATCAACGGAATGCCGCGGCGTTCCAGTTCCCTGAGCAAACGCCCGCTGAGAGCGTCAAACCCCTGAACATAAGTCAGAAAAACCGCACGGGTCCGGTCGGTCACAGCCTCCAGTATCTTCTCCTCCGCCATGCCGAGATGGGCGGGATCAATATCGGCGAACACCGGAGTAAAACCATGCAGAAGCACAGAAGAGATGTCGGAAACCCACGTCAGCGGCGGAACAATGATCTCTCCGCCCCCGCCGTACAGATATTTGAACGCCCCGATCGTGATAAAATTCGCCGAAGCGCCGGAATTCACATAAACACTGTGCTTAACGCCAAGCCAGCGGCTCCATTCCTGTTCAAACGCCGCCACATTCGCCGACTGCGTCAGACGCGGCATCGTGTCAAGAAACGCAATCAGGGTATCAATATCCTCCCGCGTAATATTATCATTCATCAGGGGAAAGGGATCCATCAGGCACCTCCATTGAAAATAATCCCGGAACCGTCCATTTCAAAGTCGAACGGCACATTCAGCAAACCGTGCAGAGCCTCCCGCACCTTCTCCCGCCGGCAGGGAGGAACAAAAAACAGCATGAATCCGCCCGCTCCCGCTCCGAGTAGCTTTCCGCCGACCGCTCCCGCCGACCGCGCAGTTTCGTAAATCGAATCCAGATGATCCGACGAGATTTTCGACGAGAGTCCCCGTTTGATCTTCCATGCCTCGTGAAGCATCGTCCCGAACTCCGCGAGCTCCCCGCCGGAGCGCAGAAGTTCTTCCGCCCGCTCTGCCATTTCCGAAAGCTCGCACAGACAGGACGCATTGTCATGGATCCGGCTTTTCTGTTCGCAGGCCACAAGGGAAGAAATCCGGCTGATTCCCGTATAAACGAGCAGAAGACTGGATTTGAATTCATCCAGCCGCTGTTGTTCCAAATCCAGCGGCAGAACCCGGAACGAACCGTCCTTATGAAAACGGATCAGGTTCAAACCGCCGTATGCACAGCTGATCTGATCCTGACAGCCGACTGTTTCCCCGATCAGTTTCTGTTCAATATGGATCGCCGTCTCCGCAAGCAGACGCTTGGATGCGTGACGCCCCGTAAGCGCGAACATGCTGTTCAGCAGGCCGACCGTGAACGCGGAACTGGAACCGATCCCGCTCCGGGCAGGAATATCGCCGTCATGAATCACGGAAATCCCTTCCGGCAGATCGAAATATTTCAGCACCGCTTTGACGGAAGGGTGCTGAAACTCGTTGATCTCGCTGATATTCTCGATTCTGGAATAAACCGCCCGGTACTTATGTTCGAAAAAAGGCGGAAGTCTGCGGACATTCAGAAAACAGTATTTATTGATCGCGCAGGCTAGAACCGAACTGCCGTATTGACGGAAATGTTCGGGAAAATCGCTGCCGCCGCCGAAAAAGGAAATACGGTAAGGAGTTTTGGAGATGATCACCGGACAGCCCTCCCCGCGCGGTAATCCGCGATCATGGAGCGGATCCCCTCTTTCAACGCAATACGCGGACGCCAGGAAGAAACGGCGTGAAGACGGGAACTGTCCAGCAGTTTACGCGGAATGCCATCCGGTTTTGCCGAATCCCAGCGGATCGCGCCGCGGTATCCGGCACATTTCGCCACCGTTTCCGCAAGCTCCCGGATCGAAACTTCCTCCGAACTGCCGATGTTCAGGATTTCCGGATCGTCATGCGTCCGGAACAGTTCATACGCGACGTCGGCGAAATCATCGACGTTCAAAAATTCCCGTTTCGGCGTTCCCGTTCCCCAGCAGACGATCTCCTCCGCTCCGGAATCGACGGCGTCGCAGAACCGTTTCACCATCGCCGCCATCACATGCGAATGCGCCGGATCAAAATGATCGTTTTTCCCGTACAGACAGCACGGCATCAGCGTCATAGTCCGAAAGCCGTATTGCCGGGTCAGGTACTGACAGAGCCGCAAACCGGCGATTTTGGCAAGCGCGTATCCTTCATTGGTCGGCTCCGGCGGTCCGGCAAGCAGGGAATCTTCCCGGAACGGCTGGACGGCGTCACGCGGATAAATACAGTTGCTTGCAAGGAAGCAGAGCTTTTTCACTCCGTACTTCCACGCAGAAGAAATCACATTGTTCTGGATCTGAAGATTTTCCAGCAGGAATTCCGCCATGTGATCCCAGTTCGCCGTAATCCCGCCGACTTTCGCCGCGGCAAGAATCACATACTCCGGCCGCGTTTCCCGGAAAAACCGTTCCACGGCGGAAGCATCGCAGAGCTCCAGTTCCGCATGGGTCCGCAGTATCAGATTTTCATATCCCTCTCCGGAAAATTTCCGTAAAAGAGCGCTGCCGACCATTCCGGTATGACCGGCAATCCACAGCCCGGCGGTTTTCTGCATATTCCATCCCTGCGGTTATAGTTGAATTCAGACAAAGCGTATAGCGACACGTCCTCTATTTATACTATACTTTATGCGCCGGGAAATGCAAACAGAAAAACCGCCTGTTTCAGCGGTTTGAACAGAAAAACCGTACCGCCGGAGCTCCATGGAAGCCTCCGGCGGTACGGCACGGAATTTTACACGGCAGCGATCAGTAAGCGGAATCGGGGAAATAGAACCGGGCGGCATTGCTCCGGTCCACGATCTCCGAAGGAATGACGACACGCTTCTCCGCGGTCAGCGGCTGTTTGCGCGCACCGGCGACCGCATGCTCAATCCCCACCGCGATCATGCGCGGCGGATACGTCACGGTCAGAGGAACAACAGGGTCTCCATCAAGCACCTTCTTCACGATCTGTTTGCTGCCGCCTCCGCCGACAAGCAGTTTAACATCTTTGCGCTTCGACTCCTGCAACGCTTTCAACGCACCGACAAGCACATCGTCGTCACCGACCCAGACCGCATCGATCTTCGGGTATTTTTGAAGGTAATTTTCCATGAGCTTGAGCCCTTTTTCCGTATCCCAGTACGCAGACTGCGATTCCAGAATCTTCATGCCCGGATGCTTTTTGATCTCCGCCTTGAACGCTTCCACACGGTCGGTATTGACCGGACAGGGAATGCCTTCCATAATCAGAATATCGCCTTTTCCGCCAAGCTGTCTGATGATCGCATCGGCGGCGGCTTTGCCGAATCCGGCGTTGTCACCCGCCACGGTCACATTCTGCACATCTCTGGTCAGACCGCGGTCGACGACCACCAGATACTTGCCCTGTTTCGCCGCATTGGAGCAGATACCCGTCAGCGGTCCCGGCTCCTGCGGAAGAACGACGAGAGCATCCACATTCTGTACAAGCAGATTCTCGATCTTGTCCACCTGTTCGGCGGCATCCTTCGCCGTGGAGATGATGACCTTGACGCCGGGATCTTTCGCCTCCCACTCTTTCTTTGCCTGTTCCGCCCACCAGACGATTCCGCCGGTCCAGCCGTGATCGGCGGCAGGAATCGAAACACCGATTTTGATTGTGTTATCGGTCTTCGCGTCCCCGCAGCCGCCGCAGAAAAGCGCAGCGGCGGAAACACAGAGAATTCCAGACAGCAGTTTCAGTTTCATGATCGTTTTCCTTCTATTTTAATGTTTTATGTTGAATCATCACAGCAATAATAATGACAAGTCCCTTGACAGTTCCCTGAAGCGTTACGGAAATTCCCCACATATCCAGAACGTTGGAAACGATTCCGAGGATCAGCACGCCGGCAAGAGTCCCCCAGACCGAAGCTCTTCCGCCGTTCATCGAACTGCCGCCGATGATTACAGCGGCAATGGCGTCCAGTTCATAGGAAAGCCCCGCACTGGTCGAACTGACCGCATTCAGGCGGCTGCCGAACAGCAGGGCGCTGACTCCGGCCGTCAGACCGGCGATCAGATAGGTACTGTACTTGACGACTCCGGTCCGGATGCCGGAATAGCGCGCAACACGTTCATTGGAACCGACCGCACAGATATGGCGTCCGAGGCGCGTCCGGTTCAGCAGAACCGACAGCAGAACCGTCAGGATCAGCATCACCCAGACCGGGAGCGGAACCGAGCCGATCAGGGCACCGCCGAACGAGCGGAACGCTTCGTTCTCCGTCGATACAAGTCCCGAATCGGCAAAATACAACGTCAGGGAACGGAAAATAACCATCGTTCCAAGCGTGGCGATGAACGGCGGAATTTTCCCGACCGACACCAGCAGTCCGTTCGTCGTTCCGCCGACAGCTCCCGTCACGACTGCAATCAGAGCGGCAAGCGCCACCGCCGCAGTCTCCGAACCGGGAAACGCATTCATTCCCATGATCGACAGAGCGCCGGAAAGAGCCAGCAGCGAACCGACCGAAAGGTCGATTCCCGCTCCGGCGATCACAAAGGTCATACCGAGCGCGATAATGCCGCTGTACGACACCTGCCGCGTTATATTGATCAGATTCTGAATATTGCGGAAATGCTCGTTGGAAAGACAGCATACGATCAGCAGAACGATCAGAGCGGCATAAGGTCCCCCCGTGCTTCGCAGCAGACGTGCCGCCGTTTGTGAAAATTTACTGGACTCCGGTTGCAAGGTACATGATCTCCTCTTCGGTAACGCGCTCGCGCTCCACACATCCGGCAAGTTCGCCGGAACGCATGACTAGAACGCGGTCGCACATGCCGATGATCTCCTCCAGATCGGAAGAAATCAGCAGGCAGGCAACGCCGCTTTGCGCAAGTTCGCTGATGAATGTATAAATATCGCTGCGGGCGCCGATATCGACTCCGCGCGTGGGCTCGTCAAAAATAAAAACTTCCGGATGAATGTCAAGGCATTTCGCCAATGCCACTTTCTGCTGATTGCCTCCGCTCAGGAAACGCAGTTCCGTGGAAACGGACGGCGTTTTGATGCGGAAGCGCTCCACATACGTTTCCGCCGCCCGGATCTCCTCCCGTTTACGGATGAATCCGGCACGGCAATACCGGGAAAGACTGGAAAGAGTAGTGTTGACGTCAACCGCCGATCCGGTCAGAATGCCGCTGCCCTGCCGGTCCTCGGAAAGATAGACGATCCCGCGGGCAATCGCATCCGACGGCTTTTTCAGATTCAGGAGCTTTCCGTTAAGCCGGACCGCACCCCGCGCCTTGCGGAGCGCGCAGATTGCCTCCGCAAGTTCGGTTCGCCCGGCTCCGGCAAGACCGGCAAAGCCGGTGATCCCTCTGCCGAGAGAAAACGATACATCGCGCACCTCCCTGCCCGAACTCAGATGCTCCACGGAAAGAACGGCATGCTCCGTATCGGGAAACCGTTTCGGAGGAAACATCTGCGAAACTTCACGCCCGACCATCCGCCGGGCAATCTCCATCGCACTCAGCGACGGCGCCGGATCGCAGCTGACCAGCACACCGTCCCGCAGGACCGCAACGCGGTCACAAACCGTCCGGATCTCTTCAAGACGGTGCGAAATAAAAATGATCGACGTTCCCGCCGCCCGCAGTTCACGCATGATCCGGAAAAGAACGGCCGTCTCGTTCTGATTCAGTACAGTAGTCGGCTCGTCCATAATCAGCAGACGGCATTTGACCGACAGCGCTTTGGCGATTTCGACCATCTGTTTCTCTGCTACACTGAGCGTGTCGATCATCCGCCGGGGATCCAGAGATACACCCAGACGCTCCAACTGCCGCCGGGATTCGGCACACATCCCGGCATAGTCCAGCAGACCGAACCGGCGCGGCTCGCGTCCGAGAAAAATATTTTCCGCCACCGTCAGGTCATTGATCAGATTGAATTCCTGCGGAATCCCTTCGATCCCCGGTTCGCCCGGCCGCAGAGCATGCCCGCAAAAACGGATCGTCCCCGAATCGGGACGATGAACTCCGAGCAGGCACTTGACCAGCGTCGACTTGCCCGCGCCGTTCTCCCCCACGAGACCGAGAATTTCCCCGGTTCCGACCGTCAGGGAGACTCCGGAAAGGACACACGTCCCTCCGAACGACTTGACAAGCGAATCCAGTTCAAGCAAAGGTTCCGTCGGCATCAGCGCGGCGCTCCTCAGTTCCGGGAAATAAGAAGCGACGCCGCTTTATCCATCTCTCCGGCAATGACGGGTGAGGAATTGAGCGCACCGGCAACGTCCCCGCTGTCGCATTTCTGCAGGAAGACAGGATCAAGCGGAAGCTGGGCGATCAGGCCGCAGCCCGCAAGGTCCGCCAGTTTCTGTCCGCCGCCGCTGGAGAAAATCTCATGACGGTGACCGCAATCGGGACAGACAAAACCGCTCATATTTTCGATGATCCCGGCGATCGGCACTTCGACCTGTTTGCAGAAATCGACGCACTTCCGGCAGTCGGCAAGTGAAACCTCCTGCGGAGTGGAAACAATGACCGCGCGCTTGCTGCCCGTAAGCATCTGACAGGCGGAAAGCACTTCGTCGCCCGTTCCCGGCGGGAAATCAAGGATCATATAATCCAGTTCGCCCCACTGGACATCCTCAAGCAGCTGCTTGAGAACGCCGATCTTGGCGGGACCGCGCCAGATGATCGCACGGTCCGCATCCTCCATGACAAGACCGATTGAAAAAATCTTGAGTCCCTCCGTCTCCACCGGAAACATGCCGTTCTCGTTGCCCTCGACCGTCGCGGTCTGAAGGCTGAACAGAGTCGGCTGGGATGGCCCATGAAAATCCACATCGAGCAGAGCGACTTTCGCACCTTTCCGCGCCAGCGTCAGCGCAAGCGTCGCGGCGACCGTGCTTTTGCCGACTCCGCCCTTGCCGGAAAGCACAAGGATCTTGTTTTTGATCAGGGAAAGACGCTTTTCAAGTTTCTCTTCGGAATTGCAGGCGGAGGAACAGCCGGAGCAGTTCCCGGAACAGCTGGAACTCATGATAATTTCCTTTCGTTGATTTCAGGATTTGCGGCTCTTTTCAATCAGAGCGGTTGTGGAACAGCCGGGAACAAACGGGATGAAACGGATTTCCGCCCCACACCCGGAAAGCGCGGAACGTTCGCCGGGGTCCAGTTTTTCCACGGTATAATCGCCGCCCTTCACATAAACATCGGGAGCGATTGTCGCGATTTCTCCGTCACAGCGCTCGGAACCGAACACCACAACGGCGTCAATAAACTCAAAACAGGCGAGCATGAACGCACGGTCCGTTTCCGTGCAGATCGGACGGGAAGGACCTTTCAGGCGGCGGATCGACTCGTCGGAATTCAGAAGCACGATCAACGCATCCGCCGATTCACGCGCGGCAAGCAGATACTCCGCGTGTCCGCGGTGCAGCAGATCGAAGCAGCCGTTGGTCAGCGCGAGTTTTTTTCCCAGCTTCCGAAGTTCCGCGCGCCATTCCGCAGCTTCGGAAAGAGTCATGATCTTCCGTTCGATCCGTTGTTTCATCAATCCACCTTTGCCGGTATGAAAACCGTATCTTTCAACACGAATTTCCCTCCGCCGACGATCCGGCGGAGCATGTTCTGAAGTTCGGGAAGACCGCGCTTGGAAAGCGGATCCGTCTCCGTATGCGTATAGCCGTTCAGATTCGCGGCGGCAAGAAACGTGGTCTCCCCCGCCCGCCCGTCGGCATATCCGTTCTTTGCGAGTTCGGCAAGAGTCATGGGAACGCTCTCCGTTCCTTCCACAACGTCTTCCCGCGTATCGAAGTTCCGGGCGAAACTTTCCGATCCCATTCCCGTAACCGGCTCGTCGTCGGCGGTAAAAGGGATTCCGTCCGGACCGCGGTCCCATTCCAGAATCTGTTCCGGAGCGCTGCCGCCGACCGAACTCCCAAGCGCCGACGCCACATCGGCATCGCTCCGGGCTCCGATCAGACAGGACACACTTTCCATCGAAAGCACGCCCATCGCCAGAACTCCGAGAAATACAAACAGAATCGCGATCAGGCAGACGACGAATTCCGCGATGGCCTGTCCCTCCTCCCGGTGCTTCCGTTTCATGGCAAATCTCCGTTTTGATTTATGGTTCTCCGGTACTTTACCCCCATTTCAGTAAAATCTCAAACGCTTTCTCTGTTTTTCTGATTGATTTTTCCAAAAAATGTGCCATATTGTCACAAAACAAATCAATCAGGAAAGGTGTGTCAGGATGGCAGACGAAGAAATAATCCCCGACGAGCTCGACAGCATGGATCCGCACGATCTTTATGAAAGCATCAACAAACTGGCGGAAGAAAAAGGATTTCTGGAAAACATCTTCAATACCATCAGCGAAGGCGTGATGGTGATTGACAACAACCTCAAGATCAAATACCGCAATCCGGCGGCGACCCGGCTTCTGGGCATTCCGGACGACACCTCGCGCCTTTCGGTCGCCTCTTTCCTCAAAGGGGTGGACTGGGAAGCTCTGATCGCGGACAAAGGACGCTCCGAACGTCGCGAACTGGAAGTGCTCTATCCGGAACGGCGGATCATCCGTTTCTACCTGGTCCCTCATGAAAAAGCGGATTTCGTCACCGTAATTCTGACCGACATTACCGAAGACTACGAAAAAAACGCTTCCAAGGTGGAAAGCGAACGCAGCAAGATCATCTCCATGCTCGCCGCCGGAGTCGCTCACGAAATCGGCAACCCGCTGAACAGCCTTTATCTCAATCTCCAGCTGCTCCAGCGCATGTTCCGCAAGGAAAACGTGGATCTCGCCGAAGCGGCGGAAAGCATCGACGCTTCCAAAAAAGAGGTCGAACGGCTCGATGCGATCCTCAATCAGTTTCTCAAAGCGCTCCGTCCGGCAAAACTGCATTTCCGTCCGACCGATCTCCGGACCGTACTCGGAGAGGCGCTCAACTTCATGCGCCATGAAATTGAAAACCGCAACGTCGACGTAAAATGCCACTGGGCGGATACCCTCCCGCAAATTCCTGCCGACGAGGGACAGCTCAAACAGGCGTTTTTCAACATCATCAAAAACGCTCTGCAATCCATGCCGCAGGGCGGAACGGTCTCGATCTTCTGCGAACTCAACGAGGAACAGGAGGTCGAAGTCCGGATCATCGACACCGGAAAAGGCATTTCCCCGGAAAACATGACAAAACTCTTCAATGCGTTCTACACGACCAAAGCGACCGGCAACGGACTCGGTCTGATGATCGTCGAACGTATTTTCCGCCAGCACGGAGCCCGCCTTTCCGTGGAAAGCGTCGAAGGCAAAGGGACCTGTTTCACCATTGTATTTCCCGGCTCCGGGAGCCGTGTCCGCGTGCTCCCGCCCGCCAACCAGTATGCGGGGATTCTCCCCGCCGCAAAGGAAGGAGAGGCTGAATGAACCGCCGTTATTCCATTCTGATCATTGACGACGAACGCGGAACCCGTGAAGCCATGGGCAAATTTCTCCGTCCCGATTATGACGTCACGCTTGCCGAAGACGGAGAGATCGGCATCAATCTGATCAACCGCAACCACTACGACCTGATTCTCAGCGACATCTGCATGGAGCCGGGACCGAGCGGGCTTGATGTGCTCGAAACCGCACTGAAACGCACACCGTCCCCGCCGTGCATTCTCTTCACCGCCTACGGTTCCATCGAAACCGCCGTGGACGCGGTCAAAAAAGGCGCGTTCGACTTCGTCACAAAACCGGTCAATTTCGACCGTCTGGAGATCATTATCCGCCGCGCGCTGGAATCGGTCCGGCTCAAGGAGGAGAACACGGAACTCAAACGCCGCCTCGGTTCCAGTTTCGGAATCAAAGGCATGATCGGCAATTCGACGAAAATGAAAAACATCATCGAAACGATCGAACAGGTCGCACCGACACGCACCACCGTGATGATCACCGGAGAAAGCGGAACCGGAAAAGAGCTCGTTGCCCAGGCAATCCACCAATGCAGCGGACGCGCCGGGAAATTCGTTCCCGTTCACTGCGCCGCCCTGCCGGAAAACCTCCTCGAAAGCGAATTGTTCGGACATGAACGCGGCGCATTCACCGGAGCGGTCGAAATGCGTAAAGGACGTTTCGAACTTGCCGCCGGCGGAACAATCTTCCTTGACGAAATAGGCGAAATCCCGCTTCATATTCAGGTCAAACTCCTGCGCGTGCTGGAAAACCGCGCGTTCGAACGGATCGGCGGAACGGAAACGATCGTCACCGACGCCCGTGTCGTTGCCGCGACCAACCGCGACCTGAGGGCGATGGTCGAACGCGGCGAATTCCGCGAAGATCTTTTTTACCGTCTCAACGTCGTCTCTCTGGAAATCCCCCCGCTCCGCGAGCGGCGGGACGATATTCCCCTGCTCGTCAAACATTATCTTGACCTGTTCACAAAAGAAAACGGCAAGGACATCGGCATTACGGAAGCGGCAATGGCATCGCTCTGCGCTTACAGCTGGCCGGGAAACATCCGGGAACTCCGCAACTGCGTCGAACGCATGGTCGTGCTCTGCCGCGGAAAGATGATCGACATCGACAACGTTCCTGTCGACATCCGTGAGGGCGTCACCCCCGGTATCGCCAAAACCGTGCTTGCCCAGCCGAGCTGCGACCTCGAATGCAACGAGAAGATTCTCATTGAACGCGCACTCAACGAGTGCCGTGGCAACCGGACCAAAGCCGCGGAAAAGCTCGGCATCAGCCGCCGCACTCTTCACCGGAAACTGCACACCTACAACCTGGAGTGACCATGATCCGCCTGAACGATCCGCTTCTCTGTTCCGTTCTGCCGGACCTTTTTTCCGAAACGGAGGGAACGCCCGTTCTGTGCGAACGTGCGGATCGGGATTCCATCCGCAGAACCGCCGGCGGCTTCCGCATCCGTTATACATCCCGTCCCGTGCTTCACCGACTGCTCGGAACCATTCTGGCGGGCGTATCATCCGGAACTCCGGCGGAACCCGCATTTTCGGAACGCGGACTGATGTTCGACTGTTCCCGCGGTGCCGTCCCTTCCATTCCGTTCCTGAAACGCACCGCCGCACGCCTCTCCCTGCTCGGCCTGACCCATCTCGCGCTCTATACCGAAGACACGTTCGAAGTCACGGACATGCCGTTTATCGGATTCGGGCGCGGACGCTATTCCAAAGACGAAATCCGTGAACTTGACGATTTTTGTTTTGAGCTCGGTATTGAGCTGTTTCCCTGCATTCAGACACTCGGTCATCTGGAGCACATTTTCAAGAATCCGCGGTTCAAACAGTTCTCCGATGCCCCGCGCATTCTGAACGTAAATTCGCCGGAAGCGGCAGAGTTCATCGAACACCTGATCCTTGAAGCATCATCACCTTACCGCTCCGGACGGATTCATCTCGGCGCGGATGAACCGTGGGGACTCGGTCTCGGCACCTCGCTGGACTTCAACGCCCCCGTCCCGCCGAAACAGCTCTATCTGCGCCACCTGGAAAATCTTGCGGAGATCTGCGAACGTCACGGACTGACCGGCATGATATGGAGCGACTATATTCTCGGACACTCCCGGAATATCCCGCTGGACGATGCGGAACTCCGCCGGATTTCTTCCACTCTCACGCTTGATTACTGGAATTATGTTTCGCTTTCGGAAGAGGAACACACGCAAAATATCCGACGGCTGCAAAAGACCGGCTGTCCGCTCTGGATCTCGCCCGGACTGCGCAGCTGGAACCGTTTTTTCGGCGATTTTCCCGCCGCCGCGGAAACCGGATCGCTCTTTTACCGCGCCGCCGCCCGGAACGGGGTACGTTCCGCCCTCACCACTCTTTGGGGCGATGACGGAGCGGAATCCCTGTTCTGCACCAATTTTGCCGCGGCGGCCCATCACCTGCTTTGTATGGCCGATCCGGAAAACAGTCTTGAAACGACCTCGCGGTACGTTGCCGCAATCGGCGGATTCCCGTTGAAACGCTATGAACTGTTCGCACAAATGGACAGTACCGCGTCTTTGCATAATATCGCGGAAAATCCGAACTGGAGCATGTGCAAACAGTTGTTTTACGACGACCCGCTGTCCGGTTTTCTGCTCCGGCTGGCAGACCCGGAACAACTGTTCACCCAACTTGAAGAAGCGGAAACCGCCATGCGGGAACTGCGTTCGCTTTCCCCGGCGGATCGCGATCTGCGCCGTTTCGGAATGCTCTTCGCCAAAGCTCTGCGATGGAAACTGACGGCGTCCGCCCTGGCACTCAACGGCTGGCAGACAAAAAATCCCGTCAAACTGAAACGGGCGGGGCGGACCGCCCGCGATGCCGCGCAGGCTGTCCGGGAATTCGGAAAATGGTATGAAACTCTCTGGCTTGCAGAACGCAAACCGTTCGGTCTGGAAATCCCGCAGGCGCGGATCGCAGGAGTTGCCGCACGGCTGGACTATCTTGCCGGACGGATTCACAGACATCTGAAAAGCCGCGAGCCGATCCCCGAACTGGATCAGCCGCTGCCCGCCGGGTTCACCACCCGCGACGCAGGAACCGCCTACGCTTCCGCCGCCTCGAAAAGTCACAATACGATCTGGATGATGTGAGTCCGCCATGCATGACATCTGGAACCCGTGGCACGGATGCAGAAAAATCAGCGAAGGCTGCCGCCATTGTTACATGTACTGTCCCGACCGGATGCGCAAACACAGCGGTGCGGACATCTATCGCACGGCAAACTTCGACTATCCGCTGCTATTAACATAATTTTACAGGTAAAAATCAAATTTGAATATTGGTATTTGCCTGCTTTTTTCATAGATTCTCAAGATCCATCAACATCAGGAAGCCGCCCTCAATTCGCTACAACACTCTGTTTTACGCTCACAATGGCTTCTGCGATAAAAAATCAATAAAAAAAACAAAACTGTTCTTGAAATCTTTCTAAATGAATGTTATATTTATTTAGAATAAAAAATCATATAACGGCTTAAAACATTATGAAGACCACATATACAGAATTTTTGAACCTTTGCCGGAAGATCGGCTGGAAATGCACCTCACAGCGTCTGGCCGTCTACAAGTTTCTGCAGGGAAACCACACGCATCCTGATGTGGATACGGTCTGGTCGGCAGTGCGCAGTACTCTGCCGACGATCACCCGCGAAAGCGTATACCGGATTCTCAATGAGTTTGTTGAAGCAGGAATCATCGGACGACTGGATCATATCGACAATGCCCGTTATGACTCCCGGATGGGAGCACACGGACATTTCATCTGCGGACAGTGCGGAGAAATTTTGGATTTCGACTGGCCGGAAGGCACAGCAATTCCTCCGGAAATGCTGTCGCGCAGCGTCAGTCACATGGAAATCCGGATTGTCGGAATTTGTCAACGTTGTACGACCGCAACCGACGGCGCCGTTCCACCCGGGAAGGGCAGCGTCACCGGTAACCAATAACCACAAACAGAAAACCAAAACAAGGAGCAAAAAACATGAGAAGCATCACAAAAATCGAACTGCAGTATGCACACAGGTTCTACAAATTTCAAGGAGAAGCCCAGTATCTGCACGGGCACACCGGAATTCTGACGATTGAAGTCGAGGACAGTGTTGATCCCGGCGTCAACATGGTCTTCCCCTGCAATGAGATCCAGAAAGTCGCCTGGGATGTACTGAAAAACTTTGACCACGCCCTGATTCTGCGGGAAGACGACCCGCTGCTCCCGGCCATACTTGAAGTTTATGACAAGCAGGGAATCAAAAACGGTTCTCCCAACAACAAGATGAAAGGAGAAGCATTCAAGACCGAACTTGCGACCGCATATCCCGACTGTCGTCTGGTCGTCACAAAAGAGACGATGACCGTCGAAGGCATGATCAAGATCGTCTATGAACTGCTGAAAGACAAACTCAACATTGCCCGGCTGACCTTCACTAGCGGAGTCAACGCCGCCACGCAGGAGTACACTCCGGTTGGAACCATCGACCGCTGCCCGCTGTGCGGTGTCGCACTCGTCAACGGTGTCTGCCCGAAATGCGGCTACCGGAAACACTGATGAACTCGCTTCCGTTCTAAATCGGAAACAAGAACATCCCGGCCGGATTCCTTCCGGACCGGGATGTTTTTCATCGCCCCTATGAAATCAGGAAATCCTGAACCGTGCGTCTCAACGGATTTGAAGTGATCCACATCGTCGTTGTTCGGCTCAATCAGCTTCACGGCATCATTGGTGGCGTGATAATCGCCCCCTTTTCCAAATATGCAATAACCGACACTGCGGCTCTCAATTATCTGTTCCAGCAGACCAGTCCAATAAGATAAAGAAAGGAGTTGATTATATGGATAAACAACGGATTGACGCAATCGCAAATCCCCCCCTTGCAGGGCGGCGAGTTCATCCAAGCATTGTTTGCAAAACATGCGTATTCGCAAAAGGTCCGGCTCCCTTTGCGGACGACCCGAAGAAATCGAACTGCCTGAAGTACCCAGTTGGCGGAAAATATGGAGATAAGCCGAATTCCGTCTATTTTGACGGGGAAGATTGTGAATATCACATGACCGAAGCGGAACTTATGGAAGAAGAAAAAGAGGAGGGCAGCAGGTAATGAACTGCACATGCTCCAACTACGGGAAATAAATAACACCAAAAGCAAAAAAGCCGCCCGGATGGAGCGGCTTTTTATCAGGAAAACATTAATCAGCCTCTGCGGCTTCTGAGTCTTCCGCGTTTCAGGAACCCGTCATAGTTTTTCATGACAAGATGGGATTCCATCTGGCTCAGAGTATCAATTGTCACACCGACGATGATCAGCAGGCTTGTTCCGCCGAAAAACGATGCAACGTTATACGGAATGCGGAACCATTTGTACAGCAGCATCGGCAGCACCGCGAGCGCCAACAGATAGAGGGCTCCGGCGAATGTGACGCGCGTCATGGAATAATCCAGGAAATCGGAAGTCGGCTTGCCCGGACGAATCCCCGGAATATAAGCGCCTTCCTTCTTCAGATTATCCGCAACCTGAATCGGGTTGAACATATTCGCAACCCAGAAATAGGAGAACAGAAGAATCAGAATTCCATAACATACCATGTATGTATAGGTGTCATGATTAAAATAAGCAGACATTCGCTGTACCGACTGAACCGGAATCGCCCGGAGCAGAACGCCGGGGAAAATCAGGATCGCACCGGCGAAAATGATCGGCATAACGCCGGAGAAGTTCACTTTCAGCGGAATATAGGTACTGCCGCCGGTCATCTTGCTGCCGACGATCTTTTTTGCCATCTGAATCGGAATCCGGCGCTGTCCCTGAGTCAGGATCACGGTCAGAGCCGTCACAACGGCAAAGAGCATGAGCAGGATCAGAAGATGGACCGGACGGAAGCGTCCGCCACCCGCCGTTGCGCCGCTAACCATCATTTCATACAACCCGACAAGCGCCTGCGGGAGACGTTCGATAATGTTGATGGTAATGATAATGGAGACACCGTTTCCGATGCCGTGTTCCGTAATGCGCTCGCCCAGCCAGACCAGGATCATCGTACCGGCGGTGAGAATACAGACGGACATTGCAATAAAGCCGAAGCCGGGATTCGTCACCAGCGGAAACGCCGGGTCCGGAGAAGGCAGGCCGAGATTGCTCGGAGTGGTCATGGCAACAGCCGCCATCGCCCCCTGCACAATACAGATCAAAATGGTTAGATAACGCGTATACTGATTAATTCTTCCCCGCCCGACTTCCCCTTCACGGGAAAGCTTTTCAAGAGACGGAACCACCGGTACAAGCAACTGCATGATAATTGATGCGGAGATGTACGGCATGATACCGAGTGCGCCGATCGCGAACTGCTGTAAAGCACCGCCGCTGAAAAGGTCGAACATTCCCATGAACTGCCCGGCAGCGGAATCCGCGCCGAAACTGTCAAAGTATGTCTTCAGATTTTTTGTATCCACACCCGGACACGGGATGTTCGCCGCAATACGGCAGAGAACGATCACTCCGGCTGTGAAAAAAATCTTGTTTCTCAGCTCTTTGATTCTGAATGCGTTTAAGAACGCTGAAAACATCTTAGCTGTCCCCTTGTTAAAAAGTCAAACCGTTTCCGGAAGAAACGATTTTGCGCTGAACCCCGTCTTTCTGGAAAAAGAAGAGGTTCAGACGCAAACTTCCGGAAACCGGATTGCCTCGTGAATAAAGAACGAAGCGGGAAAAACCGTCTGAGCGGACTCAGACGATTTCACATTTTCCGCCGGCGGCCTCAATCTTGGACTGAGCGGAAGCGGAAAACTTGTTTGCCTTGACAGTCAAAGCCTTGCTGATCTCACCGTTTCCGAGAACTTTCAGCGGAGCTTTGGACTTGCCGATGACGCCCGCCATGCGGAGAGCGTTTTCATCGACGACCGCGCCGGCTTCGAAGAGTTCCGAAAGGGTGGCAACGTTGATGACGGTGAAGACTTCCTTCACGCCATTGCTGAACCCGCGTTTCGGAATTCTGCGGAAGGTCGGGGTCTGACCGCCTTCAAAGTGATGACGGATGGCTGCACCGGTACGGGACTTCTGTCCCTTATGGCCGCGGCCGGCGGTTCCGCCCCAGTTGGAACCGTCACCTCTGCCGACTCTCATCCGGCGCTTTTTGGAACCGGGTGTCGGGGTAAGTTCGTGTAATTTCATGATAAAATCCCTTCTTATTCAGCTTTGACAAGTCCGCGCTTGAGCATGACGTCCTGTTTGGAGCGCATCTGATTGATGGCCTTGAAGGTCGCCTTGATCACGTTCGCGGGGTTACCGGAGCCGAGTGATTTTCCGAGCACGTCAACGATACCCGCCAGATCAAGCACGGCACGCATGGCGCCGCCGGCGATGATACCGGTACCGGCGGATGCGGGACGGAGCAGGATCTTGGAACCGCTGTATTTGGCAATGACTGAGTGCGGAATCGTGGTTCCGAAACGCGGAATGGTCACGAGATGTTTCTTGGCCGCTTCCTGCGCCTTGCGGATCGCATCGGAGACTTCATTGGCTTTGCCGTATCCGTATCCGACTTTACCGTTTCTGTCACCAACGACGACGAGAGCGCCGAAGGAGAAGTTACGGCCGCCTTTTACAACCTTGGAGCAGCGGTTGATGCTGAGCACGAGCTCTTCCATCTCGCCGGCGGGAGCCGCCGGCTGAACGGAGGAGAGGTCGATTTCCTCAACATGAGCGTCCTGTTCGATATTCTGTTTTTCGATTGTCATGTTCAAACTCCGTTAGAACTTTAATCCGGCTTCGCGTGCGGCGTCGGCCAACGCCTTGACTTTGCCGTGATACTGGTGACCGCTTCTATCGAAAACCACTTCGCTGATACCGGCCGCAAGAGCCTTTTCCCCGGCGATCTTGCCGAGAGCCGTGGCGGCCTCGACATTGCGCTTCAGGTTGAGGGCCTTGAAGTCGGCTCCAAGCGTGGAAGCCGCTGCAAGAGTCTTGCCTGCGTCGTCGTCGATAAACTGAACGTACATATTATTGGCTGTCATGCTGACGCAGAGACGGGGTCTCGCCGCGGTGCCGGAGATCTTTCCGCGCACTCTGATATGACGTTTGATTCTTTTTTCTTTTGCTGTTTTCATAAGATCCAAACCCTTTCAATTACGCGTTGGTCTTGCCGGGCTTGATAACAACATGCTCGTCAGAGTAACGGACGCCTTTGCCCTTGTAGGGTTCCGGCTTCTTGTAACGTCTGATGCGCGCGGCGACTTCGCCGACAAGCTGTTTGTCCGGACCGGTGACCACAATCTTGACACCGTCGGTGACTGTGACTTTGACGCCCTCGGGAACCATGTATTCGATCGCATGGGAATAACCGAGGTTGAGGGTCAGCTTGCTGCCCGCAAGAGTCGCCTTGTAACCGACGCCGACGATCTGGAGTTCCTTCGTGTAGCCGTTGGAAACGCCGACCACCATGTTGTGGACGAGGCTTCTGGTAAGGCCGTGCAGAGCGTTGGCGCTCTCGGCCAGGCATTTCACATGAACCAGCTTCTCCTCGACTTCAAGTTCGATATCTTTCGGAATAGCGAACGAGAGCTTGCCGAGTTTGCCTTCGACATTGACGACACCGTCGACGACAGCGACTTTTACATCCGGAGTGATTTCGACCGGTTTATTTCCGATTCTTGACATCTTCCATACCTCGTTTCATCACCAGACGTAGCAGAGAACTTCTCCGCCGACATTCTGTTTCTGTGCATCTTTGCCGCTGAGGACGCCTTTCGGCGAGGAGAGAATCGCGATTCCCAGTCCATCCTTCACGCGGGGGATCTCTTTGCTGCCGCAATAGAGACGGCAGGAGGGCTTGCTTACTCGTTCCAAGCCTTCGATCACCGGACGGCGCATATAATATTTGAGTTCGATTGTCAAGGTCTTCTTGACGTCGCCTTCCACACGGTATCCGGCAATGTAGCCTTCGTCAAGGAGAACCTTGGCGATCGCGGCTTTCATTTTGGAAGCGGGCATGACGACTTCTTTCTGGGAAGACATACCTGCGTTACGCAGACGTGTCAGCATATCTGATATAGGATCCTGCATACTCATTTTCTATGTCCACCTTTCACCAGCTTGCCTTGACGATGCCAGGGATCTGACCGCTGAGGGCCAGTTCACGGAAGCACAGACGGCAAAGTTTGAATTTGCGGATGTATGCGCGAGGTCTGCCGCAAGCCTGACAGCGGTTGTAGTTCCGAACAGCGAACTTACTTCCGCGTTTCTGCTTGGCAATAAGACTTTTCTTAGCCATTTTCTATTCTCCTCTTCAGCGCGCAAACGGAATTTCCAGCATCGCGAGCAGTTCTTTGGCTTCTGCATCGGTCTTTGCGCTGGTTACCATTGTTAAGTTTAATCCAAGGGGATATTTGATCTTTTCAAGGTCAATTTCGGTGAAAATGGAAACATCCGGAATACCGAGATTGTAGTTTCCGACACCGTCAAAACCCTTGACCGGGACGCCGCGGAAGTCTCTCACGCGCGGAAGAGCATTGTGTACGAAACGATCAAGGAACTCGTACATCTTTTTGCCGCGGAGTGTGACCATCAGGCCGACCGGCATTCCGACGCGCAGTTTGAAACCGGCAACGTTCTTTTTCGCTTTGCAGGTGACAGGAGCCTGTCCGGCAAGAGCGGTCAGATGCGTTCTGGCTTCCGCCATCGCGTCTTTTTCCATTTTGGAGCTGATACCGGTGCTCAGAACGATCTTCTGCAGCTTCGGCACCTGCATAACATTGGTGACGCCGAGCTTCTCTTTGAGAGCCGGGATCACTTCTTCATTGTATTTTTTCTTCATGTCAGGCATAATTGTTCTCCGATTTGTAATCAGTCTTTCTTCCTGACGTTAGAAACATGAACCGACACCGCTCTGTCCACCAGTCCACCTTTCGGATTGGCCTGGGATTTCTTCACGGTCTTCTTGCCGAGACGCTCGGCCTGCTTCTCAGCAGGAACGCTCTGGATCTCAAGAACGACACGGTCCGTCTTTTTAATAACGGCGACGATCTTGCCGGTCTCTTTTTTCCACACGCCGCTCAGTACTTCCACCACGTCGCCTTTTTTGACGTGATAGGTTTTTGCGCATTTCTCAGAATACATCAAAGCACCTCCGGAGCAAGCGAAATGATTTTCATAAAGTTCTTATCGCGAAGTTCACGGGCGACAGGACCGAAGATACGGGTACCTTTCGGATTGTTCTGATCGTCGATCACAACCGCGGCATTCGCATCGAATCTCAGATAGGAACCATCTTCACGACGGATCTTCGCTGCGGTTCTGACGATGACGCATTTGACCACATCACCCTTCTTGACGGCGCCGCCCGGAATCGCTTCCTTGACAGCCGCTGTCACAATGTCGCCGATTTTCGCGCAACGACGCTTCTGACCGAGCACTGTGATAACAGTGACACGCTTCGCGCCGGAGTTGTCGGCAACTTCCATATTTGTTTGCATTTGGACCATTGCAGTAATCTCCCGCCCCGCTTATTCAGCGCGGCTGATAATCTCTTCAAGGCGCCAGCGTTTCTGCTTGCTGAGGGGCCTGGTTTCGCCGATTCTGACCGTGTCGCCGACTTTCGCCTGATTCGTCTCGTCATGCACGGCATAGCGTGTACGGACTTTTACGACCTTCTTGTATTTCTTGTGCGCCGCTCTCCGCATGACTTCGACGATGATGGTCTTGTTCTGAACGTCGCTGACCACCATGCCGACTCTGTGCTTGCGGTTACCGCGTTCCTGCGGTGCGCTGCTGTTGTTCTCATTCATAGCACAATTCCTTTATTATCATCAGGCCTGCACAGCAGCGCCCCTGATTTTCTTTTCTGTCAAACATCTTGCGATGTCCTTGCGGATCTGATTGATCCGGGCCGGATTCTCAAGTGTTCCGGTCTTGGACTGCTGACGGAGGGTGAAGTGCTCCTTGCGCAGATCGGCAACCTTGGCGTCGAGTTCTTCGACCGTCAGTTCCTTGATGTCTTTCATCTTCATCGTAACACTTCTCCAATCAGACAGCATGCGTCCGCATGATGAATTTGCATTTGATCGGGAGCTTCGCGGCGGCAAGGCTCATCGCCTCTTTTGCCACGTTTTCCGTGCATCCGCTAACCTCGAAGAGCATTCTTCCAGGCTTGATCGGAGCAACCCAATATTCCACATTTCCTTTTCCCTTACCCATACGCACTTCCAAGGGCTTCTTGGTGTACGGCTTGTAGGGGAACACTCTGATCCAAACTTTACCGCGGCGTTTCATATGACGCGTAATCGCCACACGGGCGGCTTCAATCTGGTTGGCAGTCAGGTACGTGCGCTCAAGAGTCTGGAGTCCATAATCGCCGAAATCGAGTTCATTACATCTCTGCGAAAGACCCCTGTTGTTACCGCGCTGAACCTTTCTGTGCTTTACTCTTTTTGGCATTAACGGCATTTTGCATTTCCTCCGTTGGCTCTTTATGACAAATCCATACCTTCACGCCGATCTTTCCAGCGGTCGTGTTGGCCTCGGTGAACCCATAATCAATATGGGCCTTCAATGTGTGGAGAGGAGTTCTTCCCTCTTTGTACTGCTCGGTACGCGCAAGTTCGGCTCCGCCGAGACGGCCGGCGCAGTGGATCTTGATGCCTTCCGCACCCAGTTCCATCGCAACCTGAATCGCTTTCTTCATTGCACGTCTGAAACCGATTCGGCGTTCCAGCTGCTGGGCGACGCTTTCCGCGACCAGCTGCGCATTCGTTTCCGGCTGCTTGATCTCGACAACTTCCAGAATCAGTTCTTCGTTGTGCGCGAGCAGTTTCGCCACGCTGGCTTTCAGCGTGTCAAGTTCCGCACCCTTGCGTCCGATCAGGATGCCGGGGCGTGCCGCATAGATCGTCACACGGACGCGGGTCCCGTAACGCTCGACCAGAATCTTCGAAATCGCGGCATTGTTGAAATTCTTTTTGATGTAAGAACGAATCTTGAGATCTTCGTGAAGCCAATCGCCGAAGTTGTTCTTATTGTCTTTTCTCGCAAACCAATGAGAACTCCAGTTCTTGTTCAGAGCCAATCTCAGCCCAATAGGATTAACCTTCTGACCCACTATCAGACCCTTCCTTATTTCTCGTCCGTAAGAACCACCGTGAAGTGACTCGTACGTTTTCTGATTCTGCCGGCCATACCACGTGCTTTCGGACGGAATCTTCTCAGCATCGGGCCAGGATTGGCTACCGCTTCCTTCACCGTGAGGGATTCTCTCTTGAGCTCGTAGTTGTTTTCGGCGTTTGCCAGCGCGCTTCTCAGTGTCTTGCCGAAAAGTCTTGCTGCCTTTCTCGGACTCAACTCCACCATCGCGAGCGCATCGACGACTTTCTTTCCCTGAATCGTGCGGGAAAAGTCAGACGCCTTCTGCGGGGAGATGTGGACGTATTTTGTCATCGCCCGAACTTCCATTCTACTTCTCTCATTTCTTTTGTTTTTGGTTTTATACACTCGAAAGATTCCGGTGAATCTTTCCAAATTTCTTATTTATTCGACGCCCGGACCTCCATGCCCGGCGCCAGATCCCGGAAACTGCCTTCCGTCACGATCGCGGCACTCGTAAAATTCCGCAACGCCACAACTTTCATCGCGACTTTGTCCGTTCGCAGGATCAATCCCATCCGAACTCCGTTCCGATAACCCGCCGACAAAATCACAAGTTCGGGTTTTTCATTCAGTTCGTAAATCCGGCAGCTCACCAGTTTTCCGGGAGCTTTCGCGGGAGCCGCAAGCAATGCACTCTTCATCGCAAGTTCTTTCAGGGATTCGAGTTTCAAGCGCATGCGGGCGGCTTCTATATGATTCGACACAATCGACGGGAGGACGGCTCCTGTTTCATCGCAGAATCTCAGCACTTCCACCGAGAGCCGCCCTATTGAATCTGCGCATAATTTCAAATCGGCTTCCAGTTCCATCTCCCTGGCGCCCATATACACCGGTTCAAGGGTTTCGATGGTCCCGGCGGAGCTCATCTCCATGCGCTTCAATCGTCCGGCCTGCGTCGAATACTTGTCTAGTGTTTCAATCAGCTCCTTGCGAAGAACGCTCTCCCCTTCACGGGAATCCGTTTTCAAACGCTCAACCGTCGTCTGCAACTCCGCATTCTCTTTCTTCAAACGCTCAATTTCCGCCTGAAGTTTCGCAATTTTCCTGTTCCGGTCATAATCCTCCGCCCGCAATCCGGGCAGAAAAATTCCGTACAGAGCTATTACTATAACCCCGATTCTGAAAAAAATCCAATTTTTTTTAAACTTTTTTTGATTTTTCACCATTACAACCCGCAAAACTCCTCTCTTTTCCTTTCCTACAATATCATGAAGTATGGAATTTTGCAAACCGCTCCGCCGCAAATCTTCCGAAACCGTCACTTCACTCCGCTCTCTTCGCAGAGACGGCGGAAAAACTCATGCATGAACTCCGCGCGCTCTTCCGCGGCAGCACGCCCCACAGCCGTCAGCATCCGCTCCGGAACATGACGCAGCTTGACCAGGTACTCCCGGTAGGCGGAATCCTCGCGACCGTACTCGCTGCCGGCTAACGCCTCCTCCGCGGAATTATGCAGCCGGGCTCCAACCCGGCCCGCAAAATGAAACGCACGACCGACTCCCGCCGCTCCGATGGAATCCAGCTTGTCCGCATCATAAACCAGACGGTCAATCAGAGTCTCCGGCCGATCCTTGCCGCGGTAACGGTGACGGCGCACCGCATCGGCGACTTCTCCGATCAGCGCTTCATCCACACAGCCGCAGCGGCGGAGAAAATCCGCAGATTTCCCGTACCCCGCCTGCGCGTGACAGATTCTGCCGCAGGACTGCAGTTCTTCCGGACGCGCCACATCATGCAGCAGTGCCGCAAGCGACACTGCGAGAAACGCTCTTTCATCCGATGGATCCAGCTCCTGCCGGGCAAGCATCCGGGCATTCCGCAGCACCCGTTCCGTGTGATCGAAATCATGACATCCCGGCGCACCGCACAGCTCTTCCCGAACAGCCTCCCGAACCCGTCGATACAATTCGTTTTCCATAAAATACAACGATCCCGTCAATAAATGAAAAGACGGCGCGAAACGCCGTCTTTCACGATTCTGTCAAATCATAGTTCCGACAGAAAATCACTTCTGTTCCGCCGGTTCCTCCGGAGCGGGCGCGGCGGACTCATGAATCTCAAGACTTTTCGAGAGCTCATAAGTGTTGGAATGACGGTCTTTCGGAATCACCGTCAGCCACTGTCCGTCACCGATGTCAACGACCTTGTAACGCTTGGCATCCTCCTCGCGGTCATACCCGATCGTGGTGTTGCGCGGGATGACGTTGTGTTTGTCGATGATCGCATTGCGGATACGGCAGTGCTCGCCGATGTCAACATCGTTCAGCAGAATGCTGTTATGAACTGTCGCATAGCTGTGAACATAAACCGAGTTGAAAAGAACGGAATTGGTAACCGTGCTTCCCGAAACAATACAGCCGTCGCAGACAATGGAGTTGATCGCCTTTCCGATACGCGGAAGTCCGAACGTATCGACATCCTCGTTATGGACGAACTTCGCCGGAGGAAGGCTGAAATGGTAGTTGTAAATCGGCCATTTATCATTGTAAAGGTCAAGCTGCGGCTGTGTCGCCCGGAGGTCCATATTGGCTTCAAAAAACGCCTTGAGCGTCCCGACGTCGCGCCAGTACGGCTTTTCGCTGACTGCCTGGCCGGGAATCTTGTTGGAGTAGAAATTATAGGCATACAGCCGCTTGGTGCCGACCAGACTCGGAATAATGTCTTTCCCGAAATCATGGGAACTGGCTTTCTGTTCGTAGTCGTTCTTGAGAAGCGACAGCATGTCATCGGCGTTGAAAATATAATTCCCCATGGAGGCAAGCGCCATGTTCTTGTCGTTCGGAAGCGGTGTCGGATCTTTCGGCTTCTCCTGGAATCCAACGATCCGCCAGTCCTTGTCCACCTGAATAATGCCGAACTGACTCGCTTCACTGATCGGAACGGGGATTGCCGCAACAGTGGCAATGGCGTTGTTGCAGCAATGGAAATCAACCATCTGGCTGACATCCATCTTATAGATATGATCACCGCCGAACACGGCAACGAGATCCGGCTTGAAATCCTCAATCAGCCCCATATTCTGATAGATGGCGTCGGCAGTTCCCCGGTACCAGGTACGGTCCTGCGTCTGCATCTGGGCAGGAACGGGAATGATGAAGCTCCCGCGCACCTGAGTGGAAGAGATGTTCCATCCGTTGATGATGTGTTCCATCAAACTCTGCGATTTGAACTGCGTCAGCACGAAAATGCTGTTGATCCCGCTGTTGACAAAATTGCTCAGCACAAAGTCAATGATGCGGTATTTTCCTCCGAACGGAACGGCGGGCTTTGCACGCTGATCGGTAAGCGGGGCGAGTCTGGTGCCCTCCCCTCCGGCAAGAATCATTCCCAGAACAGATGTTCTCATAGTCAATCTCCTTCGATTTGGTCACGACATATACAATACAGAGAAAATCAAAAAAAACAATATGTTTTTATTTGAAAAGTCTTTTTTTTTCGTAAATTCCATGTTTGGGAAACGGATACCCCCCTGTTCAACCCCCGTTTTCATTTGCTCCGCCGGAATAAAATGAAAGAATTCTTCTCATGGTTCTCCAAACACAGCACTTTTTACACTTCGCCGATCTTTTATATATAAATAATGAATATCAACATATTTTTGCTTCTTTTCCCCTCTTGCCATATTTTTCATTTCAGAGTATAATAAATTTCAGAAAGCAGACTGTTTTCTACAGAAAAACAACTATCCTGAATTTACTGGAAAGGAACAATTATGAAACACTTCGGGATCCTGTCATTTCGAAAAAAGAGATTCACTCTGCTGGAGCTCCTGATAACGATTGCCGTCATCTCAATTCTGGCAAGTCTGCTGCTCCCGGCTCTGAACGCGGCGCGGGACAAGGCGAAGAGCATTCAATGCATGTCACAGCTGAAAACCATGGGGACTTATGAAGCCTTTTACCTGAATGATTACGACGGAATCCCCGCTCCGCCGTTCGGCACCGATGCAGGAAGGCCGGGTTATTATCAGTGGGGCTATCACTGGGATTACGTCTTTGCCAGAAACTATGCAAGCAATAATGAGAGTCTCCGGCATACAAATAAGAAATTCAAAATATTCTGGTGTCCAAGCGATCCATCCTCCTATCCGCGGAAACATTCCACCTACGAAGTCAATCCGCCGCGATCCTACTCGTTTCTGATGGGCTGGGGCCGTTGTCAGGCAATGGACGGTTCCTCGGTCTACATGAAGAGTTCCATGGTAAAGCAGCCGTCCGGCTCCATATTCCTCACGGAGCACGCCTACACAGGAACGACAAAATACGGCGACTCCGTTGTCGGCTACAACTTCACGACCGGAGAAACCGGTCTGTGGGGCGTCGGCGGAGTCGGAATGCACCACAACAATCAAACAAGAGCGGGCGTTCTGCTGTTTGACGGACATGTCACCATGGCGCGTTTTCATAAATGGAACACCAGTCTCGTCTGGGGCTCCACCGGAACAAGTTTCAGCTGGTTCACGATTGACAACTTTGCCAACCGCTATTCCCTGCTGGTCAATCATACCTATTAAAAACAAGGAATTCCGAATATGAAAAAACTGTCACTGCTTCTCTTTTCCGCCGGTCTCTTTCTTCAAACGAACGCACTGGACCTGCCGCCAGGCGTATCGGCTGCGCCGTCCGGCGAATTGAAACTGGCAAACTCCGGACTCAAAGTTTCCATTGCCGGTTCAACATGGAACAGCAAACCGAAGTGGAACGGAATCCGGCAGACTGAAACAGCCGATCGCCTGTCCGTCACAGGAAAGCTCAATCTGGACGGAACAGTCGGAACGTATGCACAAACGCTGAAACAAAACGGGAAAAACCGCTGGCAGTTTGAAAACCGTCTCGAATTTCCGGAAACGGTTTTCACGAAAATGGTATGCACCAGCTGGGATATTCCGCTTCCGGCAGGGACAATTTCCGTAAACGGCAAACCGGTCCGGATCCCGTCGGAATTCCGCGGACAGGTACTCTTTCCGAAGTCTCCGGCAAAGTCTGTAACGGTGGAGCTCGCCGGAGGGATCCGGGCGACGGCTTCCGGAACCTTTTCGGTCTATGTGCAGGACAACCGCCAATGGAATCAAACCGTATCCATCCGGATTTATGCAGCCGAGGCGGAAGGAGCAATCCGTAAAACCGGATGCAGATTCAATCTGGAGCTGATCCCGCCGAAAACCTCCCCTGCCGGCATAGACAGCGCCGCCGTCAGCGGCAGCGACGGCAGTATCTTGAATGCACTGCAAGGCCTGCGTTCCGGGATACAGACCGTATCGGGCATTCCTTTCCGGATTGGTTCCCATACAGCAGTGGCAGACCGCACGGCATCGCCGACCATACGGCTTGACCGCACGGATTTCCCCGCCGGAGCCGTCAATCTGCTGCATGCCTCCGCATGGAATCCGGCAAAAGGGAAGACAACCGCTTTTCTTGATATCCGTTACCGGGACGGAAAGATACAGTCCATACCGGTCCGGGCGGGAATCGACTGTGCGGACTGGCAGACTCCGCTTTCCGCCGCCAACGCGGCAATCGCACTCCGGTGGAATGCTTCTTCCGGTCCCGCCGTTTTATATGCCTCCAGTTTTCCGCTCTCCGGCAAAGAACCGCAATCCATCACATTCCGCGTAACGGACCCGTCCGTCCGCTGGCTGATCGCCGCCGCAACATTGAGCAATCACCGGATCTTTTTCCCACCGGCGGCAAACCGCCCGGTCGTGATCCGGCAGGACCGGAACTGGAAACCGTTCCGCTTTTCCAAAACAATCGCCAAAGGATCTCCGCTGGACTTCTCCGCCTCTCTGGATGCTCCGGCAGGGAAATACGGATTTGTCCGTTCCTCGGCGAACGGGGAATTCGTATTTGAAAACGCACCGGAAAAGAAAATCCGGTTTTTCGGCACCAACGTATGCATGGGCGCCAATTTTCCCGATAAAAAGACCGCGGATGAACTGGTTGACCGTCTGGCTGTGCAAGGATACAATTCTCTCCGCTTTCATCATCACGACAACGGGATGATCGACCGGGACGCTGCGGATTCGGTAACCCTTGATCCGGAAAAGATGGACCGGATGGACTATCTTTTTGCAAAGTGCAAGGAACGCGGCATCTACCTCACCACCGACTTTTATACCAGCCGTTCACTGCGTAAAGGGGATCAGCTTTCCGGAACCGGAACAACAATGAAAGCTCTTCTGCCCGTCGACCGGAAAGCGATGGAAAACTGGAAAACGTTCGTACGCCGCTGGATGGAGCACCGGAATCCGTATACGGGACTGAAATGGGGCGAAGACCCCGCCCTGCTCTGCGTGAATCTCGTCAACGAAGACACCCTGTTCTCGCACTGGTCCCGAACGCCGGAAACGGAAAGCGCCTACCGGACGCAGTTCGAAAAATGGCGGAAAACCAACGGAGCGGGGCGGGAATCCTTTCCGCGCTTTCTGCATGAAATGCAGTCGGCGGAACTGGACGAACTTCTGGATTTCGTGAAAAACGAACTGAAACTGAAGACCATGGTCACAAGCCTCAACTGGATGACGGATCTCCCGCTGACCGTCCTGCGGGATAAATTCGATCTTGTGGATAATCATCAGTACTTTTCCCATCCGGAATTTCCGGAAAAGAAATGGTCGCTTCCCCAACTTCACGATCAGGGTTCTTCCATCCGCCGTTCGGCACTCGTTCCGCGCCTGGTCATGCCCACCCGGATCTTCGGCAAACCGTTCATCATGACCGAATTCAACTTTTGCAATCCGAATCGGTTCCGAGCGGAAAACGGCCCGCTGATGGGAAGTCTCGCCGCTCTCCAGAACTGGGCGGGACTCTGGCGGTTCGGATGGAGTCACGGGGAACGCGGAATCCGCGAATTCCGTCCCGGCGGATGCTTTGACGGAGTGAACGATCCCATGCAGCAGCTCAGCGATCCCATCATCCACGCGCTGTTTATCCGCGGCGACCTGGCACCGGCGGAAGAAAAAATTTCCTTTGCCGTCCCGCGGATGCCGTTCGGCAACGGCGTACCGGAACGGTTCCCCGATGAACTCAGCATGCTGGGACTCAACGCACAAATCGGTTCGCACGTTCAGGGCAAACAGCCAGACGGAAAAATCCGGATCTGGCAGCCCGGAACAAACGTTGCAAAAGACCGCCGGATCCGGCTGAACCGGGACGCCGGGACATTCTCCGTCGCAACGCCGTTTTCCGAAGCCCTCGTTCTCCCGGAAGGCAGCCTGAAAGCGGAAACGCTGCAGCTGCGGAATGTCAACACATTCACGACCTTTGCCGCAATCGCCCTGGACCGCCGTCCGCTTCCCCGCAGTCACAAAATCCTGATCATCCATCTGACCGACTTCACCACCGAGGGAATACGGTTCCGGGACGAAACCCGGACTCTTCTTCAAAGCTGGGGCGGAAACGCTCTGCTGATCCGTCACGGAACCGCGGTTGCCGAACTGAAAACGGAAAGTCCGCTGAAAATCACGGCTCTGGCACAGGATGGTTCCGCTGCGGGAACAGTCAAAGGGAGCTTTGCCAATGGAATCCTCCGCTTTTCCGTGGACAACTGCGCGTTTCCCGGCGGCACCGTGGCATATCTGCTTGAAAAATCCCCCTGACGGAATATATTTGGAGAAAAACGGAAAACGTCATGCCATTCACGTTCAAACCGATAACCCGGAAATACGCGTTCGGAGAGGATATCATCAATCATCCCAGCAACCAGCCGACTCTCTGGCGGGTTCCCGGATCCGAACATTTTCCGTTTTTCCCTTCATTCGTCACCTACTCCACTTACAGCGGTACCGATTTTGTCAAGCATCTGAAATACGACAATTATGCGTTTGAACTTCCGCTGGAGGGAACATTGAAGCTGACCCAGCGCGAGACATCGGTTCAGCTCATTCCCGGAGAGGTCGGAATCATTCATCAGCAGGAAGATTCCAAATTGGAAACCGGCCCTGACAGAATTTGCAAAAAACTGGCATTCGGAATCAGCGGCAGTTTCTCCCGGCTGCTGATGAGACAGCTGAATCTATCGGAACACATGAAGATCCGCCTTCCGGACTTCCGCAAAATTCTGGAAAAAATAGAGCGTATGCGCGGTCTCCTTTTGCGCGCAGATCCGGCGGAATGTTCCACACTCTGCGGACTTGCGCTGGAAATTCTGCTTGATTTCTCCGCCGCGGCCCGCACAGAAAATCCGCCGGACCCGTTCAAACGGATTCTGGCGGTGTTTTCCCAAAGCATCCCCCGGCATGTCACGATCCGGGAACTGGCGGAAAAACTGAATATGAGCGTGACAACTCTGGAACGCCGCTTCCGGGAAAAAATGAATGAATCACCCGCAAACTACCTGTTCCAACGGAAAATGGAAACCGCCATGCTGCTTTTGGAAACAACCGGGCAAAGCATCGCAAGCATAGCAGAGCAGGTCGGATTTCCGGAACAGCTGGCATTCTCCGCCCGGTTCCGCCAGTATACCGGATGTTCCCCGCGCGAATACCGGAAACGGAGCACCCGGAACAATCAGCGTCAGATGCAGTAATCCAGAACGGTTTCGCCGCTGGAAGCGTAAAGGTCCATCAGATCCCTGAGCGAATAAGCAGCAAAGGCATCCCGTATCTTCCGGTTGATCTCCGCCCACATCCGCCGGGTGGGACACAGTGACTGCCGGCGGCAGCTCTCTCCGGAAGACGCAATACAGTCCACAATGTCAATCTCCCCCTCCATAACCTCAAGAACGTCAAGAATACGGATCTCCTCCGGCTTGCGCATCAGCGTATAACCGCCTTTCGCGCCGCGGACGGATTTCAAAAATCCCGCTTTTCGCAGCTCGATAATCAGCCGGCTGATATATTTCTCCGAGATTTCCTGATTGACGGCAATCTCCCGGATCATACGCGGCTTGCCGCCGGTTTCGTGCAGCGCAATGTCCAGAAGAATCCGCAGCCCGTAACGCCCTTTCGTGGAAACTTTCATACTCTGAATCCTATTTTTAACGGTTTATGATTTCATCCCCAATATACACTACTTATTCAGTAGATTCAAATACAAAATCCGCTTTTTCCGTCTTTTTCATTTCTGATCTCAAGCTGTAAAAAAAGAAAAAAATATTCTGTTTGAACTTGTTTTTATCCGGGAACAGTGTATTTTATATTATCACAACCAAAAAAGTAGACTTTATTAAGGAGAACACTTATGCAGAAAAAAATTTACGACAACATTCTTGAAAAAATCGGGAAAACGCCTCTGGTTAAGATCAACAGACTCAATCAGGGAAATGCCGAAATCCTGGTAAAAGTGGAATCGTTCAATCCCGCCGGCAGTGTCAAAGACCGCATTGCCATCGGCATGATCGAAGCAGCGGAAAAGGCGGGAAAGATCGCTCCGGGCGCGCTGATCATCGAACCGACCAGCGGCAATACGGGAATCGGGCTCGCGCTCGTGGCGGCGGTCAAAGGCTACAAACTGATCCTCACCATGCCGGACACCATGAGCATTGAACGCCGCAAACTGCTCGCAGCCTATGGTGCGGAACTCGTTCTGACAGAAGGTGCGCTCGGCATGAAAGGCGCAATCGCCAAGGCCGAAGAACTTGCCAAAACCCGTCCGGGATCATTCATTCCGCAGCAGTTCGACAACCCGGCGAACCCGGAATATCACCGGCACATCACCGCCGGGGAAATCTGGCAGGACACTGACGGCAGGATTGATGCTTTTGTTGCCGGAGTCGGAACCGGCGGCACTCTGACCGGAGTCGGCGAAGTTCTGAAAGCACGCAATCCGAATGTCAAACTGATCGCAGTGGAACCGTCCGATTCCCCGGTACTCTCCGGCGGAAAACCCGGTCCGCACAAAATTCAGGGAATCGGCGCCGGATTCGTTCCATCCGTACTCAACACGAAGATCATCGACGAAATCTTTCCCGTAAACTCAGAGGATGCCGGCAGCACCGCCCGCGCCGCGGCAAAGCAGGAAGGGCTGCTGATCGGTATCAGTTCCGGAGCCGCTCTTTTTGCCGCTCTCGAATTGAGCAAACGTCCGGAATACACGGGAAAACGGATCGTCGCACTGCTGCCGGATACCGGCGAACGTTACCTTTCCTCTTGGCTGTTCAACGACTGAATCAATAAATACAGGGAGACTTCACCTATGAGCAATCGCAATTATCGCATCGAAACGCTTGCAATTCATGCAGGACAGGAAATCGAACCGACCACCCGCGCCCGCGCGGTTCCGGTTTACCGCACAACGGCATATAACTTCAAAAACTCCAAACACGGTTCCGATCTGTTCGCACTGCGGGAACCGGGCAATATTTACGCCCGGCTGATGAATCCGACCAACGACGCGCTGGAAAAACGCCTGGCACAACTCGACGGCGGAGCGGCGGCGCTGACCCTCTCCAGCGGCACGGCGGCAATCTATTTTACCATTACCAATATTCTCAGACATGGCGATGAACTGGTTTCCGCCAACAATCTCTACGGCGGCACGTTCACCCAGTTCGACGCAATCCTCCCTCAGCAGGGAATCACGGTCCGCTTCGCTCCGGTCAACGATTTTGCGGCAACCGAAGCAGCAATCAATGAAAAGACCCGTGCACTCTATATTGAAACTGTCGGCAATCCGGTTCTTGACGTTGCAGACATTGAGGGGTACGCGGCGATTGCAAAAAAGCATCATCTCCCGCTAATCGTCGATGCGACATTCACTCCGCCGACGCTGCTGCGGCCGATTGAACACGGCGCGAATATCGTCATTCATTCGCTCTCCAAATGGATCGGCGGACATGGTGCGGGCATCGGCGGTGTGGTGATCGACGCAGGAAATTTTGACTGGACCGATCCGAAATTTGCGCTCTACAATGAGCCGGACCGCGGTTATCACGGACTGCGCTTCGCGCATGATCTCGGAGACCTCAATCCGCTGGCGTTCATTCTGCGTCTGCGCACGGTCGGACTGCGCAATCAGGGGCCGACGCTTGCACCGGACGCCGCGTGGATTTTCCTTCAGGGGGTGGAATCGCTTCCCCTGCGTATGGAGCGGCATAGCGCCAACGCGCTGAAAGTTGCGGAGTTCCTGAACAAACATCCGAAAGTCGCCTGGGTGCGTTATCCGGGGCTTCCCGGCGATCCGTCGCACGGACTCGCGGAAAAATATCTGCCGAATGGTGCGGGCGGCATGGTCGTGTTCGGTGTCAAGGGCGGCAGTGCGGAGGGAATCAGGCTTGTGGACAACATTGAACTGTTCAGCATTCTCGCCAATGTCGGGGACGCCAAAAGCCTGATTATTCATCCGGCGAGCACAACCCACTCGCAGCTTTCCGACGAAGATCAGCGCAAAGCCGGGCTTCAGCCGGAATTGATCCGGCTCTCCATCGGACTTGAACACGTCGACGACATCATCGGAGCTCTCGACGATGCGTTGAAACTGATTTGAGATTCCACATCTCTGCGGCAGAAAACCGGAATGTGAAAATTTTTCATCTTTTCCGGAATTCTGCCGGGCTTTTTCCCATTTTCTTTTTGAATGAACGGTAAAAGTTGGATACATCGGAAAAACCGCATTGATAGCAGATTTTTTCCACCGGCAACTCTGTTTCCAGCAAAAGCTGTTTTGCTCTTTTCAAGCGGATACTCCAAAGCATCTGCCCGATCGTAGTACCTGTTTTCTGTTTGAAAAACGAGAAAAGATAACCGCGGGAATAGCCGAACTCATCGGCGATTTTCTGAATATTCAATGTTTCTCTGTAGTATTTTTCCAAATAGGAAGTGATGCTATGGGCGATTTCTTCTTTTCTTTTTTTCGTATAGGAGTGAACGCTCAAGCGGGAAAGTTCAATCAGCAGTTCGATCAAATAAAGCCGCAGAAGCTCCTCGCCGTTGATATCGTCCTGTTCAAATTCGTGTTCCATTTTCCGAATCAACGGATAGATTTTACAGTTCGCGTCCAAAAGATGAATCAGTTCATGATTCATCGAGAGTTCGGGCTTGTATTTCGGATCAAAAATCGAAAAAAATCCGTAAGCATTGTCCAGATGTTTCGGCCAATCATCTATAAACTTCTGTAAAAAGAGAATATTGTATAAGGAGATCGACTCCGAAAGCTCCAAGGTGGTGACATCATTGGGATGGCTCAGCCATACAAACTTGGGAGAAAAACTGTAACTCCGCCCGTTGATCCGCAGAATTCCACTGCCTTCCGTGATGTAAGTGATTTTCCAGAATTTCCGGGTATGCAGCTGGATATTTCCGACCGGATACACTTCCGGATGGTGTTTTACAGAAAAAATTGTAAACGGAAGATTTTTCCTGAAAAATTGACTGGCAGTAAATTTGATCAGTCCGGATTCCATGATTTCGTTCTCCTGACTATTTAGAACTTCCGATTTTCTGTAAATTCTCCGAATTCCTGTCATCAACCGGAGCGATAATCCCTGCCCTCAGCAATGATTCCCTGTTGGGGATTACTCTAATGCGTCATGTTCGTTTTTTCAACTCCCTGTTTTGAAATTCAACCATTGATTATAAAATATCCGTTTCACGGTTTCAAGCGGATCGGCAGTGTAAATAATAAGATTTTTTCACTTCCGCCCGCCCCCTTCTTTTTTGACATTGTGGAATAGTGTTTTTGTGATATAATTAGTGCAGGAATAAGACGGGAAAAAACAAAAACGATAATCTCAAACAGGAGAAAGTTTCGATGAGCAAAAAAATTTTATGCTATACCGTGTTTTTTGCAATGCTGGCGGTCGTAGCGGGAAATAAAACTGTCTGGAGTTGTTCGTCCGTTTCCGAAATGGCAAAAAACGGAATTATGCCTGTTGCGTCAAACGGGCATCTCTGCAGTGCATCCATTCCTGCGGATATGAAAACACCGGATGGCGAAGCAATCATTGCATTCCGGTTGAAAACGCCCCGGGGAGAGACGAATTCCTACAGAAAACAGATCAATTTCATCTATCAGAAACCGATTGCGGACGGTCAGAGATACCGTTTGTCATTCTATTACAAAGGCTCCTGCGACGGAGAAGTCATTTACAGTCCGGCGCTTCAATATACGCCATACACCGATATCGCGCCGAAAAGCACGAAAACGTTGAAAGTCACGACAACATGGCAGAAGGCAATAACAGAGTTCACGGTCAATAAGACCGCCTTACCGCCGTTTGCCATGCCGCGTTTCCGCCTTGGGACTTTCCCTGATGGCGGGACATTCTATCTTGGTCCGGTCACATTGGAACGGTTGGATAAAACCTATATTTCTCAACTCGGCAGCAAATGGTTTTACTCCATGCGGAGAGATGCGGCTGTTGACCGGATTCCGGCGGATGCGAAATCTCTGGAATTAGTCAACGACCGAATTGATCTAAGCAAAATGTTTCCTTCCCTGAAAACGGATAAACGGATTGTATTATATCAGAAATTCAATGCTCCGACCGACGGCAGCATGACGCTCGGCATGGCTGCTGACTGGTGGATGGAGTGCTTCGTCAATGGCAAAGATGTCTATAACACGCTGAAAAGCGGAAATATGTCGCAGGCGTTTGCTCCGCAGGATCATATCTTCAATGTTCCGGTCCGGCAAGGAGAAAACCTGATCGCTGTGCGGATCCGTCCGGGAAACGGCGGATGCAAGTTCGCCAGCGGAACAGTCCCGGTGATGAATGGAGATCCCAAACTGCTGCGTCTCTACAAACCGGTTGCCGGCAAGGCATTCCGTCCGGTCGATACGACGCATTTTCTGGAAGTCAAACCCGGAACGGTTCTGGATTTCAGTCAGCTTGTCAAACGTGATCTGCCCGCGGGCGTGCAGGGGCGTCTGATCGTCGGAAAAACCGGAAATGCGGAATTTGAAAAACAGCCCGGCATTCCGGTGCGTCTCTACGGTTTCAATCTGCCGCTCGGTTCAATGATGTGGGAAGACAGGATACACGAATGGGACAAAGCGAAGATTGACCGTTTCTGTGATGCCGTTATACGCAGAGGATACAATTTTGCACGGATTCAGGTCCCGGAAGCTTTTTTAATCGGATTCCGTGTCTTTACGGATTATTTCAAGGCGGACTACCGCAATGTAAAGATCCCGCAGACCATTGCCGAACTCGAAGAGACTCTCGACATGGGGAATCTGGATCGTTTTGATTATCTTCTGGCGGGGTTGAAAAAACGCGGAGTCTATATTACGCTCGATATGGCGGGAGGTCGCATGATCCGCAAACTGTGGAGCGTTCCCCGGACAAACAGCTTCCTGTCGCATCTTTTCTTCGATCCGGTCTACCGCAATCACTGGAAGCTCTATACGGAATATATCATGAACCGGAAAAATCCTTATACCGGAATAATTTATAAAGATGAACCGCAGATCGTCATGGTAAACTATATCAATGAGCAGGATTTGCGTTTTGCAAACGGACTCGACTTCCTGCTGACCGGTTTCCGGAAATACCTGAAAGAAAAATATAAAACCGATCGGGCGCTTTCGGCCGCATGGAACATGCCGGTCAAATTCGATACAGTCCCGGCGATCACAGAAGCGCATCTGCATCAGCAGAATCAACGGGCGCAGGATTCCGGCGAATATCTCATCGAAGCAATGCGCGAAATGTCCACATGGTTCTACCGAACGCTGGAAAGAAGCGGTTATCCCGGACTCTCCTATCACTGGGATATGATTCTGCGCACGCTGGAGTTTCCGGGACGCGCACTGCTGCCCGTGGCTTCGCACCACACTTATTTTGCACATCCACAGGCGGTTCCGCCACAGAAATACGTTAAAAAAAAGAGTCAATCCGCCAATGCCTCGGCGGGTAATTACCCGCATGATTCCGCAGCCTTTCAGAACAGCTCTCTGGATTCCTCCTATTTCCGGGCATCCGCGGCGGCGCGTTTTCTGGATCGCCCGTATTTCATTACGGAATATTCCCATTCGGGACTGAACAAATACCGTCACGAGCGCGGCTTGTATTTTTCCTCGTATGCCTCGCTGCAGGAGTGGAGCGCGCTTGCCGTCCACTCCCGTACGGTACGCCTCGTCCGGCTTCCGTCAGGCTGGTTTGACGATGCGAACGATCCGATCTCCAGAGCGAACGAAGCATTGACAGCCCTGATTTATCTCAGGCGCGATGTGCAGGCGGCACCGCACAGCGTCGCTCTGGAATTGCAGAGCTCCAAAATGTTTCCGCAGCATTATCTCGCAGCAATCGGAGACGAATATGCAAAGCTGGCGTTCGTGACACGCCTCGGTTCGCTTTACCCGGAAATAAAACCGCTCGGCAAAGTCGGCGAAATCACGCCGGATGTCCGCTTCGTGCCAGAAAACTTCAGCGGTCTCAGCGTCGGACAATGGTACATCTCCGCCGATACTTCCAACAGCGGCAAAGAACTTCCATTCTTCGAGGAACTCCGCAAAAAGAACATTCTTTCCCCGGAAAATCCAACGGACCCGAAACGGAAATATTATGTCAGCGAAACCGGGGAACTGATGCTGAACGCGGAAGAGAAGACCATGCGTGTCATCACACCGCGTCTGGAAGGTGCGATTCTGAAAACGAATGCACCGGTTGCGCTGAAAAACCTTGAAATCCGTTCCTGTTCGCGTCCGGCGACCGTTGTACTGGCGGCGCTGGACGGATTGAAGACGCTGAAAGAGGCAAACCGTTTTCTGCTGATCTTTTCCACCAATGCTTTCAATTCAGGAAGCATCTTCGATTCCGATGCTCTCCGCTTCTGGCTGGATGCCGGAAACACCCCTCAGATCATCGAAACAGGAGTTCTGGATTTGAGCTTTGCGGACGGCAAAGAGGAACTGCCGGAAATCTGGGCGCTGAACTTCGACGGAACACGCGCTCAGAAGATTTCCAGAGCCTCGCGAAAAGACGGCAAACTCGAACTCCATCTCGATACCTCAGTGCTTCGCTATGGAACCGTATTTTTTGAAATCAGTTACCCGTAAACAAAAACAGGATAATATACCATGAAAAAGAGATTTTCACTTATAGAGCTCCTCATCATAATTGTAATCATCAGCATTCTTGCGGCGATGCTGCTGCCCGTACTGAATCAGGCGAGAGAACGCGGACGCGCGATCACCTGCCTCAGCAATCTCAAGCAATGTGGATACGCATTCAATCAGTATGCGGATATTCACAACGGAACCTTTCCATTTGCAACTGCCGGCGGAGCCACTGCGTGGGCTTACGGCGGCAAGCACGGCTGGCGGCCATATTACGAACTGATCGCAGGCAGCAGTTTGCAGAAGGATTTTGCAGCCGTTCCGATGAAAAACCTTTGTCCGAAAGTTGCTTCTTATCAGAATGTCTGGCACGATGATTCCGGATTGTATCCGGATTGGACGCGTCCCAGCTTTTACGGGATGGTCGGTCAGTTCTCCGACGGCAATGAGGCGTATATCCGGAAAGGCGGGGATTTATATTTACATGATCCGATGCGGGTGTCCGCTCCGTCAACAAAAGTTCTTCAGGCGGAGACCAATAATTACACAGGTTCCACCAATTCCGGAATATGGGCTCTTGTAATCGCAAACAGTTACGGAGCTGCGAATCCGACCAGCAATGCAAGAATCGCATACGAGCATAACGGATCGGCAAACATCCTGTATTTCGATCTGCATGTCGATTCACGCAAAGCGTCTTATTTGAATGGCACTTATATTACCGGCAACAATTTCAAACCTTATATACGTTGAAAAGCAGAATGAACAGTATCTGTCATAAATGGATCTGCGCCGGAGCCGTCAAAGCCTTGACCGGCAATGCGGGAAAATACTGGTCCGGGGAACTCGAACTTCTGGAAGAAGCTTCAAATTTTCCCGATATTTTCTGTCCGGGTGAGGCATCCGCGCCTTTTTATCTGCAAAAATATCCAGAGTGGCGGGAGTATATTCAGATCCCGTTGCGTGGCGGAGTAAAAAACTGCCATGAAGCATTTAATCCGCAGAAGTTATGGGAGACCTATCCGGAAGTCCTGGATTACCTGGTTGACAAAACGCTTGAATCCATGATTGCGAACGACCGTATCCGGGCGGTCAAGTTTGCCGGAATCCTTTCACATCTGATCGGGGATACCGGGCAGGCGGCGCACACTTTCGACCCGCGCATCATTTCCGCGCTGTTTCAGGGGCGCGGCGACGTTTACATGATCCATACGTTCATAGAGAACAATCCGCTTGTCGCATATCCGGAGCATGAATATCATCCCGGAACACTCGGAGATTCCGCTACGGAACTGAAATGGATGCTTCTTCAGAAAATGGCGGTTCTGAAAAAAAATTCCATGCTGACAATCGTGCCGATCATGAATCACATGCTTGCGGGCAGGCCGGAAGCCGCCGCTCAATATGCTTCAAACACCGTAGGTGAGTGTGCGGATTTGCTGGCCGATCTGCTTTGGACTCTTTTTCAGATCGCCCATGGCGGAAAAAACAGTCCGCATTCCGTTTCTCTGGAGGAACTTGAGGCAGAAGCATACTTCTGCGATGGGATGTTCAATTATCTGCCCCAGCTCAACAGGATCCCTGGAAAAAACCGGGACGATTCGATCCCGCTTGACATCGGATTCGGCGAACAAAACGGAATTGCTCTGCTTCCGAACCTTTTTCCGGGCATCCGTGAACGACGAACCGCATTTGTGCAGTATCCTCTCCCGTCCGGTGTTTTCCGGTATCTCAAATTCTCCTGCGGCTTGAACCGCAGAGCCGAACGGAACGAAACGGCATGTGTTTTTGAAGTTTATCTGGACGAGAAACTTTGCTGGACTTCTCATCCGGTAACGGCTGATTCTCCGCAAACAGGAATCTGTCTGCCCCTTGGGGACGCCTCCTCATTACGGCTCCTGGCCGCTGACGGACGCGAGAACTCCGTTCAGACAAAATTTTTCTATCCGTGTTTCATAAAACCGGAACTGATAAAATAGAACCAAATATAAAATAAGGAACTTATGATGAAGCGTCCGACAATATGTGCATTTTATTTTCCAAACTGGCACGTTGATCCCAGAAATGAAAAACTTCATGGGAAAGGCTGGACCGAATGGCGTGTTGTCCAGCATGCGACCCCGCGTTTTGAGGGACATATCCAGCCGCTCGTTCCGCAATGGGGATACGGCGACGAAGCCGATCCCGCCGTCATGGCGCAGAAGATCAATGCCGCGATAAACAATGGAATTGATGCTTTCATTTTTGACTATTACTGGTTTTCCGACGGACCGTACAGGGAGCGCTGTCTTCAGGAAGGTTTTCTGCCGGCCGAAAACTGCCGGGACATTCAATTTGCAATCATGTGGGCGAATCATGACCCCATTTACTCGCATCCGGGCAGCTACTACAAACCCAGGGAGTCGCTCTGGTCCGGCGACATCTCACCCGAAACCTTCCTGAGCTGTACGGATCATCTGATTGAGGCCTATTTCAAGCAGCCGAACTATCTCCGCATAAATGGAAAACTTTTCTTTTCGATCTTCAATCCACGGAAACTGATCCTTCAGCTCGGCGGCAGGCGTATGGCAAAAATACTGTTCGATGATTTCCGGCGGCGCGTCGAAAAACTTAATCTCGGCGAAATCAATCTCGACGCGATCCTCTACGGTCTCGGCAAAGACATGGATGAAATCAATTCGCTGATCCGGGAAGTCGGGTTTGACAGCGCGTCCAATTACAGCAATGTCCGCGGCGAAGGCTTCCCCTCGTTTGAATACGATCTCATGACGGATCTCAACGATGTCGAAATGCGCCGTATCAGCCGGGAGTTATGCATCCCGTATCATCCGGTCATCACCACCGGTTTTGACAACTCGCCGCGGACCGTTCAATCGGATATGTTTGAAAATATCGGGTATCCGTTTTCCGCCGTTGCGGTCAACAATACGCCGGAAGCGTGGGAACGCTGCCTGCGTCTGGCCAAAGCATTCACCGAATCGGAGGAATTTACCGGCTCTCTTCTTCATCTTTCCTGCTGGAACGAGTGGACCGAAGGCGCGTATCTGGAACCGGATACCTTGTACGGAAGCAGAAAACTAGAAGCGGTGAAGCGCATCTTCGGAACGGCGAAATAAAAGCGGGGGTATCATGCTTGAATGCAACAAATTCTTTACAGAAGACACGCCTCCGCGGCAGAAAAACGTTTCATACCGCGTTTTTACCGTTCTTTCCGCAGTCCGGTCGGAGTCTTGCCGAGACGGCGAACGATTGCTTTGGTGAAATAATTCTGGTCGCGGAACCCGGACGCTTCCGCGATCTCTTTGACGCTCAACTGCGTTTCATACAGCAAACGGAGCGCGGTCTGGATCCGGTACGAGATCAGGAACTCCTGCGGAGAACAGCCGAACTGTTCCGTCACAACCCGGTTAAGCGTTGAACGGTGCACGCCGAGTTCTCCGCTGAGCCATTGCACCGACACATCCGGGTCGTTGCAGCATCCCCTTACCAGTTCCTGGAACGCTTCGCCGAGCTCCCGGTTCGCGGAGTCTGAACCGGAAACCGCCAATGACAGGATCCGGTACGCTTCCGCTCCCGCACAGAATTCCCCGCGCTTCGAACAGGAACGAATCTCCTTCATCAGATTTTCAAACAGATCAACCGGACAGCCACCCGCGTAACGGCTTTCTCTCGAAAGACGGAATGCCGCGATCAACTCCGGCAGACAGGCACCGTCAATCGTGAGCCAGTAATACTCCCAGACCGGAGTCCGGCGCGTCAGTTTGTGCACGTCTCCGGGAAAATAGAAGCAGACCTCTTTCGGCTTCAAAATCCAGGACCGTCCTTCGAGACAAAACTCCCCTTCTCCGCAAACGCCCCAGAACAATTCAAAAAAATCCTTGCGCACACACCCGTCGTCCCATCCCGGACCCGTGACGTAATGTCCCGCGGAACGGGCATGAATCATTGCATCTACCGTAGCGGACGGATATGGACGGTAAATCTCCGCCCGTTTGTGCAAATCCTTCATCGGAATCTTCCTTTCTGGCTGTGCGACCGTTTTACTAATTATAATACCCTTTTACTCTTGTGATTTCAAGCGGTTTATGCTAAAATAAAAGAAAGAAACCGAAACTTTATGGAGATCGTTTCAATGAACAAAGGACCAAAAATCGTCGTGATCGGCGCCGGAAGTTTCTTTTTCGGACGCGCAGTCGTTTACAACATGGCGCAGAGCCCGGTTCTGCGCACCGGAACTCTGGCGCTTGTCGACACCGATCCGGCGGTACTGAACACCATGATGAACCTTGCCGGGCGTGCGAAAGCACACTCCGGCGCACCGTTTGAGCTGACCGGCTCCGTCAACCGCCGCGATGTGATGAAAGATGCGGATTTCGTCATCACCAGTTTCTCGTTCCGCAACACGCACTACCGGGGAACGGACGTCCGCATATCCCGCAAATACGGCGTCACGATGTGTTCCGGCGACACCATCGGCCCCGGCGGCATCTTCCGCACTCTCCGCGAACTTCCCGAAATCCTGCGGATCGCACGCGACGTTCAGGAACTCGCACCGGAAGCATGGATGATCAACTTCGTCAACCCGACCGCCGCGCTCGGACTCGGACTGATGCGCCATGCTCCCGGCGTGAAGAGCTTCGCTCTCTGCGACGACCTCCACGACCCGTACAAACGGGCGGAATACCTCTTCCGCTGCGGAATCACGGAAAAACCGGAACTCCCCGTCTCCCCGGAGCATGATGCAAAATTCGATCTGCAGATTCTCGGCGTCAACCACTGCAATTTCGTCGTCAAATGCGACTACGACGGAGTCAGCCGTATGCCCGAATTACGGCAATGGGTCGCAAAACAGGCGGCAAAAGAGTTTGAAGAGCCTCCGAAACGCCACGATTCCAAACAGCACTACAATTACAACTACGCGCTCCAGCTCTTCGACCTTTACGGAGCTTATCCGAACGCTCTCGGACACGTCAAAGAATATGTTCCGTTCTTTCAGGGTGGCGGCGTCTCTCCCGTCGACCCGGAACCGCTCGCCGCATTCGACGGATTCCGGCGCGCCGCGGAAATGGCGGAACAGTGGAAGGAAACCGCCGCATTCGCCGACGGCAGACTGCCGATCGCGGACTTCTTCGCAAAGGGAAAAGGCGATCACGCAACGGACATCGTCGAATCCATGTGGGGCGGACTCGGTAAAAAATTCTATGTCAACACCGCAAACCGCGGGGCCGTCCCCAATATGCCGGACGACGCGTTTCTGGAACTGCGCTCCGAACTGGATATGAACGGTCCGCGTCCCCTTCCCGCGGTTCCGCTTCCGCACGGAGTCCTCGGACTCACCCAGCAGGTGCTCGACACCCACGAACTCACTGTGGAAGCCGCCGTTTCCTGCGACCGCCGGATCCTGCTCCGCGCTCTGGCATGCGACCCGATCGTCAACAATCTCGGCGATGCAAAACGCATCATGGAGGAACTGCTTGATGCGGAACGGGATCACCTTCCCGCAAAATGGTTCAACTGACCGGACGGTCCCCGGGCCCCGGATTGTTCCGGGGACCTTTCCTCCGAACAGCAATTCCAATCCAAACAATTTCAGGAGAACGCCATGAAAAAACAGATCCGATTCACCCTCATAGAACTCTTGGTAACGATCGCCGTGATCGCCATCCTCGCCGGAGTCCTGCTTCCCGCCCTGAACTCGGCCCGCGAAAAAGCCAGAGACCTTTCCTGCAGAAACAATCTGAAAACCATCGGCATCGCCCAAACGGGATATTCCTCCTCATTCGATGACTGGATCGTTCCGAATTACAGCAGCCGCTGGCGCGGCGGTCCCGACGGCAATCTGTGGAACCTCGACGGCTACTGGACCGGAATGCTGACCGGGTTCGGAACTGTTCACGCCCGCTACAAACACCGGAAAAGCACCTATTTCTGTCCCTCCTATTCCGATTGGAACGACGGTTATGCCGACAATGGCCCCGGTGAATACTACATCTCCACGAACTCCAATTATCAGACCAACACCTTTCTTTGCGGAATGCGGAATATGAACCCGCCCGGAGAGCAGAACCGGATCAAAAAGCTCAGCGCGGTCAGGACTCCGGGCATCACGCTGTTTGCCGGCGACACCTTCGCTTCCGCTTCGGCGATCGCCTATTCTTCCTACCTCGCTTACCGTCACAGCGTCCCGGAAATCCGGACCGCCGCGACGAATCCAGCTTCCACGCCGATTCCCCCTGCGGGACGCGCAAATCTTGTCATGATCGACGGTCATGTGGAAAGCGTGACTTATGCGCAGACAAACGGCGGAACCACTTTCACCAAACGCGGTTTCGAACTCAACTGCGGCACAACGGAATTCTGACAGGAGTCCCCCATGAAACCTCTTTTTGTTCTGTTTTCCATTCTGTCACTGTCTCTCTCCGCGGAAAACCGCATTTTCAACGGTTCATTTGAACTTGGAATGGAAGGTTTTGTTCTGGAACGGATTCTGCGCCCCGACTCCAATCCGGCACTGACATTCACGGATCCGGTTCCGGAGCAGTGTTCGGACGGAACCGTCCTGCGGATCGGCAATCCGTTTTCAGAGCTCACCAGTCTGCACATCCGGGAAACTGCCGTTCCCAAAAACACCAGACAGCTTTTCCGTTTCCGCGCCAAAGCGGAAAAACCGATGCGCCTTTCCGTCTCCGCACGGGTCCAGTATGCAAAAGGAGCCCCCGCGTTCAGCCGCACCTTCCTCCTTGAACCGGAATGGAAAGAGTTTGAATATGCCTTTCCCGTCCGTCCCGGCGAAAACGGCTACTGCACGATCCGGCTTCAGAACGATTGCAATCCGGCGGCGTTTTTCCTCGACCGGGTATCGCTGACGACGGAAAAGGAACCCGGCAGGACGGCTGCGCCGGAGCTGGCATTCCACACGGACCGCCCGTTTTATTACAAAGGCGACACGGCAAACATCACGGTCATGCTTCACAATCCGGGTAAAAAGGACTTTGACGCCGATGTGCAGATAAAGCTCGCCGACGATTACTACGGAACGGAAACCGCCGTGACCACTCTTCCCGTTTCCGTAAAACCGGGCTCGACGCTGCGGCATAAGATTGCGCTCCCGCTTTCCCGGTTCGGCGGGTTTTCGCTGACCGCATCCGCTCCGGACCTCCGCACGAGTCCCGGCTCTCTGGTCGTGATCGGCAGATACGACCGGAAACCGATTGACGTTGCGCACCGTTTCTGCCTCGGCTTCAACGGCGGCGCAAGTTACCGGCGGAGCAGAGAAAATCCCCGCCATACCGGTTATCAGTCTTATGGAATCTCTCCGGACCGCAAATTTGCGGAGCTCGCCGCAATGGGAACACGTCTTCTCCGCAGTCATGACGACGGCTGCAACCTTGCCAACTGGGCGGCGTTTGAAACGGAATCCGGGGAATTCCGACCGGAACGCCTGAAACGGGATCTGGCACTGTACCGCAAGCACGGGATCACCGCGCTGCCCGTCCTGCTCAATACGGATTTTCCGGTCAAGACACGGCCGTGGATGCAGGAAACGTTTCCGGACTATGTGATCCGGAAAAGCACATTCACCTCTGCGTCACAGGATAAAGCGGTCCGAATCCATCTTCCGCCGGACGATCTGTTCCGCCGTTACGTCCGGGCTTTTGTCGAAGCAGGCGGAGCGGATTTCCCGGTTATCGAAGTCTTCAACGAAGCACAGTTTCACCTGACTCCGCAACAGTATATGCGTTATCTGAAAATCGCCTCCGATGAAATCCGAACCCTCCGTCCGGAAACGAAAATCGTCGGATTCTGCACCACAAGCGACAAAGGCGAATCCATCGGACCGTTCCTGCATGAGTGCCTGAAACTCGGCGGCGGCACCATGGTTGACGCGGTCAGCTTTCATCCGTACAAAAGCCGATGCCTCGGCTCCGCAACTCCCGCCGATCTGCAGATTGCGGCACTCCGTAAACTTCTCGCACCTTATCCGCACCTGACGATGTGGAACACCGAGCTTTATTATCTGCACGATGAACCCGGCGGGTTTCGCTGGCCGACATCCGCGCATCACATCGCAACACGACTGATGCTGGATCTCGGCGAAGGCGTGGAATCCTCCATGCCGATCACGCTGAACAGGATCCGGAAATCCTCGTTCTCGCCCCACTATCAGGGCGATGGGCCGTTCGTCTGGCAATGGTCCGCCAATTTTGCCGCCTGCAATGCATTCGCCCGTTTTCTGGAAGGCGCAAAACCCGTCGCCAAGTTCCGGCACGCCGATGCAGGAGTAATCTTCTATGTCTATGAAAAGAACGGCACACCCGTCGCCGCCGTATGGAACTATCTGGAAAAGGAAGAAATCTACGGAGAATTCGACGCATTCCGAGTGCGGGATCTCTTCGGCAATCCGGTCGACGGCAAATCCCTGCCGCTGAAGAAAGCACCGTTTTATCTCTTCCCCGGACCGGAAATGAACCGGGAACGCTTTCTTTCCGCGCTGAAAGCCCTCCCGGTCCGCATGGATCAGCCGCTGGAGATCGCCCCGGCAGCGCGGGCAATCGGCAATACGCTCTGTCTGCGCCTCCGCAACAGCGGTTCCAAACCGCTGGAAGCATGGATCGGCGTATCGGGAGCCGCCGCACAGAAAGAACCGCTGCCCTGCTCTCTGAAAAGCGGAGAAATCCGCCTCTTTGAAATTCCGGTAAAATGGACGCGGGAGACCGGGAAACCGCTGAAAGTCTCCGTACTGGTCCACGGACGAATAACCGCGAAACAGCTGGAGCTTTACCGGAACAGACACGCCGGTTCCGGAGAACGTTGGGCAATCGGCGATCTGGCGGAATGTTCTGTCACTCTGGAAAAAGACGATCTTGTTTTCCGTGCGGAGGTCATGGACGGCACACCTTCCGGCAATACGGACAAGCACGCGCCGTGGCGTCAGGACTCCATTGAACTGTTCCTGGACAATGCCCCGCTTGATTTTCCGATCACCAATCCCGCCGTTTACCACAAGGGGGTTGTACGGGCATTCCTGTTTCCCCACTCCGGCACATTTCGTCTCTGGAACTGGAACGAACAGCGGATTCCCGACAGCGGATGCCGGATGGAAGTCCACAGGCGGAGCAACGGATATTCCCTGAGCTTCCGAATCCCGCGCAAGCACTTCGGGATCGAAAAACGGGTCGGCTTCGACTGCAAAATCAACGACTCCGCCACTCCCGGAAAAACTCTCCGCTCTGCGAACTGGAGCGGGAAACCGGACGCCAGCCGGAACAGACTCGTATTCAACCTGATTGAAAAGGATTGATCCGAATGAAAACGCTTTTTCTCCTGTTTGCCTCTGCGGCTCTGCTCTCCGCGGAAGAACTCAAACCTGCAGCGCTCCCCGCACAATCGACTTGTACGGATGGCAGCTGTCAAATCCGGTTTGACGGAACAAAGCAGCTTGCGCTTGACTTTCCGCTGAAACTGAAACCGGGAAACTGGTACCGGATCCAGTTCGACGCACGCAGTCGGAAAGGGGCGGGAGAGGACCGCTTTCTTTCCGCACTCCGCTTCGGGGGACGGAACCGTTATCAGGCGTTTCAGGCGAACACGGCATGGAGTCGTCACGTCAACTTTTTCTACGCACAGGAAGCCGACGGACAGTACAGTCTGATCCTGAAACGCTCGCAAGCCGGACCGGACACCGTGGAATTCCGCGAGATCCGCTGTACCGGACTCGACGATGCCGATTTCCGCCGCAACCTGTTTCCGGACGGCGATTTTGAATCCGGCGATCCGGCGGTCCCGGCATTTCCGTGGCGAAAAGGCGGAACGGCGGAAGTGACCGATTGCGGATTCCTGACCGGAGAATATTCCCTTGTCCTGCGGAATCCCCGGTCACCGCATTCCGCTCCTTATATGATCTCCGCCACACTTCCGGTCCGGCGGGGAAAACCGTACAGGCTGTCTCTCTGGGTCAAAGCAAACGGAAACGGATCCGTCTGTCTGACATTCGAAACTCTGCGGAAGGAAATCCCCGTTTCCGGCGAATGGCAGAAAATCGAATGGAGGTTCACTACGCCGGCGGATTTTCCGCGCATGGCGCGCCTGACGATCCGTATGCAGCACGAACTCCGGACACTGATGCTGGACTGCGTTTCATTCTCCGAACAATAAACGGCGGATCATTCAGCGGTCAAAGCACAGCCAGTATCCGTGCAACAGGTTGATGACTCCATCCGAAGCGCAGTTTGCAAAATCCATCCGTCCGGTCAGGGCGGCGAACATGGAACGCAGATCGTCCGGCATTTTCCATGCGGGATCAAGCGCACAGGCGATCAGATAATTGCCCGTTCCGCGCAGGAGGTCGACAACCGCCCGGTACTCATCCGGATAACAGGGATTGAAGTAGGCTTTTCCGCCGAGCACGGCAAGACCGCCCGTCATCTCCGGAACCATCGGCTGAAGACGGAACCGGCAGAACCGCCAGTTTGCATTCAGAGCCGTCCAGCTTCCATCGTATGCGAGCGCTTTGGATAGAATCCCGCGCAGTTTTTCCTCCGATTTTGCCGCGACACGGTGCATCAGTGCGGTAAACGCCTCCGACATCTCCGGGAACAGCTCCAACTCGCGGAACATCGCCAGAGAGATCTGCATCTGCATCAGGGAAATATCCCACCAGACTGGCGACTCCGGATCGAATTTCTGCGATTCGGCAAGCGCACGGGCAATATAACGTTCCGTCATTTCCCGCCAATGCACATCACCGGAGCAGTCAAACGCCGCCGCATAGATCATCGGCAGACGCAGCCACTCGTGCACATCGCACTCCCACATGGAAGAGACCATCGCACGCTGTCCGTCAAGACGCATCAGGTCATAACCGTTTTCCGGAACCACCGTCTTTTCACAATAGCGGGCAATGGAAACAAGAACGTGTTTTGCCTGTTCGCGGGAATGTTCCGACGCATCACTCCAGGTATGCAGAAACCGCCAAAGTCCGAACACGGCAAGCGTGAACTGATCGCGCGACGAATTAGTATAACAGCTCTTGCCGTCGAGCGCAACGCCGCGGACGAGAAAACCGTCCTTCCCGTGCACCGTCGCGCAAAGATGGATGCCGTTGACGATCTTCTCCGCCAAAGCCGTATTGTCCTCTCCGGTCAATCCGCGCCGCAAACGAAGCGTATCCAACACGGACCCGGAGTTCAGCATGCAGTCTTCCATTCCGGTTCCCCAGCCGCAGGGGTTCGGGACCTGCGCCGCAATCTCCTCCGCTTTCGGCAGATGAGACAACCGTGCGGCATTGTCGTGACTGGTCAGATAATCATAAACAAGATCGGTTTCCGGGCAAAACAGTTTATCCCAGACAAAGCTCCATGCCTCTTCCATTTGATCGTGCAGCGGTTTCATTCTATCTCCGGTTCCTTCCGTTTCAGTTTCTCATACATATATCATCGTTTCTTCAAAAAACAATGCCCAACCGGATTATATTGGCAGAAAAACGGCGGAGCTCCGCTTGCAGCAGTATTGTTTTCCGCCATCCGGGAGTCCCGCCCAACAGACTGAAAATACAGCGGCGGCTGAAAAAGTTTCTGGAAAATCCTTGACTTTTCTTTTCTTCCGCATTATAGTATTGCAGCATTTTACTGAAACGTTTCAGTAAAAAATATAAAAAGCAGGAACGTTGCATGGTAACGATCAAAGACATTGCACAGCGGCTTGGAGTAGCGGCATCCACAGTCAGCATGGCTCTCAAGGACAGTCCTCAGATCAGTGAGAAACGACGGCGCGAAATCAAGCAGACCGCCTGTGAAATGAACTATGTGCCCAATCCGTTCGGCAGGGCCCTTCAGGCTCAGCGCAGCCCGTTGACCGGTTATCTGACAAAAGAAGTCTCCGGTTCGTTCTACGACCTGCTGCTGCAAGGCGCGGGCGAAACTGCCGTCAAACACGGTTATGGAATGCTTACCGGCGTGGTCAGTTCCTGCAAAGAAGTAAACTCCCAGCTGGAAATCTTCCGTAAAATGAGAGTCGAAGGAATCGTCGTTGCTCTGGGAGACCTCACCGGCAAACTGCTTCCCCTGTTGGAGAAAAGCGGCTTTTCACTGGTGTTCTGCTCCAGTCGCGGCGGTCCGGATCACCCGTTTGTCATGTGTGATGACATCCGCGGCGGGGAAATAGCCGCCGCGCATCTGGCGGAACGCGGCCACCGTGTCTTTGCCTGTCAGAACAACGACAGTCTCCGGCTGAAAGGAAACCTCAATGTTCTCCGGGACCGGGGACTCCCCGATCCGGTTCTCTTTGACTCCGCCGATGACTTGGCGGATATTCTCCGGAAACATCCGGATATAACCGCAATCACCGCATATTCCGACAACGAAGCAATCCACATTCATAATGCACTTCACAAGCTCGGTCTGCGCATTCCGGAAGATGTTGCACTGGTCGGATTCGATGATCTCTGGTTCGCCGGACTGGAAAATTTCCGTTTCACCACGATTGCCCAGCCCAAACGGGAGATCGGACAGCAGGCAATGGAACTGCTGCTGGAAATCGTAAACGGCACTGTTTCACTTCCCCGGCAGCAGCTGCTTCCTCCGGAATTGATCATCCGGGAATCCACATGACCGTTCAACAGAAATTCAATAACACAGAAGGAATGATCAATGAAAATCACGGGCACTTTTCTGGATGAGATCTCGCATGACATCCCCCATCAGAACTGGGGACGGAAAGAATGGGATCAGGATTTTGCCGCGATGAAGTCCATCGGTATCGACACTGTTATCCTGATCCGGTGCGGACATCGCCGCTTTATCACCTATCCGTCGAAATTCCTCATGAAACACGAAGACTGTTACTGTCCGCCCGTTGATCTGGTTGATCTGTTCCTTGAGCTTGCCGAAAAATACGGTATGACCTTCTATTTCGGGCTGTACGACTCCGGAAAATACTGGCACGACCACAAATATGAACGGGAAATGGAAATCAGCCGCGCGGTCGCGGAAGAGGTCTGGAGCTGCTATGGAAACCGCAGGGCGTTCGGCGGCTGGTACCTCAACCTTGAAGTCAGCCGCAGCTCCAAAGGAATCATCGGTCTTTACCGCGATCTCGGAAATTTCGTCAAAAGCATCTCCGGCAGCATACCGACTATGATCTCTCCTTACATCAACGGAATCAAACAGCCGGATCCGTGGAGTACAACGATGTTGTGTGATACCCCCGCAACGATCGAAGCCCACGAACGTGACTGGAACGAGATCCTAGGCGGAGTTCAGGGCGCTGTGGACATTGTCGCGTTTCAGGACGGACACTGCGATTACAGCGAACTTGCCGAATACATCTGCGTCAACAAGGAACTGACGGACCGTTACGGCATGGCCAGTTGGAGCAACTGCGAAAGTTTCGACCGCGATATGCCGATCCGTTTTCTGCCGATCAAATGGGAAAAAATGCTGCTGAAACTGGAAGCGGCAAAAAAAGCGGGTGTCGAAAAAACCATTACTTTTGAGTTCTCCCACTTCATGAGCCCGAACTCCTGTTATCGTTCCGCCCATCACCTGTTCAACCGCTACCGCGAACATTTCGGGATCTGACCATGAACTTTACACCTGTCATCGAACGCTATCAGGAAGAACTCAAACGGTGCATTTCGTTCTGGGAGACGCACTGTATCGACCACGAAAACGGCGGATTCTTCACTTCTCTCAACCACGACGGATCTGTTTACGACCGGGAAAAATACATGTGGATGCAGTGGCGCATTGTCTATATGTTTGCAACTCTGGCAAAAACTTCCTGGAATAAACCGGAATTCATCCGTATTGCCCGGAACGGATTCGATTTTCTGACCGCACACGGCAAATCGGAAGACGGCACCTATTACTTCGCGCTGAATGAATGGGGCGAACCGTCAATAGCTCCGTACAACATCTTTTCCGACTGCTTCGCCGCAATGGGCGCGGCGGCACTTTACGCGGTAACAGAAGAAGACATACATCGGCAGGAAGCCGAAAGCGCCATACAAAATTACATCCGCCGCATGGATACTCCGAAAGGACGCTGGGAGAAAAGATTGTCCGGTGCGGCAAAACGTCTCTCGCTCGGTCACTTTATGATCCTCGCAAATCTGGGCAGCGTCATGCGGGAATGCCTCGGAACCGATCATTACGAAGCCGATACCGGACGCGCAGTTAAAACCGTTATGGAAAAATTCTGGAACAAAGATAAAAAGGTCATCTTTGAAAACGTCAATCCCGACGGTTCATTCGATCTCAATTCCTGCGAAGGCCGGATGATCAATCCGGGGCACGGACTGGAATCCATGTGGTTCATCATGCAATACGCCGAACGGCATAACGACACCGCAATGATCGCCAAAGCCGCCGATTATACCCGCGGCATTTTGGAATTCGGCATGGACAAACAGCACGGCGGCCTCTATTATTTCATGGACGTTCTCGGCAACCCGCATCTGGAACTGCAATGGGATATGAAACTCTGGTGGCCTCACTGTGAAGGGATTGTTGCCGCGCTTCACGCCTATCGTCTGACCGGTGACGAATACTTCCTCCGCAGATTCCAGGAACTGGACGAGTGGAGTTTCCATCACTTCCGGGATCCGGAATACGGAGAGTGGTACGGCTATCTCAACCGGCGTGGCGAACCGACCCATAAATTGAAAGGGGGAAAATGGAAAACATTCTTCCATCTCCCGCGTGCCCTGCTGGTCTCCATCGAACAGATGCGGAGATGCAAATCCGCATCTGCTGATCCGGATTGATACGGCGATGCAGAAAACGGCGGAGATCCGTTCTCTGAACCGGTCCGTAGAATAAAATTATTTCAGGCATTTCCCCCTGCGGTTAGAACATTTTGCGCGGCGCGCTGTCTTAATTCTTCATAAGACACAAACCACAGGGAGGAATTGATTATGAGTCAGGAAGAATTACAGAAACTGCAAAGAGATATCGTGGAAGCCTCGGCGTTCATCCGTCCTCTGAAAACGGAAATGAGCCGGATCGTCGCCGGACAAGGCGTCCTTATTGACCGACTGATCGCCGCAATGCTCTCCGATGGACACGTTCTGCTCGAAGGTCTCCCCGGACTGGCAAAGACCCTCGCGGTCAAAACTCTCGCACAGAGTCTCGACGGGGCATTCGCACGCATCCAGTTCACGCCGGACCTGCTGCCCGCAGACGTGGTCGGCACCAATATTTACAATCCCGCCGAACACAGCTTCTCCGTGAAAAAGGGACCCGTTTTCGCCAACATCGTACTTGCCGACGAAATCAACCGCGCCCCCGCAAAGGTTCAGAGTGCCCTGCTCGAATGTATGCAGGAAAAACAGGCGACCGTTGCCGGGCAGACATTCAGAATGCCGGAACCGTTTCTCGTGCTCGCCACTCAGAACCCCATTGAACAGGAGGGGACCTATCCGCTCCCCGAAGCACAGATCGACCGCTTCATCTTCAAATTGAAAATCGACTACCCGAAACGCGAAGAGGAACGCCTCGTCGCAGAACGCATGGGACATCCCGAATGCACACCGCAGGCGATGCCGGTCGCAAAACTCGCCGACATCACCAACGCCCGCCAGTGGGTCGACAAAATCTATATGGACGAAAAAATTCTGGACTATATTCTCGACATCGTCTGGGCAACCCGTCCGAACCGCCGCGAAGAACTTTCCCCGCGCCAGTCCGGAGCAAAACTCGACGATATTGCCGCGATGGTCGAAGTCGGAGCCTCGCCGCGTGCCACGATCGCGCTCGTGATCGCCTCCAAAGCCATGGCATTCATGGAAGGGCGCGCCTACGTCGTCCCGCAGGATGTCAAGAGCATTGCGCACGACGTGCTCCGTCACAGAATCGTTCTCTCGTATGAAGCCGAAGCGGAAAACCGCACGCAGGATGACATCATCACCGGCATTCTCAACGAGCTGAAAACGCCCTGATCCGGCATAAGCCGGAAACGAAAGGAGGCGGAATATGCTGCCGAGAGACCTCATAGCAAAAGTCCGTAAAATCGAAATAAAAACGCGGAAGCTGGTCGAGGAACTGACCGGAGGCGCTTATCACAGCGTCTTCAAGGGGCGCGGGATCGAATTCAGCGAAGTGCGCGAATATACGCCGGAAGACGACGTGCGCGACATCGACTGGAACGTCACCGCGCGGATGGGCGCTCCGTATATCAAAAAATACGCCGAAGAACGGGAGCTGACCGTTATCATCGCGATTGATGCGTCGGCATCGCTTTTCTTCGGATCGGGCGACGACACAAAACGCGACAAGATTGCCGAAACCGCCGCTCTGCTCGCATTCAGCGCCATCCGGAATCACGACAAAGTCGGACTGCTGATGTTCACCGACAAAACCGAACTCTGGCTGCCGCCGCGTTCGGGGCGCGCCCATGTGCTGCGCCTCATCCGCGAACTTCTCGCATTCGAACCGCAATCCCGCAAAACCCGGATCGGAAGCGCCATGGACTCTCTGATCCGGAATCTGAAAAAACGTGCCGTCGTGTTCCTGCTCAGCGACTTTATCGACAACTCGTCTTATGAACGCCCGATGAAAATCCTGAACCGGAAACACGACCTGATCGCCGTCCGCGTGCTCGACCGCGGGGAACTCGCTCTGCCCGCTCTGCCGATGCTCGAACTGGAAGACGCCGAAACCGGAGAAACCCTTTTCTTCGACGCCTCGTCCACTCAGGACCGCGAACTCTATGCACAGGCCGCCGGAAACGAACTCGCCGGAGAACAGGAAAGTTTCAACCGTGCCAAAGTCGACCTCATCGACGTCCGGTGCGATGAAGACATCCTGAAACCGCTGATGGCGTTTTTCCGCAGCCGCAAGCTGAAACGGGGGTAATTTTATGAAACAGAAACAGACCATATTGCAGAAATTCATACGTTTTCTGCTGCTTCTTCTGCTGATCCTTGCCGCAGGCGCGGCGGGATTCGGCACGGTCGCCGCGATCAAATATCATCAATGCGCCGGATCTCCGGAAAAGGCGGTAATCGAGCAGACCGCGGCGTTGTCCGAATCCCGCGATGTCCCGATCGGCAGAAATATCGAACTGTCTGCAGAAATCCGCGCCCCATGGGGACGCACGCTCACTGCATTCGACGTTCAACCCGGAAAAGGTTCCCAGCTGGCGGGAACTCCGTCGTGGGAACGCATCAGGATCCGCTGGGGCAGCGTCGTTTGGAAACTCCGGGCGACTCTGCACGCTTATCGTCCGGGTGAAATTCCCGCCGGGACGGCAGACGTCCTGATCGAAGGCGGAGCGGAGAAAACGCAGACTCTTACGCTTACCCTGCCTGCGTTCACGGCGAAAACGCTTCCCGTCAAAGACAGCGATCTGCCGGAAATCGCCGGCCGCATCACGCCGCCGGAAACACCGGAAAACCGGATGGCATGGATCATTGCGGGAATCGCGGTTCTGCTCCTGCTCGGCATCGCAGCCCGCTTCTTCCTGAAACACAGAAACTCTTCCCGGCATACGCTGCCGCCGTGGACGCTCGCCCTGCAATCCATCGGCGGAATCAAGGACGACCTGCACAGCGGACGCGCCAACGCAGCAAGCGCAATCACGCGTCTTACCGACGTGATCCGCGGTTATCTCGAAGTCCGGTTCCGTCTGCGGGCGGAACATCAGACAACACGGGAATTCCTGAACGAAATTCAGATCGGCGGGCCGCTGGAGGAGAATCAGCGCGACTTCCTGAAAGAATTTCTGATCTCCGCCGATATGGTGAAATTCGCCAAAGCTCCCGCCGATGTCATGGCTTTCGACGAAGCGGCGTCACGGGCGGAAACTCTCGTCCGGGAAACCACCCTGACGGATGAGCACGGAAAGGACGGTGCAAAATGACGACATTTCTCTATCCCTGGCTTCTTCTGCTGGCGCTTCCCGTTCTGCTTGCCGCCGTTTTCGCCTGGCGCAAAAAGCAGCCGTCGGTCCGCGTCCCCTCGCTGAATGCGGCAAAAGCCGTCGCCGCGAAACGGAACGCGCGTCTCAACTGGAAACGTCTGGTCCCGTTCCTCTGCTATACAGCCGCCATGCTCCTGCTGGTCCTGGCTCTGGCGCGGCCGCGGGAAGGACTCGAACAGATCCGCCGCCGCGCGGAAGGCATCGACATCATCATTGCGCTGGACCTTTCCGGCAGTATGGTGGCGGTCGACGTGCCGAAGCACATGACCAAAATGACGCAGGTAACATCCGCGCTCGAAAAAGGTTCGCTGAAAAACCGGATCCGGACCGCGAAAGAGGAAATCGCAAAATTCATTCAGGCGCGTCCCAACGACCGCATCGGGCTGATCGCGTTCGCTCCGCTGCCTTATATGGCGTGTCCGCCGACTCTCGACCACGCCTGGCTGCTCGCGAATCTGGAAAACCTTGATGCGGGAATGATCGGCGACAAAACGAACATCGCCGCTCCGATCGCTTCCGCCGTTCAGCGGCTGAAAGATTCGGAAGCCCGGCGGAAAATCATCGTGCTGTTCACGGACGGTTCAAACAATGTCGAAGCCAAAGTGACGCCGCTTCAGGCTGCAAAACTGGCGAACACATTCGATATTACGGTCTATACGGTCGGCATCGGCTCCCCCGTGTCGGTCGCACCGGTCGAAACGTTCGCCGGACGCCGCTATGAACAGATTCAGAGCGATTTCGATGAAAAACTTCTTCAGCAGATCGCCGGAGATTCCGGCGGGAAATATTACAAAGCCGAAGACTCCGACAGCATGGCTGCCGCCATGAAAGAGATCGACTCGCTGGAAAAGACCTCGTTTGAACAGCAGACTCTGGTCAACTGGCGGGAGCTTGCCCCCGCATTCATCGCCGCCGCGCTGTGCCTGATCCTGCTGGCGTTCCTTCTGGAGCACACCATGCTGAAACGAATCCCGTAACATCCCCGCCGGGCGCCGTCCTCACCCGATGGCGTCCGGTAATGCGTTTGAGGAAATCCCCCCATGTTCCATGTTTTTTCTCTGTATGCCTTGATTCTCGCCGTATATCTATGTGCAAGTCTGATCGTTCCGCTTCCGCTCGCCAAACGCTGGAAAGCGCTGCTCTGCACTCCGGTTCTCCTTGCCGCATTGAAAAATGAAGTTCTCTATTTCTTCGGCGGGCCGATGTTCTTCGCACCGGAGCTTCCGGGCTGGTTCCTGATCGCTCTTTCCATCGCGTTCAATATTCTGCTGATGCTCTTTTTTCTGACTCTTCTGAAAGATCTTGTGCTGACGGCTCTGTGGATCATCAACCGTTTCCGGGGCGGGAAAGTTCCGTTTTTCCGCCGTCCGGTCGCGGTATCCGCGGGAATTGCCGTCCTCGCATCATTTCTTGGCGTCTGGGGAACGGTCAACGCCCTTCCGGTCCCGGAAGTCCGGGAGGAAACGCTTACTGTCCCGGCTCTTCCTGACGGACTCAACGGACTCCGGGTCGCCATCCTTGCCGACATCCATTGCAGCGCGGTCAACCGGGAAGCGTATGTGCGTGAAGTAACAGCCAGAACAAACGCACTGAAACCGGACCTGATCCTTCTGCTCGGCGACCTCGTGGACGGCACGCCGGAACAGCGGGAACGGGATCTTCTCCCGTTGAAAGCATTGAAAGCCGAATACGGAATTTTCGGTGTGCCGGGCAACCATGAATATTACTCCGGCTATGACAACTGGATGAAATTGTTCCGGAGCTGGGGATTCGTCATGTTGGAAAACAGCGGGGAAGAACTTCGGATCAACGGAGCTTCACTGTATATTGCAGGAGTTACCAACCGTGCCGCGCGGCGGTTCCGGAAAGAAGAACCGGATGCCGCCAAAGCGTTGAAAAACTGTCCGGCAAACGCCGTCACTTTTCTTCTGGATCATCAGCCGGGAACGGCGGCGGAAAACGCGAAACTGCCGTTCACGGTTCAGTTCTCCGGTCACACGCACGGCGGCATGATTCTCGGCATCGACCGCTGGTTCATCGCCCGTTTCAACGGCGGCTTTGTCTCCGGCTGGTATGATCTTGACGGCCGTAAACTTTACGTCAGCCGGGGAACGGGCCTGTGGAACGGCTTTATCTTCCGTCTCGGCGTTCCCCCGGAAATCACACTGCTGACATTGAAAAAGTAACCCATTTTCTGTATGCGGAAAGCGGAATCGTTATGAATATTCGTTTTATCAGCTCTTAAAACAGCGGATCACGCTTGGAAATCAACGTTCTGACTTCGGAGGAAACCGGAACGATACAACGGAAACAGCCGGAATCGTCACCGCGCACAAAGTTGCATTTAGTTTTGCAAACGCTCTTGAAATTCCGGCACATTGCGCTATACTGTATGGCGTAAAATCATTAACCAAATCAGGGGAAATTTTTATGATGCGGATCTTTCTTCTCTCTCTCGCCCTTATTTTCGGACTGACGGCTTTTGCGGACGTCGTTGACCACACAGTCGGCGCACAGACGGCGATCAACGACTCCCTGCTGTTCCGCGGCGTACAAGGCAATTCGGAACTCAACCGCCTGCTTTCCAAAGACCTTGCGAACTGCGGATGGTTCGATATGGTCCGGTCCGGCGTCGCCAATTACATCGTGTCGGGAAACGCCTCCGGGAATTCCGTTCAGCTTGAACTCGCAAACGGCGCAGGTGCACGCATCACGACCGTCACCGCCACCGGAACCAATCCGGAAACGGCCTCCAAACGCGCTGTTGACGCCCTGCTCAATTACCTCTACCGCGTTCCCGGCATCTGCAGTTCCAGAATTATTTTCGTCGCACAGACCGGACCGTTCCAGAAAGAGATCTACATGTGCGATTACGACGGAACCAACGTCACTCAGCTCACCCGCAACGGCGGACTCTCTCTTGATCCGCTTTGGGTTCCCGGCGGGCGTTCCATCGTGTACAGCTTTGTCGGCCGCACCTATTCAACGCTGATCGAGCAGGCTGTCAACGCCAAGCGCAACCGCCGGCTCGCACGGTTCACCGGACTCAACGCGGGCGGAAGGATCTCCCCCGACGGCGAAAAAGTCGCCCTGATCCTCAGCAAGGACAATCAGGTCGATCTCTATGTCCGCAGCGTCAACGGCACGGAACTCCGCCGCCTGACCAACGACCGCGCAGTCGAGGCCTCGCCGTCCTGGTCACCGGACGGGAAATACATCTGCTATGTCTCCGATGCGGGTACCGGGCGGCCCCGTCTGCACATAATCCCCGCGAACGGCGGATTCGCCAAGCGGGTCCCCGGCGCGCTCGGCAGCGAGAGCGTCTCTCCCTCGTGGAGCAAAGACGGCAAGATCGCTTATGCAGCCAAACTCGGCAACTACACCGTGGCTGTCATTGATCCCTCCGGCAAAACGCCCGCACGACGCACCAAACAGCAGTACGGTCCGCTCAATCTCGGCAAAGGCGACTGGGAAAGCCCGTCGTGGGCGCCGGACAACCGCCACGTCGTCTGTTCCCGCGATTACGGCATTTATATTGTGGACACCTGGAAAGGAACCGCCCGGCAGATCCTCGGCGGAAAATCCAAACTGAGCCTGCCCGACTGGTCGGACATCCTCTACTTCTGAGGAGCCGCGCACCATCATGAATTTTGACTGGCTGGACTCGGTCGGATTCTTCACTATTGACCTTGGTCTTGACCGGGTATACGAACTTCTGAAGCGTCTCGGCAATCCGGAACGGAATCTGAAATTCCTTCACGTTGCCGGAAGCAACGGCAAAGGTTCCGTATGCACATTTCTGGAAACCGGACTGCGCGGATGCGGATATTCGACCGGATTTTACTCCTCGCCTCATCTTGTCTCTCCGGCGGAACGCTACCGCCTCAACGGGAAAATCGTCGACGACGCCTCGCTGGAAGTCGCGGCGGATCAAGTCCGCGCCGTTGTCGAAACCATGCGGAGCGAGGGAAAAGGGCCGACCTATTTTGAGATCACAACCGTGATCGCTATCGTTCTGTTCGCACAGAAACAGGTCGATTTTGCAATCTGGGAAACCGGACTCGGCGGACGGCTTGACGCAACAAACATCGTCATTCCGGAACTGTCCGTCATTACCGGTATCTCGCTGGAACACACGGATTATCTCGGCTCTACACTCGCGGCGATCGCAAAAGAAAAAGCGGGAATCATCAAAGACGGCGTTCCGGTCGTCTGCGGACCGCTGAAACCGGAAGCGTTCGCCGTGATCCGGGAAACAGCTGCCGCGCACAATGCCCCCCTCATAGAAGTTACGCCCTACGATGCGGATTTCCGCATTTTCCGCCAACCCGACGGATCGCCGCGTCAGGAGCTGACTCTCGAAGGCGAACGCGTCCGGCTTCCGCTTCCGGGCGTCTATCAACGGAACAACGCCAAAGTCGCCGCGGCGGCTCTGGCGGTTCTCGCCCGGAAATACGGCTTTGAACTTCCGGCGGCTCTCCATGCGCTGGAGCAGGCTGAATGGCCCGCACGGATGCAGTTCATACCGTCACGGAATCTGCTGATCGACGGTGCGCACAACCCGGAGGGGGCGGAAGCGCTCTCGCTCTCTCTGCGGGAACTCTGTCCAAACGGCAAATTTCATTTCATCGCGGGATGTTTTGCCGATAAAAACGCGGAAGGGGTTCTGCGCTTCCTTGCGCCGCTCGCTTTGGATTTTCAATTCATCGACTTCGACGGCTCCGGCCGTGCGGTCTGTCCGCCGGAACAGCTTTCCGGACTGCTGGCGAAATATGCCCCGGACTGTCCGTCCGAATGCTGTTCGCTGGAAACCGCCGTTGCCGCACTGCCGCGTTCCGAACTGACCGTTCTGACCGGTTCCCTGCACATGTGCGGCGAAGCTCTGGCAATTCTTCAACGAAACAGCTGACCCGATTTTCCCGCCCCGGACCATAAGCCGGATTTGCGATCACTCGATCACGGTCTCTTCCAACGCGGAATAATCGTTCACCAGCTCCGCACGGCGGAGAACCTCGGCATAGATGCACTCCCGTCCGGTAAAATGACAGGCGCCCGACGGATCGCTCTCCCCGCAGGGACCGTTGACCATCTGTTTCGGGCAATTCCCGGCACAAACGTAAAGAGTCTGCGGCAGATGGCAACGATCGCAATTCTGACGGCAGGAGGCGAGAAAACGTTTGGTCAGATGTTTGTCGGAAACCGGCATGCGCTCCGCGTGGGCAAGCAGAAGCCGCGCCATCCGGAACTTGAAACGTTCGGAAAATGTACATGCGGGAAGCGGTTCGCTGTTGACTTTGGCGGTATCGCAGGTCACGCCTTCCGCAAGCATGTTCTCAAACAGATAATAGCGGTACGGATACGGCGCCATTTCAATTTTTGAATAATAATCGTTATGGGCAATGCGCCAGTCCTCATAGGTCGGGAATTCCGCCATCGCTTCTTCGATCCGCAGGAAGATCCGGTTCGCGGTTTCGGGAGAATCCACGCCGGAAAGCTGAATCCCGCTGTAACCGAGGAATTTCGCTCCCGCCGCATGGATCTGCAGACGGCGCCATTGCGCCGCCTCGAACTGTGCCATCGAATACATCATCTCTTTGCGGATCGCCTGTTTGAAATCATCGGAAATACAAATGCCGGGACACTTGCCCGAACAGATGTCCTCCGCTTTCTCCGGAGTCAGAAACAGCAGCCGCGCGATCGTCGGGATGTTCTGGGAACGACGGAACATGCACCAGCGCATTTCCAGCAGTTTGCGCATATCCCAGCCGCTCTGCGCCACAACAAACGACGCACCCGCCGCGATCTTCTTGCTTAATTTGCAATATTGCAGGATACTGTCCGTCCGGTTGTACTTATAAGGATTGGCGACACAGCCCGCAAACAGCGGCGTTTTGGAACAGGCGTTGCGCTGAAGAATATTCACACTGTCATAGTAACGGAGCTTTGCGGTCTCCTCCGGCGAAGAAGACGGAATTCCGGAAACCGCAGCAATATTCCGGAAGCCTTCAAAGCGGTAAATGCCGAGATTGTAATCAATATCCTCCGGACGGCGGTTCCGCCCGTTGACGTAGATCAGATGACGGTCCCGTCCGCTTTTGCAGAGAGCCGCCGCAAACTCACCGGGATCCAGCGACGGAAAATCCGGCGAATCTTCCAGAAATGCGAGTCCGGCAGGAAACACTTTCCGGGAAGAAACGACCGATTCCAGTTCAGAATATCTGGACACCACCGATTCCAGTTTGGAATCCCGACCGGGAATCCGCAATTCCAGCAGCACGCTAAATTCCGCATTGTCCAGATGTTCCTTGAACGCATTGCCATGCTGTACACCGTTAAAATTCATTTCCAACTGCCGGGAACTCATGACAGGGGCACCTCCAAAAAGCCGGAAATGATCGCATAGAGTTCCTCCGGAGCATCTTCCGTCAGGTAACGTCCGCCGAATGGAATGCGATGCACCTTGGCGTCGGGACAATATTCCATCCACTTGTGCAGATAGCGCTCCGGATAGAGCCAGTCGCGCACGCCCCAGACGATACACATCTTATGCTCGCGCAGAATCCAAAGCCCGTGCTCCACCTCAATCACGCTTTCAAACGACGGATCGTCCGGATTGCAGGGAATGTCGTCGATAAACCGGAACAATGCGATCCGCGCGTTTTTCTGCCGGTAAGGATACATATAGCCGTACCGGACACTTTCCGGATGCGCGCCGAGCCCCCAGAAAATCATGTTGGTCCTCATCAGAAGCGGCTGTCCGATCGTCGGGAACCACTTGCAAAGCTGAAACCGGAACGGCAGACGGTAACCGGAAAAGGCGATCGAATTCATGACAACGATCTTGTCCACCCGCTCGGAATGCCGGACCGTGAATCCGGTCCCGATCGTCGCACCCCAGCCATGCATGACCAGCGAAAACTTCCGGAGCTCCAGATGATCCACCAGACGCTCCAGGTTGTCCACCTGAGTCTCCAGACGGTAATCATACTCATCCGGTTTATCGGAAAGTCCGTAACCGATAATGTCGGGCGCGATCACGCGGAAGCAGCGCGACAGCCTCTTGATCAGGTCCCGGAAGAAAAACGACCACATCGGGCACGCGTGAAGCATGATGAGAACCGGGCCGGTCCCTTCATCCACATAATGCATCCGGTATTTCCCGATGGGCATATAATGCGGGGAAAAGGGATATTCCTCTTTCAGGATGTCCGGCTCCGCAAATTCCTTCATACCGGCAGAGCCTCCGTCACATCGCCGCCGGAACTTGAATCGTCAGCGTGTTCAAACCGTCCGTCAGCAGATCGCGCACCGCATAGCAGAGCGCGAGGCGCGCCGCCCGGAGCGGTTCGTTCTCCGCCGTCAGCACCGGACATTCCCGGTAGAAACGGTTGAACCCCTTGGCAACTTCCAGCAGATGGTTGACCAGAACGGAGCAGTCCATCTTCTCCGCCGCACTCTTGAGAACATCAGGATAAACGGCACAGAGAAGCGCCAGACGGCGTTCCTCCACTTTTCCGAGAAGCTCCCACTGCGGTTCCGCAACACGGATCTTCTGATCGGCGGCTTTCCGTTCGATTGAGTTGATACGCGCACAGGCGTACTGCACATACGGACCGGTATCGCCTTCAAATTTCAACGACGCCTGCGGATCAAACATGATCGTGGTCTTCGGGTTGAATTTCAAAAGCATGAACTTGAGCGCGCCCATGCCGATAATCTCCGCACGCTCCTCCAGATCCTCCGGTTCGGGTGCGCCGTTGAGACGCTCCACCGTGGCGGCGCGGGCGAGTCCATGCATCTCATCGAACAGATCGTCCGCATCGACAACGGTCCCTTCGCGGCTCTTCATCTTGCCCGACGGCAGATTGACCATGCCGTAAGAGAGATGGTGCAGCTGGGAAGCCCATTCAAAACCGAGCTTGGAAAGGATTGCAAACAGCATCTTGAAATGCAGAATCTGTTCATCGCCGACTACCCAGACCTGAGCATCGGGATGATTCTCGTTGTATTTCAGCAACGTGGTTCCGATATCCTGTGTAATATAAACGCTGGTTCCGTCGGAACGGAGCACAACCTTTGTTCCGAGCTTGCCGAGATCGGCAATGACCGCTCCGTCTTCGCGCTTCTGAAAAACGCCGTCGGCAAGACCTTTTGCAATCAGGTCCTTGCCGAGCAGATAAGTCTGGCTCTCAAGATACGTTTTGTCGAAATGAACACCCATCCGTTCATAAGTCTGCCGGAAGCCGTCAAACACCCAGGAATTCATCCGGGTCCAAAGCTCACGGACTCCGGGATCACCGGCTTCCCAGTCCTGAAGCATCTTTTGCGCGGCGGCGCCGATCTCCGTCCGGAGAAACAGGTCGTCGTTCGATTTATCCGCCGTGGAGGGATCGCTCTCCCGGAGCGCCTTGAGCTGTTCGGAAAGAACGGAATTGTATTTTACATAGTAGTTGCCGACAAAGTGGTCGCCTTTGATTCCGGTGGATTCCGGCGTGGTTCCGTTTCCGTAACGCTGATAGGCAAGCATGGACTTGCAGATATGAATACCGCGGTCGTTGACCAAGTTGATCGGAATAACCGTATTGCCGACGCGGGCAAGCAGTGAGCAGAGCGACATGCCGATCGTGTTGTTGCGGACATGACCGAGATGCTGTGGTTTGTTCGTATTCGGAGCGGAATATTCGATCAGCACGCGGCGGCGGTCGGGACCGGCAAGCTGCCCCTCGCCGAACAGCGACTGCATATCGGCGACCGTATCCCGGTAGAGCGCCCCCGGCTTGAGCGTGACGTTCACAAACGCCTTGACCGCTTCGGCGGAAGTGACGTCGTCATGCGCACGGAAATAGTCGACCGCTTCGGCGGCAAGCTGATCGGGGCGTTTCCCGAACATCCCGGCGAACCGGAAGCAGTTGACGGTCACATCGCCGCTCATTCCCTGCGGGCAGAGCTCCGGAACGATGCACCAGCCGGGTTTTGTTTTGTTTTCAGGATTCTTCTGCAAAAGTTCCGCGGAAAAATCGGCAATACAGCGCAGTTTCATAATATACGGATCCTCTCAAATCAAAGAGTTGTTTTGACAACGGTTGCATGTTTTCCGGCGGGAACGGCAATCTGGTACGGACCGAATGCCGCCGGGATCAGGCAGGACGTACCGGCTTTAAGCACCACTGTACGGTCCTCCCTGCCGACGGTCACCGACTCATTGACCGCAGTAATGATATGGAAGCTGCTGGTCGTGAACGTATTGTCGCGCCAGGTCTCCACAAGCCGTAAATCCTCAACCTTGAAGAACGGGCAGGTATTGACAACCGGATATTTGCGGTTCCGGTCCGTGGAGTCACACGGCCCGGTAATGCGCGGAACCGTGCGGTCGGTGAAATCAATGCAGTCCCGCGCGGCGTCGATATGGAGTTCGCGGGATTTGCCGTTTGCGTCGACACGTCCCCAGTCGCTGATACGGAATGTGGTGTTGCTGTTCTGCTGAATCTCAAGCAGCAGATTTCCTGCGCCGATCGCATGAACCTTGCCGGCTTTGATGAAATAGGCGTCGCCGGGAACGGAATCGAAGATCTGAAGCGTGCGTTCGACTTCCTGACTTGCGATGTTCTGGAGGAACTGCACCTTGGTGGTGTCGTTGCGCAGTCCCGCTATGATCTTTGCCCCCTTGTCGGCATGGATAATGTACCACATTTCCGTCTTCGGCTCAATTCCGGGAGTACGGGCGCAGGCGGCTTCATCCGGATGAACCTGAAGCGAAAGACGCTTTCCGGCATCAATCAACTTCACCAGCAGCGGAAATCTGCCGCCGTTGAACTGATGGCCGACAAGATCCTTGCCATAATATTCAATCAGCCGACGGATCGTGCATCCCTTAAGCGGACCGTTTTCAACCACGCTGACGGCATCGTCGCGGTCCACGATCTCCCATGCTTCGCCGATGGGATCGCTGTGCGGCGGAATCTCGCGTTTCATTATCGTTGCCAGTTTATCGCCGCCCCACATGACTTCTTTGTAGATCGGCGCGAAAACCAGCGGATAGAGAGCATCTTTTTCAATCATACCGGACTCCTCAAAACGTTATTTACAGAACCGTTACCAATATACCACGGCTTCCCCGCTTTTTAAAGGGAAACCGGGAATTTTTTAACGAGAATTTCCCCGCCCGGATGATTGCGGGCGACACGGCCGGAAACCGGCGTGTCAGCGTTTCTCCGGCATCGCACTCTCCCGCCGGAATATCCGTGTCTTTATGAAAATCAACACTCGAACGGACTGTTTTCTCCATTCATTTCCCTATCCGCGGTGGACATTTGCCCGGTCTCTGTTATATTATGCAAAACGTTGTTTTTACAAAAACAAAATCAAAGATATGGATTGCCGCCAAAACAGGAATACAGAAATGAAAAAAGGATTTTACGAATTACAGGGACTGCCGCGTTTTTCAACCGGGATCCCCGCGATCCGGACAATCGGCTGGATGCCGGACCATATCCATTATCATGAGGGCCGCGCACTCAATGCCATGTTTCTCTGCTTTACACTCAAAAAGGATCCCGGAGAAAACATCGCAATCATCAACGGCACGGAACGGCGCAGCAGCATACCCGCCCCATGGGTCGGCTTCGTCGTTCCGGGAACAGTGATCCGGACCGTCCGGGCTATCCGGCACGATGAACTGTTTTTCGTTTACGCCCCGGAGACTTATGCGTTCTGGAAAGCATATTTCCCGCCGGGACATACAGGATTCAAACGCACCGCTCCGTTCGACCGCCTGCTCGACCGAATGTTTGAATGTCTGAACGAGCTCCATACTCCGGGCGCGGCGGACGTGCTGGATGCGCTGGTCCTGCAAATGCTTGCGGAAATCCGCATTCAGAATCATCTTGCGCAGGAAGACAGGGAAGAACGGATCATCCGCGAAATTGCGTCCCACCTGACCAGTCATTTCGCAGAACCGACTGACCTCCCCGCACTGCTTCACGGACGCGGACTCAGCCAGCGCTCATTCTACCGTTTCTGGAACCGTCTCTATGCGGAAAGTCCCATGCAAATGCTTCTTTCCAAACGCATATTCGCCGCGGAACATCTTCTCGCCACCACGGGATTGCGGATCCAGGAAATCTCCGACATGTGCGGATTCAGCAGTCCTGCTTATTTTTACCAGAGTTTCCGGAAACGTCACGCCTGCTCCCCCGCCGAATACCGGAAACAGTTTCAACGCTGAACTCTCTTTTTTCCATAGCATTCCCCGTCCGGGAATACTGAAACACTTTACCGTCATTCCGGATCCTTCGGGCAACATCCGCCTCACAAAGGATAAAACACTTTTCCGTTTCCGGAGGTTGCATAGTTCCGTTTTCCGCAGTATTGTTATTCCGGCAACCAACAAAAAGGATTTTATGATACAATGTCAATCCATGTATCCACAATCATTATCGGTGCGAGCTGTTACGGATGCGGGATCGCGGCACGGAAACCCGATTCCCTGATTCTCGAACCGACCGTTCAGCCCGGCGCGGAATTCACCATGACCGGATGTCCGGCGCAAAACCTTGACTCGGAACCGGAAACTCCGGCGGCTCGCGCATTCCGGGACGAACTGAAACAGCGGAAAGTCATCGAAAACGGCTTTCTGCATAACGCAGCGCTGGCGCCCGTTCTGGCAAAATGGTGTCTGGAGCGGAAACTCCGGATCCGGCTGAACGCTCCGGTCGTCCGCAGAACAGGATCAACGGTCTCGGTGATGGAAGTCTGCGGTCCGCAAAGCTACTCTGCGGACGAGATCATCGACGCCCGGCCCGTTCCCGGAACGGAAAAGTTCCTTTACACCTTTCTCTCCGGTGGAGAAACGGGAGTCTTCGGAGAGTTTGAAGTTCTGCCGTCCGTTTCCCCCGACTATCTGCTGCTCCGTCAAAAGCTCCCGCTTCCGGCGGATTACCGGGAAGCGCGGGAGCAACTCGCCGGGTTCTGGCGGAACCGCCCGGAAAAACTCCGCAGCGCAGTTCTTCTCTGGTCCTCCACACGCTTCAGCTTCGATACCGTGGACAATCCCGTTTCCGCACTGGACCGCGGACTGAAAAGAGGTGCACAATGAAAAACCGTTATGACTGTATCATCGCCGGATTCGGAACCGCCGGAGCGGTTGCCGCCATCGCCGCCGGACGCAAAGGCGCTTCGGTTCTGGTGCTGGAACGCGGCACATGTCCAGGCGGAACTCACACCGCCGGAGGCATCGGCTACTATTACATCCAGAAACCGCTCGGTCTCATGGCGGAACTTGATGAAAAATGCCGCCGGCTGGCAGAAGAAACCGGATGGACGACTCATCTCTGCGAACCGAAAAAACATATCATCGAACAGGAGGCAGCCAAAGCCGGTGTGGAGATCCGTTACGAAGCGGTCATTTCCGCCTGCCATGTGGAAAACGGCTTGATCCGCCGCATTCACTGGACCGATCCGGCAGGGGAACATTGCGCGGAAGCCGCCTGTTTCATCGACGCGACCGGCGACGCCCAGCTCTGCGAACTCGCCGGAACCCGTCTCGCCTCCGGGCGTCCTTCCGACGGTCAGTTTCAGCCGTTCACAAATTCCATGCTGCTGACGAAAAACAGAAACATGGAGATCCGCAATTTCGACGCCGGGCGGATCGACCAGTACCGCGAACCGGAATATTCGCAAACGATGCTGGAAACCACGCTCGTTCATCTCTGCGATGATTTTTCATCCCGGCGCGGTCTGATCGCCCCCTCCGAACTTCCGGGGGTCCGGGAAGGCAAATACCTTCTGCCGGAAAATCCGTATACGCTGGAAGAATTCTTCCGCACGCACGGAGCCTGCGAGGAACCAATCTTCCACGCGTATACAAACATTGATACCCACGCCAACGACATTGCGCTTGAAAGCGATCTGTTCGGAGAGTGGATGATCAACTGTTCCATGTGGGGATTCAACCTCGGCTTCCCCGTTCCGCGCCGGGTTCTTTCCGCATCGGGCGCAGGCGTGAAAAACCTGCTTGCGGCGGGACGCCACCTCGCCGTGGATCACGACCTCGGCCACGCGCTCCGCATGAACGCGCTGATGGGCGCGCTCGGAGAAGTCGCCGGAACGATCGCCGCTCTGGCGGCACAAACAAACGTTCTGCCGGATGACGTTCCGTATGCGGATTTTGCAGACACGCTTCCGCTTGCCCCGGAAACCATGAAGGAGAACGGCAGAATCCGGAACGCCGATCCGGAGACGATCCGGGAAGAACTGGACTCGGATCATCCCGGCGTTGCCCAGTGGTCGGCGCGGGAAACGATCCCGGCGGAAACGCTCGTCCGCTGGATGAACGAAGCGCCGGAAGGCTCCCGCCTGCGCCGTCATGCGGCTCTTGCCTTGGCGCTGAAACGCAATTCCGCCGGAATCGGCGAATTATGCAAAATGGTCCGGGAACGCGATCCCTATACGCCGTCGAACAGCCGGAAATACAATCACAAGCGGGGATATGCGGCATTGTTCAGCCTGGGACTGCTTGCGGAGCCGGAAACGCTGCCGCTGTTCCGCGACGTTCTGCTCTCCGACGAACCGGAAAGCGCATACGAATATCAGACTCACGCGATCGCAGCGCTGATCAAGCTCGGCAGCCGCCATGCGGAACTGCGGACGGAGATCGCGGAAATCCTGCGGAAACGCGCGGAAGATCCCGGATGGAAAATCGAATCCAGACTGAAAGGGACGGAATCCGATTTCAAACGGATGGACCCCGTCTTCCGGGTCCGCATCGCCGCCGTGCTGAAAAGCTGGGGTGAAGAACACCGGATCGCGGAAGCAATGGCGGAAATGAAGCTCGACGCATACGAACGGTTCCTGAAAGAACGCTGGGCGTAACCGGCGCGCCGGATTCCGGATTTCCGGGGTCCGGCACGTTTTCCGTTTTCTCTGTCATGGCATCCACGGCACAATGCCGTTTGCCGGATTTGCTTTCCGCCATGCGGCAAATTCCGCAAAAGAGCGGACGCCGTCGCGGATCACCGCCTGACAGTACTCAATCCCCATGACCGTATCCGACTCCGGCGTTTCATTCTTGAGCCGGAGAATCGTCAGTTTCTGTTCCGGAGTCATACACTCGCAAATCCGTTCCGCGACCTTTTCAAACCAGCCGTCATAACGGGAACCGCGCTGAATATGAATCATGTCAACAGTCCAAAGCACCCCTTCACGATCGGAAATCTGCACATGCCACTCGAAACATGCTTCCTCCGTGGCGGCCAGATTGACAAATTCCACACGCCGGACGCCGGGACGCTCCGCAATCGTCTCAACCGCACGGAAACTGTCGGCAAGGCGCAGAGGATTGGAATAGATATGAAAATCAATATCCCGGTGCTTCATGAGCAGACCCGTTTTCAGCGACCCGACCAGATTGATTTCGGCACCGGCCGACTCCCATGCGGCAATAATCCCGTTATCCCGGATCACCTCCCATGCTTTCGTCTGATTTTCAGCGGCAGAACGCAGCAGATCTTCCATTTTTTCCTCCGTGTTTATTCTTTTTCCAACCAGCGACGCAATTCCCGCGGAGAATGAACGATCCGCACCGGGACTCCGCTCCCGGCGATCAACGCTTTCATCTCCGGATATTTCTTTTTCCGATATCCCCAGACATAGCGGAGAAACTCCAGTGTGATCCTTTCGCGGCAGCCTTCCCCGACATCCGGACGCGACCGGCCGCGGTATTGCAGGAAACGCCTGACAATACGCCACAGACAGACCCAGCGCGAAAAATTCAGAAGAATCACAAAATCCGCACGTTCCAACCGCATGGCAAACGTCCGCTGATAATTGCCGTCCACGATCCAGCTCTCTTTCCGCAGAAATTCCGACAGTTCAAGATCGAACTCCTCCCGCGGTTTTTCCGTCCAGCCGGGACGCCACCACATGCGGTCCAGATGACAGACCGGAAATCCCAGACGTTTTCCGAGTTCTCCGGCAAGAGTCGTTTTACCCGCTCCGCAGCACCCGACGATCAGGATCCGTCTGCATCCGGCAAGTTCACGCATTCCGTCACCGTCACAGCGCGGCTTCATAAATGCGGGACCTGCCGCCGTCATATTGAATGCCGTCTCCCAGATAACGGAAACCGTATTTTTCATAATATCCGATATGATCCGTGGCAAGGTAAAGACGCGGAAAGCCGAGACGGCAGCATTCGCGTTTCAAATGTTCGATCAGCAGAGCCCCGCAGGCATGACCGCGGAATTCATCTTCCACATAAAGAGCGCAGAGCCACGGCCAGAGATCCATGCGGCTGATGAAATCATTGGTGATCAAGCCCGCTCCGCCGACACTCTGTCCGTTCTCATTGACAAGCAGATACCATTGCGGCAGCGGAGAATCGGAGGTCAGACACGCCGTCATACAATCGCGATACAGTTCGCGCATTCCCCAGTGACGGGGAAAAAAATCCATAAAGAGTTCCAGCTTTGCCGGACTCCGTCTTAAAGAAATGATCTCCATGAACCCTCCTGATTGATTTCCGGTCATTACAATAGTCCGTCAGGAACCAAAAAGCAAACGGAAATTACAGATGTTTGACATCTGGATGCGGAAAAAATAAGCGGTCTGGAAGGTTTGGTTGAAGCAACATTCGCGGGCAAAACATCTTTCCCCCCTCACACCAAACCTTCCAGACCACAATTAAGGAGTTCGGAAGCAGACAGCATCTTTTCAGACTGCTGTTTATCCTCTATTATGCCCGGACAGCGGAAAAGTTACGTTTTTTTCAAAGAAAATTGAAAAAAAATGGCATGCTCTTTCTTTTCCGCACGATTTTTGCTTGAAAAACCGGAAATCACAGATTATCTTTTCCTCAAAAACACGGAATCTTAAAAAAACGGAACGCATGATGCTGAACCCGGTAACCAGACAAAAACTTTTCCAGATAATTCCGGGAATCATCGTATGGATTCTCGGCACCGGAATGATCGTGCACGGCATCCTGATCTTTATACGTCTGCGTCAGCTGAAAGAATGCGGATTGACCGCCGGAATCGCCGCCGTATTCATCTTTGCGGGAGCGGCGTTCTGGACGGGCGGAGGGCTGATGCTGTTCGCCCGGAAATATCTGATGGAACGATGCGGCAGTCTGGCAAGCGGGCTGATTTATCCCGTGACACATCTTGACGCCCCCGTTCCGCCGCTGTCCCCGATCCAGGGAAAAATCACCGCCGGACGGATCGAAGAGGCCCGTTCGGATCTGCTTGCACATATCGCCCGGTACCCCGCCCATGCTTCCGCGTACCTGATCCTTGCGGATCTCTACCGCCGGAACTGGAACGACACTGACGCCGCACTGGAAACGGCAATGTCATATCTCGACAGAACTCCGCGCACTCCGCCCGATGATGCGGTTCGGCTTGTGCTGCGCGCCGCCGATTGCCGGACCGAGCGGAATGAAACGGAAGCGGCGCGGGAACTTCTCCTCCGGGAACTGGGAAACCGCTCCTACTCCGCACGGGAAAAGAAATCACTCACAAACCGTCTGAACAGTCTTGCCGGAACTGTTTGACCGCCAGAAAGGAAAACCGGAAATGACAGACATCTCCAACCTGCTCGCCTCCGCCGTTGCACGCAAGGCTTCCGATCTTTTTCTGACCGCCGGGAAAAAACCGGCATTCCGCATCCACGCGGAAGTAGTGAGCGATCCGGCTCTCCCCGCGGTCACCGCCGAGGAAATCAACTCGTTCCGCCGGCGCGTCATCGGAGAAACCGGAGAGCTTGAATACCGGACCCGCGGCGGATACGACGCCTCCCACACGCTCGGCGGACAGGAACGTTACCGCCTCAACTTCTTTTCCAGTCTGGGCGGACCGGGACTCGCGGTTCGCCCGATCCTTTCCGGCAACGATCTCCGGTTTCAGGACCTGAATCTGCCGGAAATCCTCGCCGAGCTCTGCTCCGCTCCGCGCGGACTGATCCTCGTGACCGGCTCCACCGGATGCGGAAAATCAACGACCCTCGCGGCAATGGTCAATCACATCAACACCAGCTTTCACCGCCATATTCTGACGATCGAAGACCCCATCGAATACCTGCACACCGACAAAAAATCATTCGTCACCCAGCGGGAAGTCAACGACACCACCGGCGGTTTTCCGCAAGCCTTGAAATTCGCCCTGCGGGAAAACCCGGATGTGATCGTCATCGGGGAAATGCGCGATATGGAGACCATCCAGGTCGCAATCGCCGCCTCCATGACCGGGCACCTCGTCATCTCCACGGTACACACGACCGATACGATTCAGACCGTTGAGCGGCTCGTGACCATGTTTCCTGAGTCCCAGCGTGAACAGCTCGCGGCAGATCTCGGACTCTCCCTTCAGGCAATCATCTCCCAGCGTCTTCTTCCGCGTGCCGACGAATCCGGCATGTTCCCGGCTGTCGAAGTTCTGCTCGGCACGGCAACGGTCAAAAAGCAGATCGGCGACCGCGATTTCAACGCGCTGGAAGTCACGCTGAAAGCCGGAATCAATCAGAAAATGGTCCCTTTCAACCGCGCATTGTTTCAACTGTACGAACAGGGAATCGTCACCCGGACAACCGCGCTTGCGGCATCCGGAAATGCAAATGAACTTGATCTTCTCATGAAAGGAATGGAAAACGGCAACGACGTCTTCCTCCAGCGCTACGGAAGCGGGGAAGACGACTCCGGCGCCGTCGATATGCGCACCCTCTTCCGGGCAGCCGTAAAAAATCACGCCAGCGACATGCTGCTTTCCGCCGGAAGCGCCCCGATGCTCCGCCTGAACGGAGAACTCTGCGCCCTTGAACTTCCGGTTCTGACTCCGGAAGACGTGGAACGTCTGCTGTTCAGCGTGATTTCACGGCGGCAGCGGATCATTCTCGAAGAAAAACGCGAACTTGATTTTGCGCTTTCCGTTTCCCTGGTTCTTTCCGAAGCCCAAGGCGAACCGACCGTTTTCCGCTTCCGCGTCAATGCGTTTTATCAGCGCGGCAGCCTCGGCATGGTCGCCCGCGTCGTTTCCAACAAAATCCCGACGCCGGAACAGCTTCATCTGCCGACGGTGCTTGTCAACCTGATTTCCAAGAAACAAGGGCTGATTCTGGTGACCGGTCCGACCGGAAGCGGAAAATCAACCACGCTCGCCAGTCTGCTGAACCGCATCAACCAGACCCGTCCGTGCCATATCATCACCATCGAAGACCCCATCGAATATGTCTATGAAAACATCTGTTCCGTGGTGGAACAGCGGGAACTGCATTCGGATACGCTGGAATTTTCCACTGCGCTGAAAGCCGCCATGCGGGAATCGCCGGATATCATCATGGTCGGAGAAATGCGCGATACCGCCACGATGGCATCCGCTCTGACGGCTGCCGAAACCGGGCATCTCGTCCTTGCAACGATTCACACCAACAGCGCACCGCAGACGATCGACCGCATCATCGACTCTTTCCCGTCAAGCCAGCAGAACCAGATCCGTCAGCAGCTGTCGGGCTCCCTGCTCGGCGTCGTCTCACAGCGTCTGATCCCGATGCTCAGCGGAGAAGGGCGCGCCGCGGCATTTGAAGTCATGGTCGGAACCCCGCCGGTGCAAAGCCTGATCCGGGAAGGCAAAACGCATCTTCTGCAATCGGCAATCGAAACAGCATTCAAAGACGGCATGATCACCTTGCAGAAATCATTGGAAAACCTCTACGAAAGCGGGATCATCGCCCATGAGGAAACTCTCAAATACAACGCCGATTACCAGCAGCCGAAACCGTATTGAATAAAAAACGCTCCCCCTCGGAATGAAGCGGGAGCGAATGAAAAAAGGCTGGAAAACGGAATTATTTCCTGGAAAGCGCCATCGCCCGTGCCATATTGTCCATTTCCTGAAGAACAATGCCCGTTCCGTTGGCAACCGCCTTCAGCGGATCTTCGGCAACGAACACGGGAAGCCCTGTTTCTTCGGAAATCAGACGGTCAAGTCCGCGCAGAAGCGAACCGCCGCCAGCCAACATAATGCCGCGGTCGATCAGGTCGGACGCCAGTTCAGGCGGACATTTTTCCAGGGTTCCGCGCACCGCCTCCACAATACTCGTGACAGGCTCCTGAAGCGCCGCCCGGATCTCGTGCGAAGAAACATTGATCGCTTTCGGCATACGCGAAACAAGGTCGATGCCCTTGACTTCAAGGAAAATCTCCTGATCATCGTCACTCGGATAAGCGCTGCCGATCTTGATCTTGATCTCCTCCGCCGTTCTCGCTCCGATGATCAGATTGTAAACGCGTTTCAGATGCTGACCGATGGCTTCATCCATCTCGTCGCCGCCGACGCGCACGCTTTTTTTCTCCACAATACCGGCAAGAGAGATCACGGCGACTTCCGTCGTACCTCCGCCGATATCCACGATCATGCTGCCGGTCGGTTCGGAAACAGGAAGTCCGACTCCGATCGCGGAAGCCATCGGCTCTTCAATGAGGAATATGTCGCCCGCTCCGGCACGCTCCGCACTGTCCTTGACCGCGCGGGTCTCCACCTCCGTAATTCCCGAAGGGACCGCAATCAGAACGCGCGGACGGATCAGACGGCTGCGGGGAGGCAGAATCAGCTTTGCTTTTTCGATAAAATGACGCAGCATGACCTCGGTTGTCTCAAAATCCGCGATCACGCCGTATTTCATCGGGCGGAGCGCCATGATGTTCTCCGGGGTTCTGCCGAGCATCTTCTTGGCGTCGTCTCCGACGGCAAGAGCCTCATGCGTCGTCTTGCTGATAGCGACCACGGAGGGCTCGGAAAGCACGATGCCCCTGTCTTTCAGATAGACCAGACAGTTGGCAGTCCCAAGGTCGATTCCAATATCGCTTGATAAAAATCTTGCCAGTTTTTGTCGAAGCATCGTTTTTCTCCGGTTAAACAGTTATTTCGTCAAATAAGCGGGAACATGGGTATGACGCACCATATCCTCGAACACTTCCCGGTCGCGGATCAGTTCGGGTTTTCCATCATGGACCAGCACTTCCGCCGGGCGGAGCCGACCGTTGTATTGATAACTCATGCCGAAACCGTAAGCTCCGGCATTCTCCACCACGACGAGATCGCCCTCGGCGATGTTTGCGGGCAGTTCGCGTTCTTTCACCCAGTAATCGGTATTCTCGCAAAGCTGTCCGCAAAGACCGAGAACCTCGCGCGGGCAGTCCTCTTTCCGGTTCACATAAATATGATGATAGGAGCCGTACATCGCAGGACGTGCAAGCGTGTTCATACCAATATCGGTTCCGATGATTTTTTTGTAGGATTCCTTAATGGAGTGAACACGTCCGATCAGCCATCCGGCGTTACCGACAAAGTAGCGGGCGGGCTCCAGTTTGAGCTGCGGTTTTTTCATGCCGTATTCTTCGGCTTTTCTGCTGAACATTTCCGCCGTGAGACGCGCGGCCTTGTCGAGATCCAGCGCAGGCTCGCCGGGCTTGTACGGGATGCCGAGTCCGCCGCCGAGATCAACGAATTCAAAATCAATGCCCAGTTCTTTGGAAACCCTGCCGATAATGTCCATCAGAAGACCGGTGACAAACGGCCAGTAATCCGCATCGGTAATGCAGGAACCGGTCATCATGTGCGCGCCGAAACGCTTGATTCCCGCCTCTTTGGCAAGACGGTATCCCTCAATGACCTTGTCCGGATGAATGCCGAACTTGGCTCCGGGACCGGCGTTGGTCACGAAATCCCCGACGTTGCTTTTGCCGTAACCGGGATTGATACGGAACGAAAGCAGTTCCGGCGTCCCGAATTTGAGCAAACGGGGAAGAATGGAAATATCGTCGAGGTTGAAAATCACGCCGGATTCAAGTCCCTGCCGGATATCGTCGTCGGAAAGGAAGTTCCCGCTGAACATGACATCTTCCCCGGAAAGCCCCACGCTTTTTGCAAGCAGGATTTCATTCACGCTCGCGCAATCCGCGCCCGCGCCCTCCTGGCGGAGAATATTGACGATTGCGGGATTGTTGCAGCATTTGACTGCATAGAACATCTTGAAGTCGGGATAGTATTTTTCAAACGTATTTTTAACGCTGCGGTAATTTTCGCGGATCTTCGCTTCATCATAAACGTATGTGGGTGTTCCGAAAGTATTGGCGATCTCATCAACGGAAACTCCGCCGATGCAAATTTCCCCGTTCCTGATTTCCATAAGAAAAAACTCCATCTTTACTATATTTACAGTATTCTAGCACGGGAATGGCAGAAAAGCAAGAAAAAAGGTGATGAAAAACCGGGGGATTTTTTACTTTTTTGCAAAAAAACGGGCAAACCACTCTTCCGCCGGCTCCGGAAACGGGAAAAACCGCACCGGAGCCGACCGCCGTTTACTTTTTCCCGTTTTTGGAGAAACCGGACAAAAGCGCCTGTTTGCGTCCATTGTCCGCGGAGGGAACGACCTTGCCGCTCGCGGAATCCGCACGGTGTTCCATGCTCCACCCGTTCCACTCGCGGAACGCATGATAAGTCCATTCCCATCCGTACTCTTCAAACAGATCAATGCAGTCGCGCAGATACTGTTCCGCACCCGGAGCCCAGATGATTGCGGAAAATTCCCCGCAGAAGATCTTCGCCTTGTGTTTCAGCTGGAATTCCCGGACCGGAGCCATCGACTTCCGCAATTCTTCCCTGTTCCAGAACTTGCCGTCGATCATTCCCGGATACGTCAGAAGTTTCTTTGCGCCTTTCTCGCCGAAATTCCCGTCAAGCATCTGGTGCGTATAGACTCCCGGCTGATACATGTGGAACTGGTAAATAATATTTTTCAGCTTGATCGGCGAAAAATAGCGGAATGTCGCCGGAGCGCTCCAGCCGTTGGATTCCACATAAATCGGCGTTTCCGGATCCAGCTTGCGGATTTCTTCCGCCGCAATGCGCTGAATATTCCAGTAATCGTATTTCTGTTCGCGGACCTGATTCGGTTCGTTGATCAGATTATATCCCCAAAGCGCTTTTTTCCCCTTGAAGCGGGTCACAATACGTTTCCACACGTCAATAAAATGGTCAAAATACTTCTTTTCCGCATGCAGTCGATGTTCTCTGAGCTCGTTGCGCCCGCCTGACGGGGTATGGAGGTCGATAATCAGCTTGATCCCGTATTTTTCTGCCCATTCAAACTCTTTCTCCAAATAATCCAGCCGGGCGGTCAGCCAACGGTCATAGTCTTCCAGATCCAGATCGGTATTGATTTTGCCCCAGTTGCGGATCAGCTGTGCGCGTCCGAGATTTGCGCCATACGCCGCAAGATCCCGATAATCCGATTCTTTCAGGTTGTTGCCGAGCATCACTCCGCGAAGAGCCGGGCGGTTGCGGACACTGTCGCTGTATTCCGCCACCCAGCCGGTATTGACTTTCTTCATAAACTCCCTGCCCGATCTGCGGATCTGCAGCGTGTTCAGATAGAACGTAACCTTGCCGGAACTGTTCTGGAGACCGAGATAAAAAACTCCCTCCGTCGCACCTTCCGGAATATCCGATGCAAAGAAGATCTCTTTTTCAAACGTTCCCCAGAGCTGAGTCGGGTGCTTATACACGGTGTTCCCTTCCGCCGTGCGGTAGGAAAGCATAAACTTCACGCCGTTCCACTTCTCCGGCGGCTTGCTGACATTTTCCGCTTTCACTTTGATCCGGAAAAACAGATTGCTGTCGTAAACCGGGCGCAAATCGACCGCAGAAGTCACGACATGCTGACCGTTCCCCTTTCCTTCCGGAACGGATACCGTCACCGTTTCTCCCTCCACGGAGGAATACATCCCCGTCTTCCACGCAAACGGCTTCCCGAAAAAATCCGCCGCCATGGAATGCGCACACAGCAAACCGGACCCAGCCAGCCCGACCACGATTCTTTTCCAACTCCGAATCATTCTGTTTCCTTTCTCCATAAAAAACTTTGCAGCCAGTATTTCCCGATCTGTCCGGTTACTATATTTCATGCTTTCCGGATTGTCAAGCCTCCTGCCGGATAAAGAAGAAAAACAAATATTGTCCGGCTTTTCTGAGGAAAAACGATAGACTTTTCCCCGTTCCTGTGATACATTACTGCCTGAAATCTGAATCTTGAACGCTTGCTGAGGATGAAATATGCTGGCAAAACGAATCATTCCGTGTCTCGACGTCACCGGCGGACGGGTCGTCAAAGGCGTGAACTTTATCAATCTTGTCGATGCGGGCGATCCCGTCGAAGCCGCGATCGAATATGACCGACAGGGAGCGGACGAACTTGTTTTTCTCGACATTACCGCCACCAGCGACAACCGCGATTCCATGTATGACGTAGTCCGCAGAACCGCGGAAAACGTCTTTATTCCTCTCACCGTCGGCGGCGGCATCCGTTCGGTCGAAGACATCCGCAAAATGCTCAATTCCGGAGCGGACAAAGTCTCCGTCAACTCCTCCGCGATTCACAATCCCGATCTGATCCGTGCCGGAGCGGAACGGTTCGGCAGACAATGCATCGTGCTTGCAATCGACGCCCGGCGGGTGCCCGGCGGGAACCGCTGGGAAGTCTACACCCACGGAGGGCGGCGCAACACCGGGATCGATGCGCTGGAGTGGGCGCAGAGAGGCGTTGAACTCGGCGCAGGAGAGCTCCTGCTCACCAGCATGGACGCCGACGGCACCCGGAACGGCTATGACATTGAACTCACCAGAACCATCGCGGACGCCGTTTCCGTCCCCGTGATTGCATCGGGCGGCGCGGGAACGCTGGAACATCTGTATGACGTATTCCGGAATGGCGGAGCGCATGCGGTTCTTGCCGCCAGCATCTTTCATTTCGGGACCTACACGGTGCCGCAGGCGAAACAGTTTCTTGCCGCACGCGGAATCCCCGTCCGCAGTCTCACAGAATAACGGTCAACAATACCAACAGGAGATACAATCATGTCCAACGATCCGAAAGCCAAACTTGCACAGGATGCTCTCGCGTATCACGGCAGCGCGCCGAAAGGCAAACTGTCCTCCGTCCCCACAAAGCCCTGCAACACACAGGAAGATCTCTCCCTGGCATACACCCCCGGCGTGGCAGTGCCCTGCATGGAGATCCACAACAACCCGGAAGCCGTCTGGGAATACACCGGACGCGGCAACTCCGTTGCGGTCGTCAGCGACGGCACGGCGGTGCTCGGACTCGGCAACATCGGCCCCGAAGCCGGTATGCCGGTCATGGAAGGCAAAAGCGTGCTTTTCAAGAAATTCGCCGACATCAACTCCATTCCGCTCTGCCTCGGCTCCGTCTTTCTGGAAAACGGCAAAACCGATCCGGCAAAAGTGATCGAAGTCGTCAAGACTCTGGAACCGACATTCGGCGGCATCAACCTGGAAGACATCGGCGCGCCCGCCTGCTTCGAGATCGAACCCGCCCTGAAACGCTCCATGAATATTCCCGTGTTCCATGACGACCAGCACGGAACCGCGATCATCTCGCTGGCGGGAATCCTGAACGCGCTCAAACTCGTCGGCAAAAAAATCGAAGAGTGCAAATTCGTGATGAACGGAGCCGGAGCCGCCGGCATCGCCTGCGCCGAATACTATGTTTCCGCCGGAGCCCGGCGCGAAAACTTCATCCTTTGCGACTCCAAGGGAACGATCCACAGCGGCAGAACCGATCTCAACGAACAGAAAAAACGGTTTGCCAAACCGATGGAAGCACGCACGCTTGCGGAAGCGATCAAGGGCGCGGATGTCTTCATGGGCGTCTCCGTTGCGGGAGCGCTGACCAGGGAAATGGTCGCCTCCATGGCTCCGGGCGCGGTGGTTTTTGCAATGGCGAATCCCGTCCCCGAAATCAACCCGGCGGATGCAAAAGCGGCGGGCGCGGCGGTCGTCGGAACCGGACGGTCCGATTTCCCGAATCAGGTCAACAACGTGCTGGGCTTCCCCGGCATCTTCCGCGGAGCTCTGGACGTCCGGGCAACGGACATCAACGAAGCGATGAAACTTGCCGCCTCCATGGCGCTGGCGGAAATCGCCGGCGAGCCGATCCCTGCGGATATTCTCGCGGTTCTGAAAGAAGCCTATCCGCAGGATGCCGCAAACGGCGTATTCGACGGCGAAAATCCGTTGAAAGACACCTATGTAATTCCGAAACCGTTCGATTCCCGCGTCGTCCCCCGCGTGGCGGCACGGGTCGCGGAAGCCGCCATGAAAAGCGGCGTCGCCGGTGTCCGGATCGACGATCTCGCCGCTTATGAAAAATCCGTGGCGGAACGGATCCGCAAAGCCAACGCATGAGGGTTGCCGAGCTGAAATGAAAATCATCAGAACAATTCATGAAATGCAGGAATGGTCAGATGCAAAGCGCCGGAACGGTGCAACCATTGCCGTCATTCCCACGATGGGTTATCTGCACGAAGGACACCTCTCGTTGATCGACACCGCCCGGAACAGCGGCGCGGACACCGTCATTGTGACGATCTTTGTCAACCCGACACAGTTCGGCCCCAACGAGGATTTTGCCAAATATCCCCGCGATTTCGAACGTGACGCCAGACTCTGCGAAAGCAAACAGGTCGATGCCGTATTTGCTCCCGAAGCCGGCGAGATGTACCCGGAAGACTCTTCCACATGGGTCGTTGAAGAAAAACTCTCGCAGGGACTCTGCGCCAAAACACGCCCCACGCATTTCCGGGGTGTGACGACAGTGGTTTCAAAGCTGTTTCTCGCCACTCTTCCGCATATCGCCGTATTCGGACAGAAAGACGGACAGCAGGCGCGCGTCATCAAACGGATGGTGCGCGACCTCAATTTCCCGATCCGCATCGTAATCTCGCCGATCGTCCGGGAAGCGGACGGACTCGCCCGCAGCTCCCGCAATAAATATCTGTCGGAAGAAGAACACCGCAATGCGCTGTCGCTCTCCCGCGGGCTTATGAAGCTGAAAGCGGAAATCGAAGCAGGCAGAACCGATCTTGCGGCTCTGCTGGCGGAACTCCGCGCATCAATCGAAGCAGCCTCCGGCACGGTGGACTACATCGAGGCGGTGAATGCGGAAACACTGGAACCGATTGAAAAAATCGGCGGCTCCATGATGTTTCCGGTCGCGGTTTATTTCGGAAAAACACGGTTGATCGACAATATTCTTGTCGAGAAATGAAAATTTGATTTGCAACCTGGCAAAGATGGATGTACATTGTAGAAGTAATCGACCAACAAAGAGAAAGGACAACAAAATGGCAAGAAAATTTTTCATGGCGGCAATGGCGGCAACGCTTGCGGTAGTCTTCACTGCATGTTCCTCAATCATGACCGGTACAACGGTTCACGGCATGAAGCTCTCCGACTCTGACGTTACAACAGTTCCCGTGCACCTCAACGGAGAAATCTGGGGGATCTACCTCTTCGGTCTTCTTCCGCTGATGGCAGGCAGCTCCACCTCTCCCGGCGCCACCACGATGTTCAAGGACACTGTCCGCATTGACAATGCCGTCAGCATGCTGACCAAGCGTGCCAAGGAAATGGATGCAAACCGCGTCAACGATCTCAGCACCACCAGATCCAGCATGTGGCTCTTCCTGTTCTCCTACAAAGCGGTTCAGGTTTCCGGCAACGCTCTCAAGTAATCCGGATCCATACAAAACTCTGCGGCGTCCGTTGGAAACAACGGGCGCCGTTTTTTATGAGCACAAAAAACCCCGGTCTTTCATAACGCAGAAAAACCGGGGCGGAATTTCAATGCGGACCTTTACGCAAGCGCTTCCGGATAAAGCGATTTGATAATGCCGAGCTCAAGGCCGCGGATCTCGGCAAGACCTTTCAGCCGTCCGATTGCCGTATAACCGGGATTCGGGCACGGCGGTTTGGAAAGGTCGTCAAGCATTGTATGTCCGTGATCCGGACGGAACGGGATCTGCCAGTCGGCGCGTCCTTCCTTCTTCCGGCGCAGCTGCTCTTCAATGATCGCCTTCACAAGACCGTACATATCGACGCATCCCTCAAGGTGATTCGCCTCAAAGAAATTGCCTTCACTGTCATGCTGCGTACTGCGGAGATGGATGAATCCGACTCGCGGAGCACATGCCTTGAACATCTCCACAATGTTGTTATCCAGTCTGCCGCTGAAACTTCCGGCACAGAAGCAGACGCCATTCGCGGGATTGTCCACCATCTCCAGCAGCGCCTTGACATCCTCCTGCGTACTGAAAATACGCGGCAGACCGAGAATGGAGCGCGGCGGATCATCCGGATGGATCACCATGATGCACCCCGCCTCCTGCGCCACGGGAACGACTTCCGAAAGGAAATGTTGCAGATTGGCTTTCAGGTCTTCGCGGGAAATCGTGCTGTAGCGGGCGAGCATGGCGCGGATGTCTTCCAGCGTCACGCCTTTGAATCCGGGAAAATTGTCAATGATGCCGCGGGTCAGCGTGTCGCGCTGTTCCTGCGTCATGGAGTTGTAATACGCCTCGGCCTTTTTGACCATTTCCGGCGAATAGTCGTTTTCCGCCCCTTTGCGTTTGAGAATGAAGATTTCAAACGCGGCAAACTCTTTCTGATTGAAAAACAGCGCTTCCGAACCGTCCGGAAGTTTATAATGCAGATCGGTGCGGATCCAGTCGAGCACCGGCATGAAGTTATAGGTAATCACTTTCACGCCGCATTTCCCGAGATTGCGCAAAGAAATCTTGTAGTTCTCAATATACTCGTCACAACGTCCGGCACGGACCTTGATATCCTCGTGCACCGGCAGGCTCTCCACAACATTCCAGACGAGTCCGGCAGACTCGATCATCTTCTTGTGAGCCATGATCTCTTCCACGCTCCACACTTCGCCGTAGGGGATATGATGCAGAGAACTGACAACGCCCTTTGCCCCCGTCTGACGCACATATTCCAGAGAAACCGGGTCTTTCGGACCGTACCAGCGGAATGATTCTTCCATGAACATTTTAACCATCTCCTTATTTTCAGGTTATATTTCCTCCGGCATATTCTATCACAGGTTCTCCGATTTTTCAACCCGGGAAATGAAACAAAAAAATGGAGAAAACGAGCAGAAAAAAATACGGAACGACCGGGCACCCTGCCCGGCCATCCCGTATTTGGAGGGTCTTTACTGTCGCAATTATGCAAGCATGCCGTTGCGGTTGTATTCGACCGCCGGAGGAAAGACCGTTCCCTGAATATCCAGCGTGTAATAACTGTTTTGCTTGCCTTTGCCCTTATCTCCCGACTCCACGGAGAGATAAGCGGCTCCGCCGCTGAGTGTCTGCGGCTTGAACAGATCGTTCTTCGCCTTGGAGACCGATGTACTCTTGATCACGTTGCGATTGGCATCGTACAGCGTGATTTTCAGTTTGGAGCTGACATCGCGGACGGAGAAGCTCAACGTACCCATCTGGGACTCATTTCCTGCGGCATCGAAGAAATTGAGCTTGTAGAAGTCAATCGGATCTTTCACGCCGACCCAGCCGGAAACGCTTCCGGAACCGGAGGTGTTGACCACATTGGCGGCATCCCAGCTGTCGTCCGCGGTCGCCGTCGGGAAGTAGTTCTGATTGACTTCCAGACGGTAGCCGGTATTCTGTTTGCCTTTTCCCTTGTCGCCCGATTCCACCTGAATATAACACCAGGAATCCTTAATCAGCTGCGGCTTCCGGAACAGATTGACCGTTCCGCCGGAAACAGTTTTGCTCTTGAGCTTCCTGCCGTTGTAATCATACAGCGTGACTTTCAGCTTGGCTGTGACATCATAGACGTTGAGCGTCAGCATACCCGCGTTCGCCATATCCACGCGGTAGCAGTCAACCGCATCGCGGATACCGACCCAACCGGTCTCGGAAATTCCGTATCCGCTGTCGCCGTTTCCGCTGCCGGAAACCGGAATGGACGAAATATTCGCGCTGTAAATCGTCTCGTCGCCCACAGTCGGCTCCGGGAAGAAATCGCCGTCGATGCTGAGCTTGTAATCGGTCGCGACATAGCTCTTGCCCTTCGTCATATTTTCCACAACGACCGTCGAACCGACGACCGGGACTTTAAAGATATTGTTTCCGTTGCCTTTCAGGGTGACGCTCTTCATCTTCCTGTTATCGGCATAGACCGTCACCCGGACTTTGGCGCCCGGCGCCAGTTCCGTCATGGAAAGCGTCAGATTGCCGATCCGGTTTCCGGTGAAGCTGTATGCATCCGCATTATCCACCGGAGTCAGCGAACTTCTCAGCTCGACGTCTCCGTAAAGCGTCGGAGCAACCGGGGTCGGGTTGTCCTTGGAATTGTTATTCGGATTGACTGCGGGCTGTGTATTGTCCGGATCCGGATAAATATTGGTCACGGGGAACGAAGTGACGGAACTGTTTCCGGCCGCATCGGTACTGCGGAAATGCACGGTTGCATTCGCCGCAAGAACGATCGGAGCGGTATATTCACTCCAGGTCCGCCCGTCGAAGGAATATTCATTTTTCACCGAATCCGCGGCGAATACCGGCTCAAGGGTAACAGTCTGATTTGTCTTTTCCGTTGTGGACGCCGAAACTTTCGGCTGTTCCGGAGCGGATTTGTCAATATTGCCGACCGTCAGTGAAACGGTTCCGGTCCGGTTTCCGACCGCGTCTTCGCTGTAAACCTGCACAACGCAGTTTTCCCTGACCGTCACCGGAGAAACGCCGTCCCAGACGTTCCAGGTCTTTCCGCCGTCGCAGGAGAAGTGCGTCGTAACCGGAGCTCCGTCATGGGAAGCGGAAACGCCGGAAATCGTAACAAGTACATCCTGATTCGTCAGAGCCGTTGTATTCGGCGAAAGCGACGGCTCCGGCAGCGGTCCAGTAACGATGCAGGAGACGTTCAGCACAACCGGTTCACACCAGTCATGCGCTTCGTCTCTGGTCCGGGCAAGCACGGTGCAGTTCCCGGAAACTTCAAAAGGCTCACCCGTCCAGACTTTCCAGCTCTTTCCGCCGTCGCAGGAATATTCGGTGGTCAGCGGAGAACCGTCATCCTGAACTGCGGCGTTCAGCGTAATGGTCACGGGACCTTTGGTCCAGTCGGTCGTGGACGGGATCAATACCGGGGCGGCCGGAGCGGATTTGTCAATATTTCCGATCTCAACCGACTCCGCATCCTTGCGGTTGCCGAGTTCATCCACACAGTAGGCGGAAACGGTGCAGTTCCCGGAAACGATAATTTCCGACTTTCCGTCCCACACATATTCCTGACCGTCAATCACATAATAGGTCACAACCTTTGCAGGACCGTTCGACAGCGGGGATTCAAGTACCAGAACAACATCTTCCGCGGTCCATCCTGTGGACGGTTCCTTGAGTGTCAGGACCGGTGTTTCCAGTGCATCCGCAGAAGCAATATTTGAAATTTCCAACGTCGCCGCAGATTCGGACACATTTCCGGCGGCGTCCTCACACCATGCCCGGACGGTTCCGTTCTGATTAACGCGAATCGGATTCACTCCATCCCACACAAGCACATCGCCGTCGTTGATCTGATATTTCACAACGACCGGAGCGCAGTCCCCCGTCTCCTGCGGAGCCTTGACCGTGATCAGCACAGAGTCCGCGGCAGCGTCCGTATCCGGCACAAGCTCCGGAACATCCGGTTTCACCGTATCAATCTTCGTCACACTCCCGGCGGCATCTTCGGCTTTGTTCCCGGCTTCATCAATGGCGGACGCCGTAATGGAAGCGATATTTTTCGCAACATCCATCCGGAACGTGACCACGCCATTTTCATCCATCGAAAACTCGCTTCCATCCTGTTTGATGCCATCGGTGCTGACAACCGCTTCATAGGAGGTGCCATCCATGGTAACAGTGCAGGTCTGCCCGGAATTTCCATCATATTTTCCGAAACCAATGGTCACGGTCTTGCTCTGAGCCCATGCATCCGCATCGGAGACATTCAGCGTGATCGCCTCCGGAGCCACGCCGTCAATCCCCGTAACAGACTCCGCTCTCGTTGCGACAATATCCGGATGCGCCTCGTCGCTCATTGTCGCTTTCAGCTCCATATTGCTGTTGATGGATGTACGATAGACGAGTGTTTTCGTTGCATTCAGGAATGACCATCCCTCCGGAAGAGCGGCAGCGTCCCCGGCATATTCAATGGAAGCAATGACTCTGTCGCCGTCCATGACGGAGCAGGTGACCGGGGATTTTTCATCCCATTTAAACGAAACCGCGATCATCGCGGAATCCGTCCAGACCCCGACGCTTCCGCCTTTTTCGACATTGATCGTGATCTGATCATCCGTCGGAGCGGAATTGTCGATTTTGACTTCGACCGCTTTTTTGGAAGTGTTACCCGCCTTGTCCGTTGCAAAGATCCAGTAGGTTCCGGACTCACTCACCTCGAAAGAACCGGTCTTGTCGGTCATGGTGATCGCACTCTCATTCCGTCCATCCTCATAAAGGGAATAGGAGTAGGAAACCGGTGCGCCGTCATATTTTCCGTTTTCCGGAACAAAGACTTTCCCGCTCACCGTCAATGTAACGGCACTGCTCACCCATGCGCCATCATAACCGGTGATATTGAAATCCGGTGCGACATTGTCGCAAACCGGGGCAAAAACGCTGCTCCCGGCTTCCAGCATATTGCCGAATTTGTCTTTTGCGGAAATGGTGAACTCGTATTCCATACCGTATTTCAGTTCAATCTCCAGATAATCCCCGGCAACACTGATACGGCCGTTGTCTTCAGAGGCTCCGGTGATGACATCCCATTCCGGCGCAAGAGGATCGTTCCTGCGGTAGTAGAAATAGACGCTGCCGGGATCAATTCCGGCGGCATTTCCGTCGGCTCCCCCTTTATCGGTCAGAGCTTCCAGAATCCCGCTGATTCTCACCGTATAGTTTTCCTCGCCCCAGTCAGTGATCTCCTGCATGATATCGCCGCTGAACTCCGGCGCCGCCGTTTCATGTTCAATCTGGAAATCATAGGAACATTTATTGCCGAAATAATCCGATGCTTCCACTTTCCAGAAATATTCACCGGCGGTCCCGTCCGCTCCAAGATAGGCAAGATTCGAGAATTGCAGCACATCCTTGGCAATGCCATACTGGACGTCAAGCCCACCCGCGGAATCTGCCAGTTCATACCACTCCGTCGAATCCTTGCCGACTTTATAGAAGAACCGGATGGAATCCCGGTCTATTCCGTACCCTTCCGCATCATCCGAAAGCGCGGCGCATACACCTTTCACGGAAACCGTATAGGAATTCTCCCCGTAAACGAATCCGGTGCTGACGGCATCCGCATCAAGCGCCGGAGGCAGGGAATCTTTCAACTCATTCGACTGAACCGTCGTTTCATTGGCGAGCTGGTCAACGGCTTTGACGGACCAGACGATCGACGAGATTCCGTCGGCTCCGATTTGCGAAAGGAGCTTGCCGAGCTCAATCGTCAGAGGACTGCTCGCATTTCTGGCAGTTGTGAACCGGTACGGATCGCTCGTTTCCGAAATGACCAGATATTTCGTCTCGCCATTGACGGTTTCGCTCATAACGGAATCGTTTTCACTCTCTCCGGCAGAAAGATTATAGTTCTTCGTGATTCCGTCACTGGTAACGACTTCAAAAGAGACCGCGTAATACTCAACACCGGACGGTTTGGCGTTTACGGTGTTGTTCGCCTTGTCGTTGGCGGCGTTCCAGGCAAGAGTCAGAGTTTTGTTCGTAGTATTCAGCCCGGCAACCGGCGCCGCAAGTTCCGGATTCACATCATCGCCGTACAGTGTGATTGAGATGGAATTCGACGACGGGTTCAGCGCTCTGTCAAACGCCTGAACCGTATACTCATAATCTCCATTCTGAACTTTCAGGTCAATGCCGAGCTCATCAACATGTACATCAATAAATTTCCCGCCGTTCTGATGATAGCGGACAATATAGCCGTCCAGGTATTCATCACCTTCCTCTGCGCCGGGAACCACATCTTCTGAGGTATAATACTTGTAGTCCACATAAACCGTGGCAATGCGGTCTCCGTTGCATTTCACCTCATAATAAGCGATTCCGGAACCGGAGTCATACGCGGCATCCCATTTCAATTTTGCGGACTGCATCATGACGCCGGACGCATCTTTCGCCCATTCCAGTTCCGAAAGATTCATTTTCGCGGAGCTCTTGAATTCCGGTTTTGCGGAATCCCCGGTAATTTCTCCGCGCCGCTCAATACCGTTGCCCGAAGAGTCAAACGCCGTAACCGACCATGTTCCATCCGCGTTTTCAATACCGGTAAACGTATATTTGAACGTTCCGCCATCGGAAGTCACTTTCACGCCTCGTCCGCCATCGTCCACAACCTGTTCGGCGCTCATGAGCCCGTTGCTGATCGTGCCTTTAAACAGATACCCCTCCGGCGTAACCCAATAGATCTGCTCGCCCTTGGCGGTTGTCAGAGCGATCCGGTAGCCGATGAATGTGGAGGCATAAGGAGCATCAACCATCGCCGGAGTTTCCGCCGCTCCCGCCCACGACACGGTAATACTGCGGGTTATGACCTGCTGTTTCTCCGCCGTCGAATAAGCGGAACCGACCCATTTCGCCGTTTCCGCTGTAATCGACGCAGACGCCTGCCAATACGGTGCGGCTTTATCATGAGCCGAAAGAATTATGGAAGAGGAAGCGGAATTTTCCACGCGGTCCTCCGTCACCACCATAACATCAATATTCTTTGCGGAATAAATATAATCAACCGTTCCGTTATCATTCGTCACAGATGTCTTCTCTGAGGAACGCTGCCAGACAGTTAAATCAAAATAGCCTTTGAAAAGTTCAAAATCATCATTTTGATCTGAATCTTCATCTTTTACATAACTGAACGAAGGCTCACATATTGGGAAAGATGTACTAACGTTGGCAAAATCTGATGTAGAGGATTGAATAAACTTGAGACGATAAAGTCCCAAACCAGATTCCTCATCTTTCTCGTCACCCAGCCCAACCTTGTAATTGTTCTGAAAATTCCTCGCCATATTATTTGCAATACGGTTCAAAAGCTCTATATCTCCGCTAACATCATTATTGACAGCATCATTGATCGTTTTATCATAATTAACCGATACAGCCGACCATGAAGGAAGACGCGGTTCAGTCGGATCCGGCGCAACGGTATCACCAGCCACATCGAATTCCGTCCTGAAGGTAGAAGTTTTCTCATCTTTGGTAACAGAAGCGGTAATAGAAAAACTTGTCGGGTCTTTGGTTGCCGGAATCGTAACTGTAACAAGCTGTCCATTTACCTTGGAGTTACCAAAAGAGCATTTAACTTCACCTACAGTTTCTCCGTCTCCGGGAATAACTTCATATTGAAGAATGTGATTACCGGTATTCGGTTCCCATTTATCGCTGATCAGCTTGATCTCTGCCATAAAGACCTTCCTCTCTCTTTTTTGTTCCTATTTTATATTTCCTTATTAACCTCTTGAATATCAACGAATAAAAACAGGATTTATATATCGCGGAATATCCCGTTTTACATCTTTTAACGCACTCTTTTAAACAAATACAAGAGAAAAAATTTTAAAAGAAATGCATCCATTGTTAATTATACAATACAAATCAGCAATTTTCAAGAGGATATTTTTAAAAAAATGGATTTTTAAACAGATTTTATTTTTAAAAATTTTTAATCAGCAGTACTAAAAATACTATAAAAAAAGAAAAAAAATTATTAAGCACCCAGGATTAAAAAAGAAAAAAGGCGGAAGAATTATAAAAAAAACAATACCGACTCCGAACATGTCTGCCGGAGCCTGACGTTATCAAATTTCCTGCGGATTTTCCAAACGGCTGAAATCCTTCTCCACGCGGTATCCCGGCGGAACACTGATCCGGATCTCCGTTTTCCCATCCGATTTCCGCAGTGAAACTGAAACTTTCTGCGAGCCGTCCCCGGAAAGCGCCGCGGTCCCTTCCGCAAACTCAAGACCGTAAAGACCGGGACGGATCACAACAACCCCTTCGCCCAGTCTCTCGTACTGAATACCGAGAACATCATGGATCATGAAATAAGCGGGCGTTGATCCCCACGCATGGCAGAGGCTCGCATTGTTTCCCCACTCCTCCCAGGTGTTGACGGCTCCGCGATCCAGCATGACTCCCCACGCACGGCGGATATGATCAAGAGCCTCGACGCCAAGCCCGCCGGCAAACAGAGATGCGATCAGATAGAAAGCCGACCACGGAGTATTCGCCGGCATAATCCAGCGCTTCAGCAGTTCCGGATCGGCGGTCTCCGTACTGAACAGCGGAACGCGAATGCCGATATAGTTGCGCGGATAGACGGACGGCAGCAGCTGTTTCAGCGATTCCGGTGATTTCATCAGCCCGTTGAACGCCGCGTAGGCATTGGTTGACTGCGAAAGATACGGCGGGAACCACGGGCGCGGCACAACCGTTTTCCAACCGCTCCCGCTGCCGGTCTCCCGGATCCCGCAGGAATCAACCGGCAATCCCGGATCAAAAAACAGTTCCCAGTTCAGCGAACTGTATGCGACCTCGAACTCCAGCACGTTTCCGCCCCGTTTCAGCGGCAGTTTCACCCGGGACGGCTGATAGAACGGCGCCGGACGCGTCCAGCTCTCCCGGCGGGAATCTTCATAAACCGGAACTCCGTTGAGTTTCAACCTCCACTGGGCATAAGCTCCGGCAAGCAGTTCATATTCGCCATCTTCCGGTGCAGTCACTGTGATCCGGGCAACGGCTCCGTTCCCGGTCCATTTGCCGAACTCGCAGGAGAAATTGATATTGCAAAAGCGGTGTTCCGGACGCGAATCGGAATCCCGGAAACAGCCATCCGCCTCGCCGTGGGCAAAAACTTCCGCATAATGCGCCCGCACGTTCTCCGCTTTCTCCCGGTACAGTGCGGAGGGTTTGCCGAGAACATCACAGATCTCCGCCATCGCGTTCAGCGCACCGAAATAGATTGCATTAAGCCCGGCGGATTTCCCCATCCGGCAAAGCTCAAACGTATTGTCCAGATACAGCATCGAAGCGCCGATGCTGAAAAAATCATCCGTTTCCCGCTCCGCACCGCCGCATTTTCCGATACGGTCAATATCCTTGAGCAGACCGTCCGGCTGTTCATGACGGAAAAAGACTTCAAATCCGGCGGCGGAATTTTCATACAGCTCCTCCAGCAGAGCCCGGTCTCCCGTCACCTGCCAGTACCAGCGCAAAAACAAAATCTGAATCAGCGCATAGTCGCTGAAAAAAGTTGCCCCGCAAATGCTCGGAGACTGCATACAGCCGTTGACAAACGAACAGATACCGTGCTGAAGCAGACACTTCCGCGCAAGGTCGGTCACTCCGTAAAGGGAAAGCGCGCCTTTCGCACTGACAAACGCATCCATCCACTGCGCCTGATCCCGGTGCGGGCAATCGTTGAAAATATCATCCATGCAGACCCGCAGCGTGCGTTCGGCAATCTCCCAAAGCCGGTTCAGGCGGTCGTCGGAACAGCGGAACGAACCGCTCAGCACCACCGGATAACCGTATTCCTGAACACAAAGAGAATCCAGCGACACCAGATCACCGGATATGGAAAGGTAACGGCACGGACGCTTCCAGAACGATTTCCAGTTCAGTTTTCCACTTCCGGTCAGACGGTCGGAATACATTGCGCGGCGTCCCTCGGTATGCGCCCAGCCGGAATCCGGCGATTCAATATAACCGATCTCCACTGTTCCGTATCCGGCGAACGAACCGGCGATCTCCGGACGGCCGTAAACCATGCGCCCGAAATCGGCAAGCCATCCGCCGTCCGGTTCGCGGATCAACGACACCGGGTCCACACGTTCTTCCCGGAATTCCGGGATCGGACGCGGCAGGAACGAAGCAGCCGCAATCGGAGTTCCGGGACGGGGCGCGGTAAAACCCTCCATTGTGCAGTCTCGGCGGAACCAGTCCTGCTCCGAATCAAGCGTGCAATATTCCGAATAACCGACATCCCCGATACACTTCGGCGCTGCGGAATCATAGGATTTCAGAGTGCATACCTGCCAGTCCGTGACTCCGTCGACATACGCTTCCGGCGCCCCCGTCCGGGCATGGACCTTCATCGCAATCAACTTCGGTTCGGCAGTCGGTTTCAGCGTATATACATCATAATAAAGAAGCGGTTCCCGGCTGCGGACGGGCCCGTATGCAATCAGCTCCCCGTCAATGCGCAGTTCATAAAAACGGTTCGCATAAACACGGATTCCCGTCACGGCTCCGGAAAGAGTCCCCCGGAATACGGCATAACTGTTGACGGCATCCGCCGGGACATGCGCGGCGGACGGAAGAACGGTTGACATAGGCGATTCTCCTTTTGTTTCCGGATAATCTAAACGGCAGAATCGGAAATTGCCACTCCGGAACGAAAAAAACAGACAGAAAATCTTCTCCCGGAACCGTTTGATTTTCCATGCTGTCATGCTATATTATATATTTCTCAAAAGATGAAAGCAGACAGGTTATGATCAGACTCATTGCCGCCGATATGGACGGTACCCTGCTCAATGGCAGAAAACAGCTTCCCGAAGATATGTTCCGCGTCATCCGCGACCTGCAGCGGCGCGGAATCTGTTTCGTTGCCGCCAGCGGACGGCAGTATTATAATCTGTATCACAAATTTTCCGGAGAGGCGGACCGGCTCTACTATTTTTCAGAAAACGGTGCGCTTGTTTTTCATGGCACGGAGAATCTTTTTTACAGCGAGCTTCCGCGCGACGGAATCATGCACATTCTTGCACGGGTCGGGGAACTTCCCGGCGCGTTCCCGGTTCTCTGCGGACTCGGCTGCGCCTATCATCTGGACCGTGATCCGGAATTCGTCCGCAATACGAAACTTTACTATGACCGGCTGGAAGCCGTTCCCGACTTCCGTCCGTGCATGGAAACGGATCATATCTGCAAGACCGCCGTTTTCGCACCGAATGCGGAAGCAACGGTTTATCCGGCTCTGAAACGGCAACTGGAACCGGAATTTTCCGTGGCGCTCTCCGGCTCGACCTGGGTCGACATCATGAACCCCGGCATCTCCAAGGGAACCGCTCTTGCATTCCTGCAAAAACGGCTCGGCATCGCGGCGGAAGAGTGCATGACATTCGGCGATTATCTGAACGACAGCTCCATGATCCGCGATTGCCCGAACAGCTATGCGATGGCGAACGCGCACCCGGATCTGAAGCGTCTTGCCGCCCATATCACGGAATACGACAACGAACACAACGGGGTCCTCCGGATCATCTGCAGGGAACTGCGGCTTCCGCCTCCGGAACACATGGAGACGGTATGATTAAGGATATGACGGCAGGCAGCCCGACGAAGCTGATCCTGTTCTTCACACTCCCTCTTCTCGTCGGCAATGTATTCCAGCAGCTGTATAATATGGCGGACACGTTCATCGTCGGGCGCACGCTCGGCTATAAAGCGTTGGCGGCAGTCGGCGGATCCGGTCCGATCATGTTTCTGGTATTCGGCTTTTTCTTCGGGCTCACCTGCGGGCTCGCCGTCATCACAGCCCAGCGTTTCGGCGCACACGACGACAACGGAGTCCGCCGCTCCGTCGCAACATCCACGGTCATCTGCACCGTCATCACCCTGCTTGTGACTCTGGTCTGCGTACTGGGGGCGCGTCCCATTCTCAAAGCCATGGATACGCCGCCGGAGATCATCGACGACACATACCGGTACTTGATCGTGATCTTCTACGGCGGTTGGACGCTGGTTTTCTACGGTATGCTTTCCAGCATCATCCGCGCACTCGGCGACAGCCGGACGCCGCTTTACTTTCTGATTGTCGCCTCAATCGTGAACATCATTCTGGATTTCTATTTCATTCTGAATCTGAAAAGCGGCGTTGCCGGAGCGGCATGGGCAACAGTAATCGCACAGGGACTCTCCGGCTTTCTGTGTCTGATCTATATGCTCCGCAAATTCCCGATTCTGAAACTGCACCTGAAAGACTGGGAATTTGATTATGCGTTCTACAAAGAACATCTGCGCGTCGCTCTGCCGATGGCGTTTCAGTTCTCCGTAACCGCAGTCGGCGTGCTGGTCCTGCAGCGGGCGCTAAACGGATTCGGCCCGGTTGCAATCGCCGGTTATACGGCGGCGTGCAGAATTGATTCGATCGCCGTTCAGCCGCTGTTTTCGTTCAGTATCGCAATGGCGACTTTCGCCGCCCAGAATTACGGGGCGGGCAACGTGCCCCGCATCCGGGAGGGACTCTACAAATGTTCCGCTATGGCGATCGCGTTCAGCATCGTTGCGGGAGTTCTGCTGATCTGGTTCGCGGCGCCGCTGACGGAAGGATTCATCGGCGAATACAATCCGGAGGTGATCCGCTGTTCCCAGATATTCCTGAACACCAGTGCAGGCTGCTATACCATTCTTGCAATGCTTCTGATCTACCGCAACGTCCAGCAGGGGATGGGACACTCTTTCATCCCGTTCATGGCGGGAGTCGTGGAACTGGTGCTGCGCGTAATCGGCGCGTTCGGTCTGGCGGGCTGGCTCGGCTACACGGGAGTCTGTCTCTCCAATCCCCTCGCCTGGGTCGGAGCGACAGCAATCCTCGCCTGGGATTACTGCCGGACCATGCGGAAGCTCCGCCGGGATTATATGAGCGGAACGTTCCACGCGATTAAAATCTGACGGACAAAGCAGAAAAGCTGTGTATTTTTCGCATTTTTATTTGAAAATATCATAAAACGCTGTATTTTACAGAATTTGAAAAATGTTGAATTTTACAGGTGATTTATGGAAGAAGCACAGGTTTTAAAACGCGGAATCATGCGCAGCGTTTCTGTAAAAGCACGTCCCATGCTTACCCCCCTTCTCTCCCGGATGGTGGGAAATTTGGACACGGTTGACGATCTGGAGAAAAAAATAGCAAACGTGAAAGAGATTGTGGAACGGATACTTGGAGTAAACGGTAAAAACAAGCTCTGGGTACAGGTTGCATCCACGGATATTCTGGCTTTGCGGAAAGCGCTCCGGCTCTCGCAGGCGAAATTCGGCAGGCTCACCGATGCCACCCGGTTCTCCGTCAGCAACTGGGAACATGCCAAAACCATCCCGCACCCTTATCAACGCGAGTGCATCTTCGAGATCGCCGAACACAGTCTTGCCAATCTGGAACACATCCGTAAAAAATACCGTTCCTGAAAGCAGAAAGCAATCTTGCTTTTTCCAAAAAGCGTGATAGTTTTCCAGTAGACCGATTTTTACTGGAGGAACTTTTATGAAACCGCTGCTTTTTGTTCTGTTTTCCCTGGGATTCTCCCTCGTCGCTCCGGCTTTGGATACGCCGGGGCAAGTCACCCACCCTTTGCCGATCTCCGGAAAACTCTATTCCGATTACCGGAAACTGCTGCAATCTCCGCCGCAGGGCGCCTCGGAAAAACAGATCGCCGAATGGTTCGGTCAGGCGTTTCTGCTGCTTCAGAAAATGAACGAGCCGCGGGAATACGACGCCCTGCTCAAACTGGCGGCGGAAAAATATGCGGATAACATCCCCGTCATGCTCATGCTGTATGACTGCGCCGGAATGATGCCGTCATACGGATACCGCATCGGCGGCGACTTCGTACGCGGCAACAACCGGGGCGGTTACGGACTCCCCCTTTCCGCTTCCGAACGGGACCGCGTGCTTCTGCTCCGCATGTATGACAAACTTTACCGGAAAGCTCCCGATGCCGTCCCCGCGGAATTTCTCGCACGCTTCGCCGGACTCTGGCTGACCGGACGCAGCGGCGGAAGTTCGTGGAAACTTCAGCAGAAAACCGATCCCGGCGTTCTCCCGGACTATTCCGAAGAGCGCGGTCAGTCTTCCAATCCCCCCGTCAACGACGATGGGGATCCCGTCTTTTACCGCACTCCCGAAACACTGGAATCCGCTGTCAATGACGGCGAACGGTTCCAGTTTTTCCGCCGGAAAGCACGCGAACGGAACTGCCCGTTCGCCGACCGGATCTACGCGGATTTCCTCCGGGAACAATTCGGCAACCCGCCCGTCAACCACTGGAACATCACCAAAGAGGAACGCGACCTTCTGGCAAATCTGCCGGACAGCGAAACCATCACCCGGCTGGCGGACGGCATCCGGCGTTTCCGTATGCCGGACGGACATAATTTCATTACCCTTTACCGGGAATTGAAAGAGTGGGACACTTTGGCAAGCGTCTACATGAGCCGTTTTCAGTTGGACCGCGCATTGAAAGAATACCGGAAAACCAATAACACCTACATGATTCAGCAGATCACGGGAAATCTCGGCGCACTCCAGCCATTGCGCGTTCTGCCCGCCGGACGCGAGCCGGAACTCGCATTTCTCTACCGCAACGCCAAAGAGGGCAATGTCACAATCCGCCGGATCCGGGAAAACGCTCTGTTTGACGCTCTGTTTACGAATCTTTCCAAAGCCGGCGATTCCGGTTATATGCCATTCTACGAACTGGATATTCCCACCCTGCAAAAATTGTATGCGGACACGATCGGTTCCGAAATCGCCGCTTTTCCGCTGAAGCTCAATCCGCTGCCGCGCCATGCGAACACCATACAGGACATCAAACTGCCGCTGAAAGACGCAGGAGCATATCTGGTCACAATCGCCCTCAAAGACGGCAACACCAGTCAGATCATCGTCTGGCTTACCGACTGTATGATCTCCATAAGCAACGGGCAGTCCACACCGCTGATGTATCTGAACCGGGCAGCGGACGGCGCTCCTGTGCCGGGACAAACGGTCCACTTCCGGTTCTTCCGCACCATTTATGCGCAAAATCCAGATGAACTCAAAAAATCCGGACGCGTCCGGATTGAAACCAAAGACTTCAAAGCCGTTACCGCAGCGGACGGCTCCGTCCCTCTGCCGCCCATCCCCGCAAATATGCACCGTTTCTGGGCATTCGCCCGGATCAGCGGCAAACCGGTATTTTATTCCGGTTACTCCTATAACTTTTCCTCATCAGGCTCTCAGAAATTCTCCGGTTCGATGAAAGCATTCATGCTCACCAGCCGCCCGGTCTACAAACCGGGCGACAAAGTGGAATTTTCCGGTTTTCTCCGTCGCGCCTCTTACGACGGCAGCAATGCGAAGCACCCGGATTTCGTAGACATCACCGTTTCCGCCCCGCGGGGAAAAACGCTTTACACGGCGAAAATGCCCGTCAGCCGGAAAACCGGTGCATTCGCCGGCGTGTTCACCCTGCCGGAAGACACCGCTCTCGGCAGTTACCGGATCTCCTGTAGCAAATACGGCTCCGTCGGATTCCGTACGGAAGAATACCGGAAACCGGAATACGAAGCGAAACTGGAACTTCCTGCCGCCCCTGTCAAACTCGGCGAAACGGTCACGGCAACGCTCCGCGCCAACTATTATTTCGGCGCACCCGTCCCGGATGCGGCAGTCTCCTGCAGAATCTACCGGGAGATCACACAGCCGTATTTTCCCGTTAAGTTTCCTTATTTCTGGCTCTACGGCGACGGTTATGAACTGCCGTCCACCTGTTACATCTGGCGGTTCCATCCATGGTATACCAACCGGGAACTGATCGCGGAATTTTCCGGCAGAACCGGAAGCGACGGAACATTTCCGGTCCGGATCAACACCGCGGTCCCCGGTACTCTGGAGCAGAAGAACTACCGGTTCCATATCGAAGCGGAAGTAACGGACAACTCCCGGAAAGTCGTTTCCGCCTCCGGTTTTCTGATCGCAGCGGCAAAACCGGTGAATCTGTTTCTCTACCCCGTCAACGGCTTCCGCCGTCTCTCCGACCCGGTCCATCTCTGCGTCACAGCAACCGATCCGAACGGGCGGGAGATCAAGGGCGCGGGAATCATCCGGCTTTACCGGGCCAGACTGTCCCCGGATCTCCAGTACGAAAACGACGGGGAGGCAATCCGCACAGTCCGGTTCCGGAACGAAGAAGGCAATCCGTCGTTCGTTCTGAACAAAGCCGGCGTTTACCGTGCCGAAGCGGAATTCAACTCTGCGGAAGGCAAGGCGACCGCCGCCTGCATAATCCGCATTCTTGATTCCAACGGTGCGGCGGGAATGTTCTCCAGCCTTCCCATTGAGCTCTCCCTCGACAAACCGACCTATCAGCCCGGCGAAACCGCGCAGATCCTCATTTCCGCGAACCGCCCGGACGCAGACGTCTATGTTCTTCTGAATGGGAAATGGAACCATCTGAAACTGAACGGATATTCCGCACTCGTCACTTGCAAAATCACGGAAAAGGACCGCCCGAATATTTTTACGGCGGCGTTTACAATCCGTAACGGCGAAACCCACCATGTCACCAAACAGCTCTGCATTCCGCCGGAAAACCGGATGCTCAATGTAAAACTGGAAGTCCCGGAATACGACGCCCGACCGCGCACCACGGTCCCGGTCGACCTCACCGTCACCGACGCCGACGGCAAACCCGTCTCCGGAGCGTTTGCGCTGACCGTCTACGACAAATCACTGGAGGCAATCGCCGGAAACAACATTCCGGATATCCAGTCGTTCTTCTGGGGCTGGAAACGCTGGTTCTATCTGACTCTCCAAAGCGGGACGAATGCCGTTTCCCATCCTTACTATCCGGGGCAGACCATGGATATCATTTCCGGTATGCCGTTTTTTACGCCGCAATACAGAAAGAGGTTCTCCGTATGCAAGTCCGAAGCAGTCGTGGCTGCCGAGGCGGCACCGGCAATGGCTGTGCAGGAAGATAATGCGGCAGGCGGCGGTGAAGAACAGGCGTTCGTCCGTTCCGATTTTGCAGACAGTATTTTCTGGATCGGACAGCGTCTGCTCGGCGCAGACGGGCGGGCCCGCATTCTTGTTCCGGTCCCCGACAATCTCACCACATGGGTCGTCCGGGCGTGGAGTATCGGCAGCCGTACCAGTGTTGGAGAAGCGCGGGCGGAATTCGTGGTTTCCAAAGAAATCATTGCCCGTTTGCAGCTTCCTCCGTTCCTGACGGCGGGCGATACCGCCGAGGCGCTGGCGATCGTTCACAACTACTCGAAACAGGCGATCCGCGCCGAATTGAACCTGTCCCTGACGGGCGATGCGGTTTCCGTTCAGTCGCACGGGAAACGGTTTCACACGATCGCGCCGGGAAAATCGGCAACGATCCCGTTCCTGCTCCGGGCGAACCGGGAAGGCTCGGCAAATCCGGTCCTTTCGGTGAGCGTGAACGGCAGACTTGCGGATGCGGTCGCGCTCTCTCTCCCGGTCAACGTGCGCGGAATCCGGAAATACGTTCCCGCCGCCGGACGGATCCGGAATCAAATCGCCAAAGTGGAATATTTCATCCCGCAGATCCGCAGAAACAGTGCGGAATTGACGGTTTCCATCACGCCGGGCGCCGCGGTGGCAATGACGGATCTTCTGCCGTATCTTGCGGCGGAAGATTCCTCCAGCGTATTCGGAACCGTCACCCGTTTCCTCCCTGCGCTGAAAGCATCCCGCGTGTTCTCGGAACTGAATCTCCCGTTTGACGCGGTTCTTCGCCGGAGCAGTGCCCGCGCAAAACTTTATGCGGACTATCTGAAACCGGATCAGCGGTTGCCGGATTCGAAAAAAGCACTCGACAAACTCATTGCCGACAACCTGAAAATGGTTCAGGGAATGGTCAACAGCGATGGCGGCTGGGGCTGGTTCAGCGGCTATGGCGAAAGCTCATGGACCGACACCACCGCGTTCGTCGTCGATGCGCTTCTGGAGGCACGGAAGCAGAAACTCGCAGTCAATCCGGACATCCTCAAACGCGGGATCGACTGGCTGTTCCGCAAAGCCCGGGAACGGTACGAAAAATCAAGTCTTCCCGCAAACAACGTTGATGCTCTGCATATCCGCACGCTTGCAAAAGCCGGAAAACGGTTCGCTCCGCTGGAGCGGCTCGTCTTCCGTCACCGCGACTCGCTCTCTCCGCTCGGTCTCGCAATGCTCGGACAGACTTTGAAGAACGGTTCCCCGGAACAGAAAACTGTTCTTCTCGAACTCGAAAACCTTCTGAAACGCGATTCCCAGGCGGGAACCGCATATCTGAACATCCCCACACGCTGGCGGTTTGAATGGTCAGGCAGCGAAACAGCGGCACAGGCGGCATATCTGGAGCTGCTTCTGCAAACCGGTTCGGAAAGCGGGCTGACGGAAGCTGTGGCGCGGTATCTGACCATAAATCTGCGCAACGCTCCTTCCCGTACCTCGACCCGCGCACTCGGCGAAGCGGTCGGCGCTCTTGCAAGCTATATCCGCAAATCCGGAGAAGCGGTTCCGGAAACCAATGTCATGATCAAACTTGACGAAGGGCACATCAAATCGTTCCGCATCACAAAAGAAAACGTATGGAACAGCGATTTCTCCGTCAGAGTCCCGACGGAAATGCTCTATTCCGGCAAACACGTTCTGGAAATATCCTGTGCGGGACGGGGCGCGGTCTATTACCAGACCATGCTCTCCTATTTCTCGCAGGAACAGCGCATCGGAGCCGCCGGACAGGAATTGAAACTGAACCGCCGTTATTACCGGATCGCCACGTCCGAGGTCTCGTCCAAGGCTCCGGACAAACTCGGACAGCTCCGCGATATGCGCACGGCCCGCGAAACCCGTATTCCGCTGACCGATCCCGCAAATGTCAAAGCGGGCGACATTGTGGAAGTCGAACTGATCCCCGAAACAAAAAATGATTACGACTATGTGGAGTTCCGCGACCGCCTTCCCGCCGGATTCGAGTATGTAAAACCGCAAAGCGGCTATATTTCATGGTATCCGGTGATCTATGCGGAATTCGCCACGGAAGGACCGCGCTTCTATCTGCGGAATCTGACCCGCGGCACGGCAAGCATCCGTTACCGCATCCGCGCCCGGTTTGACGGTTCCTATACCGCGCTGCCCGCAACCGGAGCAGGAGTTTACGCACCCGCTCTGCGCGCCAACAGCAGCGATGCTCTTTTAACCATTCAGGAGAAATAACATGTCACGCACAGAAATCCCGTATTCCAAACTCAAAGCCAATCCGTTCGATCTGTTCGGAACCGGCTGGTTCATCCTCACCGCCGGCGACTTCGCGAAAGGCTCTTTCAACGGAATGACGATCAGCTGGGGATCATTCGGCACGCTCTGGGGCAAACCGTTTGCCATGATCGTGGTCCGTCCCCAGCGCCATACGCTGCCGTTCCTGGAGTCCGCCGACAGTTTTACGCTGAGCGCATTCGGTCCGCAGTATAAAGCGGCTCTCGGATTTTTCGGCAGCAAATCCGGAGCGGAATATGACAAATTCAAAGAAACCGGGCTCACCCCCGAAGCCGCCCTGAAAGTCTCCTCCCCGGCGATCGCCGAAGCCGGTCTCGTCATCGAATGCCGGAAAACATACGCCGACTGGATGAAACCGGAATGTTTCCTGGCACCGGAAAACATCAAAGCCTGGTATCCGGACAGCGATTTCCACAAAATCTTTTTCGGAGAAGTCGTCGCCGTCAGTGCCACGGAACAATACTGCTGACAGTCTGTATCTCAGACGGCGGAAACCGCAAGCAGAACATGGGAACCGTTCTGAAGCGGATGCGTAATCCTGATGGACTCCACCATCCGCTCCGCTTCCAGCGGCAGTTCCAGAACATACAGCGTCCGGCCGGTCGCAGGTTCCGTCCATGCAATCCGGGCGCTTTCCGAATTCCACGGGAGAGAGTAGTGATAATCGGTATTGCCGATATCGCGTCCCAGAAACACTTTATGCTCCATTTCCGCTCCATCCGAAAAACGGAGAATATAGCTGAGCCACTCTCCGCGCACCGGATAATCCGCAGCATGAAGGAAATAAAACGTTTTTGCCAGACGCCCGACCGGGATCCGCAGTTCGCGTACCGGATCCGTCTTACAGACCGCGATCACCTTTTCACCGATTTCAAACGGTACACCCAGTAAGGTCCGTTTCCCTTGAAGAGAGGCATAAATGCCTTCCAGAACGCCATCGCCCGTCTCATGATCGAACGCCAGAACCGTTGCCGCCGCAGCCCCAAGAGAGAGCGGAACCGCATGGGAACCGTGCTCAAACGGAACTCCGGCGGGATCCGCAAACACCAGCGGGCGTTCCGTTCCGGCAGGAACACAGCCGTCCCGGCCGATTCCCTCGAAAATACGGGACGTGCGTGCCGGAAGAATTGCAGAACCACCGCCGGGAAGAGAGAACGTCTGTTCGGAATCGGTCCAGTTGAACACGCCGAGCCGTCCCGACGACCAGATCATTGCAGGACAATCCTCTACTCCGCCACGCCAGTAATCCAGAATGAAGCAGTCCGGATTCTCCGAAGCATGCTTCAAAGTATCGGCGACCAGTTCCCGGCGCTCCGGAGTCAACAGGGAAAGTTTGTCGCCCGCCAGTACGGCATTTCCGGTAAGAGATACAAAATCCGCCCACATCGTCGCTTCATTCAGCGTCAAGGTTCCGAGCTTTGTCGGCGACGTGCGCTCCGCATCGTCCATCCCGTCGCCGCGCACGACGAGGTAGTCCGGATCGCACTGATACCATTTCCGGTGGAACGGCGCGGCGCCCATACAGCAGCGTGCGGAAATTCCGGCGCTGCGGAAATTCGGGGAAATATCGGGACCGACCCGCATCCCGTCCACATGCCCGATACAGGGCCCGAACTCCGCGGAACAGCCCAGCAGATAACAGTCGGCGCCCGCCTCTTCCCGGATCGCGGAAAGACAGCGATGAAACCGTTCGTAAGGCGTCATCGGAACCTGCGACCGCCCAAAAACGGTTCCCGCTTTCAGAAAATCCAGTTTCAAATAAACGATCCCCGCATCACGGAACGAACGGACGCACCGGCGGATATGCTCCACTACGGCATCCTGCGAAAAATCCAGAATCACATGACCGCCCGAACCGTAATAACGGAGCGATCCGTCCTCCCTGCGCAGGAACCATTCCGGGTGTTCCTTCACCACATCGGCACTGTAATGCGCAAGAAAGGGCGCGAACCAGATACCCGTCTCAAGACCGCGGGCTCCGGCCTCCTGCACAACCGCGGCGAGTCCGTCCGGAAAGACTTCCGGTTTGATCTCTCTCCAGTCTCCCCAAACACTGTAACCGTCGTCGATCTGCAGCAGATTGACCGTTCCGGCAAGTTTCTGAAGCTCATCCAGATTTTCACGGATGGAGCGATCGGAAAATTTTGCGGAATAATAATCCCATGTTCCCCAGCCGCGCCAGCAATGCAAATTGAGTTTGACACGATGCGACGTTGCGGTAAAATCCGCATAAGCGTCAAGCACTTCCCGTTCGCTTCCGCCCCGCATAATGAAAATATCTTCAAGCGGCACGCTCTCCTCCGGAGCAAACGGCCTGCCGTCACCGTAAAACCGGACAGTCACCCGGTTTTCGCAGAACAGAATCTCACCGGAGAAAATGCGCCACGACGCAATCGCGATCAGCAGAAAATCGTCTTTGGCGATCCGGCACAAAAGCCAGTTTTCCGCTTTCACGGGTGAACGCAAACCGACCGCCGGATACTTCTTCATGAAGTCTCCCATCTTTGCCGCCCCGGTCATCAGCAGAGAGTCCGGCAGAAGCACCGGGTTCAAGTCCAGTTCAAACTCAAGACAACCGAAAGAGACATCGGATCCTTTCCGGGTGATCGACGAATTCACGGACACCGCATTCTGTTTCCAGTCCGCCGCCCATCCTTCCGGAATATTTTTCAAGCAGATATTCATAAAATTTCTCCATTCATCATTCATATAGAATAATCTAGCATATATGCATGGAAATGCAATGATCCACCCAAAAAAAGCGGAAACAGGCAGTCTGCTCCGCTCAGCGTCTCATACCGGCATGTCGTACCTTTGGAAGTTCCGGCTTACAGGTAGGGACGGAATTTCTTTTCATTTCCGAGATTGGCGGAAATGATGGTGTAATGCGCATTTTCCAGATGCCCGTCAAGAAACGAGACATTGATGCGCGTCAGACCGCTGTGGCGATAGGCAAAATAGCCGACATCCGCTGTGGACTGGCTGTTGTTCTCCAGGGAATGCCACTTCTCAAAATACCAGGAGTCGTATTCGGAGTAAAGACCGCCGCTGACGACTTCCGCAAACATAATTTTGGTGCTCGGCTGCCGAACTTTGGTCAATTTAACAAAATAACGGAGCGTATTGTCATAATTGTCCAGATCATACTGATCGGTTCTCCCCCTGTTCAAAGCGTAGCTTTTACCGCCCTCAAAAGCGGAATGAATACCGAATTTCATGGCAGCTGCCGGAGCCATCGGGCAGGCGTGTTTTGTGCTCCAGTATTCCGGATAAGCGGGATTGGGCAGCGTGATTTTGCAATAGAGTTCTGTGAATTCCCGCCGGGCGAACCAGCGCCGGCCTCCGGACACATTTCCCGGAACCGTGGCATCGGAATTATCATTTGCATAACTCAGATTTCCCATGGTCAGCTGCTTGATATTGTTCTGGCACTGAAGCGATCTGGCCCTGTCCCGCGCCTTTGAAAGCGACGGCAGAAGCAGGGCGGCCAGGATTGCAATAATAGATATCGTTATGAGAAGTTCTACCAGGGTGAATTTCCTTGTCATGATGCTCTCCTTCCCTCTGTCGCGGAGATTCTTTTTATTTTCCGATTCAGACAATCACAAATCCGTATCCGTCTACCGGAAACGTTTTTCCGCGGATCCGGGTGTTCTGTTCCAGAATTGGTTTCACTCCTCCGGCATGGCGGCGGTTGTTTCTCTTCCGGAAAAGATTCCCGGCAACCATGCACCATACGGAGGAAATCCGATGATTTTCCCGCATGTCTTTCCATTTCCGCAAGCCTTTCCTTCTGATTACCGTGCACTCAGTTCAAAGAAGAAGGGAACCCCCTCTTTGATGTTGACGGTGTCGATGGTTCCGGAAACTCTTTCTGTTTCCTTTTTCAACGGAATTTCCTGAATCCGGGAGCCGTCGAAACGCAAAGCGTAGAGACGGAGCTTTGCCGCATTTCTGTTCCTGAGCGTAAAGGAAATACGTCCGGTTTTGAGCAGCGGAGGCCAGTGTCCAAGTTTCAGACGGATGGCATGATTTTGGGTTGCGAACTCCATACCGGTGTTCAAGGCATTGGTCGCATAGACAAGAACCAGCCGTTCCGCATTGCGGATGGAATTTGCCCCATCCACCGACATAACCGAAACTGTTCCGCGTTCACTGATGGAATTCAGCTCGAAATCATCCGCCTTTCCCTTTGTCCCCGCCAACGCGCAGAAGCCCTGGAGGCGCGGGGTGTTCACCGACAGGAATTTACGGTCCGAGTCCATGAAAATTTCTCCGGTGGAACTTTCAAAAATACCCTTTGAAATATCGGTCCGGTTTGTTTTTGCGATCAACCCTTTCTTTTTCAATTCGGCAACAACTCCGTCGGCTTTGTACGAAGCCGGATCAGCATCCTGTGTATTCTGGAACATCCCTCCCTGATGAAGCACCACGCGGGATCCGCCGATCGCGGGAATCGAAATTTCATTCTTCAGCAGCGGCGCCTTCCGCTCCACATCGGCGGCAATCCGGGTAACGAATGCCAGTTTCTGCTGTTCCGAATTGACGCCGTCCTGATCCACGTTCTTCTCGGAGATCATGGAATCATCCACCTGGAGGCGGACAAGCGGTTCCGCCGTCCGGACATCGCCGCGGGCAAACGCACACGCCGTAATAAATTCGGTTGCCTTGGCAACAGGATCCTTGTGAAGAGCAAATGTCCGCATCGGTTTCCCGTTTCCGATGCGGGACACCGGTTGAGAAAATGCGGTCAGCGCCGAAAAATCCTGAAGAGCCGCATACGCTCCCGCCAACAGTCCCTGTTCATAGCGGTAGCCGTTCCAGAACGGCATGGCGTGCTCGGTGTTGAAGATCGGTTTCCCATAAAGGTGAAGCGAGGCAAAGCCGCGGATATGCCTTCCGCTGCGCTCGATCGCGCTGGATGGGTCGTTCTGCCCGCTTCCTGCAAGCAGGAACTCTCCGCTCGGATGGGAATGATAGCCGTTGATGGTGACCGCGTCGTATTTGGACCGCAGAAGAATATAGCGGAAATCCAGTCCCATGTTTGCACTGCTGATCAGGCATTTGACACCGTTCTTCCGGAGAGTCCGGAGATAGAAATCACGGGTTTCCCGCTCCGCTTCGATTGAGAAGCGAACGAAATCACGGCTCCGCGGTCTGGAATAACTGACCATATCCGAACCGCTGAAGACCGGGAGATCATCAAAACTGCGGATATTGTCCGGCAAATCGCCCCAGGTCTTCTTGAGCTTCGCAAAATCACCGCCGTAGGCCTTTTTAAGATACTTGATCCAGGCGGGGCGTGCAAACTCAAGATGTTTCCCTCCCTGCCCTTTGAACAGAGAGGATTCCTGTTCGTTGAAACAAATGCAGAGCGCAAGAACCGGATCGTCGATCAGCCGGGTTTTCGTATAGGGATTCACCCGCGTAACCAGGTTCATGAACCCTTTTTCCCAATGCTTCCGCGCCTCTTCTGAAAAATAGATCGTGAACGCATAGTTCCGGATCGCCGGCTTCGGCTTGCCGTCCCACGGCGTACCGGGATGCCAGCCCCAGTTGCTCATGCAGCCGAGATTCAGGTAGATTCCGTATTTCTTCATACAGTAGACCAAATAATCAAGGCGATCCAGATATACGGGATCAAGTTCGAAATCTTTTTTGGTTCGGGCTTTTCCATCACCGCGGGTCAGGAAAATATCCGGACCACCGATCCGGATCATATTGTATCCCTGGCGGCGCAGTTCCCGGCAGTGCGCCTCAATTTCCCCGTGGGTTCTGGTGGCATCCGAATCACTCCACGCATCCCGGTATGGAATATCGGAAGCCGCAAGGAAACGGACCGGCTTACCGGGTTCATTTTCAAATTCGATCTGCCCTTGGGAATTGACAATCACCCGTCCGGTCTGATCGACGCTCTTCCATGGAAGCTGTCCGGAAAGATCCAGAGCACTCCCTGGAATGACACCCGGCTCTTTCCGTCCCGGCATCGGACGCCACTCTTTTCCTTCCCGGATTACGATGTGCCCGTCTGCCGGATATTCATAGGAGTTCGGAGTCAGAGTTGCCGCCAGCAGAAGCCAGGTGGCCCCGGTCCCATTGCTGCGGAAACGGAGCTTTGCTACTTCGCCGAAATCCTTGGCAAGTTCAAACTGTGAAACATAAGCCCCCACATGGCTGCACGACTTGTTGCTCCATGTGACCAGCGGAACCGCATTGGTCTTGCGGAGCGGAAGCCACCAACCGCCGACATCCTGATTGAAACGGACGGGAAACGAGCGCGAAACTCCGTTCTTGCCGATCACTTCCACGACGCCGACCGTTGTGAAATCCTTGTCGCCCCATGAAGCCGTGTGAAGAAGATAAAGATTCGGACCGGTCGCATGCGCATTGCTCAGATCAATCTCGAATTCCCGGACGCCATTCGGATTCCGCGCGCTGTTGAAAAGAACGATCGTCCTGCCGTCATTCTGCGACGGATAAAGGACATTGAATGGGAATCCTTTATAGTTCTTGCGGATCGGAATGCCGCGGGCGTCGTTGTCCGGTCCCTGGTCGGACCAGCCGCCTTTGCCGTCGTTGTCCTTCCCGTCGGCAAACCCCATATTCATCGCGTGACGGAAATCCAGAGCGGTTTCCTGCGCGGTGAATTTCAGATTCCGGTAAATGAATTTCCCCTTTGCGTTTTCCGCGCCAAGTTCGATGTTGATTGATTTCAGGTCAGCGGGAAGGATATGTTCCAGCTTCACCTTGGTCCAGTCGAATTTCCCGGTCGGAAGCGGAATGCCCGGATAATATTTTTTCCCTTTGGAGTCCTCATAAATCAAACCGAACCTTCCGCCGGAGGATCGCTTGCCCAGAGGTTCGATCTCCCCCTTGACTTCCACCTCCATGACAGCCCGTTTGGAGCGGAGGTGATCCACCGGGAGATAACGCCGGACAAGAACAATCTTTTCCGATGTCACTTCCAATCCGTCTTTCGTCAAGGCCGCCCCTTTGCCGCACTTCCACTCCTTCAAGGAGTCCCGTTTCAGGAACGTATTGTTTTCCTGAAACGCAAACAGCGGACAGAGCATCGACAGCATCCATGCTCCGAGAAGTTCTTTTTTCATCTTCTTTTCCTCTCCTTTGATTCACTTAAAAAAACAAAACTTAAAACCCGGTCGTTTTAATTATAACACAAAGCGCAAAAAATGTCAATCCCCTGTATTGTTGAAAAGAATTGGATTTTTTGATATATCCATTGGATTATTTGTTCAGGCGTTTCCGGAGAACGGGGAATCCGGGAGAAATCTCACTCTTTTTCCCGATTCCGGTTTCTGTATTCCAAAGGCGAAATCCCGTTCATTTTGCGGAAGAAACGGGAGAAGTAGCAGGAATCCGGATAGCCCAGCATTCCGGCAATCTCCTGAATGGAAAGTGAAAGATCGCCCAGAAGATCGCAGGCGTCCCGGTTGCGCAGGTTCATCACAAGCCGGTGCGGCGGGAGAGCAGACTTCTTCTGCCATATTCTGCGGAAAGTCTGAATTCCGACGCCGTATTCCGATGCCATCGCCTCCCAGTCGATATTCTCCCGGTAATGAAGATAAATATAGTTCCGGAAACAGTCCATCAGTTTTTCCTCTCTGGAAGTCCGGGGCCGCGGCAGGCGGAAGGCCGCCGTCAGCAGCGTCGAAGCAAGCAGGTCCAGTTGAGAGACCACGGCTTCTGTCAGTTCCCGGCTTGACAGAGTTTCAAACGAATCCCGCAGATGAAAAAAAGTGGAAGATCTTTCGACAGAATACTTCGGCAGAAATCGGCAGGCCTCTCCGGAAGCTCCGGAAGCAGCAGCGGAAGAAAGGAGCTTTCGTAAACCAGGAAGAGTTCTTCAAACGGAGAAAGCGGAATCATTTTCCGATTATCTCCGGGCAAGGCAATCACACAGACGGGCTCCGTAAACTCCCCGCAACCATACTGGTTTTCCAACCGGACCTTCATATTGTCTCCCCAGATCAGAGAGATTGCAATATGATCGAACCTCCGGTGAATCGTGTGCTGTTTCTTGGATTCCCTCCCGAACCGGGTCAGAGGCACACAGGAAAAAAACGGAGGACGGCGGATTTCAGAGAGTATCCAGTTCATAATACAGGGCTCTCCATCAAACAGCAGCAACTGAAAATCTTCCGGGCAGATCCACGGAAAAAAACTTCCGCCTTCCGCACAATAAAAACATTGTTCGTCCGGGAACCGTCAGGCCGGGACGTTCTTCTCCCGGAAAAATTCCAGACATCGGCCAGAAATTTCCGCAACGTCATGAAAATTAGATTTTTATTGTCCGGCATTGTCCACACCTTTGGGTCCAAAACTTTTTATTCTACAACTGTCCGGTAAAAATTACCGGAACTGATTGATAAAATGGGAACCTGCTTCCATTAATAAGGGATCTGGAGTCTTTCATCTGAGCAGAAGAGCCCCCGCACTTACTATATAACCTCTTCCAGCAATTTTTCAATGGCATTCCCCGATATCGTTTTGAAAAAACGTAAAAAAACTTTTCTGGAGACCGCGATTACAAACGTTTTACCACATGGCGGCAGTCTTGACATGCCTTTACGCACTTCACGGGAAAAGATTCATTGCGGAAAATAAAGAGCGTTTTGCTATGGAAATGCAATGATCCGCCCCAAAAAAAAGCGGAAACAGGCTGTCTGCTCCGCTCATCGCCTCATACCGGCATGTCGTCATCTTCGCCGTTGACCGCAGTCATGGGAAGTTCCCTTTTATTGTATATATTGTTTGATATTGCAACCGAAAGTTATTTCCACCCGGTGATGATTCTCGTTTCATGCGCATCCAGAGCAAGAGAAAGCCGATTCCCGCCGGGCAGACGCCCTCCCGCAGATTCAAATTCCCGGTAGGAATCCGGAAATTTCACTTCAAAGGAGCATGATTCGGTCAAGCGGTTGCTGAAGACGAAAAGATCCGACACTGCACCGGTCAGACGACTGCACTCAAGCGCTCGTGGTGGAATAGTTTCCACGATAGGCGTTACACCGTGGCGAATGGCAAAGTTGCTGATCTGGTTCATCGTATCGACGTCTTCCCCCTCGCGCTGGATTCCAAGGGTGATATAGCTCCCCCAGAGTTCCGCTTCGCCTTTCCCGAATTTGTTCCGCACCGCCGTGACATACCGGTTATTCCAAGCCAGTTCCTTCCCGGTAGTCGGATGAAGATACTGCAGATGGCGGAAACTGCGCGCCTTTTCCAGACGGGCCGGTCCCGGGAAAGCAACGAAATCCTCCTCATAACAGCCGAAGAGTTCATCAAGCCCGTTGCCGGGAATGGTGTGACGCAGGTAGACATGGTCATCCAGCCAGCCGCAGCGACCATCTGCCCACAACGCGCCGCCGTCAGCGACATACTGCCGGAGAAGCAGAGCGGTCTCTCCGGAAATCATCTCCACCTGCGGTACGAAAAGCACCTTGTAATGCTTCAATGTGCCAAGTGTAAGTTCAGTGACGAAATCCACTGCGATGTTGGCCCGGTTCAACGCTTTGTAACAGCCGTAAACCGCATCGTTATGTTCGTCACAGGTTCCGGGAATGTGCGGTTTGTTTCGGAACTGCTGATATTTGAAATTCCGCGCCGTCATTGATGCGAAAATCGCCGCTTCCGCCGCCGGGCGTTCCACGTCGGCAAGCACTTCACGATGGTGTTCCAGATCAATGGCGAACCGTTTCGCCGCCTCCGACCGTTCTGTCGGTGCGCCGTCCTGCGCCCGCCGCAAACTGAATTCCCCCACCTCCATCATGCTCGAACGCCACGCCTGCCACTCCCAGAAGAGCACGCCGCGCAGGCCGCGGCCGAGCGCGTGGGAAAGTGTGTGGAAGATCTCTTCCGGCGAAGGAGTATAACAGTACGGATGGTAGCTTGTCGTTCCCGCCTGCAATTCACCGATCCAGGCATCGCGCCCCTGCGCCCAGCTCCGCACTTCATCAATGCAGTAGAGATAGGCAGACGAAAAGTTTTCCGGTATATCATGACTGAAGAAGTGATGCGACGGATGTACCGAGATACTGATGCTTTCCATTTCCCGTGCCAACGCCCACTCGTTCAACCCGCAGTGCAGACTGTTACTGATCGGTGTCGCCGGGTTCGCATGAGTCTCGTGGACCGGGTCGATGCTTTGTACCGTATCGCGCAGCCAGACGAGATTTTCGCGGGCGTTGTCGAAGGCAAACGCATGCCAGTCCGATTCCATCGGCGTGATCCGTCCCCGTGTGCCACATTCGAAAGCATCGGCAATCCATTCCGGTGTCAGTTCATCGAGCGAATCGACACAGGCTGTGGTAAATACCTGAAACTCGCCGAGCCACGCCGCTTTCAACTCCTCAACAGTCGGATATTTCCGCTTCAGCCAGAGACAGAATTTTTTCAATGTTATCGGGCATCGGCAGGGGTGTTTGGTCGGTTCATTCCAAAGGTTCCAGATCGCCAGCGCCGGAACGTTTTTATAGCGCTCCACCGTGTCGCGCAGAAATTCCTCCATCGGTTCCGCCACTTCCGGACGGTCGAAGCAGGGATAACGGCGATCCCGGTCGTCGATCCCCTGCGCCAGCAGCTCCTTCTGCAGCCAGAGCGGCAAATAGAGCCCGAAAGTCTCCATCACCTTGATTCCGAACTTATCTGCCGCTTCAAAGAGAATGTCGTGCTGGCGGAACTCCCGCATCCCCTTGCGCGGTTCAACCTTCTCCCACCAGACGAAGGAGCGGATGATGTTGAAACGGTTGTCGCGGATCCGCCGCATGTCCTCTTCGATCTCTTTTACCCCGTAATTGGGGTTGAGCCAGTACATTGCCCCCAGCATGAACTCTTTCATTGCAGTATCCCTTTCCAAAATGATTCGTTTGCTCCATACAATGTTGCATCCTCCAGCTCCGATTTCCGCAGCGGCAATCCAGCGGGAACCGACCCGAAAAGCGTCAGATCCCGGCCGATGCCGCCACCGATGACGATCACTTCCGCGCAAAGCTGTTCCTGCCACGCGTTCAGCAGTTCGAAAAGTGCCGCGCCGTAGTCCCGCCAAAGCCGCAGAGCTCCCGGATCTCCCGTTTTCGCCCGGTTGGCAATCTCCCGGACGCTCCCGGCAGGAAAGCGTGTGAGCAGCGCCCGCACCGAAATAAAATCCTCCGCGATTTTTCCCCGAAACGGTCGATTCCAAAGCTTCACCGCTTCTGCGGGGGAGCCGTCGCTGCCGATCCACAATTTTCCCTGGGATGCGAAAGCCGCCCCCAGCCCGGTGCCGAGGGTAACGCCGCCACAGCGGGAGAAGCCCCGTGCCGCACCGTGTATCATCTCGCCCAGCAGAAAGGCATTCGCATCGTGCAGGAAGCATTCCGCATCCCGGCCGGCAAGCTCCGCAAAGGTTCGTCCGTTGACTGCCGCGAATTTGTGCGGCATGCGGAAGATACCATGTTCGTAGTCGAATGGTCCGGGCACTGCCACCGCCAAATGGTCGAATTTCCCCGCGTGCCGGAGGACCCGTCGGAACGCCTCCACGATCTCTTCGGAGCTACCCTCCGAACAGCTCGGAACAGGTTCAAAGCGATGAAGAAACTCTCCGCCGCGGAAGAGTGCCGACTTGATAAAAGTTCCGCCGATATCCAGCGTCAGAACTATTTCAGCATTGTCTTGGTGATTCGGCATGGAATTTTCCCCAAATTGATGATTTCATATTCTCCCATTGATGCCGGAACGACTATCATATCCATATGCTTCTGGTGATAGCAGAGCGTCGGGTCGGATTTCGAGCAGATCAGCACTTCGTCCCCCTCAACCAGTACCAGCACATGGAACTTACCGTCGGTATTGTCGGAAATGTCATGCTCGAAAGAGAGCCGTCGCAACGAGAAATAAATGAGCTCGTGTTCGCCGACAATCTCCTCTTTCCAGGAGTCCCCCTGCCGCACTGTAACCGGTTTCGGACGGAGCACGCCGTCGATCCGGCTTCGGCGGCGGTCAGTCACCAGCACGTTTTTACCGTGGATCGAGTGGATCGGCCGCGGATTTCCGTCGAGGTCGCTACGCAGATAGTCATACAGTTTGAAAGTATAGCTGCCGATCGTGTAACTGCCGATCTCCAACACGACCTGATTGCGTCCGGAAGCGTGGATCGTTCCCCCCGGAATCAGATACTGGTCGCCCTGTTCGCTCGGAAAACTGTTCACATAACGGTCATAATCAAAGGAAATATGCTTCTTCTCCGCCCGGTCAATGCAACGGTAGAATTCTTCGACATCACAGTCGTCCTGCAATCCGAGGTAAGTCTTCGAACCAGCCGTTTTGACCACATAGTAGCTCTCATCCTGCTGGAACGACTCCCCGAAGTGCTCCTGATTGTAAGCCTGCGGCGGGTGTACCTGGATCGACATGTTCCCCGAACCGCCGTAGGTGTCATCATAGTTGAAGCGGATTGGAAAGACGTATCCAAACCGTTCAACGCTTCTTTTACCCATGATCCGCTCGCCCTCTGCCTTGAAAAAAGTGGAAAAGGGAATGTTCAGCGTATGACCGCCCGTTTTGATCTGAATCGACACCTCGTTCGGAATCATATCGAACACCCACGCGCAATTCCGCATATCCGATGGCAGCGAGCGGAGATTTTTGACGAAAAAGCCTCCCCAGACTCCCTCAAGATAGACCGGTGTACAACGGAACGGATAACTCGCCTGAATCGCCAGCAGCTCCCGAAAAGCCGCCAGCGGCAGCAGCTTGAGGTTATCCTCCTGATTGCTGTCGATGTAGAAATCCATGTCGCCCCGTGCGATGAGCCCCTTGCGGTGGAGCATCATGATTTCGTAGTCGAAGTAGTAGAGGCGGCGGAAAAGGTAGGAGGCAGTGCGCTTCTTTGCGTCTCCCAGCGCCCGGACCCGCCCCGCCTGCACCCGTGTAGTCGCTGAAAGCGGTGTCACATCGAGAAATGCAGTTACGTCGGCATCGTCGTGCAGTGCGGCGCAGGCAGCGCCGCAACCGTATAAAATTACCAGATCGGCTGTCTGCTTCACCCGGGCGATCTCCCGACGCAGCGTTTCAAGCCGTTCCGGATCGAACAGCGATTCGATTTCGCGGTGGACACTTTTGCCGAAGAGCAGAATGGGGTCAATCTCCCGGTCTTCCGGAAGCGTCTCGACAAGCATCTTTTCAAGTGTTTCCGAATCCTTGTAGGCGCAACTGACGTTGATCCGCCGCACATTCTTTCCGGCGGCAGTTTCTTCAATGCATTTCAGCAAGCGATCAAACTGCACTCCGACATAACCGTCGAGCGCGAGGACTCCATGTTCCGGTGTCGTCTCAAAAAGCTTTTGCCCGACCGACCGGTTTCCTGCCGTCACTGAAGTCCGCAACTCTGGCGGCAATTTCGGCGTGTTGAGCGCCTGAGGATCAACATAAGGATATGGCTTGAACATGAAACTCATAAAACAATCACCTTTCTTAATCTTACAATTTTATTGTTTATTTTAATATTATACAACAATTATAATGAAAATGCAAGAGACTGTTTGATAAAAAACAAAAAAAATGCTATCTTATGCTTCGCAACATCAAAAGAATTGAGGGAATGTATGGAATCCACACCGAAATTTTTATTGGAAATCCGTCAGCGGCTCGTGGAATTGAGCGGAAACAACCGGGTAATAGCAGAACGAATCATCAATTATCCGGAGGAGGTGCTTCAGGCAAAAGTGAGCGAGTTTGCCGAGCGCTGCCATTGCGACAGCGCACAGGTGGTGCGGCTCTGCCAGAAGCTTGGTTACGATGGTTTCACCAGTTTGAAGAACCGCATTGCGGTGGAATTGCTTGATCCGAAACGCACGCTGCACCGGCAAATCGCAGAACCGGCGACCAGTTTCGAACAGCTGAAACGGAACTTTTCGCTGAATTTCACCCGGACGATCAACGACACACTCGCCAATCTTGATGAAGAAACGGTCGGACAGGCAGTCGGTCTGATTCGGAGGGCGCGCCATATCGCCGTCTGCGGATTCGGCTCTTCCGCGCTGGCGGCACGGGATCTGCGCATCAAACTCGTCCGGATCGGCTACTACGCGATGTTTCTGGATGATGCGGAAAACATCCGCTCACTGGTTGCCACCCTCTCGAAAGAGGATCTGCTGATCCTGATCAGCTTCAGCGGCGACACTCCGTACATTCTCGACAATGTCCGAGTAGCGGAAAAAAACGGAGTGCCGGTCCTCGCTCTGACCAACTATCTGCACTCCCCCCTGGCGGAAAGCGCGTCCTGTGTCCTCCCAACCACGGCGGATGAGCAGCGCCTTCGACTGGGGGCGATGGACTCCACTGTCGCGCAGTTTCTGGTGATTGATCTGTTGAGCTCTTTCATGGCAGAAGAATCTCCGCGGCAGACCGAACAGCGCATCCTTCAGATCTTTGAAACTACCCGATGATCCGATGTCAGGTGCGGGAAAAAACGATTTTCTCCCTTATTTCCGGGAAACCTCTTTCTTCGTTTAAATTTTGTTTCTGCGCGGGTATACTGTAGTCGAACGGCGACGCCATAAGCGTCCTGCCGGCGTCGCTCAGAATCCAATCCGGTAATAGAATAATACTGCACATTTCAAGCCGGAAACATTTCATCAGTCCAAAGCGCTTTCCAATAAAATTTACGATTTTCTCTTGACAATCTCCGTGGAATGCTGTATATGTAACAGCTATGTATCAAGTCATCATCAACAACAGCGGGTTATAAAAATGATCTCTTCCGGTATTCATGAATACATGAAAGTGCGGCAGTATATCGTGGATATGAGCCACCACTCCGATACGGAGCACGCCCTGCCGTCGGAACGGAAGATTTCAGAAATGTATCGCGTTTCCCGCTCCACCGTGCGGCGGGCTCTGAGCGACCTTGTAAAAGCGCATTATCTGATCAAATGCCCGAAACGCGGCTACTTCGTAAACAGTCACCGGATCGGTCTGTTCAACGGAAAGATCATCGGCCTTATCATGCACGACTCCATGAATGCCTTCGTTTCCGCTTCGGAACTTGAGACTCTTGCCAATCTTTACACGGAAGCCGCCAAATATCCAGTCGCCATTCAGAATATCATCTGCCCAAATCCGGAACAGCTCGCGGTCGACATTCAGAACAGCACTTTGGACGGCATTGTATGGTACGGCGTCCCGGATCATCTGCGCTCCTGCTGTGAACAGCTCCGGCAGACGGGAATCCCTGTCTGCGCCCTCTTTCAAGGCAATTCGGAACCGGAAACAGACGGTGACTATATCTACCTCGACCACCGGCGGGAAAGCCGTCTGCAAACCCGGTATCTGCTGAAACGGGGCGCGAGAACGGTCCTCTTTCCGGATCTGCCGAAGACGGATTCGTTTGTTCAGGGATATTTTCAGGCTCTTGACGAATTCGGGATCAAACCGGAACGCAGCTGTATTTTCTCCGAGGCGACTTTTGCCCAAGACCTGCCGGACCTGTACCGGAAACTCCGGTTCGACGGTGTAGTCTGCCGGTACAGTCAGATCAACGACGTTCTGCAATTTGCAAAAGCGGAAAATCTCTCCATTCCGGACGATCTGCAAATCATTACCGGAACTTCGCCGTTCAGCGGTTCCGCAACCCGGACGCTGAAGCCGTTCTCCAGAATATTCCGTCTGATGTTCCGGCAGCTTTGGAACAGAATGAACGGAAAAGCACAAAAGACGCTGAAACTCAACTCGCTGGAATGGTCTCTCATTTCCGGCGACACGACCAGAGAGTAATTCTGTTTTCCTTTCCCCACGCAGGGCAACTGTGAAAAATTACGGATTTTTTGTCATTCCCCTCTTGACATAACGCGGAGAATGTTGTATAATTAAAACAAAGATCTGGTATGCCTTGGGCTTTTTTTTACAACATGATACAAGCAGAAAGGGGAAATGTTATGACAAAACAGAAAAGCAGGAAAAGGAGCTCCTCAAGATTCACGATACTAGAACTTCTCATCGTAATTTCTGTGATTGCAATTCTTGCAGCTCTGCTTCTTCCGGCACTGAACAAGGCAAAACAAGCAGCATTCCGAGTCACATGCATCAATAATTTCAAGCAGCTGTTCAACGGAATCACACTTTATCACAGTGATAACGACGGCTGGATGCCTCCGGCATCTGAAAACAACAAATGCGGTTACAGCTACTATATCAACTATTATCTGAAAACATCCGGCGGCACTGTCTGGGAATCGGGATCATGGGCATTTCCAAGCAGCGTACTCCTTTTCCGGGAGCGAAAAGGTCCGTTCTTCTGTCAGGCAATCCCTGATGCGGCAAACTCGCCTGTCTGGAACGGCTCGACACCGTCCGACAAGTATTTCACCAATTACGTTCCGACCAAGCGTCAAGCGCCCGTTTCCGAAAAGCATGGTGGTTGGAAACTGGACGGCAAGGTTTACCGGAAAGCGGATATGATCAAAAATTCTTCCATCATTCTTGGGGAAGCAAACTGGTTCAGCATGGACGGCGCCAACAAGCCCGTCGGTTGGCTGTATCAGGGACAATGGACAGACTCCTCCAAAATGCCATCGGACAGCCGTTACGCTCCGGCATGGGTTCACAACCTCTCCGCCAACTTTCTCCGGATCGACGGCAGTACAAGAACGCTCCGCTTCACCGGAGGATCTCTGTTCGATGAAGACTTCATAATCCGGAGATAAGAGAAAGGCTGTTTTATGAAACCCTGTCTGCTGACACTCCTGTTTACCCCGTTTCTACTCGTTTCCGATGTCCGGGAAATCACGGATCCGGCCTCTTACAGTGCCGGAACGATGTCGGAACAGGCGATTGATCAATGGTTCCACAGTCACGTTCCGGAAGAAAATTTCAATCTCTGGCACGGGAAAAAAGAGCGGATCTACCTGCACGGCGCATGGAAATTCCGTCTGTTGGAAAACTCCGTCCGGAACCGGACCGGTGTCGATTCCCGCAATAAAGGCAAATCCTCCGACGGCGTGGAAACCGATTACGGAGAAGCAAACGGCTTTCACCGGGAACTGTTTCAGGATTCCGACTGGAACGTTCAACCGGTTCCTTATACCTGGATCGACACGTTTCCGAAACCGGGAAAAGTGAAAGGCGGCGACCCGTACGCGGACCGTACTCTTATTCACGAAGGCTGGTACCGCAAGAAGTTTCAGCTGCCCGCATCATGGAAGAACGGTCGTGTCTTTCTGCAATTCCGGGGTATCTCCTGGAAAGCGGACGTATATCTGAATGGAAAAAAGATCGGTTCGTATGAAAATTCCCGCCCCAACCACCTGTGGGTCGGTGCGGGACGGTCCGAAGAGATGTTTGAATTCGACCTGACGGACAATCTGAATGCGGGAACCAATACGCTGGCAGTCAAGCTCTTTTCCCCATACCGCAACGGCGGCATCTGGCAGGAAGTCTTTCTGGAACGGCGTCCGGTGGTTTTCGCGGACAAAATTCTGATTACGCCGGATACCGCTTCCGGAGAGCTGCGGCTCCGCACGTTTTTCGTCAACACGACCGGAAAAACGGTTCACATTCCATTGACTGCGGAACTGAAACCATGGAAAAGTTTCCGGTATGAACGAAACTGGCAATCCGAGGAGTTTACACTGTCAGTGCAGCCGATTCCGGCGGGAAAATCCGAGCAGACATTCCGGTTCCGTGTAGAAAAACCGCACCTGTGGAGCCCGGAACAACCGAATCTGTACCATTTGATCCTCCGCGACGCAAACAGCCGCACGGTTCTGGCTCAGGAACGATTCGGGTTCCGAACGTTCAGAACCGGGAGGGATTCGTTTCTCCTGAACGGGAAAAAAATCTACCTGCGGGGCGAAAACACCGGATGTTTCGGCTGGAGTCTCTGCGGAGTCGGACCGATGCACAACGGGTTCGGCGTTCTGAACAAAGACCGCCGGATGGAAACGATGCTGAAAAATTATCAGGCTTGCGGTTACAATCTGTTCCGGGCAAACGGAGCGTTTCCGCTGGAGCTTTATTTCGACATCGCCGATGAAATCGGACTCATGTTTACAACCGACGATAATCCCGACATTCGCCGAATCCGGCTGAAAAACGGAACCGCCATTCTCGACGGCGCGTTGAAAGAAACGATCCGCAAACGCTGTTTCACCGCATTCAACCACCCCTCCGTCGTAACGGGAACGTTCCGCAACGAAGCGTTTGAAAAGCAGCTGACCGGCACCGGATTTGAAACCTGCGGCTGGGCTCCGATCCTGAACGCCATGTATGAAGAATATCAGAAATGGGACTCCACGCGCCCCTGGGGCTCCTCTTCCGGACGCGGATGGAAAGGCGGCGATCTCATCTACCATCCGTCTCTCGGCACGGCAAAGGCGGATTACGACATTTGCCATCCATACGGAACCAACCGCAAACTGAAACATGCGGAAACAGATTCCTATTCCGCCTCCTACCGCCGGTTCAAGAACAATTATACCGGAGAAAACGGCGGCAACCCGCGTATCATGTTCGTTGGCGAATCATCCGAATTCTACACGTTCGCCCCTGCTTCCGATGGTGGAGCCGTAGTCTTCCGCAACCGGAAACGGGATTTTTCGCCGCATATCCGCAACGGTGAATTCGACCGGAAATGGCTGGCGAAAAATCTGCGAGTCATCAAACCCGCCTATCTTTCGGAAGCATGCGAATACTCGCTGATTCCTCTGCTCGACTCGGTCAACGAACGCGAATCATACCGGATTCAGGCATGGCACAACCGCCAGATCATCGAACAGTTCCGCCGTCTGCGCTCCACGGTCGCCGGTTACATTCTGCATCTGCCGGGAATCTTCCGACGGTTCACATTCGGCGAATACGTCAATTCAACATTTCAAGCGGCAAAACTGGCACAGCAGCCGATTCTCGCCTGCTTCTCCGGTTTCGCTCCGCGCAATCTGATCGCCAAAAAAACGTTTCCGACGGAACTCTATCTGATCAACGACTCGGAACGCACGCTGAATGCGCCCACAGTCACAATCTCTCAGAAAAACGGTCCGGCACAGACTCCGCTCCGTTTTCCGTCTCTGCAGCCGGGAGAAATGTGGAAACTTCCCGTGACGATTTCTGCGGACGGACCGGACGGCGAATCCCTGCTGATCCTGACGGTTCACGAGAACGGAAAGGAAATCGGACGAAACGAGTTTGAGATTTTCGTACAGGATCCGGCGGCATTGAAACTTTCTCCCCGCCCCCGCTCCGAACTTGCGGTATGGGGAAATCATCCGGAACTTCAGGCATTTCTGAAACGTCTGAGGCTGCCTTTCCATACGGTGAACGCCGTTCCGGACAATCACAGGGACGTTCTGCTTCTTCTGCCCGGCATTTCTGAAAACAACATGAGAGCCGCCGCGAAATGGGTAGAGCAAGGCGGAAAAGCCGTCGCTCTCGAACTGGATACTCTGTGCGACGATCTGCGTCTCCGTACAATGTCTTCCGGCTTCCGCGACTGGACCGAATTGACGCTGAAACGTCATCCGCTGTTTGCCGGACTTGGACAGGATCAGTTCCGATACTGGAACGGCAAAGAGGGCGATCCCGGATCCATGGAACTGTTCCGGAACGCAATCCTGCCGTTGAACGACGGGGTTCTCGCCATGAGTATGACGTTCAATTACCGGATGGGGATGACTGTGGCAGAATTCCGCCATGGAAACGGACGATGGCTGATCTCACAACTCCGCGCGCTCGAACGCCTGGGATACGATTCCGTTGCAACCCGCTATCTGTTCAATCTGCTGGACTACACCACCGGTGGATTCAACAATCCCCGCGCTCCTCGGCTCATCGCCGGGAAAACCGGAACGCGCACTTATTCCGTTGCTCCGGACCGGATCGTTCCCGTTGATCTGCGTCCCTACGCAAATATGGGCTTCCGCGATGACACGGCACACGACCGGAAAGGCGGCTGGTCGGATCATGGTCCCGATCACGACGCACGGATGTTCCCCGTCGGAAAACGCACCTTTGCCGGAGTTCTGTTCGATGTAATCGACCCGGCACAGAACAACGGAAAATCCTGCCTTGTTCTGCGCGGGGGAAAAATCACCGGAACCGGTTTCCTGCCGGACCGTATCACCGGGATCAAAATCGGCAGGCAGGTGGAAAAACTGTACTTCCTGATGACTTCCAAATATACACCGAAAGCGGAATTCGCCGCGTTGAAGATCAAAATGAACATCGGGCGCGGCGGAGGCGGCGGAACGATTGCGGAGCACACCATTCCGCTGACCGGCTTCCGCAACCTCGGTGACTGGTGGAATGTCAAAGAAGTCCCGGAAGCATTGATCGGCTGGCGCACCGCTCCGGAGGGGGCGCCTGTGGAAGTCGGTGTCTATGTGCTGGAATGGACCAATCCCGAACACAATGTCGAAGTGGAATCCATCGACTTTATTTCAAACTCAACCGGCATTCCGATCCTGATCGGAATTTCCGTACAGCAATAGGAGGAATCATCATGAAACTTCTGCTTTCCGCGCTCGCCGCTCTCGTCATCTTTCCGTTAAGCGGGCAGGATTTTTCCGCAGAACTCAAACCGCACAGTGCCACACTCAGGCATGGAACGCTGAACATACTCATACATAAAAACTATCCGCTCGTCACCATCGACGGCAAATTGCCGCTTCACTTCTCCGCCCAGCAGCCGGATAACGCTCAGACATTGGAGCTGCTCCAGAACACGCCGGAAATAAAAGCGGTACAGCGGCTCTCCCGGACAGGAAAAAACCGCGATGGGGAAAACGTACAGACGGAGATCAGAGTAACGGTCCGGAACGACTTCCCCGGTATCTTTATCAGCAGTAAAACATACAACCGCGATTTCATCGGCGCAGTAAAATGCAAACAGCTCTGGAGCCTGCCCGTAACAACGGCTTCCCTGCCTGCGGAAAATGGAGAACTCCGACTCGGAACCGCATGGAAAAAACTCTCTGCCCATGAATACTTTCTTTATACGGGAAACGACGGGAAAACGTATGGGATCATTACCACGGACCTGCGTTCTCCCGCCCGAACGGTCTATTCCAATATCGGGATCAATGACTTTGGAAAGTCAAAAGGCTCCTGGTTCTTCGGCATCTCCGACGGCGAATATGAACAGGATCAGTTCAGCGAAATCAAATGGGTTCTTGTTCCCGTCCGCAATATTCAGGAACTGAAAACCGTTTATGATACTCTGAAGCGGAAACAGGAACTCCAAAACCTTTGGAAATACTGATTCACTGCGCGGTTTTCTTTTTCACCGCCGGCTTTCTGGCCGTTGTCTTCTTTGCGGACTGCTTCACCGTCTTCTTTTTCGCAGGAGTTTTCCGGACCGCCGCTTTGCGGGGCGGAACTTTCGGATCGTTCTTCAAAGCGGTTGCGGGATCGGCGGCTCTGGCATATCCCCAGTCAAGAAGCTGACGCACAAAACGGTCCCGTTCACGCCGGATCGGATACCCCGTCACCACGGCGACCAGACGGCGCCCGTCACGCAGGCAGGTCGCGGTCAGACAGAATCCGGAACGGTTGATGAAACCGGTTTTCAGCCCGTCGACTCCCTCCGCCGCTTCGGAAGAACCGGGAAGCAGATAGTTGTGATTCTTGATCTGCATGTACCCTTTCTGTCCCTTTTCCCGGAACGTATCCATCCATGTGGACGCCCAGACCATCAGCTGTTTATGCCGGAGAGTCGCTTCGGCAAGACGCGCCATACCCTCCGGACTTGAAACGTTGTCATGCGCCGGTGTATTGCCCGGCAAGCCGTTCGGATTGAAAAAACGGGTATTCGCCATGCGGAGTTCCGCCGCTTTCGCATTCATACGGTCCACAAACGGCTGAACCTTGCCGCCGCCGATAAATTCCGCAATCAGAAACGCCGCATCATTGGCACTCTTGATCGAAGTCGCTTTCATCAGTTCCCCGAGCGTAAAAGTCTCGCGGGGATCCAGATAGACCTGACTTCCGCCGATCCGCGCAGCGGAAGCCGTCACCCGGACCGGAGTATCAAGCGAATATTTTCCGGCAACGATATCCTCGTATGCGATCAGACAGGTCATGATCTTGCTCATCGACGCAATCGGATAACCCTTGCGGTGATTCTTTGCCCAAAGCACCTGACGGGTATTCAAATCGACCAGAATTCCCGATGTTGCATTCCGGCTGCCCGGCAGCGCCGGAATATCGCCGGTAACCGCATACTGATAAATGAACGGTTTGCCGAAATTCGGATCAACCGGAACCGGCGGCTCCTCCGGAAGCGGCGACAGCGGGACAGAACCCGGAGCAGGCGCTGCCTGTCCGACCGGAACCGGATCTATAACCGGCATCTGCGGCTCCGCTGCGACAGGAGGAGCAAGCCGCGGTTCTTCCACCTCCCGCACGTTTTTCCGCTCCGAATACATGCAGGAAAACAGAACCACCGCATGGATCAGGATGATAACCGTGAGAATCGAGAGGATCGTGCCGTACTTTTTCATTTTGCTCCGGCACTCTTTTTATCGTCGTTCATTGCTTTATTAAGCGCAGCCAGAAGCGCAAGAATCGCCGCCTGGTCAATATTGGAATGTTCTCCCGCTCCGTAAAACAGGGCATTATCCCGTTTACGGCGAATGCCGACATAAGCGATCGCTTTTGCATCGGCGGTCCCGCCGAGAGTCCGCTCGGAGAAATCCTCAAGAATGAAATCGTAGAGTCCCGCGGAATTGCGGATCGCATGAACCGTTGCGGAAATCGGGCCGTTGCCCGAACCGGAAACAGTCATTTCCCTGCCGTCGACCAGAATCGTCAGGCGTACCTGAACCGTATCATTCGCCTCGTCTCCCGGCACACGGGTGTAACGGATCAGCTCCAGCGGGCCTTTCACCTCGATAAACTCTTCACGGAACACTTTGATCAGCTCGGAAGCATCAATTTCATCTCCTTTACGATCGGTATACCGCTGAACGGCGGCACCGATGTCCGGATGCATGTTCTTCGGCGGATGAAGCCCGAAATCGTGCTCCAGCACATAAACGATTCCGCCTTTTCCCGACTGGCTGTTGATACGGATGAGTTTTTCATAGGTACGGCCGACGTCGGCGGGGTCGATATGCAGGTAAGGCATTTTCCAACCCATTCCGAACAGTTTCCGCGCCTCTTCCTGTTTCTCGAATCCTTTGCGGATTGCATCCTGATGGGAACCGGAAAATGCGGTGAACGCAAGCTGTCCGGCATAGGGATGCCGCTGATGGACATCAATTCCGCTGGCTTCCTCAACCGCCTTGACGATCTTCGGCAGATTGGAAAAATCCAGTTTCGGGTCAATTCCCAGCGACTGCAGGTTCAACGCCAGCGTCACAATATCCACGTTTCCGGTCCGTTCGCCGTGCCCGAACAGCGTGCCTTCGACGCGTTCCGCTCCGGCAAGCAGCGTCATTTCCGTGGATGCGACCGCGCACCCCTGATCGTTATGGGAATGTACGCTGATGGTCGTTTCATTCATATACGGATAATGCTGAATGAAATACGCTATCATATCCGCATAATGCCAGGGCGGACGGCGCTCCACCGTCGCAGGCAGATTCAGGATAAAGTCCTTTTTCGCCGACGTTCCCCATGCCTCTTTGACGGCAATGCAGAGATCAAGCACAAAATCAATATCGCTGTCGGTAAACTCTTCCGGGGAGAACTCATACGCGATCGTATCCGCCATACCGGCTTCATCGATCAGGCGCCGGATCAGCTTCGTTCCGTCAACCGCCATTTTCTTGAGCTCCCCGCGGGTTTTGCCGAATACAATCTGTCCATGCAGATCGGAAGTCGCAATATACGCATGGAGAACCGCGGAACGCGCACCTTTCAACGCTTCGACCGTGCGGCGGATCAGCGGTTCGCGCATCTGGGTCAGCACACTGATCCGGACATCATCCGGAATATGATTTCCCTCGATCAGCGAACGCGTAAAATCAAAATCGTCCTGCGACGAAGAGGGAAAAGAGACTTCAATCTCTTTGAATCCGATTTCCGCCAGCAGTTTGAAATATTCCAGTTTCTTGACAGGATTCATCGGCATGGGAAGCGCCTGGTTGCCGTCGCGAAGATCCACGGAGCACCATGCGGGCGCGTGCGAAAGTTCCCCCTCGATCCATTCCCGTTTCGCCACGGGAATACGGGTTGGACTCTTGTATTTCGGAATCATCATACTCCACCTTGTGTTAAATTCTGTTCTGTACCGTTGATAATATATCATGTTTCCGGCAAATGAAAAGCGGAATTTAAAAAAAATAACCGGCGGAGTGTTCCGCCGGCTAAAAATTCCGTACAAACGGTCAGAATCGGACGTTGATGACCGGGAAAACCGGCAGAGCGCTGTTCTCGATGTAGTTGATCAGACCGATCTGAAACGAAACGTCCTCCGCGATGTTCACAACGCCGAGCTGAAGACCGTAAATCTTCTTGACGATGTTGACCACCGAGAACTGGATCCCTTCGACATGATCGGCACTGACAAAAATCGGAGCCGCCTGAAGACCGTAAACCTCATTGCTCATCCCGGCAAGAATCGAAAGCTCAATTCCCGCGACAAACGAGTCATTGCCGAACGCGACCGGCGCACCGATACGGACCCCGTAGACATCCACGGAATCCGGAGCCGTCGAAACGCCCGGACAGACGGTCAGAGAGAAAAACTCATAATCATTCTCCTGCGACGGCTGGACCTTCGCTTCCTGAGCCTGAAGTGTGCAAACGGCAAACAGACAGGCGATCGCTGTGAGAATAAAGAACTTTTTCATTTTTCACCGCTCTTTCTTTCCGCAAGCGGAACATAATCGGATTCCGCATAATTGACAAGGATCATGATCGGAAGTTTCGATTTCGGATTGATGCAGATACCGCCAAGCTGCCAGCCGCCCTGCGTCGCAACATTGACAACACCGAGCTGCAGACCTCTGTTGCGGCCGGTCATCACATTGACCGCGCCGGCCTGGAGACCGTGGAACTCTTCATCAACCACATTGACCGCGCCGAACTGGAAGCCGTCAAGATTGCTGGTGGCAATGTTGACCGCGCCGGCCTGAAAACCGTAAAAGCTGTTCGCGATGGAAACCGCGGACGCCTGCACTCCGTACCCGGTCCCGCCGCAGATGGTCAGAGGCGATGCCTGAGCTCCGATCACGTTCCGGGCAATCGCCGGTCCGGTCGCAGCCTGCAATCCCTGCATCGAACTCGCAATGGCGGGCCCGGCAAGTGTCGCCTGACATCCCTTGATAAACATTGTGGAACTGTACAGGATGGACGCTTCCTGTCCGCAGACCCATGCCTGATCTCCGCCGACAGCGGGAACACCAAGCTTGAGCCCGTACACATTATAAGTGTTCGTGGAGTTCGGAACTCCGGGGAAGAAGCCGATCCCGAAAATAGTCCGTTTCTTGTTGTTGGACAGTGATGCGGAGTCATCTGCAAACGCTGCGCCGCACACGGCGAGGATTGCCGCCGCCATAAACACGGTCAGAAATCTTTTCATGATAAAGCCCTCTCTTTGTTTTTGTGTGTGTTCCAAACTGTTAATTTCTTTTTGGAATTAATCATTAAAATAGTGTCAATTTTTTGTTTTTCAAGTGATAAAATGGAAAATCTGTCTCTCCGCTCCGGTAGAAACAACGGAACACGCGAACAAACATCCGCCGGAATGGAGTTTCCGCCCGCCGCCGGAAAAAATTTTATAATTTTTCAGAAAATTTTCTGCATCGCCGTTTCATTGAAGAGACAAACCGCATCAGCGCTCCCCGGCGGCGGTATCCGCCTGCGTATGATTTTCTGATAAACAACAGTTGTATTTTCCGCTTTCCGGGTGTATATTTCCTGTGATGAAATAATGTTTTCAACCACACAAATAAGGAGTGTAAAAATGCAATTTACTCACGAAGTCGAGCAGATGTGCTGCGTCGCCAAGGGTCCGAAGAACCCGCCGGCACCGATTCCGCAGGAAGGCGGATGGACTCATGCCAAAGAGATCAACCAGATTTCCGGTCTCACCCACGGTGTGGGCTGGTGCGCACCTCAGCAGGGTGCCTGCAAACTGACTCTCAACGTCAAAGACGGTATCATTCAGGAAGCCCTCGTCGAAACCATCGGCTGCTCCGGAATGACCCACTCCGCCGCGATGGCTGCCGAAATCCTCCCCGGCAAAACCATTCTTGAGGCTCTCAACACCGACCTCGTCTGCGATGCAATCAACACCGCTATGCGCGAACTCTTCCTCCAGATCGTCTACGGACGCACCCAGACCGCGTTCTCCGAAGGCGGACTGCCGATCGGCGCCGGACTCGAAGACCTCAAACAGCTCCGTTCCATCACCGGAACCATGTATGGAACCAGCGCCAAGGGCGTCCGTTACCTCGAAATGGCGGAAGGCTATGTCACCGGACTCGGACTCGACGAAGAAGACAAAGTCATCGGCTATGAATTCGTCAACCTCGGCAAGATGATGGAAGCCATCAACTCCGGCAAGGACGATGTTATGAACATGCCCGTCAAAGATTTCGTCAAGAAATTCCAGAAAACATACGGCCGTTTCGGTGACGCAGCCAAAGTCATCAACCCGCGCAAAGCATAAGAGGAGTCGTTACCATGCCATTGTTTGAAAGCTATGAACGCCGTATCAATCAGATCAACAAGTTTCTGAACGACAACGGAATCGCCTCCATTGAAGAAGCCGAAAAGATCTGCAAGGACAAAGGTCTCGACATCTATCAGCGCGTCAAAGACATTCAGCCGATCTGCTTTGAAAATGCCTGCTGGGCTTACCTCGTCGGCGCGGCTGTCGCCATCAAGCGCGGTCAGACCGTTGCTTCCGAAATCGCCAAAACTCTCGGCGAAGGTCTCCAGTCCTTCTGCATTCCCGGTTCCGTCGCAGATGACCGCAAAGTCGGTCTCGGTCACGGCAACCTCGCTTCCATGCTTCTTGAAGACCGCACCAAATGCTTTGCATTCTGCGCCGGTCACGAATCTTTCGCCGCTGCGGAAGGCGCAATCGGTCTTGCAAAATCCGCCAACAAAGCCCGCAAAGAACCCCTCCGCGTGATCCTCAACGGTCTCGGCAAAGATGCCGCGGAGATCATCTCCCGCATCAACGGATTCACACACGTCGAAACCAAATTCGATTACAAGACCGGTGAACTCACCGTCACCAAGGAAAGAGCCTATTCCAAAGGCGAACGCGCGGCAGTCCGCTGCTACGGCGCCGACGATGTCCGGGAAGGTGTCGCGATCATGTGGAAGGAAGATGTGGATATCGCCATCACCGGCAACTCCACCAACCCGACCCGCTTCCAGCACCCGGTCATGGGAACCTACAAGAAAGAGCGCATCGAAGCCGGAAAACCGTTCTTCTCCGTTGCTTCCGGCGGCGGAACAGGCAGAACGCTCCATCCGGACAACATGGCTGCCGGCCCTGCCTCCTACGGTATGACCGACACCATGGGCAGAATGCACTCCGACGCCCAGTTCGCCGGTTCCTCCTCCGTTCCGGCACACGTCGAAATGATGGGCCTGATCGGCATGGGCAACAACCCGATGGTCGGCGCTTCCGTCGACGTCGCCGTTGCCGTTGAACAGGCGATGAAAGCGTAATCGGACGCTTCCGGAAAACACAAAAGCCGTTCCGCAGAAATGCGCGAACGGCTTTTTTATTTGCAGTTTTTATGCCGGATCAGGAGCGTATGCGGCGGATCAGACGGCAGACATGCCAAAACGAATGGAGCGGCTGGCGGAAAAAGATTGCCCAGAGTTTCCGGATCTTGCTGTAATGCGCCGCGACAAGCGGAGCAAGCAGACGGGTAACGATATTGCCGTTCATCGGAGCGGAAACCCGCCTCAACTCTTCCGGAGACTCCGCCGGATGCTGATACAGCAGATTTCCCCGGACCCGCATTTCCGAAAACCCGTATTCCGCGGGAAACACCGGTTTGAGCCGCTCCGCCGCATACGGGGAAAGAACCACCGCGCTCTCCGGCGAGCAATTCGCCGCAAGCGCTTCCGGCGACGGCAGGCGGTCATTCACAATAATCAGATCCGCCGGACATTCATGCACCGTTTCCGTATCGGGGAAGTAATGAACCGCGCCGATATGATGCTGAGGCCCGAATGCATTGTCGCTGCGCCAGATCCGTTCATGATCGTCTCCGGTTTCATAACGTTCGTGAACGACAAGTTCCGCAAACGGAACCGACAGGGCAAGCAGACACGGAATCGAGCGGTCCGCCGTTCCGTATAAAAAAATTCTTGCCGCGAATTTCCGCGATGCGATCCAGGCGGCAAGCAACGCCGTCGAAGAGAAGAACAGAACCCGTGACGGCGGAACCCCCTGGGAAAGCCAGATGATCCAGTCGCGCCAAGACAGGAAATCCGGTTTCGCCGGAGTTTCCACATATTCCGTCTTTCCGGTTTTCGCGCGGGATTCCCGCAATGTCAGCCCTGCCAGTCCCCATTGCTCCGTGTTCTCCGCCGTTCCCGGACGGATCGGGTTGAAGCCCGTCCGCCGTCCCTCTTTCTGCATCAGCATACGGAACGACGGTTCAAAGTCATAGGAACAGACGCCGTATCCCGTCATATTGACAACCGGAGCCCGGCCGGAGGCGCGCAGCGCAAGATCGGTATCATTATATCCCCATCCGGCGATCCGTTCATCCACTCCGCGCAGAGAATGCAGCAGTTCCCGCTCCATGATAAACACGCCATAGCCGCCCATCATTCCGCGCGCCGTGTTGTCGCAAAGCATCCATGCATCGGCGGCGAGCAGAATGGATTCCACTTTTTCCGGCGATGTAAAATACCGCGCCTCCCCCGCATAATACGGAATATTCTTCCGGGGAACCGCGATCACGGCATGAAAAGGATCAAACGAAACCCGGATCCGTCCTTCCAGAATTCCGATCAGGTTCCGCACGGTGTGCGAAGTCAGAAGAACGTCCGCCGGCATGATTCCGAGAAATCGCCCTTTGCCGCGGCGCAGCGCAACGTTGAATGCCACAGACTGGCTGAAAGGGGAAAACGATGGATTGTGCTCCGCCGCAATCTCCGGCGGAATCTCGATGAACCGGACCATGTTCACCGCTTCCGGCGACAGATGCAGGTCTCCGGCAAGCAGCGTCGCGCTGTTCCAATCGGCAAAAACGACCTCGATCCGGTCCGCGACACCTGCCCGGGCGGCGCTCCACGCCAGAAAATTCATCGCCTGCGCAAAGCGCCGTTTGAAGTCAAATCCGTAATTGTCGTTGCGCCCGGAAAGACACAGCGACAGAACCGGAGAATGTTCCTGCATCTTCAATTTCTCCCGAACATCTGTTGGGCAGTCCGGTAGCTCTCCGGCGTGCCGATATCAATAAACACCCCTTCCGCCTGATAACCGGCGAGCTGTCCGGTTTCCGCAAGACGGGGAAATACTTCCCGTTCCAACGAACAGTTCTTATCCAACGGAATCTCTGCAAGGACCTCACGGCGGATGCAGTAAATCCCCGCATTGATGAGACCCGCGCCATGAAACGCGCCCTTTTCTTCAAAGGAAAGAATACGCCCGGACGACGCAACCGTCACCCGCCCGTAGCGGGTCACATCTTCCATTTTCCGCAGACAGACTGCCGCCGGAACAGCGGTATCGTGGAAAAAGCCGAGGAATTCCGGCAGTTTCACGTCAAAATAGGAATCCCCGTTCATCACAAGAAACGCATCGTCTCCGGCAAGCTCAAGGGCAAGCCGCAAAGCTCCGCCCGTTCCGAGCGGACAGTCCTCAATCGAAAAACGGATGTCAAGTTCGGGAAACACCCCCTGAACCGACTCCCGCAATGTATCGGCTTTGTGTCCCGCACAAAGAATGATCCGCCGGATCCCGGCATCCGCGATCTGACGGATCAGATACGAAATAAAGGGATATCCGGCGACCTCCGCCGCGACTTTCTGCCGGTCCGGGACCGTGCTTTTCAAGCGGGTACCGAGGCCGCCGGCAAGGATCAATGCGGTTTCCGGCTTCATGCCGCTTATTTCACCACAAGGTTCACAATACGACGGGGAACGCAGATCGCCTTTACGACCTGTTTTCCGGCAATCGCAGCCTGAACCTGTTCATTGGCAAGCGCGCACTCCCGCATTTTGTCCGGATCGGCATCGGCGGGCATCATCATGCGGACGCGCGGTTTCCCCTGAATCTGAACCATGATCTCAATCTCGTTCTCCACCAGCTTCGACTCGTCGAAAACCGGCCACGGAGCAAGAGAAAGCGGCGCCTCGTGCCCAAGGATCTCCCACATCTCTTCCGCGATGTGCGGAGCGTAAGGACACAGCAGTTTCACATACGTCTCCGCGGCTTCGCGCGGCATTTTGTCGAGTTTGGAAAATTCGTTGAGGAAAATCATCATCTGGCTGATCGCCGTGTTGAAATTCAACGACTCAGTGTCTTCCGTCACTTTTTTGATCGTTGCATGGAGCAGTTTTTCCTGTGCGGCGGTCAGCGGAATATCCGCGATTTCCGTCTGCGCGATCATGCGCCAGGAACGTTTTAGGAAGCGGAAAACTCCCTCCACCCCCTGTGTACTCCACGGCTTCACCGCCTGAAGCGGCCCCATGAACATTTCATAAAGACGCATCGAGTCCGCACCGTAATCCCGCACGACGTCATCCGGATTAACCACGTTTTTCAGCGATTTCGACATTTTTGCGGGAAACTCGGTCAGCTTTTCTCCGGTCTCCCTGTGAACGGGTCCGTTTTCTCCTTTGACCACCTTATCCATCGGAACCAGCGCCCCGCGGGAATCCTTGTAGGAAAGTCCGAGAATCATTCCCTGATTGATGAGCTTATGGAACGGCTCCGGCGTGCTGACCGCACCGATGTCGAACAGCACTTTATGCCAGAAACGCGCATAGAGCAGATGCAGCACGGCATGTTCCGCACCGCCGACATAAAGGTCGACCGGCATCCAGTACTTCTCTTTTTCCGGATCAATAAACGCCTTGTCGTTATCCGGGTCGATATAGCGCAGATAGTACCAGCACGACCCAGCCCACTGCGGCATGGTGTTGGTCTCGCGGCGGCCTTTCATTCCCGTTACGGGATCCGTGTAATTGAGCCACTCCTCCGCTTTCGCCAACGGGGATTCGCCGGTTCCGGCGGGCTTGAAATCCGCAAGCGGCGGCAGAGTAACCGGAAGTTCCTTTTCATCCACCAGACGGATGGAGCCGTCTTCCATGTGAATCACGGGGAACGGCTCGCCCCAGTAGCGCTGACGGCTGAACAGCCAGTCACGGAGTTTGTAATTGACCGTGAGTTTTCCGGCTCCGCGTTTGGAAAGCCAGTCGATCGTGGCGGCTTTTGCCTCTTTGACATGCATTCCGTTGAGCACAAGCCCCTGATCGTTTGCGGAATTGAAACTGACACCGTCGCCGGTCCAGCAGACTTTTCCTGAGAGAATATCGCCGAGCTCCAGCTTTGCGGCAGCAGCATCCGCAGCGGTCGGTTCGATAATGCACCGGATCGGCAGTCCGAACTTGACAGCGAACTCAAAATCGCGGGTATCATGCGCGGGAACCGCCATGATCGCCCCCGTACCATAGCTGGACAGAACATAATCGGAGATCCAGACCGGCAGCTTCTCCCCGTTCACGGGATTGACCGCATAAGCTCCGGTAAACGCTCCGGTCTTGTCCTTGTTGAGATCGGTACGCTCCAAATCGCTCTTGAGCGCGGCTTTCCGCTGATACTCCTTGACCGCTTCCCTCTGCTCCGGCGTGGTGATGGCGTCCACGAGTTCGTGTTCCGGAGAAAGCACCAGATAAGTCGCCCCGAACAAGGTATCGGGACGGGTCGTGAAGACCGTAACGTTCCGGTCGGTTCCGTCGATTTTGAAAATGACTTCCGCGCCTTCGGATTTTCCGATCCAGTTGCGCTGCATCTCCTTGATGCCTTCCGGCCAGTCGAGCTGATCCAGATCGGCAAGCAGACGTTCCGCGTATTCGGTGATTTTCAGCATCCACTGCTTCATCGGCTTGCGGATAACGGGATGATTGCCGCGCTCGCTGCGTCCGTCGATCACTTCCTCGTTGGCAAGCACCGTTCCGAGCGCCGGGCACCAGTTCACCGGAACTTCATCAATGTATGCGAGTCCCTTTTTATAGAGCTGAAGAAAAATCCACTGCGTCCAGCGGTAATATTTTTCATCGGTGGTATTGATCTCGCGATCCCAGTCATAGCTGAATCCGAGGGACTTGATCTGACGCTTGAACGTCTCGATATTCTTTTTGGTCGTGATCGAAGGATGAGTCCCGGTTTCCACGGCATACTGTTCGGCGGGAAGCCCGAACGCATCCCATCCCATCGGATGCAGGACATTGCAGCCGCGCATCCGTTTGAACCGGCAGAAAATATCGGTTGCGGTATATCCTTCCGGGTGCCCGACATGCAGTCCGGCTCCGCTCGGATAAGGAAACATATCCAGCACATAGAGTTTTTCTTTACCGGGAATCTCCGTCGCCTTGAACGTTTTATGTTCGTCCCAGTATTTCTGCCATTTTTTTTCAATCGTGGAAAAATCGTATTCTCTGTTTTCCATGTTCAATCCTTCTTATAGTTCAGTTCCTGTATACGTTTTGCCAATTTCACGATCACGCTTTTGCAAACGAGTTCCGCATTGATGAAAGCGAGCTTTTCCACAAGCGTAATCACCACGAAAAGCATCGCACAGACCATCAGGATCACCCAGCTCCGGGTCGCAAAGCCGAGCCCCGCGAATAAAAGCAGAAAGAGGACCGAAACCGCGATCACAGCCCGGCGACGGCGCAGCACTGCGCCGGCATTGCCGCTTCGCCTGAGAGTCCGTTCCTCCCGCGGAGTAAATCCGATCCGGTCCATCCCCATTCCTTACAGATAATCTTTCGTGCGGAGATCGAAGACCCGTTTCGCCTTGCCCTCCTGCTCCGGCAGGGAATTCGGGGCGACAAGATCCACCCGCGGATTCACTCCGAGCTCCGTTTTAAGGGCGTCAACCACCTTGCGGCGGATTCCGTCCATCTGATCCAGCGAACCGGTAAAGCTGTTCGGATTCACTTCCACTTTCACATGAATGCGGTCAAGCAGATCCACTTTCGTCACTTCGATGATATAATGTGCACCGATTTCCGGCACGCTCATCACCGCTTTCTCGATCTGCTGCGGGAAAATATTGACGCCGTTGATGATCAGCATATCGTCGGAACGCCCCTTGAAACGGGCAATCCGGCGATGCGTTCTGCCGCAGGAACACGGCTCCGGAATGATATGAGTCAGGTCATGAGTGCGGTAACGGATCAGCGGCATGGCTTCGCGCTGAAGCGAGGTCAGCACCAGTTCGCCTTCTTCTCCATCGGGCAGCACTTCCCCGGTCACGGGGTCGATAATCTCCATCAGATACTGGTCTTCCCACAAGTGCATGCCGTTGTTCCGTGCGCGGCACTCAAATGCAAGGCCGGGCCCGCACATTTCCGACAGACCATAGGAGTTGAACGCCTGAACGCCGAACGACTCTTCAATCTGTCTGCGCAGAGCGTCGGAATGCGGTTCCGCGCCGATGAAGAAAATCCGCAAATTCAGGTCTTTTTTCGGATCAAGCCCGCATTCGGGGAAAAAGCTCAGAAGACGCATGGAGTAGCTCGGCAGGATGTGACAGACCGTCGTTCCGAACGTCTGCATAAACCAGATCTGACGCTTGGAATTGCCCGCCGCACTGGGAATCACAAGCGCACCGAGACGCTCCATCCCGTAATGGAAACCGAGTCCGCCGGTAAAAAGCCCGTAACCCATGATATTCTGGAACACGTCGGATTTGCGCGCTCCCGCCATAAATGCGGAACGTGCGGTCATATTCGCCCACAGGTCCAGATCGTGCTGAGTATGAAACACGACGGTCGGCGTACCGGTCGTTCCGGAAGAGGAATGCAAACGGACAATCTCGTCCATCGGCTTCGCCACGAATCCATACGGGAAATTTTCACGGAGCGTCTGTTTGTCGACGAGCGGCAGACGACGGATGTCATCCAGAGTCTTGACGGATTCAATCACCGGTTCCGTCAGAATATTCGAATAATAAGGGGATTTCGCCGCAAGTTTCAACGTTTTTTTAAGACATCCGAGTTGAAGAGCCTCCAGATCCGCGCGGTTCATCAACTCAATGTCGCGCTGCCAGAATTCAGTTTCCATGATTGCACCTTATTTTGATTGTTTGACAGATCGTATTGTAAGAAAAAATCCAAGCGCCACACTGAGCGCCGCCCCCATCAGCACCCGGAATCCGGACGGCAGAAGGAATGTAACCGTGTGCGCGGGAAGCCAGAAATACAGGATCGTTTTCGGGATGAACGAGCCCCATGCGTGCTTGTTGATTCCGTTCAGGAACTCTTCCCCACCAACAAAACGGCGTTTTGCAAGCACCGCATTGCACCATTCATGACCGAGCATCATCGGATACGCAAAAATCAGATTCATCCAGAATGAAGTCGAAACGGCAAAGATCAGCCGGTTGGCAAACCCGCTGTCAAGCATCAGTTTTTTTCCAAACCAGAGAGGCGTGCCCATCGCGGCCTGCACGCCGTTGGCGAACAACGAAAACGCAAACGTCATAATCAGCCCGAAAAATCCCCACACGATCACGCGGACGGGAAACAGATCCACCCGCCAGGAACCCGTCTTGAGACGCTCTTTCAGCATCTCGCCGAACATCGCCAGTAAGGCGAATTTTACAAATCCCATGATATACGGATATGTGTTCGTCACCTCCCCGAACTGCTTGAGACCGTCCGCCGTAACCCCTGTCCATCCGACACGGCAATCACCGGTAAAGGAAGCCAGTTTCTCCACTCCGAACGGGAAGAAAATCACTCCGAGCACAAACAGAACGAGAAACGCGATTCCGGCATAATCAGATTTTTTCATAACATACTCAATTCATTATTTACAGGTTAAAGTCCAAGTTCGCGGATCCGGGCTTCCGCATCGGGATAGCGCTTGACCAGCTCTTCCGTTCTGCCCTCCATATAATCCTCGAACTCAAATCCGGGACAGACCACGGCGCCGAACAGCCCCCAGCTTTCTTCGGAACGGTCGGTCAGCACTGTTGACTGCCAGGTCCAGGCGGGAATCAGACTCTGCGGGAATTCCCCGCTGAGCACATCGGGACCGATCACACGCTCCTCGAACGTGCCGTCCGGCAGCAGAAGCAGCTGAACCGCGGACGATCCGGCGTGATACATCCAGATCTCATCGGATTTCACGAGATGCCATGTTGAAACATCGCGCGCCCGGAGCATATAGAAAATACTGGTGGCCGCGCGGCGCTGCTTTGTTGCATGCGTCCGGACCACGGAACGGTACAGCTCCCGGAACATTCCGCCTTCCCGATGTTCCTGAAGCCCCAAAACCTGTGCGATTTCCTGTGCAGATGCCATTTGCTTAATCCTGTCTGATAAGGATCCGTGCCGAAATCGGATAATGATCCGATGACGCCAAACCGTTTTTATCGAAATTATCCACCGTGGCGAATTCCTGAACCGTTATTCCGGGCGATACGAAAATATAATCAATCCGCTCTTTGTGCGTCCGCTTTGCGGGATCCGCCCGATAACCGTGAAAAGTCTCGTTCTGCGGCCCCGCCGCCGGAGCGGCGGAAACAAGCCGCGCATCACGCAGATGTTCCGCGGCGAGCCGCGGAGCCGGACAGGACGGAGCGGAATTGAAATCCCCGGTCAGAACAACCGGAAGAGAGGAATCATATTTCGCTTTCAGACGCTCAAAAACAACGTTCAGCTGTTTTTTCTGCGTCTCATACATCCGCTTATGCTGCAGATGCACATTGGCGAAAATAAATGCCCTGCCGCTCTTTTTATCTCTGAACACGCCGATCGTGGCAATCCGGGGAAGCGTACTTCCCCATGACATGGAACATGTTTCCGGAGTCTCCGAAAGCCAGAACGTCTCTTCTGAAATCAGCTCCAACCGCCGGGGATCGTAAAAAACTGCAACCGATTCGCCGTTTTTATCCGCATTGCGTCCATGCCCGACCGCCTTATAACCGAGTTTTCCGCAAAGATCTTTCACATACTCCGGAACAGTCTCCTGGGAACCGAACACTTCAAATCCGATCCGTTCAAGATCACGGTACAGACGCGGAGCGCGATTCCCCCAATCATTCGGCGCCTTGTCTCCCGGACAGCGCAGATTGAACGAGCCCACCAGAAGCGACTCCGCCATAACGGTTGTAACAGTCATCATAATTATAAAAAAAAGGACTTTGCGCACGATCGTTCTCCACGGAAGGCAAACGCCGGGCGGTAAACACGGCCCGGCGTTCCGCCTGTTTCCGAACCCTTACTTGCGCAGGGTCACTGCCACGAACTCGTCGCGGCGGTTCTTGGCGCGGGAAGCCTCATCCTCTCCCTGAACGGCGGGACGTTCCTCGCCGTAGCTGATCGTGCGGATCCGGGATTCGGCAACGCCTTTTCCGGTCAGATATTCTTTTGCGGAAAGCGCTCTGCGTTCACCGAGTGCACGGTTGTACTCATCGCTGCCGCGGCTGTCGCAGTTGCCTTCCACCACGACGCCGGTTCCGGGGTTGCTCATAAGATACGCGGCGATCTCATCCAGCTTCGGAGCCTCGGAACTGGAAATCCGGGAACTGTCGAACTGGAAATAAACGGTAGGCAGAGTCACTCCGGGAATCGGAGTGCCGAAATCGTCATAAGGTCCGGGAGTCGCGGAATTCCACTCTGCGGGACCGGCCGCTCCGCCGTTGATCCCGCCGATGCTGTTGATGTCGGCAGAACCACCAGCCCCGCTGCCGCCTTCCACGCCGCGCACTCCTCCGGGGCCGCCGCCCTTGACTTTGAACATCTCCAGACTCTCGTCCTCGCCGCCTTCAAACCACGCGCATCCGGTCGCACCGAAAACAAGAATAAGAGCCGCCGCTCCACCAATCAGCATTTTTGTGAAAGACATGTTTTTTCTCCCTGTGTTTGTTATGTTATCCCAATGATTTTCTGATACTCTGACAATTTAGCGATTATTTTTCATTTTTCAATCAGATTTCCCCGCCGGGTGCCAATAAATACGCTTTTTTTTCACTTTTTTAAGAAAAGATTTGCTTTTTCCTATTGTTAAAACGCGATATACAGTATAAATTACAGAATGACGGTAAAACCAATTTTTTCATGGAAGGAAAAAACATCATGTCAGAGTCACTGCCCAAAACGGACCCGAGGGACATCAACTGGTCCTCCCTGGGGTTTGCCTACATGCCGACCAACTCTCATGTCCGCGCCACCTGGCAGGACGGCAAGTGGTCCGCGCCTGTACTGCTGAAGGAACCGACCATCACGATGTCCATCGCCGCAACCTGTCTTCATTACGGACAGGCCGCGTTTGAAGGACTCAAATGCTTCCGTCAGAAAGACGGCTCCGTCCGCTGCCTGCGTCCGTGGGAAAACGTCAAACGCATGAATCTTGCCGCGGATTATATGCTCGCGCCGGAAATCCCGATGGAACTTTATCTGCAGATGATCGAAATGGTCGTCCGCGACAATATCGACTACGTTCCGCCCTACGGAACCGGCGGCGCTCTTTACATCCGTCCGCTCCTGATCGGAACCGGAGCGCAGGTCGGCGTTTCTCCGAGCAAAATATATGACTTTCTGATCCTCGTCACTCCGGTAGGCGCGTATTACAAAGGCGGCATCACTCCGGTGGAAGCGCTCGTCATCGAAAACTATGACCGTGCCGCTCCGCGCGGAACCGGACACGTCAAATTCGCCGGAAACTATGCGGCAAGCCTCAAGCCGAGCAAAGTCGCCAAAAGTCAGGGTTATCCGATTACGCTGTTCTTCGATCCGAAGGATCATGAGTTCATCGACGAATTCGGAACCAGCAACTTCTTTGCGATCACGAAAGAAGGTCACTATGTGACTCCGGTTTCCCGGTCGATCCTCCACAGCATCACCAACATGTCGCTGCAGGACATCGCAAAGGATTTGAACATCCCCGTTGAACTGCGCCAGATTCACAAAGCGGAACTCGCGGAATTCGCGGAAGTCGGCGCATGCGGAACCGCCGTGGTGATCACTCCGATCTCCAAAATCGTCATGGGCGAAACCGAATTCAAATACGGCGAAGCCTGCGGCCCCGTTCTGCGCAAACTCTATGAACGCATGACCGGCATTCAGCACGGCGACATTCCCGACACCCACAACTGGATGATGGAAATCAAATAACGGCACATCGTTCCCGGATGAACGCCGCAAAGACGGAAAGTGCAAAAACTTTCCGTCTTATTTTTTATTCTTTCCTTTTGCGTCAATCCGCAATTCCCGGCCGGCAAACACGCGATGATTCTTCCGTTTCAGAATTTTGCGCCGGATTCTGGACTCGATGTACTCATACAGAGCCCCGCGGTACGGATTATATGCGCGGATCTCACGTCCGGTAACAGGAACTCCGGCATCTTTCCGGATCAGTCCTTTCGGAGTGATGAAAAATGCGTCGACCTCTCCGGCGGTAAAATCCGGCAGCATCATTTTACGCCGGAAAAGGTGAATATAAATAAATTCATCGTACCGCACCTCTCCATCCGCCAGGAAAGCCCGCTTCACCGCGCCGTTCTCCCAGAAAAACACCTGATGCCGGTAATCCGCCGCCGGTTTGGGATATTTCGATGAAGTCCGCGCCTGAAACGAAAACCGTTTGCGGAGCGGAGAAATGGAAGCACAACAGTCTTTGCAATAGAGCGGGAAACCATGCGCCATATAGATCGAATAAATTCCCGGCCATTCATCAAAACAGAAATTCAAACCGGAAGTCAGCACGTCATTGCAATCATATTTCGCGCCGGGCAGAAAGAAACGGCGGTTGCATTCCGGCGTATTCCGGTAGAACGAAAGATGCCCCATCGGCAGAAGTTTGTCATACCGCTCCAGCAGATCGTCCGTGATAAAACCGGAAATATTGCCGAGAAACAGATCAATATCCACATGCCCCCAGAAATCGTATGCGGCCAGATCATCCTCAAAAATCGCACCGTACAGCGGTTTGTAATCACAAAGTTTATACGGATGAGGCAGTACAAGTTCGGGACGCTCCAGTTTGCGCCGCGCAAGCTCCCGGACGGATTCCAGAGTCGTTTTCCGCCAGCTTACATTCCGCGGCAGTTCATCCGCATACTCCTGATCCGTATATACAAGAAAATCGACAGACGGATTGGCTGCACATGTCTTCAGCCAAAACGGAAAACATTTCGGAAACGGACCGAAATAACAGACGATCAAAGCTATTTTTTTCATGCCGGGAATTGTTCCTGATTATAACGTATGCACAAAATATCAAAAGTTTCCAATATACTTTCTCCGAATCAAAAGTCAAGATACAGGCATAAAAAATCTCCGAATTCCTGTTTTCATAAATAGACATGACGGAAAATCGTGCTATATTTGCAAAAACAAAAAAGAAAGGGAGCATACAATGCCGATCATCAAAGATTTTCCGCACATTCTGCATGGCGGAGACTGGAATCCGGATCAGTGGATCAAACAGTATCCGGAAATCATCGACCGCGATTTCGAACTCATGGATCAGGCTCACTGCAATACGTTCTCGCTCGGTATTTTCTCGTGGGGACAGATTGAGACAGAAGAGGGGAAATTTGATTTCTCATGGCTCGACCGGATCATGGACCGTTGTGCCGAACGCGGAAAAAAGATCTTCCTCGCCACGCCTTCCGCCTCCCGTCCGGGCTGGATGGGACAGTGCTATCCGGAAACCGCGCTGGTTCGCGAGGACGGCAGCCGCGCACCTTGGATGACCCGCCAGAGCGCATGTTACAACTCTCCCGTTTTCCGCAAATTCACTGTTCGCATGAATGAAAAACTTGCGGAACGCTACCACGCCCACCCCGCCCTCGCGGGCTGGCATATCAGCAATGAATACAGCACCGTCTGTTACTGCGACCAATGTCTGGCACGGTTTCACGACTTCCTGAAGTGGCGTTACGGCTCGCTGGAAAATCTCAACCGGTGTTACTGGTCCGCATTCTGGGGGCACAACTTCACCGACTGGGCACAAGTCCACCCGCAAGATACGGCGCTCGACATCGGACGTCTCGACTGGATGCGTTTTGTCACGGCAAACATCACCGATTTCTTCCGTATGGAAATCAATGCCGTCCGGAAATTCTCCGACAAGCCGGCAACAACCAACATGATGGGAACATTCGGCCCGCTCAATTACTGGGAAATTGCCAAAGAATGCGATTTCATCGGCGACGACTGTTATCCCGACTGGTATCTCGGCGATGTGGAGCGGGAAGCCGCGCGGTTCTCTTTCCTGCATGACATGCACTATACCATGCTCGACAAGCCGTTTATTCTCTTTGAAACCTGCCCCGGAATCCCGAACTATCACAAATACACCAAAATGCGCCGCCCCAATGAACTCGTCCGCGAAATGCACCTTGCACTCGGACACGGTTCCGACGGCACGATGTATTTCCAGTGGAGAAAAGGACGCGGAAACGCAGAGAAAATCCATGGAGCCGTGGTCGGACACGACGGTTCCGATCAAACGCTCACGTTCCGGACCGTCGCCGATTACGGCGCGCATCTGGAAAATATCGCGGAGATCGTCGATTCCGGACGGTCTCAGGAAACCGCCGTCCTCTTTGACTGGGAAGCTCTCTGGGCTCTTCAGTACACCAACGGCTTCGGAGGAGATGAAGTCAAACAGTATGAACAAACGGTCGTTCAGCACTACCGCGCCCTCTGGAAACACAACACCGACCTCGCCGTCATCAACAGCGATTGCGATTTCAGCAAATACAAACTCCTTGTCGCACCGATGTTTTTCCTGCTGAAAAACGGCGTCGCGGAACGGTTGACGGAATTCGTCCGCAATGGTGGAACGCTCGTCATGACCTATCTCTCCGCATACGTTGACGAAAACAACGCCTGCTTCTTCGGCGGAAATCCCGGCGGGAAAGAGCTGCGGCAGCTCTTCGGCATCTGGAACGAGGATATCGACGGACTGGAGCCGCAGGTGAAACAGTCGTTCGACTTCAACGGGAAACGGTACGAGGTGCAGGACTATGCGGAATATCTCCATGCGGAAGGTGCGGAAATCCTGGCTGCCTATAATGCGGAATTCTATGCGGGCTCCCCGGCGGTAACCGCCAACCGCTTCGGTCAAGGCAAAGCGGTCTATATCGGCGCGCGGACCGGACTCGATTTCCTGACGGAGTTCTATGGCGGACTCCTGCATGAATGCGGAATCGCCCCGGTGCTTGCAGGGATCCCGGAACCGCTCGCCGTCAGCCGACGGATCGCCGCCGACGGATCGGAATATTACTTCATTCTGAATCTGACGCCGGAAGAACAGCGCTTTTCTCTGCCGTTTCCTATGGAAGACATCTGGAACCGGAGCGGAGAACTCACGGTTCTCACGCTCCCGCCCTCCGGCAGCACCGTTTTGAAACGGAACCGCTGATCGAACGAATCAGGGCAGTTCCACGCTCAAATCGCGGTTTCCGATCAGGTAAGTGATTCCATCGGAAACCGTCAACGTTCCGTTGCGCAATTCCACCGGATTGCCGAGATAATCCCGGATCTCCCGGACGGTTCCCCTGATCCGCGGTTTCAGCTCCGATTTTCCGCGCACGCGCCATAACGCATATACTTTGGCTCCGTCCGGTCTGTTCCAGCTGGCGGAGTAGATGAATGCGTTCTTTTTCCATTCCGGACGGGAAGAACCGGAAGGCAGGACTTCGGTCAGAGTCCGGTATGCGGTATAGGCGGGCTTCCGGTTCAAATCCCGTTCCAGAATCCCGAAATGCGACTCTCTGGAATCCGCATACGTTCCCATGGAGCGGAAGCTGTACCAGAAAACTTTGCGGACGCCCTCGCTCAGAGCGATCAGGTAAGTCCGGGGAAGAAGTTTCGCCTGCATCTCCTTTGAAACGGAGTCGGCATATTCCGACCAGGCGAAAACAACGATATTGCCTTTCAGATCGCTGTTGAATTTATAGATCCCGGCGACAGGCGCCGAATAACTCCGGTCACTGGAATATGCGGTCACGACCGGGATCAGCACATCTCCCGGCTTCAGATTCCGGGCGGAAAGAAAACGGGCAGCCGAACCGGGAAAGGGCAGATCACGGGCGAAACCGTCCGCGATCTTCTGGCTCCGGGTGCTCTTCGGTGTTCCGGGGCGAACCCACCAGGCATCCCAGCCGATGTGAAACGCCCGCTGAATCCCCTCGGACGCGGGAACACGCACAACGGCATCCCCTTTTTTCTGATAATCATAATAAAGCGGGATCCCGCCGCCCGGCACAAAAACGGTTCCGCCCGCTTTCACATAATTCAGGAGATCCTTATGATATGCCATCGGAAATCCTTCATTGGGCGCAAGAACGACCAGCGGACAGCTGCGGGGATCCAGAGATGCAAGCCCTTTCAGTGTGATTTCGCGGAATTTCCGGTTCGCGGAAAAAAATTTGCTCCGGTCCAGATTGAACCCCTCCGAATAATACAGATAATCGTTATCCGCAATCAGCGCAACAGGAATGGAGTCGCGGTTCAAGCCGAGTTTTTCCAGAACGGCGGCGGTGATTTTCCTCATATCCATGCGCTCCGCCGTTGCATAACCGGTTTCCGTCATCCAGATTTCCTTGCCGCCGTCTCCGGATTCCCGCATCAGCCGGCGCAGTTCCCGAAGCTCGCAGGCAAGCGAACCTTCCGGAGAGTCTTTCCAATAATACGGATGAACGTTCATCACGTCAAAGGAACCGGCTCCGCCCGCTTTCAGCATGCGTCGAAGATACGGGATCGGAATATTGCCGAATCCCCCGGTCAGGACAACGGCATCCGGACGCAGCTGCTTGATCCGCCGGTACGTCTTTTGCAGAAAAGCACCGTACGCCTCCGGATTGGAGAACTCATTCAGATCCGGTTCATTGACGATCTCCCAGTATTTCTGTCCGGGATACCGCTGAAGCACGGTTTTCAGATACCTGTCCCACTCTTCGGGGTGCCGGGCTAACGGAGTCCCCCACTGCGGCTGGGCTCCGGGCAGGATCGGCAGAACCGTGATATTCTTCCGTTCCGCTTCGGCAAACAGGGAATCCCAGCGGCGGAAATCCCATTTCCCTTTCTGCGGCTCCACCTGTTTCCAGTCCAGATCCGACCGGACATTGCGAATCCCCGCCTGTCTCATCAACTCCAGTTCCTCCGGCATCCGGCTATATTCCCACCGGTTCAGATGGGCGCAGACGCCGAACGGATCCCCGATATTCTCCGCTTCACATACTGACGCCAGAATCAGGCCGGAAACGATTGCCGACATTCCGATTTTCATACGCATTCTCACTCCTTTACCAAATACAGGTTCTGGTTAAAAATTCCGAATAGCTGACCTTGACCGGAAGCGTCGTCTCCCGGCGCAGCTGAAGCGCGGTCTTTGCCGCGACATGACCATCCGCGAACGCGCAGTTGGCACGTCCTTTATGAAGCATGTGAATCCCACAGTTGTCATCCAGAAACCACCCCGGTTTCCATTGCAGAACCGGCGCTCCGGAGCTGATATCGACGGAATCCGCAAGCAGGACAAATCCCGATGCGCCTTTCATCCGGCTGACCTTGTAGCCGATGAATTCCCCCGCACCGCCGATCCGTATGACAAAATCACCGTTCCGGACCGTATTGCTCTGCCAGTCCGTATCTCCGTATTCGTCCACCCCGCGTTTTCCGGCACGGTACATTCCATACGCCTTCCAGCCGTTGTATTCCTCTGGCGATTTGGAATTGGAAGAACAGGAAAAAACACGGCTATTCGGCACATAGCTCCGCATTTTGTGCAGCATATCCGTCCAATAATAAACCGTTCCGGCAATATTGGAAACAAAATAAAAATGATCGTCGAAATCCGACGCATACAGCTGCTGCCCTTTCATCAGCTGCGACAGATTGTTCACACATCGGATGCTGTTTGCTTTTTCTCTCGCGGAATTCAAAGCGGGCAAAAGCAGCCCCGCCAGGATTGCGATCACGGCAATTACCACGAGGAGTTCCACAAGGGTGAATCGTACTTTCTTCTTCATCATTCAATTTCCTTTTTGTAAATTTTTTACGGATTTCCGTTCTATCAAAACCGGAGAAACGGTGCGGACTCCGAACGTTCCTCCGGAAAACAATGAGGAAAGCCCCTCGCCGATCACAGCGGCAATCCTCTTCATATCACATGCGACAGTTGTCAAAGGCGGATCGAAATGCGCTCCGCTGGCAATTCCCGAAACGCCGATAACGCTGACGTCTCCGGGAACGGAAAGGCCGTATTCCTTGATCGCACTGATCACACCGAGCGCGGAATAATCGCTCATCGTGAAACATCCGGTAAACGCGGGACCATTCCGGCGAAAGTTGTCCAGCAGAACATCATGCACTTTTGCGCAGGAGGCTTCGCCGCCCTGCACGGAACAGTCGATGATGTGCGGTTCGATTCCATGCAGACGCGCATAATTCAGGAATCCGGCGTTGCGGCGTCCGTCGCCCATGCTCCACGGTTCGGAAAGAATCAGTGCAAGCTCGCGGTGCCCGTTCCGGATCAGACATTCCGCCGCCATCATCCCGGCGTATTCCGGCTGGGAATCCACAACGTTGACGCCGTCGCAAAGCAGATTGTTTTCCAGAAAGACAATCGGAACATCCGCCGACAGAATCGCCGCAATCTCCGACGAGCGGAAACGGTGGATCGGAAATGTAAACAGGATCACATCCCCGTGCAATGTGTTCAGACACCGCAGATAATCCGAACCGGAATTCGGTTCAAACAGCGCGCGGGAGAAACGCCATCCCGGATGTCTCTGCACCTCCGCCTCAATCTCCGCATCCAGATTCTGCCAGTACTCCGCCGGCCAGTCGCAATGAACACTTGTCACGGTGCGGACCGTCTTGTCCCGGTTCCGGCTGACGTAGATTCCCTTTGCCGGTTCAACGGCAATCTGTCCTTCCGCCTCCAGGCGCGCCAGCGTTTTCTCGACCGTCCGCCGGGAAACACGATGCCTTTCGATCAGTTCCCGGATGGAATAAAACTGCTGACCGCATGAAAAACGATCCAGTTCCTGCTCCAGAACGTCGTAAAATTCCCTGATTTCTTTCTGAATGCTGCGCGGCATTGCATACTCCGTTTTCCGTTTCAATATCCCGCCTTTTTATTATTATATCGTAGTGACACAACTATAACAATACTGTGTCACTATCTTTTCTTAAATTTTTTATCCGGCGCCGGATGCAAAGTTTGATTTGACTTTTCCGCTCTTCCGTGATATACTACAGCCAAAGATCCATATTCTTTTAAGGAGAACAAAATGCGCAAACCTTATACTCTGGTAGAAATCCTCGTCGCCGTTTCGATCATCGGCATCCTCACAGCCACCGGACTCGGCGTCACCGGTTATGTCCGCAACAAAATAGCCGACACGCAAACCAGAACCACCTTCAAACTGATCGAAATGGCGTTGCAGAAATATCACGAAACGTTCTCCTTCTATCCGGAAATGATGACGGATTCCCAATTCATCATGGACAAAGTCGATTTTTCCAAAACGGATTCAGCGGAACCGCTGTATTATAAAAACACGCTCTGGGGCTTCTTCAATGACGTCAGCATTGACAAAAGCGGCAAAAGCGGCAAAATCCGCGGTATCCGGATGACGGACGGCGAACGCTGTAAAATTCTGGATGGCTGGGGACGTCCCATCTTCTACTTGCGGCCGGGTGTGTTCAACTCCGAAACATTCGATCTGATCTCTTTCGGCGGAGATAAAGAGGCAGGAGACGGCTCCGCAAGCTCCAGCGATTTTAAAACCAAAAGCAATTTTGAAAATAACTACCCCGACGAACTCGGCGACGATATTACCAACTTTTCACGGAACTGATAAATCCGGTCCGTATTTTTCTCCTCCGGCAGCCTGTAAAAAAATGCAGGCTGCCGCGTTATATTTTTCACAATACCCTTGAAAAAATCAAAAGTTGATGTATATTAATATAATTTATAAGGTCATACCCAAAAAAAGAAAGAGATCCTTGTAAATGAGATGCCCCAGATGTGCGTGTCAGGATGATAAAGTTGTTGATTCGCGTTCCATCAAAGAGGGAGCCGGTGTGCGGAGGCGACGGGAATGCCTCAGCTGCGGATACCGGTTCACAACTTGTGAAGAAATCGTCCCGAATGAACTCAAGGTCATAAAACGCGATGGTTCCCGGGAAAATTTCGACCGGAATAAATTGCAGACCGGCATTGAAAAAGCCTGTTGGAAACGCGCGATCACGCAGGAACAGGTGGACTCTCTTGTCAATAAGCTGACATCTTCCATTGAGAACGATTACGACCGGGAAATTTCCACTGTGGAAATCGGCGCCAGAGCAATCGAAGCATTACGGGAACTTGACGAAGTCGCCTGTATCAGCTTCGCCTCCGTCTACAAGGATTTCAAGAATCTCGACGAATTTCTCAAAGAAATCCGTACCATGAACCGGGACAAGAAAAAGAATCCGGCCGCAGGCGCAAAATAATGAAATTCCGTCACCGACTGCTGCTGAAATACGCAAATCTGAGTGTATCCAGATTCACGGAAGTTTTGCGTCAATGGATGGGTCATCAGGGCTATATCCTGCTGCTGAGTATTTTCGTGGGGCTGCTCTCCGGACTTGCCGCCGTTACCCTGAAAAACATCACCGATTATTTCCACCGCGTCGCCCGCCATGCGGAAGGCCCGTGGGTCATGTGGCTCGCCCCCGCCATGCCGGTTGTCGGAATCATCCTCTGCGTGATCTTCGTGAAACTCTTCGTAAAAGGAAAATACGACAAAAGCCTTGCAAACGTCATCGTTTCCACCACGAACGGCACCAGTGACATACCGAAACAGCACACATGGTCCCACCTTGTAACAAGCGGAATCAGTGTAGGACTCGGCGGCGCCGCGGGACTGGAAGCTCCGATCGCCCTGACAGGTTCCGCGATCGGTTCCAACGTGGCGAAATTTCTGCATACCGGACTGGAGACGCGCACGCTTCTGCTGGCATGCGGCGGCGGAGCCGGCATATCCGCAATCTTCAACAGCCCGGTCGCCGGAGCGCTGTTCGCATGTGAAATTCTGCTTCCGGCGTTCTCGGTCCCCGCTCTGGTTCCGCTGCTGATGGCATCCGCAACCGCCGCGGTGGTGTCGGAAACTCTTTACGACAATCAGCCGTTCGTCCAGCTCAGTTCGGGCTGGAGCACGATCAATCTGCCGTTCTATGTGGTCCTCGGCGTCGCCGCGGGATGTGTTTCGGCATATACGATCCGTACCTCGACCTGGCTCAGCCGGAAATGGGAATTCTTCAAAAATCCCTGGCTGAAAGCCGTTACCGGCGGCGCAATCCTCTATCTGATGTTCCTTGCCCTTCCCGCGCTCAAGGGTGAAGGGTACAACTTCATCTCCGCCATCGTCGACGGGCGGGACGGTTATATCATGAAAGAGAGTCCGTTCGCGGAGCTGATCGGCAGCGGCTGGCTGTTTCTCGGAATGTGCCTTCTGCTGGTCATGCTGAAGGTGTTTGCGACCTCCGCCACGCTGGATTCCGGCGGCGACGGCGGTATTTTCGCTCCGTCCATGTTCATCGGAGCGTTTACCGGATTCTGCGTCGCCCGTTTTGTCAACATGGTGGCGGCGGAAAATTATCATCTCAGTGAAGTGAACTTTATCGCGGTCGGCATGGGCGGCGTGATCGCGGGAGTGATGCACGCCCCGATGACGGGCATGTTCCTGATCGCCGAAATCACCGGCGGCTACCGTCTGTTCATCCCGCTGATGATCGTCGCCTCGCTCTCCTGCTTCATCTGCAAAAAAATCACAAAATATAACGTCTACAAGACCCAGATCGAAGAACACGGCGGCTCTCCGGAACCGAATCAGGCGACCCTGATGCTGGAAAAAGTGACGATCGGCGAACTGGTCGAAACCGACTTCATCCCCGTTTCCGTTTCGGATAATCTCCGCGCACTGCTGAAAAACGTGATGACCTCCCCGCGCAACGTATTTCCCGTGCTGGATGACAAAGGCGGAATCGTGGGTATTGTGACTCTCGACGACGTCCGTCCGTTTCTGCTGGACTCCAATCTGTACGACGTGGCGCTGGTATACGACGTGATGTCCGATGCGCCCCCCGTTCTTTCGGTCAACGACACGCTCGGTGCGGCGACGCGTCTGTTTGAAAGTCTGCATTCCTGGCTGCTTCCGGTCACCGAAAACGGCAAATACATCGGATTCGTTTCCAAAGCCGGGGTCTTTGATAAATACCGGGAACTGCTGAGAAACAAAAAAGAACTTTTCTGAGGAGGTCGAAGATGATTCAGCTGAGCAACACGTCGATCATGATCTTCCGCGCCGACGGCTCCACGATCCCGTTCGACGTGGAGGAGGTACAGACCCGCATCATCCGCGCCTGCATCGCCGCGGGAGAAACGGAGTCCTGGATTGCGGGCGACATCTCCCTGTCCATCGAATTCGCCCTGCTCTCAACCAAAAACCGCACGATCAAGGAAAGCGATCTCGAAAGCATGGTCGTCCGCGCATTGGAGGACTCCGGCTACCCTCATGTCGCCTCCGACTTCAAGCGGAACGCCGTCACCAGCGCCCTCTCCGACATACCCGTCAACGAGAAAACCGTGCTTGCGACCATTGCCCCGACTCTTTCCCTGCCGGACGAAAAACTGGAAATCGTAGCGGCAAAAGTCATGCAGGCTCTGCTGGGAATCGGATTCGAGACCTGCTCGCCGCGCCTGATGGTCGAACTCGCACGGCATTACCGGGATCGCGATCAGAGCTCCACCCCGGTCCTGCGCCTGCCGTCCCAGCCGCTGAAACCCGGCGACGACGTCATGCTGCTGAAACCGTCCGACTTCCACGCACTCGCCTCCGTCAACCTGAAAGACCTGTTGACGGGCGGAAGCCTGCGCATTCACGGAGTCAGCCGTCTGTTCGCCGCGTTGAAAATCGACATCTCCCTGATCCGTTTTGCCGATGCAATGGAACTTTCAAAACCGGTCTCGGAACTTGCTCTGCAATCGACCTGGGGACGGCTCGTCATGGCGATCGATGAAATTTGCGAAAAAGCGGAACATTTCTGCCGGACGGAACAGGAACCGGTCGCTCTGCCGCTTCCTCTCTGCCTCACGTTCCGCGATGCGGATAAATTCGCCGTCTCCCGCATGAACTGTCCGAAAGCCGTCACCGAAGAATGCGTTCACGGGCTCATCACCGATTTCACCGGCGGACTCCGCCAGAAACCGTTCAAGATCAACATTGACTGAAAGGGCGCAGACAATGATCCCGACCACTTCATTCACCGAACAGGAAAAATCGCTTCTTCTCTCCCGAACGGACGCCATCCGGACCGCACTTACGGAAAATATCCGCAAACTGGAACAGTATCCGCACCCGGTCCTGCTGGTCGGAGACTGCTATCCCGGTATCTGGCTGGAACATAATCAGGATAATGTATTCCTTGCCGAATACGCCCCGGAAGCGGCATGGGCGGCACAGACGATCTTTATGGATTTCCAGCGGGAAGACGGTCTGCTTCCGTTCATGATGCCGGCAAAAATCGATCGTTCTTTCAACGGTCCGGCGCTGTTCTGGCAGCTGCAAAGCGTCTATCCGTTCGCCCGTTGTGCGCTTGAGGTCGCCAAACGGACGAACCGCCCGGAATCCGATCTGCTGCGGATTTACGAGTCGGGAGCTCGTTATGACGCATGGCTCGGAAAATACCGCAACCGTGCGGGAACCGGACTCGTTGAAATGTACTGCGAATATGACACCGGACACGACAACGATCCACGGGTCACCGACGGCGGTATCTCCGGCTCATGCCCCGGCGGCGATGCCGCCAATATGCCTGATCTTCCGTGTATGCCGGTGCTTTCGGTTGATCTCTCCGCAATGTGCTGCGGAGGCCGCATGGCGCTTGCCGAACTCGCGGATCTGCTCGGCAAACCCAAAGAAGCCGCACAATGGCGCAACCGGGCGGAAGAACTGAAAGCCAAAATGCGGGAACTGCTTTATGATCCCGCAGATGATTTTTATTATGACCGCGACCGGAATGGACTGCGCAAATACCGTACGGAACATATCACCCGGCTTTTCCTCAATCAGCTTCCGGAACAGGAAGAGTTCGACCGGATCTATCAACGCTATTTTGAAAATCCGTCGGAATTCCTGACGCCGTTTCCATTCCCTTCCATGTCCGTCTCCGATCCGCACTTCGATAAAACCTGTCCGAAAAACTCCTGGGGATCCAACACGCAGGCCCTGACCTCGCTCCGCTCCCTGCTCTGGCTCGAACATTACGGCCGTAATGAGGAACGCACGGCTCTGCTGTTCCGCTGGCTCCGCGCGTTTCTGGACTACGACACCACTTATCCGCAGGAACTGAATCCGTTCGACGGTTCCCCGATCGGAACCGGACACAACTATTCCCCCACGCTGATCCTCTTTCTCGAAGGCGTGAAACTGCTCAAAGAGCGGTAACAGGCAAAGGAACGGGCATGACAGGGATCAACGCCACTTCCGATTCCGAACGGCTTACCGCCGCCTGCGTGTTGAGCGTAATCGGCGGTTTTCTCGACATCTACACTTATCTCTGCCGCGGCAATGTCTTTGCCAACGCCGTAACGGGAAATCTGGTGCTGTTCGGTCTGACTCTCGCAGACCGCAACTGGATCGCCGGAGGCCGGTATCTCTTTGCGATTCTCGCCTATGCGCTCGGCGTGTTCATGGCGGAACTCATCCACCGCAAACTCCCCGCCAACCGCCGGATTTCATGGCATCAGACCGTGCTCCTGCTGGAAATTCTCTGTCTGCTGCCGGTGATCTTCATTCCTTACGGAGAACCCGACTTCATCGTCAACGCGCTGATCGCGTTCGTCTGCGCACTTCAAGTCCAGACATTCCGACGGGTTCACGGCCTGCCGTTCGCTTCCACGATGTGTACCGGAAACCTGCGGAGCGGAACGGAAGCTCTTTTTCAGAGCTGGCGCAATCGCGACCGCAGGGAATTCGGAAAAGCACTGCATTATTACGGCGTCATAGGCTGTTTCGTCATTGGGGCGGCAGTCGGCGCGGTTCTGTTGCGATACCTCGGCCTTTCCGTCTTCCTGCTTGCCCCCGCCGGACTGCTGGCGGTATTCTTCCTGATCACGACCAAACGGGAACTTGTCAGCTGGCGGCGCAGGATCCGCGCACTTTACCGTCCGGATAAACGGATTTGAATCACACATCATAAGGAGTATGCCGCAATGAGAAGAAAAGACCGCGAAATCACCGATCCCGCCATAATCCGGGAGATCGTCGCCTCCGCAACGGAATGTCATCTTGCCCTGCTGGATAACGGAGTCCCTTACGGCGTCACTCTCAACTACGGCTTTGAAGAACGGGACGGTGTATTCACCATCTGGTTTCACGGCGCATACGAAGGCAGGAAAGCCGACGCCGTCCGCCGGAATCCGGAAGCCTATTTCTTTCAGGAAAGCGGCTGCAAATTCCACGAGGGCAGATACCCGAACGGCGGAACCTATATGACGATGTATTACTCTTCCGCCGCCGGAGCGGGAAAAATCGAATTCGTCGAAGATCCGGAGGAAAAACGGCACGGTCTTGCCGTTCTGACGGCACGGTTCAGCAAAACCCCGGTCTCCGTGTTCCCCGATGCGGTAATCCGTGCGACCGCAATCTGGAAAATGGTGATTCCGCACATGACAGCCAAGCGAAACGCGCCGAAGGAGTAAGCGGGCGTTGATTTCCCGCATTCCGGGAGTATATTACCTGCGGAACAGAGGAATCAATATCAGAAAACAGGAGATTCAGCATGAAAGCAGTTGTTTCCGTCATCGGACGGGATTCGGTCGGGATCATCGCCAAAGTCAGCTCAGGATGTGCGGAATGCGGAGCCAATATTCTCGACATCTCCCAGACCGTGCTCAACGAATATTTCACCATGATCATGATCGTTGACATCCAGAAACTCACGCTCCCGTTCAACGATTTTGTAGACCGCATGGCGTCGTTCGGCAAAAAGGACGGACTCGACATTCATGTGATGCACGAGGACATTTTCAATTCCATGCACAGGATCTGACCATGTTTGATACGAAAGACATCATCGAAACCATCAGCATGATCCGCGAGGAATGCCTCGACATCCGCACGATCACGATGGGCATTTCGCTTTACGACTGTCAGAGCGAAGACGCAGACCGGCTCTGCACCCGGATTTACGACCGCATCATGAGCCGCGCACGCAACCTCGTGAAAACCGGCGAAGATATTGAAAAAAAATACGGTATCCCCATCATCAACAAACGTGTTTCCGTTACCCCGGTCGCACTGATGGCGGGCGGGCTCAGCGTGGACGGTGCGGTCAAAGTTGCCCGGACGCTTGACAAAGCGGCGCACGAACTGGGAATCAACTTCATCGGCGGTTACAGCGCACTGGTCCAGAAAGGTTTCACGAACGGAAGCCGCACCCTGATCAGCTCGATCCCGCAGGCTCTCGCGGAAACGGAGCGGGTCTGCTCCTCGGTCAACGTCGCAAGTACAAAAGCGGGAATCAATATGGACGCCGTCGCGGAAATGGGACGCATTGTCCGCGAAACCGCGGACCGTACAAAGGACCGTCAATCCATCGGATGCGCAAAGCTGGTGATCTTCGCGAACGTTCCGGAAGACAATCCGTTTATGGCGGGCGCGTTCCACGGGATCGGCGAACCGGAAACGGTGATCAACGTCGGTGTCTCCGGACCGGGAGTGGTTGCCTCCGCAATCCGCCGGAAAGGAGCCTGCAACCTGACGGAAGTGGCGGAAACAATCAAGCGGACCGCATTCAAAATCACACGGGTCGGTCAGCTCGTGGCGCGGGAAGCCTCCGAACGGCTCGGCGTGCCGTTCGGAATCGTGGATCTTTCCCTTGCCCCGACTCCGGCGGTGGGAGACTCTGTCGCCTATATTCTGGAATCCATGGGACTTGAAAAGTGCGGCTGTCACGGAACCACCGCGGCACTGGCAATGCTGAACGACGCAGTGAAAAAAGGCGGCGTGATGGCGTCGTCGCATGTCGGCGGACTCTCCGGCGCATTCATCCCGGTTTCCGAAGACGCCGGAATGATCGAAGCCGCACGCTGCGGGGCGCTCAGCCTGGAAAAACTGGAAGCGATGACGGCGGTCTGCTCGGTCGGTCTTGACATGATCGCAATTCCCGGCGATACCCCCGCCGAGGTGATTTCCGGAATCATCGCCGACGAGATCGCCATCGGCGTTGTCAATACAAAAACGACGGCGGTACGCCTGATCCCGGCATACGGCTGCAAAGTCGGCGACAGCGTTTCGTTCGGCGGTCTGCTCGGAGAAGCTCCGGTCATCCCGGTGAACACCTGCTCTCCGGCGGAATTCATCGGCCGCGGCGGACGCATCCCCGCTCCAATCCAGAGTCTGAAAAACTGATCGGGCTCCCTTCACGGCGCGGATGTGAAAACGGTCCGCGCCGTGATTCCGGTCAGATCGCGCCTTTCTGTCCGGCGATCTTTGCGGCGAGCAGATTGCCTGCGGTCAACGCTTCGTTCAACGTCGAACCGGTCAGATAATGATAGAGAAACGCCGCGCTGAACGAATCGCCCGCGCCGACCGTGCTCACGACTTTCACCGGAACCGCCGGAGAGTGAATGACTCCCCCGGAACTGTACAGATCACAGCCTTCCGGTCCAAGCGTCAGCAGCACCATCTGCAGACCGAAGCGACGACGCAGCTCCTCCGGGTCATCCGGCAAACCGAACATCGCGGCAAGAACGGGAAATTCGTCTTCATTCAGTTTCACAATATCCGCGGAATACAGCGACTCCTCAATGATCTCTTTTGAATAAAAGTCCTGCCGCAGATTGACATCGTAGAAAAACAGACAGTCCAGCATTTTCCGCAGACGTGTAAGAGTTCCGCGCGATTCCGGAGAACGCTGGGCAAGCGTTCCGAAACAGAACAAATCAACCTCCGTATCGAATTCGGGAACGGGAATATGATCGTAAGCGGTATCCATCGCAAAATCGTATGCGGCGACCTTGCGTTCATCCAGCAGCACGGTAACTGTTCCGGTGGGAAAACCGTCAAGCACAGCGATCGTCCCGGTATCCAGTCCAAGTTTTCCGATCTGTCCCAGCGCATCCCTGCCGAGCGGATCGTTTCCGACGGCGGAGATCAAGGTCGTTTCCGCGCCCTGTTTTCTCAGGTGGGCGGCAAGATTCAACGGAGCTCCGCCCAGATACGGAACTCCGCCGATCACATCAAACAGAATTTCCCCGAATGAAACAACACGGGGCGGATTGTGGGCGGTTCTGGAAACAGGATTATCCGTCATAAGAAAAATTCCTTTATTTTAGTATTGTCCGTTTGAATTATTATATCGCATTTCTCCGGAAAAACAATATTCCGTTTCCGGTTTCCTCCGGATCCGGTCCCACAGGATGGACAGGAACGCCGCGGAATACAGGATCAGCGGCAGATCAATATATGGAATCCGATAGCGTAAATTAATGTTGAACACCACATGGGAAATGATCCCCGTAAGAGCCAGAAGCAGGAACGGGACCAGAAGCGGATCCCTCCGGCGGACCAGCAGAATACCGGCAATGCCGCAGAGATAAAGCAGGGAAATACTCAGGGTCAGCCCCCAGTACAGCAGCGGGGAATGATCCGGCGATTTCGGATTCGGCTGCAGGTAATGGATCAGTTTCCCGCTGAAAAGACGGAATTTTTCTCCGGCACTCATTGCACGGAGTTCTTCTTTTGCCCGTTCCGCGAGCAATTCGCTCTGCACACGCGGATTTCCGGCAGTCTCCGGCGGAAGCGTTTTCACCAGTTCCAGCAAAGAGTTCCAGGAAAGTTCCATGTGATGCACAAAATCCCGGCTGTCAGCGGAATACGCCCGCATCAGATGACGGTTGTTCCCGTTGTACAGAACAAAACCCGATAAATAACCGCTCACCGACGGCGTTCCGAAATTATGCCAGTTCCGCAGAGCGACCGGAGCGGACAGCAGGAGAGCGGTCAACGTAAACAGGATCACGGAACGGTACGGAGCAATCCGCAGCCATGGCTTTCCCTCCCGCCGCAGAGCACGGATTCTGTTATACATGAACCAGCACGCAAGAAACGGGAAAAACAGAAACGCCGTTGCACGGGAATAAGCCGCCAAAGTCAGCATAGCCGCGGCAAGCACATATTTGCGGTCGGATTCCGGCAGGCAGAGACAGCGGAACGTCAACAGGAGAAACGCACAGAACAGAATCTCGCTGGAAAACTGCACGCCGTACTGAATCAGCAGCGGATGCAGGGAAAACAGAAGCAGAGCGAACCACGCCGTCCGCTCGGAATGAAACATCGTCCGGGCAAGATCGAACACCGCCCAGGACGCAAGCAGAACCGCCAGAGCGCAGAAAACCGCCGCCGCGGCAAGCGGCGGAAATCCCATCTGGATCAGAATCCCCGTGACCACCGGAGGCAGCTGAATGCGGTATGCCTCCGGCATCAGGAAATCGCGCCGGACCTCATAGTAACGGGAATGCTCGCTGAGCAGCGCCCCGTACTTCGCATACGATTCGGAAAGTTCCAGATACTCCCGGCCGTCATGATGAAGGAAAAAATCGGTATGCCGGGCGGCGATGGCAAAACCCGCGGCAAGATGAATCAGAAAAACAAGCGCAAGAACACACGGCAGCAGAAAGCGTTTCATCAAAAAAACTCCGGATCATAATTCATTTCCATTACGGTCGCCGTTTTCCGCCGGGCAGAAACGCCACGGAAAAACGGTCCGCTGTAATTATATTTCAACTCCGCATTTTTTGCAAGGGCGGAGAAATAAATAAAAATAAAAAATTCACAGTTGCAACCTGTTTTATCCGGATGTAAATTACAAAAAAGCGGAAGGGACGGGAATGGACGGAAAAAACGGAAAACAGCTCTTCTCGGAAAAAGCGTTGGAAAATCTGAGACTCGGAAAACAGAGTGAACTGCTGACCAACACCGTCAGCCAGTGGAACTGGTTTTTCCTTGCCGCGCTCACGTTCTTTCTCGCAGCCGCCCTTTACTGGGGCTTTTTCGGAACCATGACGGAAAATGTGCGCGGACTCGGCATAACCGTCAGCGGAGGCATGGAAGCCGTCACGGCAAGAAGCGACGGCATTATTCAGCATCTGAACATCTCCCCCGGCGACCGGGTCATCCGCAATGAAATCATCGGGCAGCTGGCGGACAACCGGGCATTCTACAACCTCAAACAGACCGAAATCGAATACAAAGACCTTCTGTATCGCATTCAAACGCTGAAAAAGGAGCTCGCAGACCGGAAAACTCCCCGGCAGGACCTGGAACGGAAGCTCGAACAGCTTCAAAAAGAAAGCGAACTGAAAGAGCAGAAATTGGAACTGGAACGCCGTTTCTTCCGGGAAAGCATCTGGCTCCGTTCCAATTCGACCGGGATCGTCACAGAACTCCTGAAAGCACCCGGTGACGCCGTAAAAGCGGGAGATCACATCGCTCTTCTGAACCGGATCGACCACGGGCAGCGCAAACTGATCGCATTCGTTCCCATTGAAATGGGAAAAAAAGTCAAACCGGGTATGAGCGCCTATTTCGCGCCCGGCTCCCTGAAACCGCAGGATTACGGTTACGTCCGCGGGATTGTGCAGGAGACCAGTCAGTTCGCCGTCAACAGCGATTCCATCGTAACGGAACTGAAAAACCGCGACTTCGCCGACGCCGTTTCCAAATCCGGCGTACAGGCACGGCTGGTAATCGAAATGCTGCCGGACCGCGCAACCGTCAGCGGGCTGAAATGGACCAGCCGGAACGGTGCAACCACGGCGGTGGACGCGGGAACCGTCGGACGGATCATCATCAACACACGTTACCGCTCCCCGATTTCCTATGTGATTCCTTTCTTCCGGGAAAAGCTCTTCGGAATCGGGCGCGCCGATGCAGGGGAAAACCGATGAACTCCGGAAAACGCTTTCTTTACCGTCTTTCCCGCCGACGCCGTTTCCATACACGCCGCAAAGTGCCGACGATCTTTCAGATGGAAGCCGCCGAATGCGGAGCGGCGGCCCTTGCGATGATTCTGGCATATTACCACCGCTGCGAACCGTTGGAAAAACTGCGGACCGCGTGCGGAATCTCCCGCAACGGGAGCCTCGCATCCAATATCGTACGGGCGGCAAAAAGTTACGGACTGAATGCAAAAGGCTGCAAACTTTCCATCGACCGGCTGACCGGAAGCCCTCTCCCCATGATCCTGTTCTGGGAATTCAACCATTTTGTCGTTCTTGAAGGACGGATCGGCGACACGTTTTACATCAACGATCCGGCCAAAGGCCCGTACCGCATGACGCTGGAGGAATTTGAACGGGCTTATACGGGAATCGCCCTGATATTCGAACCGGGGGAAGCATTCGTTCCGCACGGAAAACAGCGCGGGCTTTTCTCCGCCCTGATCCCGATGCTGAAAAAAGTAAAACCCGTCGTCGCCGCCATCTTCTGGGCGGGCTTTCTGCTTGTGATTCCCGGACTCGCGGCTCCGACCCTGCTGCGCATTTTTGTGGATGACGTCATGAACGACCGTCCGGAATGGCTCCTGCCCGTGGTCCTGCTCTCCCTGCTGACTCTTCTTGTGGAAGCGACGCTGATCCGGCTGGAATATATCGCTCTGCGGCGGGGCGAATTGAAGCTCGCCGCTGTCAATACGCTGACGATGCTTGCACATCTGTTCACTCTGCCGATGGATTTCTTCCTGCAGCGGACTTCCGGAGACCTTCAGGCACGGATAAGCCTCAACCGCGAACTGGCAAAAACGTTTTTCGGTCAGATTGCCGGAAACGCGGTAAAGATTTTCACCGCACTGTTTTTCCTGCTTCTGATGGTTCATCTGAACCTGTTTCTCTCCTGTATCGCCGTCGGGACAGCGATTCTGAATCTGTTTGCCCTGGGTATGCTCAGCCGGCGCACCCGGACTCTGAGCCAGAGCTTCGCCGTCAGCAACTCCCGTCTGCTCGCCTGCACGATGACGGGGATCGGCATGATCGAAACCCTGAGAGCGACCGGGCGGGAAGACGAATATTTCACCGAATGGAGCGGCTGCCTCGCGGAATATGCTTCCAAACGGCAATCCCTGCAATACGCCGCAACGCTGTTCTCCCTGTTTCCGGCGCTCCTTTCCGGAATCAGCAGTGTCCTGGTTCTGTGTCTCGGTTCCCGTTATATCATCGAAGGCGGCATGACTCTGGGAAGCATGATGGCATTCATGGTCCTGACGGGCGGGTTTCTGGCTCCGGTAAACAGGATCGTCATGTCCGGAGCAAAGCTCCAGCAGTTGAAAAACGGTCTGAACAAAGTTGAAGACCTCTTTCATTATGAAGCGGCGGAACCGCTGCCCGATCTCTCGTCCGCAATCACTCCGCGCGGCGGAAAACTTGAACTGCGGGATATTTCATTCGGATACAGCAGACTGGAACCGCCGCTGATTGAGCATTTTTCCCTGACGCTCGAACCGGGTAAACGCATCGCCCTGGTTGGAGCTTCCGGTTCCGGCAAAAGCACGGTTGCCAAACTCGCAACCGGGCTTTACCGCCCATGGACAGGGACGATCCTGCTGAACGACCGCCCGCTCGACGAATGTCCGCGGGAAGAGATCGTACGCTCAATCGCCTCCGTCGATCAGAACATCATGCTGTTCTCCGGAACCGTCAGCGAAAACCTCACGCTTTTTCAACGGAAAAGCAACTCTTCCGAACTGTATCAGGCTCTGCGCGACGCCTCCGTCGATCTTGAACTTGCCGAACGCGGTCCCGTACTAAGCGTCCCGGTCGGCGAACTCGGCAACAATTTGTCGGGCGGACAGCGGCAGCGTCTGGAACTTGCGCGGGCTCTGGCCCGCGAAACGCCGATCCTGATCCTTGATGAAGCGACCGCGGCACTGGATCCGGTGACGGAAAGCCGGATCGGCCATGCCATCCGCAGGAGAGGCTGTTCCTGCCTGATCGTCGCGCACCGCCTGAGCACGGTCCGGGACTGCGATGAGATCATCATGCTGGATCATGGAAAGATCGCAGAACGCGGAACCCATGCCCGGCTGATGGAACTCAACGGGGAATACCGCCGGCTGATGGAATCGGAGGCGGCATTATGAACGGAAATTCCCACGCCCCCGCAGGAAACCGCATCCGGAATGCCGTCTCCGGAAACGGAATCCCTCTGGATGAACAGTCCGGCTTTCTGCGACTCCACGCCGGAGAGATCAATCTGTTCATTGAACACCTTATGGACGGACGGCGGAATTCGCTTCTTTTCCTGTGCACTCTGACAGAGGGTATGCTCGTCCCGTCCGCAAGCAGAATGCCTGCCGGGAACGGGGAATACCGGCTTTTTGCAATTCCGGTGGGAGGTGCGGAAATCCACCGGACGGACAGTGAAGAGATCCGGGCGGAGGAACTGGACACCTGGTGCGAAGCCATGGCGTCGGGACTCATTCCGCAGGAAGGTTCCGGAGCCAATGCGCTCCAGTTCAGCATGGAAACGGAACTGGAGGTTCCCGCCGGAGGCTGCCTGTGCTCCGCCGGCGGCGTTTTCTGGGCGGAAGTCATTTCCGGAGCAGTCTGTCCGGAGGGATTCCCGGAAACGCTGAAACAGGAAACGGGAAAACTTGTCTTTTTCAATCAGCGGAACAGCCTGACGGCAGCGGAACAATCGGAATTGCGGCTCCGCCGGACCGCCGGGCTTTCTCCGGAATACCGGAACCGTGCGCTCGCGGATTTCCATATCCTCGTCATGCGGATGATGCTCTGCCAACGGAACGCCCAGACAACAGCCCGGATCGAAAATGAACGTTACGACGAAGCCGGATGCGAAAAGGAACTGAAGCGGAAACTCTCGCTGCTGAACCGTCTGACCGGAGCGGTCCGGGAGCAAACCGTGGTACGGACCAGTTCCGATCCGCTGATCGCAGCCCTGCAAACGATTGCCGCGGATCACCGTCTGCCGTTCAATCTCTCACCGGCCGGTCATACGGAACTCCCGGTCCTTACCCGTCTCTCCCTGCTGGCGGCGGAAAACCGCTGGCGGATACGCCGGGTCAGCCTGCCGGAAAAATTCTGCAGTTTTTTTGCCGGAACTCTGCTCGGTTTTCACGGTTCCGGACACACTCCCGCAGTTCTGCGCCTGCGCGGCTATCACTCCTCCTGGATTGACCCGGACGGGAAAGAATATCCGCTGACCGCCGAAGCGGCAAAGCAGTTTCAACCTGTCGCATACCGCTTTTACGAACAGTTTCCCGCCGGAACGATGACGCGGAAAACACTGGCTCAGTTCGCTCTGGCGGGTTTTCCCAAGCTCGGACGGCGGATTCTTCTGCTGGGCATCTGCTGCGGACTGCTCGGACTCGTCATGCCGGTTGCCACGGAATATATCACCGGACACATCATCCCCACGGCAAACACGCCGGAACTCTGGCAGATGACGGTCCTGCTGCTTTCGCTGATCTTCTCCGCAACGTTGCTCGGACTCGCTCCGCAGTTCTCTCTTCTGGCTTACGGCATCCATCAGACGGAACGTTTTCAGGCGGCGCTGTTCGATCATCTTCTGAATGCCAGAATCAACTTTTTCCGGAAATTCAATACGGGCGAACTTTGCACCCGTCTGTCGGCGGCGGTCCGGATCCAGGAAACGGTGTTCACCGTTCTCTCCGGTCAGTTTCTCGGTTCGCTGTTTGCCCTGACAAGCCTGTTGATGCTGTTCGTTTACAGCTGGCGGCTTGCTCTGCTCTCCCTGTTCGTCATTCTGATCTACTGTCTGATCATGAATGCCCTGTTCCAATGGAACCGGCGTCCGCTGGCGGAAGCGGCGGAAGCGGACGGGCGACTGGCAGGCATGTTGAAACAGTTCATCGAGGGAATCGCAAAAATCCGCGGAGCGGGTGCGGAAAAACGGATCATATCCCGCTGTCTGGACGATTATCTGATCCTGCTGAATGCGGATTATGCAACCGGACAGAACGGGACAAGGATCGCTCTGCTGGGGATCATCTTTCCTTCCGCAATGGCAATCCTATTTTTCATTTTCGCCGGTAATGTCTGGCGCGGCGCCATGACTCTGCCGGAATTTCTGGCGTTTCTCTGTGCATACGGCAGTTTTCAGCAGGGGGTCACCGGCGTATTCTCCGGCATTTGGAGACTGGCCTCCATACGCCCGGAAATTGACCGTCTGATGCCGCTGATTGAGGCGGAACCGGAACGCGGACGCGCTCAACAGCCCGGCAGACTGAACGGAAATCTGGAAATTTCCAACGTCACATTCCGTTACACGCCGGATAAACCGCCGGTCCTGCGGAATGTCTCCATCAAAGCGGAAGCGGGCGAATTCATCGCGATCGTCGGACCGTCAGGTGCGGGCAAAAGTTCACTCGTCCGTCTGCTGCTCGGATTCGAACAGCCGGAAACCGGAACCGTCTTCTATAACGGCAGAGACCTCGCAAACCTTGACGTCCATGCGGTACGCCGTCAACTCGGCGTCATTCTCCAAAACAGCCGGATCATGCCGGGTACGATTCTGGACAATATCCTGACCGGAACCGGACGCTCTTCCGCGGACGCCGAGCGCGCGGCACAGCTGGCTGCGCTCGACCGCGATTTGCAGGAAATGCCGATGGGACTGTTCACGCCCGTTTCCGAAGGGCTCATCTCCGGCGGGCAGCAGCAGAAAATCCTGATCGCCCGCGCCCTGGTGGACAATCCCGCAATCATCATAATGGACGAATCCACCAATGCACTGGACAACGCCGCACAGGAACAGATCCGCCGCAATATGGAACGGCTTCCGGTTACCCGGATCGTCATTGCGCACCGCCTTTCAACCGTGATGAACGCGGACCGCATCTATGTTATGAACCGGGGGCGCATCGAACAGAGCGGCACCTGTCACGAACTGATGGCTCAGAACGGGCTGTTCCGGGAACTCGCCGAACGTCAACTGCTTAACAGGGAGACTTGCCCAACATGAAAAACGTCATCATTATTCTGCTCTCCATCCTGGTCGTGTTTCTTCTGCTCTTTTCCATCGGAGCGTTCCGCCACAACGACATCATGGCGCGGGATGAATATTCCAATCTGCGGCGGAAACGGGTCGCGGAAGTCTCCCGCGCACAGGAATGGAACATCGGAATCGCCGCCTCGGTGTCCGATCCGGTCGACAAACAGGTGATCCACGGAATCCGTATCGCCACCGAAATCGTCAATCAGGAAGGCGGCGTCCTCGGACGCGAGATCCGACTGCTGCTGGAAGACAGCCGAAACTCGTTTTCCGAGCATAAGTTCCTGATACAGGATTTCTGCGAAGATTTCAGCACGGCAATGCTGATCGGCGCATTTTCCACCCAGTCGGTCAAATCCTCCCGTTCCCTCACCCAGTTCCACGGACTCCCGCTGCTCTCTCCGACTGCCGCCGCTCCGGAACGGCTTCCGGAGCTGACTCCGGAACTCTTCCTCCCCGTTCACCCGCCGCTCTCGTTCTGGACCGTCCCGATCATTCAGGAACTGCAGAAACGGAAATGCAGGCGCGTCCTGATCATCGCACAGGAAAACTCCTGGTACGGCGGCGTGTTCGCCTCTCATCTGGAAAACGCAATGGAGGAGACACACGCATTCACCGATATTTTCCGCAATTCGTTCAGTCCCCCGGCAGAGCTTCAAACGTTCCATCAGCTGCTGAGCATCTTTCAGGAAAACCGCATTTTCGATGCGATTGTCTTCTCCGGCGGAATGGAAGAGCTGGCGAAACTCGGTCAGGTAATGACAAGCCTGAACATCACCCTTCCGGTCTTCTGCACGGAATTTTCCGACAATGTCAACAGGAAACGCGTCAAACTGCAATTTCCCGCCGGACTCTATATCCCGAAAGTCTCCGGAATGATCGCGGATTCACCCCGCTTTGAACAGGAATGGCGGCGGAGGTTCGGTTCGGACCCCGGTATCTGGGAACAGTACGGGGCTCTCTGCATCTTCTTCTTTGCCCGCGCTCTGGAAACCTGCGGACGCTATGAGCCGGAAGAGCTCGTTTACGCGATGAGAGAAGAATGGAGAATACTGATGGACCGGCAGACCTATTCCCTGCAGGTCCTGCTGGAGAACCGGAATGGAAAATGAGCCGGAACAACGGCCGGACGTTATCACGGAAGCCGTTCTGACGGAAGCCTATTTCGCCTGTGCGCAGGAGCTGAGGAACTATATCCGCGGACTCTGCGGCAGCGCCGCTGTGGCGGAAGAGACCGTTCAGGAAACGTTTGTGCGCGTCTGGGAAAAACGCGATCAGTTCGAACCGGGAAGACCGCTCCGTCCCTATCTCTTCCGGATCGCGCAGAATCTGGCGTTCGAGCGCTACCGCAGGGAACGCAACCTGCTGCTGTTCGCCGACGTCCCGGATTCCATTGACGAACAGGACAGCTTTTCCGCCGCACCGACAATGCACATCAAATGGCGGATTTATGTCGCATTGTCAATGCTTGCCCCGAAAGTCCGGGAAGCCTACCTTCTCGCCCGTATCCGCAAATGTTCGATCCGGCAGATTGCGCGGATTCAGGGAATCAGCGAAGTCGCCGCAAAGGTCCGGATTCACCGTGCGCGCGAAAAATTGACGGAACTTCTCGCAGATTTGAAAAAAGAGAGGTAACCTTTTCCGCTTCAACGCATATTACAGGTAAGATCATGGAGAAAAATTATGAGTATGGATGCCATCAACAGGTTTTACGACGCGCTGGATCATAACACGCGTTTGCAGCAGCAGGTCGACGAAATACGGCTCCGGCACGCAAAAGCGGCGTTTCAGGAGTTCCGGCAGTTCGCCGCGGACAACGGGTTCCGGTTCTCCGCCGAAGAGTTCCGCTCGTTCCGGGAAGAGCTGGATGTTCTTTCCGAAGAGGACATGCGCCGGATCGTCGGCGGATCCGCAATGTTTCAGGATTTCACTCCGCCCGACTCCGGAATCGCGGAATACGAACGCTGGACCTTTTAACCGATGAGTCAGCACGCCATTGAACAGTTTTTCCGCCGGTTGTCGGAAGATCCCGCTCTTCAGCGGGAGGCGGAAAAAACCAATGCGCTGTTTTCCGGAACCTCTCCCGACGATGCGGAAATTTTCCCCGCAATCCTTGCTCTGGCACAGAAACACGGGTTCCACTTTACGCAGGACGAATTCGAGTCGTTCTCGTTCGATTCTCTGTGCGAAAGCCGGGAAACGGCGGAATAAACCGTCAGTTCCCAGCCAGTTCCGTCTTGTAAAGCAATTCACAGGAATCCGGCGCGGGCAGTTCGTAAACGGACATCAGACTCAGCCGGAACGGCTCTTTCGGGGCCTGAAGAAAGAATAATTCCAAAAGCTCGCCCGGAGAACGCGGCGGCTTGCGCAGTTTCAAAGTACAATGAGGACGGTACGGAAACGGCGAAGGTTCAAACCGGATCCCGCAGGCGGCAACGATCTCATGCGCCTCCTGAAACGGGACGGGATCTTTCACGTCAAGAAAATAAATGTCGGTATTGTCAAACCGTTGAACATTGCCGAATTCCGCATGGAACGGACGGATTTTCCTTGCCGCTTCATCCAGCAGAGCGGCGATCTCCCGGATACTCTGCCCCGGAGATATCACCCCCGTTCCGCAGGATCCGGTCAGCGTGATCTCCGCCGGAAGACGGGAACGCTCTTCATCAAAACGGCTCCGGACGGACCTGATCCATTCCGCCATCGGGGACGGAATATCAAGCACGACATAGGCCGGCGATGTGATCCGCTCCTCCATCCGCATTACCCCTTGTTCAGAGCCTGAAGCGAATGACGGATGATATTTTCCACCGACCGTTCCTTCTCCGGAAGCGAGGCTGCCACATCCACCACGCATTTCTGGATTTTCGCCCGCTGAAATCCGAGCTTCTCAAGAGCCATGACGGCATCTTCGGTGTTGCGGTCGACCACCGCCGGAGCGGTTCCCCCTGCGGAGTATTCCGCGGAAGGATCAATATCCCGGATTTTGTCGCGCAGTTCCACGACCATGCGCTCCGCGGATTTCGGCCCGACTCCATTGATCTTTTTCAGAGACCGGATATCCGCCGAAAGGATCGCCTGGCAGAAAGACGGGATGTTCAGACTGCTGAGAATATTCAGCGCGGTCTTCGCTCCGATCCCGTTCACCGTGCAGAGCAGAGAGAAGATTTTCAGCTCGCGCGGCGTGGCAAAACCGTACAAGCTCATATCATCTTCCCGGACCACCAGAACGGTATGCAGGACCGCTTCATTTCCCGGTTGGGGAAGTTTATCGTAGGTGCAGAGCGGAATATTGACGCTGTATCCGACTCCAGCACACTCAATCAGAGCTTCCGTAAACGTGGATTCAATCAAAGTTCCTCTCAGGCGTGCGATCATGGCTTATTTCCCCGGTTGAATAATGTCCATCGAAATATCGGCGGATTTGACGGAATGGGTCAGCGCGCCGGACGAAATGTAATCGACGCCGGTCGCGGCGACCTCCGGAATGCGTGCCAGCGTCATATTGCCGCTGGCTTCGAGTTTCGCGCGGTGATTTGTCATGCGGACCGCTTCCGCCATGTCCGCTGTGGACATATTGTCAAGCAGAATATATTCGGCTTTCGACTCCAGAGCCTCCGGCAGCTCGGCGAGAGAATCAATTTCAACTTCCACTTCCAGCCCCGGATACATCTTGCGGGCGCGTTCCACCGAACGCAGAATACCGCCTGTTCCGCCGAGTCCCGCAAGTTCGCGGTGATTGTCTTTGATCATGATCCGGTCATACAGACCGATCCGGTGATTGGAAGCTCCGCCGACCGCCACGGCGTATTTTTCAAGATTCCGGTATCCGGGCGTTGTCTTCCGGGTGTCAAGAATGGCACACCTGCCGCCCGCCGCCTGCTGATACTTGTGCGCGGCCGTTGCGACTCCGCAAAGACGCTGCACGAAATTCAGCGCGGTCCGTTCGCCGGTCAGCAGGGAACGCGCGGAACCTTTCAGCCTCGCCATCACGGTGCCTTTCGGGCAGAAATCACCCTCTTTCACAACGGATTCCCATTCAATCGCGGGATCGACAGCCTTCATCAGCCGTTCCGCCACGCAAAGCCCCGCGCAGACACAATCCTCCTTGGCGAGAAAAACCGCATTCACATGCAGGGATTCATCAATCACGGCGGCCGTAGTCGTATCGCCGCGGTCTCCGAGGTCCTCATCAAGCGCCATCCGGATGAGCGCATCCACACGTTCCCAGTCAATCGCAGGCAAATTTTTCATCTGTCATTCTCCTGATACATTCTTGAAATTGGTTTGATCGCGACGGCTCTTCCCGTATTCAGTTCATAGGAAACGACGGCACCGTCGAGACGGATATTTTTTTCGCAGACGGGAAGCCTCTGCGGCATTCCCGTGCGGAATTTCCGGACAACCGCCTCCACTTCCCGGCCGAGAACGGAATCGTTCGCGCCGACCATTCCGGCGTCGGTCAGGAATGCGGTGCCGCCGGGAAGCACACGGGCGTCGTTCGTCTGAACGTGCGTATGCGTGCCGATCACCGCGGTGACTTTTCCATCCAGCATCCACGCCATCGCGGCTTTTTCACTCGTCGCCTCGGCATGAATATCCACAATCACGCATTTGCAGGTCAGCGGAATCTGCTTCAGAATCGTTTCGACCGTTTCAAACGGGCAGTACGCGGATTCTTTCATGAACACCTTGCCGAGCAGAGAGATCACCGCGACCTCGCCGCCGGCGGGATTTTTCAAACGGCGCCAGCCGACTCCCGGCTGAAGCGACGAGAAGTTCGCCGGACGCACCAGATTCGGAATATCGCGGATCTCCTGCTCAAACGTCTTCTGATCCCAGGTGTGATCGCCGGACGTGAACATATCGACTCCGGGCATCTCCTTGAGACAGGCGGCTGTCATGCCGGATCCGTTTGCGCAGTTCTCGGCATTGACAACCACGAACTGACAGTTGAACTCCCGTTTCAGCTCCGGCACAAGATCGCGGACGGCGCAGCGCCCGCCTTTGCCGACCACGTCGCCGAGAAATAACAGATTGAGAACAGGTCCGCTCATTCAAAAAATCCTTGCGTTTGTTGTAATCGTGATGTTTCTGTTGTATATTAGCAGGAAATATAACCGTTCAACCGTCATTCTGCAAATGAAATCGGAAAGGAAAAAAGATGAAAAAGTTTGCGGTACCGCTTCTCAAGCTGACGATCGCCGCAGTGATCGTGACTGTTCTGATCCTGCACAACTCCGACGGCTTGCTTACCGCATTCCGGGCGATTCATCCGGGATGGCTCGCGGCGGCGTTTCTTCTTTACGGCGTCCATATCTATGCGAACGCATGGCGCTGGTATATCCTCCTGAAAGCGCGCGGAGTCCGGTGCTCGCAGTTTGAAGCGTTCTCCCTGACCATGCAGTCGTTTTTCTTTTCCCTGGTGATCCCCGGCGGAGCGATCGGCGGCGATCTGGTCCGTATCGGCTTTCTGGCGGCACGGCTCCCGAACGCCCAGAGATTCGTCGGGGCATTCACGATCCTGATGGACCGCTTCACCGGCATGATCGGCATTTTTCTGGTCGCTCTGCTTATGCTCCCGTTCTGTGCCCGTTATCTGGATATGGAATCAACGCTCATCCGGCTGCTGATCTGGATTCTGATCGCGGGAAGCGTCTGCGGACTGCTCGCGGCGGTCGTGGTGTTCTGCCACCATAGTCTGGAACAGCTCACCGTTTACCGCAAACTGCGGGAAATCGCCGACCGCTTTTCGCACGGGCTGTTCTCCACGGTGGCAAATGCGATCGACTCGTACCGGGACAACCGGAAAGAGATCGTCATCTGCATCCTTTCCAGCATGATTTTCGTCAATGTGGTGCTCGGCGTCGCCGGATTCTTCGTCACCCGCGGCATTTCCCCGGAATGGAACAGCGCAGGCGTCACCATCGAAGCCATCACTCTGGGCAATATCGCCGGACTCCTCCCCCTGACCCCTTCCGGAGTCGGAGCACGCGATTTCATGGTGAAAAACATTTTGCAATCCGCCGGAATGGATCCTCAGCAGGCTCTCGCCGCCGCCCTCTGCTTCACCATGATCATCATTGCGTTCAATCTGCTCGGCGGTCTCTTCTTCGCGTTCGACCGCCGGAAGAAGTGATACAGATCACTTCTTCTCCTGCACATCGTCGATGTGCCAGGGGATCGCCGACAGCACTTGTTTCAGCGAACGGATCGGCGGCTGTGTATACAAAAAACTCGGAGCGGTGTAATCGTGTACGGCAAAAGCAATGGACACTCCGAGTTTCGGACCGATGAAGCGGTGAAGACGGCTGTATGTCCCGTTGCAGAGATGCACAAACGGTTTCTCCAGTTCACGGTTCAGAAGCATGGTCGTGCGGATCGCTTCCGCAAGCTGCTCCTCATTGTTCACGCCGGTCACGATTTTCAAGATGTCCGCGCCGCGCGCAGACTGCTGCTGCAAATGTTCAAGGACCTGTTCCGCCGTCCGGTAATCATTGGACATGTGCGAAGACATAATCACTTTCGCGCCGCGCGCATGGATCTCATCAATCAGGCGCATCTGCTTTTCAATCGCCTCCGGCTTGCGGGTCAGTTCAAACGGAGAAGGATCGAACAGGTCTCCCATCACATCAATCACTTCAGCTCCGGCTTCCGCCGCCTCAAGCAGATAGCTCTGACGTGCCTCGTCGTCATCTTTCAGCCAGCGGTCGCTGCGGTACAGAATAAACATGAACGGAAGATGCACCCCGGTCATAAGACGCCGGTAATTCTCTTTTGTCCGCTGTTCCGGTGGAAGATCGCTGAGCTCAACGGCAATTGCATCGGCGCCGTCGAACTCGGCGGCACGGGCGCACGCAAGCATCTGATCAATGGACTCTCCCTTCATCAGGAGCGTAACAGCGGGCTGCTGGCGGTTGAAAAATGATTTTTTCTGCATGATTCTGTTCCTTCTTTTTCGGTTGTAACAGTCATAACAATAGCATCGCTATCGGCAACGGCAAGGGAAAACCGCATCTATTTCTGAAAAAGACAACGCAAACAGCATTCCGTTTTCAGAACATTCAAACAAATCATGCAAATGAAGCACTTCAATCCCGGCTGATGATACGACCGGTCAATCCGCGGACCAGAACATCCTCACCGAGAGACCGGGCGATCCGGACCAGTTCGGCATCGGAATAAGTCGGTTTTTCCGGCAGTTCATCATCAATGACCTCCACCGGATTGAACTGCTGGAGCATCCAGCGCTTTACACCGAGTCCGCGCAGTTCCCTGTGCATCTGCGCCAGCATTTCCGGCGACAACAGCTCCCGGTGGACCGTGGTGCGGACATCAAGAAAGCGTCCGGACTCCACCGCCATGCGGATGGTCCGGTGCACCCGTTCCGCAACTCCGGAATCCCCGGTCCCCGTCAACCGGCTGTAATCGGACGCGGGAGCTTTGTAGTCAATGCCGAACGCATCCGGCAGAGAATCTTCCAGCAGCTGCCGCACGACCTCCGGATTCGTCCCGTTGGTATCAAGTTTGACCAGAAATCCCGCGGAACGGATCTTATCTGCAAGTCTGTGCAGACCGGAATGAAGCGTCGGCTCGCCGCCGGAAATCACCACGCCCTCCAAACGGTTCCTGCGCGATTCCAGAAAATGAAACAGCTGCGGCTCCGTAATGCGCGGCTGACTCGCCGGATCGAACACCAGACACGGATTATGGCAGAACGGACAGCGGAAATTGCATCCTCCGCAAAAAATAATGCAGCTGATCTTCCCCGGATAATCCACCAGACTGAACGGAAACAACCCACGAATATCAATCATGACAATACCTGACGATCAATAAAACGGGAACACCGGTCTCCCGGCATTCCCGGAAATGAATCATTCATTTTTGAACGGAAGTCTTGCAGGAGCAGGAAGAGACTTCATAGGTCTTGCGATCCTTGAATTCCTCTTTCTTGCCTTTGTTCCAGTTGGAAACGGGTCTGAAATACCCGCAGACTCTGGAGTAGATTTCCGTCTTCGCTCCGCACTTTGCCATCTTTCTGTTCTCCTTTTTTGTTGTTCTGTTAATATTATCCGGCTTTGCCGGGATCACGCTTCCTGTTCCAGCGGACACGATACATGTTCGCCGGGAATATACCCGTGTACCGGGCAAATGCTGAACGAGGGAGTCAGCGTAAAATACGGAATCCGGTAGTTTTCCGCAATCCGTTTGACCAGCGACGCCACCAGCGCGGCGTCTTCGATCCGCTCGCCGATGAACGAATGGAACACCGTTCCCCCCGTATAGATCTGCTGCAGCGGAGCCTGAAGGTCAAGCGCCTCGAACAGATCGTTCGTATAGCCGACCGGCAGCTGAGTCGAGTTCGTATAATACGGGGTATCCTCTCCCGCGCAGACGATCTCCGGATAAAGTTTGCGGTCGATCTTCGCCAGACGGAAACTGGTTCCCTCGGCGGGCGTCGCTTCCAGATTGTAGATATGCCCGGTACTCTCCTGGAAATCCTTGATCTTCTCCGCCATGTGTTTCAGAACCCGCTCGGAAAATTCCTGTCCTTCCCTGTCACAGATGGAAGCACCGAGGAAATTCAGGCAGCACTCGTTCATGCCGACCAGTCCGATCGTGCTGAAGTGATGTTCCAGCGTCCGCAGATAAATTTTTGTATACGGCAGCAGATTTCCGTCAAGATATTTCTGAACGACTTTCCGTTTGATCTCCAACGAATCTTTCGCCATCACCATGAGATGATCGAGACGGGCGAAAAACTCTTTCTCGTCTTTCGCGACATACCCGATACGCGGCATATTGATGGTCACGACTCCGATGGAACCGGTCTGTTCTCCCGCACCGAACAATCCGCCGGTCTTGTTGCGCAGCTCCCGCATATCCATCTGGAGACGGCAGCACATGGAACGGACGTCGCCCGGCTGGAGATCGCTGTTGATGAAATTCTGGAAATAGGGCAGGCCGTACTTCCCCGTCACTTCAAACAGCAGTTTCGCGTTTTCGCTGTCCCAGTTGAAATCTTTGGTAACGTTGTAGGTCGGGATCGGGAACGTAAAGATCCTGCCGTCGCGGTCTCCCTGCGACATCACTTCAAGGAACGCGCGGTTGATCAGATCCATCTCCTCCTGATAATCTCCGTAAACATCGCCCTCCTGCAGACTGCCGCCGATAATGACAGGATGATTCCGCAGATCTTCCGGCACGACCCAGTCAAACGTCAGGTTCGTAAACGGGGTCTGTCCCCAGCGGCTGGCGATGTTGAGTCCGAACACGAACTGCTGAATCGCCTGTTTGACCTGCCTGTAATTGAGTTTGTCGCGGCGGACGAACGGAGCGAGAAAGGTATCGAAGGAACTGAACGCCTGCGCACCCGCCCATTCGGTCTGGAGCGTGGACAGGAAATTGACGATCTGTCCAAGCGCGGTGTCAAAATGTTTGGCGGGAGACGCGCTGGCACGTCCGCCGCTGCCCTGAAAACCGCGTTCCAGCAGTTCGCGCAGACTCCATCCGGCGCAATAACCGACGATTCCGCTGGAAAGATCGTGCAAATGAAAATCCCCGTTGGAATGAGCATCCGCAATCTCTTTCGGGTATACATTCGCAAGCGTATAGTTGGCAATGACCGCGCCGGAAACATGACTCAGCAGACTTGCATAAGAATAACCGGCATTGGAATTCTCGTTGACCCGCCAGTCCTCCTGTCCGAGATAGCTTGACACGAGGTCCTGCACATCCATCATCAGATGCTTGGCATCGCGCATTTTCTCATGCTGGGAACGGTAGAGAATATAGAGTTTCGCGGCTTTGGAAAGCCCCTTTTTGATAAAAGCGTGCTCCACAAGATCTTGTATCAGCTCCACATCCGGAACGGAATCTTCGGACTCATATCCGCGAACCGCCAGTTCCTGAAGCACTTCCTTCACGATGTTCCGGGCGATCTTTTCACTGGAAGTCCCGGCGGCTTTCAACGCTTTCCCGGCGGCAATGGCAATACGTTCAGGTTCAAAATCAACAATTCTTCCGTCCCGCTTCTTCATCTTGCGGATCTTCGTCGCAATCTCCATTTCTCTCTCTGTCCTTATGCTGCATGGTTAAAATAAATGACAATCCCGAGCGTGGAAACAAAAAACTCGTTCGGTAGGCAACTCTGATAAGTATAACACAGGATATTGACATTACAAATCAAAAAACACAATATCTTGTATTTTTTTGAAAAATATTTTCCTTTGACCCCGGAATACAAAACCGCCGCTTTTCCATTTAGGCACAATACCATATCTTGTGCCCGGAAGAAAAAGCGGCGGCAGTCCGTCAGGCGGCGATCAGCCAGACCGTGTAGCCGATATACACCGTCAGCAGACACACCCCCTCTTTCCGGGAAAGAACAAATCCGGTCCGCAGAAACGGATAGAGCAGCAGCGTGCAGAACACCATCATTCCAAGATCAATCAGCTGAATATCGGCAGCCTCAATCGGCCGCAGAAGCGGCGAAATCCCCATGATCGCAAGAATGTTGAAGATATTGGAACCGACGACATTGCCGATTGCAATATCGCGTTCGCCTTTCAGCGCGGCGATAACGGACGTCGCCAATTCCGGAAGACTGGTTCCGATTGCAACGATCGTAAGCCCGATCACCGCCTGGGAAACGCCGAAGAGTTCCGCCAGCCAGACAGCGGAATTCACCAGCAGTCTCGCACCGCCGACCAGAAAGCCGAGCCCAAGCAGCACCAGAACGATTGAAATACCGAGAGACAGCGGCTTGCCGTCGCCTTCCACCTCCGTAACAACGTCTCCGCTCCGGCGCGCATTGCGGATGCTTACGACAACGTAAGCGATGATCCCCGCAAAGAACAATGCGCCCTCAATCCGGTTGATCCCGCCGGTCAGGAAACAGAATAACGCAAATAAAACAGAAGACCCGATCATCAGCGGCAGATCCAGTTTGAACAGGCTCGCATTGACCTGCAGCGGCGCAATCACCGCACAGAGTCCGAGAATCAGGGCAATATTACAAATATTGGACCCGATCACATTGCCGAGAGCAATATCACCCATTCCCTTGAGCGCGGCGTCACAACTGACCACCAGTTCCGGCGCACTGGTGGCAAATGCAACCAGCGTCAGCCCGATCACAAGCGGAGTCACCTGAAACCGTTTTGCGATCTGTACGCCTCCCCGTACCAGAAATTCCGCTCCATAATAAAGCAGGACAAGCCCGCCGATTCCGCCGACAATTTGCAGCAATGCTTCCATCTCGATCCTTTGACTCTTTTTTAATGGTTTGTGAAAAAAATAATGTAGCAGTCTTTCTTCTGTTTTCAAGTTTGTAAAAAACGCTTTCCGTGCTATTATACAAAATTATACGGTAAAACGGATGCTTTTCACTGAAAACGAATTCAACACCATGAGGAAAAACGAGAAAATACAGGAATCCGGGCTGAATAGAAGCGTCGCCGGGAAACATGAAATGCGATGGTCAAAGAACGACCAGTACATCAGCAAACGGCGCGAAACCTGGAATATCCATACGCGGGGAGCCTTTCCGCTTTATCCGTTCTGCATGGAAGAGGAAATCCGGGTGCGGAAATACTGGTATGCCGAAAATTTCACCCGTTTTATGCTGATCGTTCTTGTGCTGGAAGGTGACATTCTGTTCCGGTTTGAAAAAAAGAATGTCCGGTTGACGGAAAACGAGATTCTCATCGTTCCGAAAAACACCGCTTATTCCTTTGAAAACGGCCATTCCGATGTCTCCCGCAAAGTGGTACTGGAAATCGTCGGGAAAAATCTGACCTCCGACCTCGACACATTCGGGCTGAACCGTCTGCTTGTCCTCCGAAGCGAACATCCGGACAAACTAGCGGATCAGATCCGTGCGATCGGCGATCTGCTGCAGGGAAGAAAAGAACCGGATATTCCCGTTCTGCTTGGAATGACCTACCGGTTCCTTGCCGAGCTCTCGTATCTTCTTCCCGACAAAAAGCGTCCCGACAACCTGCTCCAACAGGCACAGATGCTCCTGGAAAGTGATTTCGGGACCAAACTGACCTTGAGCCAGCTTGCGGAAAAGCTGAACTGTAAAGAAGAACGGATCAATAAAATATTCAAGGAAAAACTGGGTATCACGCCCACGCAGTACCGGATCGAAAAGAAAATGGAACTTGCAAAACACCTGCTGGTCACCACATCACAGACCGTCAAAGAAATCTCGTTTCAGCTCGGGTACTGCGATCAGTTTTATTTCTCCAGTGAGTTCCGCCGCATCACCGGATTCTCTCCGAAAATGACGCGGCGGCAAAAGAAACTTATCTGACTCAGTCGTCCGAACGCCCGCCGAATACTCCGGCACGGAACAGATAGTACAGCAGAGTCAGCAGGGCACTGATCGCGGCGGCAAGATACGTCAGGAATGCGGCGTTCAGCACTTCGCCGGCCTGTTTCTGCTCATCCGGCGAAACGATCCCGCAGCGGACCATCAGCTTCTTCGCCCGCGCCGACGCATCCCACTCCACCGGAAGCGTGACAATCGAAAACAGCACCGCGGCACTGAACAGAATCGCCCCGACCAGAATCAGCGATTGCGCCTGAAAGATAAAACCGGCAATCAGGACGATATAGGAAAATGTCGAAGAAAAATTGGTGATCGGAACCAGCGCGCTCCGCAGATACATCGGTTTATACGCGGCGGCGTCCTGAATGGCATGTCCCGCTTCATGGCAGGCGACTCCGATCGCGGAAAGACTGGTGCTGCCGTAAACCGCTTCCGAAAGCCGCAGAGTCCGGCTGGTCGGGTCGTAATGATCCGACAGAAAACCGTCGACATTTTCAATTTTTACATCGCGGATCCCTGCGCTTCCGAGCAGCCGGGCAGCGGCTTCCGCTCCCGTCATACCGGATTCGGACTGCACATGGGAATATTTTTCAAATGTGCTTTTCGTCAGCAGGGAAGCAACTCCCGCGATAATCAGTCCGGGGATCATAAAAAGCAGATAAACCGGATCAAAAAACATAACCGTCACCTCTCCTTGATTTTGGTTTTGAATTGCTGTAATGTAACACTTTTTACAGACAAATCAAACAGAAAAAATGTTCCAGCTCTTCAAAATTTCTCCCGGAATTATAACATTCCGGTTATCTTGACGTTTTTTTCCGGCTTCTCCCTTGACAAACATTTCTCCGGTGTCTATATTCCTTATCAAAAATGGCATCAGCAACCGGAAGGAAAAATCCATGAGCCGAATTTTTTACCTGTTCCCGCTTCTTGCATTTCTGCTGACCGGTTTTCTTTCCGCACAGGAACCCGGAAAACGGGTGGACGATGCCACGTTTCTGCGGCGGGCATGTCTGACCGCCGCAGGACGCATTCCGGAACCCGGAGAAACGCGTGCGTTCCTTGCCGACAAGACTCCCGGCAAACGGCAAAACCTCATTGACCGTCTGCTGGACTCGCCGGAGTTCGCGGACATGCTTGCAATGCGGCTTGCCGACATGCTCAGGATCAAATCGGAATTTCCCATCAATCTCTGGCCGAATGCGGTACAGGCGTGGCATCAGAAAATCCGCTCCGACATTCTTGCGGACCGCTCCTGGCGCAGTATGCTGGAAGAGATGCTGACCGCTTCCGGTTCCAACTTCCGCAATCCTGCCGCCAACTTTTTCCGGGCCTCCGCCGACCGGACGCCGCACGGACTCGCCGTCACCACCGCTCAGACGGTTCTCGGTCTCCGGCTGGAAACCCTCCCGGAAAAACGGCAGGAACAGTTTGCCATGTTCTTCTCCCGGATCCGTTACAAAAGCACCGATGAATGGAAAGAAGAGATCGTCTATACGGATCCCGTTCCGTCCGTTGTCCGCGCGGCGATGCCCGACGGAACCGCATACACGATCCATGCACCGGAAACCGATCCGCGCCGGATTCTCGCCGACGCTCTGCTGGAACCGGACTCCGGTTTTGCCGAAGCCGCCGCAAACCGCGTCTGGTTCTGGATTTTCGGACGCGGCATTTTTCCGGATCCCGACAACATTCCGAATGGAGCCCGCGATCCCCGTCTCGACGCTCTCGCAACGGTGTTCCGCGACTCCGGTTACAGTTTCAAAGCGCTGTACCGCCACATTCTGAACTCCGAACTGTTTCAGGCGCGGACCGGGACGCCGGAACAGGAGGCTGCTTTCACGGCATATCCGGTTCACCGGCTGGAAGCGGAACTGATCGTCGACGCCCTCGCAAAAATCACCGGCGGAGCAGACCGGTATATGAGCGTAATTCCCGAACCGTTCACGTTTCTCCCGCCGGGCACCCGTGCCGTCACCATTGCCGACGGCAGCATCTCTTCCGGCGTGCTCGACAGTTTCGGCCGTCCGCCGCGGGATTCCGGAAAACTCTCCGAACGCAGGAACAACGTCACCGACTCCCAACGACTGTATCTGATGAATTCCGGCAAACTCTATTCGCGTCTCTCCCGGCTCCCCGGCGTCCTTTTCCGGAAAAAACGGCTGAACGACAACCAGCGGGCGGACCTGCTCTATCTGCGGATTCTTTCCCGCTATCCGACTCCCGGAGAACGGAAAGCCATTCAGGCCTACCGCGAATCGCTTCCTCCGAAACAGCGCGGAAACATCTGGCGCGATCTCGCGTGGGCTCTGGTCAACTCCAAAGAATTTCTTTATTATCACTGATTGCGAGGTGCTGCATGAATCGACGTGATTTTCTGAAGCTGCTTGGGACCTGCGCCGTGGCGGGAGCGCTCCGCCCGGAACTTTTTGCCGTTTCCCCGGCGGCCGGAAAAACAAAAGCCCGCTCGGTTATCGAACTGTGGATCTGGGGCGGCCCCTGCCATCTTGAAATGTTCGACCCGAAACCGGACGCGGGTACCGAATACAACGGCGGTTATGGAGACATTCCCACCAATGTGCCCGGAATCCGCATCAGTGAATTTCTGCCGAAACTCGCCCGGCAGGCGGATAAATATTCCATCATCCGCAGCATGACTCACGGCATCAACGCCCACGAAACAGCCACTTATCTCATGCAGACCGGGCGTATGCCCGGCGGCGGGCTCACCTGTCCCGCAATCGGCGCAGTCATCGCAATGATGAAACGGAACGAATACAAAGGCAAACTGCCGCCTTACATCGCCCTCACTTCCAATAAAGGACGGTTCTCCGAAAACGGGTTCCTCAGCGACATCTACAAACCGCTCGCCACCGGAAGCAACCCCAACGCCGCACGTTTTCAGGTGGACGGATTCGTTCCGCCCGGAAACATCACCCGGAAACAGTTTGCAGAACGTCTGAAATTCGCCCGCTCGCTTGACTCTCTCGGCAGTTCTCAACCCGATCATCCCGAATTCCGGGAATTCGACAAAGCAACGGATGACGCGCTTGCCGTCATTCAGGGATCCGACGCTCAGGCATTCGACCTCAGCCGGGAATCCGGGGAAATGCGCGACCGCTACGGACGCAATACGTTCGGGCAGTGCTGCCTCGCCGCCCGGCGGCTCGTTCAGGCAGGAGTCCCCTACATCACGATCAATGCGCAGGGCTGGGACACCCATAAAAAGCATTTTGAATCCATGAAACGCCTTGCTCCCCAGTTCGACCAGGGAGTCGCGGCCCTGCTGGAAGACCTCGCAGAAAAAAAACTCCTCGACTCCACTCTTATCTGGTGCAGCGGCGAATTCGGACGGACCCCAAAAATCGACGTCGGCGAACCCTGGAACGGCGGGCGGAACCACTATGGAGCATGCTTCTCCGCCATGGTCGCCGGCGGCGGGTTCGCGGGCGGACGCGTTCTCGGCGAATCCGACGCACGCGGGGAACATCCCGTAAAACGCCCGGTTCATCCGGTGGATCTGCTGTGGAGCATCTATGAACTGGCGGGCATTGATCCAGCCGCAAAACTGCCGAATCCGCGCGGACTCGATCTGACGATTCTTCCCGGAGACGGCAGAAACAAGCTCCGCGAACTGTATAAAAACGGAGGAGTATCCGCATGAAATCCCTTGCCGCCGCTCTCCTGATCCTGCCCGCACTGTTCTGTCAGGCTCTCCACATCGGTTATCTGCTCCCCGCCGGGGGAAAACAGGGAACCGATGTGGAACTCATCGTCGGCGGACAGCAATTCTGGGGATTGAAAAGCGCCCTGATCTCCGGAACCGGCGTTACCGTGACCGGAATCGAACAGGTCCGGGGCTTTCCGCATCCGGCCGGTCCCCAGCGCAAATATCTGATGAACTGGCTCCGCGCGATCCGGAAAGGCAAACCCGGACAACCGCCTTTGCCGGAAGATACATCCGGCTGGATGAAACATCCGTATTACGACAAGCTCGACAAACTCGAACCGCTTCAGATGGAACGGCTTCTGCGTTTTCTTCTGGTTCCCCGCAACCCTTTGCAGGCAAGTCCCGCAATCGCCAGCACCGCAATCGTCAAACTGCGGATCGCGCCCGACGCGGAACCGGGAAAACGGGAATTCCGGCTCGTTTCCAACGGACGCATCAGCAATCCGCTCAGTTTCCACATCAGCACATACGGCGAATTGCGTGATCCATACTTTCCGCTTCCGCCGGAAAAAACCGGAATCCCGGAATTTCAGGCGCCCGCCGTCCTTAACGGCCAGATCATGCCCGGAGAAACCGATTATTTCCGTTTCCGCGCGGAAAAAGGGGAAATCCTCACGTTCTCCCTACTCGGACGCGCTCTGATGCCGTTTATCGGCGACGGCGTGCCGGGGTTCTTCCAACCGCAGATGGAAATTTTCAACAAAGCGAAACAGCGGGTCGGTTTTGTCGACGACACTTACTTCAATCCCGACGGCTCGCTCGAATTCAACGTGCCGGAGGACGGGGAGTACACGCTCGTCATCCGCGACGCACTTTTCCGAGGACGCGACGATTTCGTTTACCGCATCACCGTGGAAAAGGGAACGAAACCATACCGGATTGCAGAACCGCCCGGATTTCCGATCCCGACCGTGGAAGCGGAATCCTGCGGAATCCTCTCCCGCGGCGTCATGATCCGCGGAACACTCGACAAACCGGGAAAACAGCAATTCTTCCATCTGGAGCTCGAACAGGGGAAACCGGTCGTCATGGAAGTGTTCGCCCGGCGGCTCGGATCGCCGCTCGATTCCCTTCTCCGGCTTTACGACGCCGCGGGCAAACTCCTCGCGCTGAACGACGATTTCCCGCGCATAAAAGCCGGAACGCTCATGCAGCATACGGATTCGTATCTGACGTTCACCCCCGCCGTCAGCGGCAGATACCGCCTCGCCCTTTCCGACACAACCGCTCTCGGCGGCAAAGACTACGCCTATTATCTGCGGATTAACGAACCGCGTCCGCGTTTCAGACTGTACACAGCCCCTTCGGCTCTCGAAGTCGCACGCAACGGAGCGGAACCGCTGAAAGTGACCGCCGAACGGCTCGACGGCTATTCCGGCAATATCTTCCTCCGTCTTCAAAACGGCGGACCGTACTCCATTGCCGGAACCAACCGGATTCCGGCAGGCGAATCGGAAAGCGTCATCACTCTTCAGGCAGACCGGCGCAAAACCAATACCGCTCCGCGCGAAGTCCGCCTCTCCGCAAGCGGGGAAAACGGCTGCCGGACCGTTGCGATCCCTGCCGACGAATCCATGCAGGCGTTCGCCTACACACACCTCGTCCCGGCGGAACGGATGCTGCTGACTCAGCGTTGGAAGTACAGCGGCGGGGAAAAATTCGCCTGGGCGTTCAAAGAGACGACCCGGCGTATCAAACCGGGCGGCTCCCTGGAATTTTCTCTCCGGAAATTCCAGCTGCCGGAAAAGGCGGAGGCGGTTCTGAGCATCGCCGCTCTGCCCGGCTGGCTCAAAGTCGCCGGAACAGGGAAAGGCACTCTTACCCTGCTTGCAGACCCGCAGTCCGCAGGAAAAGCGGCGAACCTGCTGTTCAAGGTTCATTATTCGTATGATAGAAAAGATAAGAAAGGAACGGTCAAACGCGAACGGGCGGAAATCTTTCTGCCGGCTCTGACCGTGGAGGCTGTACCATGATCCGGCACTCGGAATTCAAACTCCCCGGCAATCCCGCGGAGGAACATTTTTTCGCGGGAAGCGCTCTTCCCGGTCTCTGCTTTGAAGAGGAAGCGCAAAACCTGCTTGCGGACTATTCCCGCGCAGCAACTGCGGCGGGCTGTTCGGAAGCAAGCGAGATACTGCTCCGCTTTCACCTCAGCGACGTCACCAATCAGGCGCCGCTTCTGCACCGTCTCCTTGCCGGACGATCAGTCTTCGTCTCGGTTCTCGGTCAGCCGCCCGCCGACGGCTCCCGTATCGCTCTGGAGGCGTGGCACTGGTCCGGATGCGGGAAGCGGATGATCTCCCCCGGATGCGAAGCCGTAAACTTCAACGGATCGGACGTATTCCTGTTCCGGACCGGCGACTCCGCGCTCTCCGGAAGTTTCGAACAGACCGGACGCGAATTCGAAGCGCTGAAACATTTTCTTGCGGAACACGGCTCTACCGTGGAAGCAAACACGGTCCGCACCTGGCTCTACTGCCGCGACGTCGACAACAACTATGCCGGACTCGTCCGGGCGCGCAATGAATTTTTCGCCCGCAACGGCATGACCTCCGGAACTCATTTCATTGCAAGCACGGGAATCGAGGCTCAGCACGAATCGCCGTCCCGCCTCGTTGCAATGGAATCTCTCAACTGGGCGGGGCTCCGCCCCGGGCAGCAGATCTACCTGAAAGCCGAACACATGCTGTCGCCGACGGCTCTTTACGGTGTCAGTTTTGAACGGGGAACGCGTCTTCTTCTGCGTGACCGTTCGCACTACTACATCTCCGGAACGGCAAGTATCGACAGCCGCGGGCAGGTCGTTCACCCCGGAGATGTCCGCAGGCAGACGGTGCGGATGATCGAAAACATTGCCGCCCTGCTGGAAAGTTCGGCGGGTTCGCTCTCCGATCTCCGCTGGGCGACCGTCTATCTGCGCGATCCGGCGGATGTGGAAGCGGTCCGGCGGATTCTTGAAGAACATCTTCCGGCGGAGCTTCCGTATGTGATCCTCCGGGCTCCGGTGTGCCGCCCGGCGTGGCTCGTGGAAACGGAGTGCATCGCGGTCAATCCGGAAGGTCTGTAACCTCACTGCCCGCTTTCCGGTAATCGCGCGGAGACATCCCGTGGTACTTGCGGAACGCCGTTGCGAACCGGGAAAGCGAATGGTATCCGGTCTGAAACGCAATCTGCTTGACCGTCTGCCCGGTATGCCGGAGAAGCTGTTCGGCAATCCGCATCCGGAGCCGGGTCTTGTACTGCTGCGGGCTCTGCTGAAACTGTTCCCGGAAAACCGCGTTGAATTTCTCCCGCGACAAATCCAGTTTCCGGGCGATCTCTGGGATCGGGTACGGATTCTGAAGATTCATCTGCATCAGCTGAACCGCCGGAGACGACCGGGCGTTCCGGGAATGGACCTGTTCCCGTATCTCCAGCAGAATCTCGAACGCGGAAGCGGAAGCGGCGTTCAGCAGCGCGGGATCCTGCTTCCGGTAAAGCACCGCTAAACGGGACAGCATCTGCAGGATCCGCCCCGTATCGTTCAGACGGTACGCCCTGCCGCCTTCCAGACAGTACGAGGCGAGTATGACTTCCGAAAGAAAACCGCGGATTCCGAACACCGCTTTTCTGCCGAAGCCGTCCGGCCCCGCCTCCACCCGGTTCGGAACTCCGAGCGGGAGCAGGATCATTTCATTTGCCCGCACGATGCAGACCCGCTCATCCAGCGTGTATTTCATGGAACCTTCCAGCACGATCTCAACCGCCGAATTCGACGGGCAGTGATGAATATAATAATCTTCTTTTCCCCAGCAGCTGTGGAGAATCAGAAACGGAAAGGAAAGCGGCATGACTTTCTGATACAGCAGCCCCCAGTTGATCAGATTCTGGTTGACTTCGGAAGAGTTGAACTCCTCCAGGGAAAACGGAGAAATCCGTACTTTTCTTCTCATATCCCGCCTTTCTCAATAAGTTTCTGTTATCATAACCGCTTTTTTTCATTTTTCAATAAAAACAGCAACTTTTTCAGCAAAAACATAAATTTTTTCATAAAAATCCCCTCTTGTTTTTATTTATAAAATGAACTATAATTAAATTGTAAAATCAGGAGGTGGAGTAAAATGAAATGGTTACGGGCATTCGTCTTTCTCTGTGTCATGACAGGGACTCTCTGCATGGCGCAAACGGCAAAAATCCCGTTCCGGACAATTCCCGGAAGCGTCGGAGCAACGGCGATCGGCGGAGACGGAACCTTTGTCTATCTTGCCGGAAGCGGAAAACTGCAAATTTATGATACCGCCGATCCGCACAATCCCCGGAAAGTCGGCGAACTCTCCGGGCTCCCGTCGTGGGAGTGCCGCCAACTCGCCGTTCACCGCGGATACGTGTACATAACCGCCCGCAACCGGGGACTCTGGGTCATCGACGTCCGCGACCCGCGCAATCCCTGGAAAGCCGGAGAGTTCGACACCGTAGAGCTTGCAACCGGAATCGACGCGGCGGGCGATGCGCTGTTCGTCACGATGCGCGTCTACGGCATACAGATCTTCGATATTTCCAATCCGATGGAACCGGTTCATGCGGGACTGTACCGCGCGCCTTATGAAGCACAGTCCACCTATTACAGAAACGGCATTCTGGCGGTCGGCGACTGGGGCAACTCCAGTGCCCAACTGGCGGACGCCTCCCATCCCGCCGATCTGAAACTGCTTGCCAATATCCCGCTGGACGGCTTCGGCGACGGCGTTTACATTCAGGACAACACGCTCTATGCCGCAACCGGTCATCACGCCCGGAAAGGCTCCATGAAAGAACGCCACGGCGCAGGCCACGGCGTGGAGCTGTTCGATATTTCCGATCCGGCGAAACCGGAACGCATCGGCGGCGTCAAATTCCCGAAATTCTACTCGCTCGGCAACGACTTCTGGTCGGTGCGCCGGGCGGGAAAATGGCTTGCCGTCGCAGACACCCACAACGGCATGTTTCTCGTGGACATTCAGAATCCCGCCTCGCCGGAAATCGCAGGTTCCCTGAAACTTCCGGAAATCAAACGGAACAACGGAACAATCCCGGACTGCGTGGGCGGTATTGTCCCCGGCCGCGACGTGATCTATGTCGCAGGCAGCAAAACCGGACTCCATGTCGCCGACGTTCCGGGCAGCCTCCCCGTCTCCCGCCCCGACTCAAATCTGAAAGTCTGGAAAATGCCAATACCTCCGGTCCCCGGTTTCACCCGTTACGACTGCGGCGGCATGGCGCGCAGCGCGGCGGTCTCCGGCGACTTCCTCTACGTCGCCGCTTCCGATGCGGGGCTGAAATGCTTCCGGAACACGAAATCCGGACTTCAGGAGCTGGAAACGATCCGCGGGAACCGGATTTACGACGTCGCCGTCTCCGGTTCGCTCCTTGTTACCGCCGGCAACGACTCCCGCCTCACCGTTTACCGGATTCAGAAGGACGGCCGCCTGAAAAAGCTCAAAGAGTGGAAATCCCAGTTTCCGATGCAGGTCATCCACCTGTACGACAACGGCAGAACCGCGGCGATCAGCGGAGGAACGGGACGTCTCAACTTCGTGGATCTCGGCGTTCCGGAAAAACCCGTCATGAAACAGGCCGGATTTCCCGAACAGCGGATTCTCTACTGCGACGCAATGCCGGAACGCACCCTGAACGGCGTCTTTCCCCTCAACACGCACGGAACGGGACTCTCCTGGTACCGGGTGAACAACGGAAAAGCGGAACGGATCGAAAACCTCGCGTTTCCGAAATTCCATCAGCTGGACGGAATCACCGCTCTCGGCAACGTGTTCCTGATCCCCTCCATGAAAAAAGGATATTACCTGCTTGATCCCGCCGATCTCGGAAAAAGCGGACTGAAAACCAAACTGCGCGCGGATGCGCCGGTCTCCGGACACCCCGCATGGAATGGAAAGGAGCTGCTCGTCTTTTCCCGGCACGGAGCCGGAACCGTCTCCCTTTTCAACGCCGCCGATCCCCGCAAGCTGAAACATATCAGAACGATTGATTTTCACTCCGGAACGCCGGCCCGCGCGGTATTCCTCGGTGACAGAATCGTCATCCCCGCCGGGTTCTCCGGCTTGTATATCGAAAACAAAGAACAAAAGGCTGAAAAATGAAAAAACAGATGAAATTCACCCTCATAGAACTCCTCGTAACGATCGCCGTGATCGCAATCCTTGCCGCGACTCTCCTGCCCGCCCTGAACTCCGCACGGGCGAAAGGACAGGCGATCCGCTGCACCTCCAACCTCAAGCAGATGGGCACCCTCTCTTATCTCTACGCGGAAGCAAACGACGGCTACGGCATCCCGCATCAGGAAGTTGTGGAAGGAGTCGGCTTCTGCGTATGGCCGGATTTTCTGATGGTTTACCTGAACTCCGGAAAACCTCTTTCTCCCAGCGCTTACCGGGAATGGCTGCCGGGAATATCCGGCGTTTACAAACCCAAAGGAATCTTCGCCTGTCCCTCGGTCACTGAACCCGTTGACATCAACAAAGAAGAGGTCAAAAATTATGGAATGAACAAATTTCCTTCTTTGACAACAACCTGGTCGTTACCGTCTCGCCGCATTCTCCATACAAAACGCCCTTCCGCACGCTGCTATATCGGAGATGTGTTTTATCCGTTTGATTATACTACTTCCGCCGGACGCTGTTCCCGGTTTGAAAATGTTCAGGAAATGCCGTTTCTTCATACCGCGCGAAATAACTTCGTCTTCGTGGACGGACATTGTGAAGCGCGGAGAATCAACTCAATCCCGAAAGCGTATTACAACAGCATTCCCGAATCCCAGCTGTTCTGGGGATACAAAAGCACGGAGAACTGAGAGAACCTAACCTAATGTTCTCCGTTCCGGTTCACGGATAGACAATCTCAAAAAACGGCGTTCCGTATTCCAGTTTCGAGGTGTCAAGCGTCAGCGACAGTCTGCCGTCTGCAAATGCGGACTCCAGTTTCCGCTCGCGGGTCCCGTCCAAATTCAGCGCATAGACCGAGGGAGCCGTTGCGGAATCCGTCGCGAGCGACAGGGCGAACGTTCCGCTGCGGTACAGAACGGGGAATTTTCCGAAGTCGATTTCCACGCCGAAATTTCCGCTGTCAAACACCGAGTTCTCCGCCAGTCCCTGAGTCGCCGCGACCAGCAGAATCCGTTTGCTTTTCCGCAGAGAGGGGGCGGAATCCAGTACGATTGCCGTCAGCGATGCCGGGACCGAACATCTGGAAACCGTCATAGCGTCCAGCCGGACCGGCTCGTCGTTCTTGAACACCGCGCCTTCCAGCCTCTTTGTCACCACCCGGAGCGTTTTTTTGTTGACATCCGTCACGATCTCTCCCGTTTCGCTCTGATAGATTCCTTTGTCCGGATCGGTGAGATTCGTTTTCCCGATCACGCTTTTTGCGCGCAGCTCCTTCACCAGCTTCCGGGCAAGGGCATCCCCGCCGAGAGACTCGCGGATTTCCGCGAACATTCCGCCGCCGTAAGTCCGGCTGAACCGTTCGGGAAGAAATTTAATGCTGTCGCGGACAGAACCTTTCCCGTCATAGGAACAGCCGATTTTCGTCACCATGAACAGACGGCTGTATTCCCCGCCGATCGCGTTCATGAAATCCGGTGATTCCATGATGCGTTTCGGAATTGCGACTTCCACCTTGTGCTTCGCCTCGGCGACGTCGCCGCGCTGCCACGCGAACGCAGTGATGACATCGTTCACCCGCGCCATCGGACTGAGCGCATCTTCAAACTTCATACCAGTCAACGGAACATGCCACAAAGCAACCATGTTCGCATGCTGCGTGAGCATATCCCACCCCTGAAGCGCCGCATAAGCACCCCACATCAACCCTGCCTCCGACACGAAACGGTTGTTCTTGCTATGGGAATACTCGGTCATCAGAAACGGGCGGTCGTAGAAACGGTTCACTCCCGCGCGGCCGATATAGTTGTTCCGGTCGGTAATGGAACTATCCTGCCCGGTCATGATCCCCTTGCCGCGATGCCAGCGCAGAGTGTAAAGTTTCTGCGTGTAATTCCGTACCGGAAGCGGAATCACATTCGGATGGGAAAAATAGGTGTGCATCGCGACAGCGGTCAACGGGGTGCGCGGCGGAATATCCATCAGCCGCATATACATGTCCCAGTTGGTCACAACGCCTTGAAAACCGATCTTCCGCACCTCTTTCATATAGAAATCCGACATGTTCATCAGCACCCGTTCCACCCAGCCGCGCGCTTCCTGTGATTTCTGAAGAAGCTCCAAATTCAGCACGGGCGCCTTGGAACCGGGGTGCCCAGAAGCATAAAATTTCTGCCAGTGCGGATTCAGTTCCCCCCAATAGTTTTTCTGATTGTCCTGTTCATTGAGCAGTGTAACGCCGACCACCATCGGGTCGTCCAGCATCCGGAGTTTCGTGTAAGGATTCACATGTGTCATCATATACTGAAAGCCGGCGCGCCAGTTGTCGCGGTAATCCTCGCGGAACAGCATCCCCGTCTTGAGATCAAAGTCCACCGTTGCCGCCGTCCAGCCGCAGCGGGAGGAGACAATATCCAAAAACAGATAGATGTTGCGTTTCCGCAGACAGGCGACAAAATAATCCCAGCGGTCTTCAAACGCTTTGTCGATCGGCAGCTCCTCCATTCGGCGGGGAAGCGCCGTCTGTTCCAGTTTAAGCGCCTTTTTCGGATAACCGTTTTTTCCCGTAAGCGCCGCATCGGGATAATGAATGCGGATCAGATTGAATCCGCGAAGACGGACCGCCTCGGCGAATTCTTCAATTTCCGGCTTGCTCATGGCAAACAGTTTATGTGTCCAGTCGCCCGGAGAAAAATTGAAGCTGCGGAACCGCACGGTCCGCGACGGCTCTTTCTCATACGCCAGCTTGCCGTCCCTGTTGACAATGATCCTGCCGAGTTTGCCGATTTCCGGCTCGCGGGAAATGAATCCGGAAAGATCAAGAGCGGTTCCCGGTTTCACCTCCAGCATCGGAATCCGTTTCGGCTGGACATACACCCATTCCACGGGGTCCATCTTGATCGGACGCCACTCCGGCGACCGGACGATCTCCACAATATTGCGCAGTTTTTCCCGGAACGGAACCGCTCCGCAGGCAACTTTCCAGCCGTCCATTCCACTCTTCACGGTAAGCGCGATCCGGTTTTCACCCTGCCTCACCGGGAAGTTGAATACATGATTGTTCTCGTTGACCGGAGACACCTGGTTTCCCGTCTTCAGCGTATCGTAAACCGATTTGCCGTTGACCGAAAAGTCAAACCACCAGTCCGCCCCGATGCCGATCTGCATAAAACCGTCGGAATCCGATGTGAACCGGTTCAGCAGCAGTGCCGTTTTTCCATTTTCCGGTCCGCCCGCCAAAGCGGCGATGTCCAGAGTCTTTCCGTTCAGCGTCACCGGAATTCCCTTTACGCCGCCGATCTCCGCCGGGATCTCTTTCAGCGTCGCCGCGTTCACCGCTTCCGGTTTCACTCCGGGAAACAGCCGCCACTCCTTCCCCAAGGCAAGCGGCAGATGCTTCGCAAGACGTTCCGTTTTGACGGGACCGAAATAGAGTGTCGCATTCAGCGGATACTCTCCCAGCATGAACATCGGGAAACGGATGACCTCCCGGTAATCCCGGTCCACGGTGAATTCATGCGTGACCGTCTGCCACTCTTTCGTCACCTTGATCCGTTTCACACTTTCTCTGGAAATTCCTTTCCACGGCTTGCCGTTCTGAATGACGTTCAAACCAATCTCCCCGAACTCCGTCCCTTTCACCGCAAACGTGATGCGCAGACGGTCTCCCTTTTTCAAATCGGCATTTTTCAGCAGATTGAACTGGGCTCCGTGCGCGACATGATCCGGCTTGGCAATGACTTTCAGCGCGATCGCCTGTTCGCCCGCCGGAGTTTTAACGGCCTCGTCACTCTTTGCAAGACGCAATTTTGTAAATCCGCCTTCCTTCCATGTAAACGGCTTTTCCCATTTCTGTTCATGGATTACCTGTGCGGAGAGCACGGCTCCGAGCAGAAACGACAATACTAAAATCAAGTTCCGCAGCATTTTTCATCTCCTGTTTTTGCGCGTTATTATTCCCACCAGCGGTTATGCCGCTTGGTCGTAGCTGTCATTGATGGCAGGAAAGGTTCACTGGTATAGGGATCCAGCGGATTGAGGAGTTTGAATTTTCCCACGTGCATATCGCCGAACAAAACGCCGCAATCTTTCGCATGGCGCCCTGCCGGACGTCCGTAATAAAGACTGCTGACATTAGAAACGCCGATATGAAACCTGTACTGCCCTTCATCCAAATTCAATGTTCCATCGGCGGCCTGACGCCATGTTTCGGCGATCAGGATTTTCTGGGAAGGATTTTTCAGAGAGGTGATTCTCAGCGACAGATTTTCCGGAACAGATCCCGTCGTGGCGTTCCAGGCATTCATCAAATAACAATTTGCACCATAATGGGGAGTCTCAGCCCAGAAATCCTCCGCAACCGCCGGCATGGAGGGACAACGCAACGCGGAACTGTCCAGATACCCCTTTCCTTTTTCTTCTTTCCAGGTCGTTTCATGATAACGGATCAGCCGCATTCCCCAGTGAGGCGTTCCAAGAGAACCGTTCCTCTCAGTCAGGATCGGATTCATGTAATCGTCACTGTCCGCAACATACGCCGCATAAGCGACCCCGATCTGCTTGAGATTCGAGGTGCAGGATGCCGCCCGCCCTTTCTCCCTTGCCGCATTCAGCGCGGGCAGAAGCATGCCCGCCAGGATCGCGATCACGGCAATTACAACGAGGAGCTCCACAAGGGTGAATCCACATTTCCCCCTCACGGTCCCCAGTTCAAAACTCGGTTTCATTCTGTTTTTCATCATACTGATTCCTTTTTGTTATGATTTTTGCTCTGTCCTTATTATACACCAAAAAAGAAAAAATAAATTGTCTGGCATAAACAGACGTTCGATTTGCGGGAAAATATTAATCCAGTCCAAACCGTTCCGCTCAAATCTCCGGAAACTTTTATTGAAAACAGCGTTTTTTTCCGAATTGCGCTTGACAAATCACGAATTCCGTATATATTAAGTCTCATTGAAAGTGCCGACGTGGCGGAATGGCAGACGCGCTGCGTTCAGGTCGCAGTCCGTGTACGCGGGTGAAGGTTCAAGTCCTTTCGTCGGCACCACTTTCCTCTTTTTCCTCACCTTTGGTAATCGTTATTCTTGTTCCGGAATTGTTTTTGGGCAAAAAATAAATGTGCGCACCGGGTCGAAGCCGAATGCGCACAGGACAGTACCGTTTGTTCTGTTTTAATTCAGTATGCCAGTTCCACCATCTGATGACAGGTGAACGACGGAACCTCGAATTCGATTCGTCCGCCGGTCACCCGGAACGGGAGTTCCGTTTCCGCGGGGACCAGCCGCACCGAGCGAACCGGAGTATTCAGTTTCAGGGATACCCGCACCGGACCGGTCGGGTTCAATTCCTCAATCACTTCCAGCGCCGAACGTCCGGAAACCGTTCCGCCGGAAAGTGCCACTTCGCCGCCCCGCAGGATCGTATTGGCATAAAGCAGATGCAGAACATGGCGTTTTTTCTCCGGCTGTGTCATCAGCGTGACACGTCCCTGCGACGGCAGGGAAACATCAATCAGAAGTTCCGCGCCGATAAAACGGCGCAGAGCCTTGACAATGAACTCTTTCAGCAAAACCTGTCCATAAGCGCGGTAAACGGTGAATACCGGATGCGCAAAATACAGAAGGTCATCCGTCATCACCCCGGCGTCATATCCGGTCGGCTCCGGACGGTACGGAGTGTGCTGATGACTGCAGAAATGGTCGTAGCGGCGGTTGAAATAAGGATCATAGATTCTGCCGAGCGACACACCCGACTTCGCTTTGATCCGCTGCGACGGCTGATACATGACGAACGGCGTGGTCAGGCATTCCGGCGCGAACTCCGGCGCGGCAAGGACATAATCGGGCGAATAGGGCGAAACGCCTTCATGCACCAGTCCGAGATCCGGCAGGAAGCGGTCTTCCTGCAAATCCATTCCGCTCCAACCGGAGAGTATGAGTTTTCCGCCCGCCGCCCGGAACCGGTTCAGCTTTTCGCAGATTTCCGGAGTGATGCGGACGTCGTCCGCCAGCAGCAGAAAACGGTATCTGCCCCAATCCATCCGGGAATCGACAATGTCAAACGGAATATGCGCCTCCAGCAGAATGCGCGCGGCACCGGTATCTCCGGGCAGGGTACGCCCGGTTCCGGGACGTTCCGGCAGACTGCCGCTCAGAATCGCCAGATTCGCGGCGGAGACGACATGATCGCACCACGCCTCTTTCTCGCGGACCTCGCGGTACGCCGCGCCGACGATCTCATAAGTGCTTTCGTCCAGTTCCCCCGACGGATGAAGCTGGTCCCCGACACTGCATTTGGACCCGTTCGCGATCATTGCGGCACACTCGTACCGCAAGGCGTTCGGGTGTTTGAATCCGCCGAACTCGCCCCATGTGGTATGGAATTTTCCGGTCATTCCGAGAAACTCCTTGCCGAGATTGCGGCAGTACGCGGCGGACATCGGATAATGATCGTATCCCCATCCGCCCGTCGGCAGGGATTCGAGTTCCAGATGGCTGAAATAGGAAAGAATATCATCGCTGTTGATGGAAATATGCCCGGAGTTATGGAAAATCGGCATGTCGGGATTCCGGAACTTCGCGGCTTCGGTCGTCTTGCGGTAATAGTTCATGAGCACGATCTTCGCATACGCCTTGCGATCCGCTTCCAGCCGCGGATCCAGTCCGTTTTCCTTCATTCCCGCCATACAGTGACGGCAGCAGCATCCGCCCTGGTGAATGATGTCGGTGAAAATCCCGTTCGCTTCGGGAAACAGAGTGACGACTTCCCGGATCTGTTCACACAGAAAGTCCAGATACGGCGAATTGAAACACATCTTATGAAAATGCGGATAAAGCGGATCATAAATTTTCCCGGTATATTCCATCTCGCCCCATTCCGGATGTTTTTCGGAAGCATAGCAGTTGATCCCGGCGGTCAGATAAACAGGCGTTGCGATTCCGATTTCGCGGCAGGCCTCCATCTGCGCCCGCAGAAGATCAAAATTCAAATGCGGATGCCGTTCCCCGACCCTGGTATTGTAATACGCATATCCGTGATGACAGGTTGCAAACAGCGTAATGGAATTGACCGCCGCTTTTGAAAGACGCTCCTGCCATTTCCGCTTATCGAACTTTTCTCCGATTCCCGGAATGAGAGGGGATGTATGGAAATCAAGATGAATCTGCCGAAACCGCATAACCGCTCCTTGCCTGAGTTTTGTGATTGTGGAACATACTATATCTTGTCCGCTGATGTTTTCAAGATTTTTTTGATTTTTCACTTGCTTTTTCCAAATCTTCATGTATAGTAAAAGGCATCAGCAATACGGGGTATTAGCTCAGTTGGCTAGAGCACCACACTGGCAGTGTGGGGGTCAGGAGTTCAAGTCTCCTATACTCCACCATCTTCTTTCTGTGATTTCTTCAATTTCCGACCGGGAACTCGACATATCCTTTTGTCCCGTCCAGTTTCTTTCCCCGGAAACAGAGGTGAATATCAGCGGGCGCTGCATACGAAAGCCGCATTTTTCCCGTTCCGGCAAGTTCCAGACGGAGCTGCAAACGATCGCTTCCAAGGGGGATTTCCCCTTCCGCAAAATTCAATCCGGCAGGAAACGGATCAAGATTCCAGCATCCGGCAGCGGCATCCAGCGGACGCACCCCAAGCACCGTTGCAAAATAATGGTGCAGGATATGGGAACTCCACGCATGACAGTCCGAACGGGGATTGTCGAAATTCTCCGGCAGGGTACAGAGTCCCGCCTTCTCCATGCCGAACCATTTTTCAAGACGCCTCCGGAACAGGTCGGCACGTCCGAGACGCCGCACCGCTTCCAGATAATAATAGGAAAAACTGACGCTTGCCTCGGACGCGCCCGGCAGATCCGGGGAATAATCGGGAAGCCGCTCCGACAGGACCGCCAGAATCTGCGCGTGTTCGGAGAAAGACCGATGCGCTTCGTCATCCGCGAACCCCGTTCCCGGAACCTCATACGCGGCACGGATCGCCGCGGCGGTTCTCCGGGCGGAATCCTCATAATTCTCCGCCCAACACGAATCCAGTTTCGCCATCGCTTCCAGAGCCAGCAGATGAAACATGTTGAGCACGCACTCTCCGGGAGGAACGCCGTTTTTCCAGCCGGCGACCCAGTCGATGAAATTCCAGCCGCAGTCTCCCGCCTTCCAGTCCGGCGTATCAACACAATCCCAGCCGGGGAAATGAAGCAGACCGTTCTTCGCTTCCCCGGCGAAATACCGGAGAATCCCGCGGGCGCACGGGAGAAATTCCTGAATTTCATCCGGTCCGCGCCACTCGGAGAAATCGCGGAGGAACAGAATGTAGATCAGAGCAAACGAGGGGATAACCTGTACCTGTTTCGATGGAGTCCGGGAAAAAATGATTCCGTTTTCCGCCTGGCTGTCGGCAAATGCACGCAGGGCGCTGCGGATCAGGCGCGTATCCCGCGCCGTCACAAACGCGGTCAGGGCTTCCAGACGGCTGTCGCTGACATATTGAAGCTGTTCGAAAAACGGACAATCAAGGAATGTGTCGTGCGAACACATTTTCAGCGTATGCCAGGCAAGTTCCAATGCATGGTCGAGTTCCGGCAAAGACGTTTTTGCATTCCACTCCCGCTTCCACGGGTAACCGGTCGAAAAAAACGAAACATCCTCCAGTACGGCGGTCCCGGTAAACTCCAGCAGTAAATAACGCCCGGCCTTCCACCAGAAATCGCACCAGCGCACGCTTCCGCCGGGAAGTTGAAGACGCGTTCCGTTGCCGATCCACTCCTTTCCCTCAAACACCCGCCGGTCGCCTTTGTCTCCGGTAAGATCGCGGGAATCGAACGTGCCCGGTTCGTACAGGCTTTCCGTCCAGCGGATCACAACACTTCCCGTGCCGCGAAACCGGAAATCGCTCCACACGCAGACATAGGTGTCGAAAACAAAAAGAATTCCGCCGCCCGGACGGGCAACGGTCCGGAAGCGGTGTTCCGGAACCCGCTCCATCGGCGGCAGAGAACGCGGAAACAGAGGACGGCTGTCACGCCGGTAAGCGACAGGCTCCCATACATCCTCCTCACCGCCGTCCGGGAAACGAAAACCGGCGGAAGCAGGAACCTCGGCGCGGGGGTACATCGCCCAGTCGGGGAACGACGCCGTCCAGCGAATGCCGGATACCTCCAGCCATTCCCATTCTCCGGAAAGCAAATCCGATTCCGCATAAAAACCGAATGCCGAGGAACATTGCGCATGAGCGGTCAGCACACCGCCGAATTTCAGCACACGGACCGTGAGCGTGTAATCGCCGGGAGCAAGAAGCCGTCCGTTCTCCTCCAGGAACCAGCGATTCGGAGTACCCCGTTGGGGACCGTCGCAAAAATACTGTCCGTTGAGAAACAGATCCGCATGCTCGTCGGCGGTCCAGCGCAGATGAAACTCCCGTTCCGTCTCCAGATGAAACTTCGTGCGGAAAACAATCACCGCCGGTGCCGCGATTTCACGGGACGGCACCATCCACAAAAGAGAATCCATGAAAAATCCCATCCTCTCTCATTCCGCCAGCAGAACAAGCGGCCAGCTGCCGGGACAGTCGTTCGGCATTTCAGCCCCGGCAGTATTGACAAGACGCGAACGCGGTTCCTGTTCCGTCGGATCATCAACGTCATTCAGGAGAATCCCAACCCCCAGCACCTTGTTTTTCTTCAGCTGGAACGGTTCCAGGCTTTTCGGCGAAAACGCAATTTCGTAACAATATCCGTCTGCCGTTCTGCGGAATGCAACGCGCACATCATCCGCCAGCGTATCCGCTTTTGCTCCGGCAACGCCGCGCGTCAGCTGTACGTCCGGCGCAAGAAAACGGTAAACATCAAACGCTCTGCCCGCCGAATCTTTCGGAAAGATCCCGTACGACCAGTCATCGGGACCGGGAGTACGTTTCCGGTCATTGTCGCGGCCATCGGCGAACGTATCGAAAAAGAGCTGCAGGGAATCATTTTTCCAGCCGTCCCTGATTCGCGGACGCGGCGCATAACCGAATTTATCATCGGTCACTTCAACGGCAAGATAAAGTCCGTTTTCATCCCATGCGATCCTGTATTTCGCGGAAAAATCACGATCGACGGGAAATTGTCCGAGACGCTGGAGCCGCTTGCCGCGGAACCGTTTCCGCATCGGAATGGCGGGATAACCGTTCCAGTCGGAAAGATCGCCGTCAATGCGGAACGGCGTCCTGCTCCGCATGGCGAGAAGCCCGGAGAAAGAACGATCGTAGCGGAACACCTGTTCTTTTCCATTCCGTTTCCGGAAACGGAAGATCAAATCAAACTCATTCTGAGCCCGTGCGGAAAGCGGAAGCGCGAGCGGGAAACGGAACTGTTCCTGTGCATCCGGCGGGATCGAAACGGAACGCGAACCGGAACGGGATTCCAGCCGTCCGTCAAGAGAGGAACTTTCGGGGTTCGTCAGCGTAACGCTAACGGAGTCCGGCGATGCCAGGCGCACGGTCAGCGGCGGTCTCTGCGGAATATTCGATTTCCCATAGCCGGCGCGAAGCATCGCGGCAACCTCTTTCACGCTTCCGGCAGTTCCGCGCAGAAATACCGGGTATGGCGAAAGCGGCAGACGGAACAGTCCGTCTTTTCCGATCCGGACCGAATGTTCCGCCTCCATCAGATCGAACAGTTCAAGTCCGGCAGGCGGACGGAAAAAAAGATCCGGTGCGGGCGCCTCTCCGAAATCGACCTCTTCCATGCACGCCCACAGAACTGCGACCGGACGTTTCTGTTCGTCCTCAAACAGATAGCACCGGGTATTCGGAAACAAATTCAGTTCCTCCAGAAAACGCGCATTGCCGAGAAGACGGCCGAGTGTATTGGGAATCTTCTGGAATGCAAACGGCGTCAGCATGGCGTCCATTTCAAATGTGCCGTAATTGCTGGCGTTCATGAGCTTGATACGGTCCTGATGCTTGAGTCCGATCAGCCATGTACGGGCGCGATAGGCGCTGCCGATCTTCTCCGCATAACTGAGATCGTAAGTATAGGGGGCAAGCCCGTTCAGATGTCCGGACGAAACCGGATAATCGGAGATAAACGAAGATCTCCGGCAGCGAAGCGGAAGCCAGTGCATTCCCTCCGGTGAATAAACCGGAGCTTTGGAATAACCGTGTTTATCAAGAACTGCAAAGAGATTCCGGTATTCCGTCTCCATCGAAACCGGGTATTCGGGTGCACCGACCCGGTAATTGTGAGCACAGATGCCGTCGTAGCGTACACCGCGTTTTCCCGTTTCAGCCAGCAGACGGTCATAAAACAGCATCCGGTCATTTCCGGAAATATTGGAAGTCGTGCTGGTGTACAGCCGTGCATCGGGATTGCCCCGTCGGACTCCCTTTGCCGCTGCCGTTTCCAATTCAATGAAATTCCGGAAATCCTCCGGTTTGGCATACGCGGGATTCGCCCATTCGGGCAGCGTCCCTTCCGGTTCACAGAGAAAATACCAGCCGCGGACGGACGGCGAATTGCGGGCGATCTCCGCCGCGGCATTCTCCACCTGCTTCAGAAACTCTGCGGAAAGCGGTCCTTTCCGGTTGAGATTCTCCGCCAGCAATGCGTTTTTCCGGTTCATTCCCGGCACCAGATACCATTCCACATTTTTCATGATAACGACATCACGCTCCCCTTTTTCATTTTTGGAAGCGTGGGCGAGCCGGCAGACCGCGCTTTCCACACCGTAGCGCCCTGCGAGTTCCGCCAGTTTCCGGTCGTTGTTCGCAAATCCGGCGCGGGCGCCGTAACCGAGTTTACGGTAACGCTCCAGAACATCACGGTAAATCTGCATCGGGAAAAGCGGATCGACATAAGTATTGACAAAAAGATTCCGGTGCTTGTGGGTATTGTCCAGAAAACTCATAATGCTGAACCGCTGGATCTCATAGCGCTTTTTCCCGCCGATCCGGTAATCCGTTTCAACGATGAAGATTCCGCGCGGCAGACCGTCAAGCGGCAGATCGACCCGCGCTTTTCCGGCGGCGTCGGCTTCAAAGGAATAGCGGTTCCGGAATTTCTCCGTATCAAAGAAATCGCGGACTTTCACCGTAACGGTTCCCCGCGCTCCCGGTTTTGTCATAATATCGAGGTATGCATTGACCGGTTTGCCGAATTCGACAAAATTATCAGGAGCGGAAGTGCAAAGCGCTCCCTCCGCAAGCGGCGGTTCATACGGAGTTGCACCCGTCCCTTTCTCCAGCTGAAGACCATCAATATAACAGGTTGCGGGCACATCGGACGAAGCGGAGAGAACAATCGGAAATGCCGTCGGACTTTTCCAGTTGTGCGTCAGCATGTACCGCTTCCACTCCCCCGTCAGCGGAATCCGGACGGTCGGCCATTTTGCACCATTCCAGATGAAAGCGGGATCCATCATCTGAACGGTCAGAGTCTGCCTGCCGGGAGCATCGGTTTTCGCATAAAGACTCACGGTATAACTTCCCGCTTCCGCCAGAACCGAATGCGTACTGACCGGCTGATGGAGAAGTTTGTCCGGAGTCGAAAAAATCGCGAGGCTGTGTGAACCGAACTTCGCCTCTTTTGAACTGATCGTTACCGGTTTCCGGTCAAAAATATCAAAATTCTGCTTCCCGCGATGACGGAAGATCAGGTAGCGGAACCCCTGTTCAAAGGAACTGTTCTGCAGAAGATTCCTGCCGGAACGGTCCGGAAGCGCATAGCGGTCGAGCTCCCAAAGATCACATCCTGCGGCTTTGGTGATCCGTTCCGGCGGAGGCGGCTGCGCCGTCCCCGCTCTTACACCGGGATCCAGAACAAAACGGAACGGCTCAGCGGAATTTGCAGGCGTAATTTGCAGAAAAACGGCCTTTCCCTTCGGAGAATGGACCAGCGCAACCGCCTGATCCTCCGGAAATTCAATGCCGAAACTCCTTTCCGGCATTCCATTGCAGAAACGCACGATCCGTCCTTTTCCGCGGAACAGATTCTGCGAACTGCCCTCCGGCTTACCGGAATAAACCGGTATCGCATACCGGCGACCGTCGATCAACGTCTCCGTTCCGCCGAAATAGCCGCCCCGCAGGTAGAAATCCAGCCGGAGTTTTTCCGCATTCGGAAATGAGGATTCAAATTGAATTCTGCCATCCGGAAGCAGGGAAACAGACAGTTTTCCCCCGCCGGGGAAATCATAGCACACCGAGTTTCCCGCTTCGCGCCGGATTCCGCCGACCGGTTTTCCGTCGACAGAAACGGCAAGCCCGCCGAAACGGTCGTCCGGTTTCACAAAATGGAATTGGGGCGTCCCGTTTCTGTAACATAAAACTTGTACGGCATCCCCCCGGAAGCGGCAGATTCCCTTTCCCGGAAAATACCGGGAAGTCCTTGCCGCGGCGGTTTCCGATTTTTCAAACGGCGGTTTTGTTTCCGCCAGCGGAGGAAGAGCATTCAGGCTTCCGGAAAGAACGGAAGCACACAACAGAGCAGCAGAGAGTTTCATACTAGCACCTTTCATTCCGGATCATTTGAACTGATATACCGTATCATCCCATACGCGATGGACGGAGATCCCGGAAACTCCCATGTCCAACCGTAAATGATTGAGCGCGCTTCCATGGTTCATTCCGAGAGTCTGACGGTTGGTTTTGATCGACGCCCACGTCATCATATTCGTAATAAACGCAAGGGAGGAAAGCGAATAAATATTGTTGTCGCCATGCTTCTGCTGAAAGCCAAGCTCGGTCATAATGATTGGATTTCCTTTCAGGCTGCTGACTTTTTTCGGAAGAGCCAGTTTCTCAAGATTATTTTCCACCAGATACCCCCATCCATAGTTGTCACGGCTCGTTCTCCCGTTGTTTTCCAGAATCGGCGTATAACTGGTCGCCGCCTTTGAAACAGCTTTTCCGCCACTCCCCGCGGAGACCGTCTGATCCGCAATGCTGAATGCCAGGGGACAGTAAAAGGATTTATCGGTCGGAGCCTTGCCCGGAGTAAAACCGCCGAGAGCGGTCTCCCATTCACCGGTTGGAAAGTCCTGCGGCAGTTTTTTCAGAAGATCTCCCACAAAGTAACTCCAGCCCCAGCGTTTCATGTGCGGCGTGAGATAATCGTTGTTTCCGGCGGTATAGAGAGCGATTCCCTGCCCCATCGTCTTGAGGTTTCCGGTGCAGACAATTTTTCTTGCGGACTGTCGCGCCTTGTTGAGAGCGGGGAGCAGTATGCCGGCAAGGATCGCGATAATGGCGACCGTTACCAGGAGCTCTATGAGGGTGAAGTGTTTTGTTCTGTTTGTTTTCATGCGTTCCTCCTGATATTGTTTTAAAGTTCCAATTCAAACAGGGCGCTGTCCGGCGCCTGTAAATTCCATTCGATCAACGCGGAGTTCTCCGCCGCGGCCCTTCCCGAAAACAGCTCCGTCGCCCGGCGGACAACGGACGGCAGGCGGATCGTCATCGCTCCGCCTTCTTTTGAATGCACGGCAAGAAAATGACCATCGGCATATACGGGAACTTCCGCATCCGTGTAAAGATGAACTCCGGCATTCCGCGCAAGATCTTTCAGCATTGCGGGAGTCAGTTGTTCCGGCGAACGGAGAAATGCAGAAGTCCAGCCGTCCATCTGCCGGACGGCAAGCCCCTCCGTCTCCGGCGGAACGCCTGCCCAGCGGCTGATCCGTCCGGGATCCAGCGACTTGCCGTCGCTCAGTCCCGGAGCGTAAAGCCAGAGAACCGTGCGCCCGTTCTTCAGAACATAGCGTTCCAGAAGTTCCGCTTTCTCTTCCGTGATCTCCCACTGGCACGGGAAAATGAAAAATTTCAATTTTTCCAGATTCGGGATTTCCGGAATGTCGCGGAAACACCAGCTTTCAAACGGCGCACCAAGACGGTTCAGCTTCTTCCGCACCTCCGGCTGAAACGCTTTCTGGCGCTGCGAACGCTGATCGAAATAGCAGAGAGCATCGGGATCGACGATCAGCGCGGTCTCTTCCACGGGAATGGACGGCAGTCCGATCCGGCTGTCATAAACCCGCTTCATCGTGCGGAACGCCTCGAACAGTTCCGGTTCACGGTAAAAACCGCCCCACATGTCGAACCACCAGAGAGACGACCGTTTGAGCAGAGCAAGCGAAAATTCCCGCCGGATTCCCGCCAGATCCTCCCGGCTGTTTTCCCAGTGCGGAACATGAAGCGAAACATAAGGCGTCAATGCCCGGTTATGCGTATGAGTCCGCTGATCGCATTCATGCATGTGAATCTTTCCCGCGAGCTTTTCCGTTCCGGAACAGCCAAGCCACCCGCCTCCGCCGCCCATCGCGCGGTCTCCGTAAGAACCGGGAGAAATCAGGAAATCAATATCGGGACAGTGCACAACCCGGTCATAATCCAGATGACCGCTTTCGGCGGCACCGAGACGCGTCATCACATAACCGTAAAAAACCCCGATCTCCGCTTCACTCCGGATGAGGCGCCGCGCCTCCGCGGCAAACTCGCAGATGCTGTCCCCGACCAGTTCGTTGCAGAAGCGCCGGTATTCCAGAACGGCGGAGGAACGCGCGGGGTCGAACAGCAGACCATCATAATCCGGCTCGTTCATCTTCGCGGCGGAGGGAGGCGGTTCGGGCGCAAGACGATGTTCACCGCGCCATTTCCGGTACGCCTTCTCTTTCAGCAGACCGCAGATTTCCCCGTTATGATCGAACCATTCGTCCGTATGTCCACAGGCGAGGACATACGCGCGAATGCAATCGGAATGATGCGTCTCGCAACAAGAGAGAAATGCGTTCAGGTAACGCATGACCGCCTCTTTCCAGCGCGGATTGGCGAGACACTCGGTCAGATGGGTAAAACTGTCGCCGGACTCGTGTGCCAGACTCAACTGGCGCGAAAGCCATTCCGGGGAATTCAGATCCACCATGCAGATAAGATTCCGGAAACCGGTTTTCTTCAAATCGTCGACTTGACGGTCCAGCGATACAAAATCATACGCGTCGAACCAGCGCCAGACTGCCGGATATTGCGAATAGGGCTGTCCCAGGGAATTCGCCGTATTCCCCGGGAAAAAACAGACCGTGTCAACACCCGCATCCGTAAAACGCTTCATCGTCCCGAACTCCGGCAGAAAGGAACGGTAAGCAAACCAATGACGGCGTTTTGTAACCATAAAATATTGATCCTTTTTTGTTGTTGCTGATATTATAGCATAAAACCGGACAAAATAACTTGAAAAAAATGCCTTTTTACAGTATATTCATGCCAAACATCAAAAAAAGGAGATTTTTCATGCTTCCTTTGTACACGGCGGATCTCTCGGATTACGGACGGCTGGACCGGATTCCGCTTTATGTGGAAGAGGTTGCCTCGGATCATCCCGAAAAGCGGTTTCACACCCACACATTCTCGGAGCTTGTGCTGGTCCTGCGCGGCGAGGCGAAACATATCGTCGGCGGCAGCTCCTGCACGGTCAGGAAAGGCGATCTGCTGGTTTTGCATCCGGGTATGACACATGGATACGACCGGACCGCGGATTTCGGAATCATCAATCTCACTTACGATTACCGCAAACTCTCCATGCCGGTTCTGGATGGATACGAACTGCCGCTTTTTGAACGCATTTTCCCTTCTCCCGGCACTGTTTTCAACGAGGAAGAGCTGTGCCGTCCGGCGGCAATGCTCCCCGAACATCAGCTTTCCGAATTCGCGGAGTCGATCCGGCAGCTGGATCAGGAACTGAAAAGCGCATGGCCCGGCAACTTTTATCTGAGTCTGGCGATGTTTATGGAAATCATGGCCCGCATCGCCCGCGCCGCCGCCAAAACGCATGAGTCCCACCGGACAATGTTCTGTATCGGCGAGGTGATCGAATACATGTACCGGCACCTCACGGAACCCGTCAATGTCGATACCCTCGTGAAAAAAGCCAAAACGTCGCGCCGCACATTCTTCCGTTCTTTCCGGAAAATGACCGGCTGCACCCCGCAGGAATACCGGACTCAGCTCCGGCTGAAACTGTCCGTTGAACTGCTCCGGGGTTCCAGCCTGAACATCGGGGAAATCGCCTTGCGGTGCGGTTTTTACGATACGAATCATTTCTGCCGGATCTTCCGGGAACATTTCAAAACCACGCCGCGCAGGTTCCGACTGAATATTCAGGAACGGGAAAACCGCCCCGCCGCCTCCGCCAAAAGCTCCGGCGGCTGCTGCTGACGGCGGAACAGCGCGGGGGATTTCTGCTGAAGCCGGCGGAACACCCGGCTGAAATAATAACGGTCCGGAAATCCGGTCAACTCTGCAATCTCATCAATGCTTTTCTCCGTATAAAGCAGAAAACGGCAGGCGGCCTCCACCCGGACCCGGCGGCTGAACTGTTGAGGACTCTCTCCCGTATCCCGGCGGAAACGCCGCAGAAAGGTCCGCAGATCGACTCCGCATTCCCGCGCGATCTCACTGTTCGGACCGGGATTTGCAATGCGGCTGCGGATCAGCGCCGATGCACGTTCCGTCATCGGGCTCCACGCCGTCCGCGCCGCCATCAGTTCGCGCGGGAACTGGAGCAACGCCTCGGCAAGCACAGCTCCGGCAACAGTCTCCCGGCGGAAACGATCCCCCGCTCCGGTTGATTCGAGTCTCTCCCACTCCCGCCAGAGCCGCTTCCAGTGCGGACGCACCGGCGCAGTCAGAATCCCGCAATCCGGCGGAAAATGATTGTCCGGCGGACTGAAATGGATATAAAACTGTTCAAACGGCTTTTTCGCAAACGTGGAAAACCGGAAATATCCGGGAATGATATAAACCTGATCGGGCCTCAGTTCAATTTCCCGCTCCTCCACCCGCAGGCATCCGCCCCTGCCCGCATTCCAGTAACACCGCCAGAACGGGGTATGCAAATCCTCCTGAATCCACGGGTAAATATGCTTTTGGTGTCCCGTCAGATGAATGACCGGATACAACGCGGCATCGTATTCCATAATCGGCTCCTGTCGCAAAAAGATACATCTTTCGGAATAATATCCATATCTTTCACCGATTTGTCAAGTATATTTCATCGGAAAACAGGGAAAATATCCCGGAAAGGAGACTGCTATGTCATTTTCAGACACAAGGATATGGAACGGATTCTGGATCTCATTCGGAGAAACTCTGACAGACTGGAGTCACAGGATCTTTCCCGCGCCGTATTTCCGCAGAGAATTTGAAATCCAGCGGGGAAAAACATACAAACTGTACCTTTGCGGACTCGGATACCACGAAGTCCGGCTCAACGGAAACAAGGTCGGGAACTGCGAACTGGCCCCCGCTCCGACGAACTATGACGTCCATGCCGCATATCTCGTATACGACCTCACCAATCTCCTTGCCGACGGACGCAATACTCTCGGCGTCATTCTCGGCAACGGGCTGTACAACTGCCACACGGAGGAAGTATGGCATTTCGACAAGGCGGTCTGGCGCGACTACCCGAAACTCCTGCTCGAACTCACCTGCGAAGAACAGACCATTCTGACAAGCGACGACACCTGGAAAGTTTCTCTCGACGGCCCAATCACATTCGACGGTTTCCGCAACGGGGAATATTACGACGCCCGGCTCGAACAGCCCGGCTGGGACCGCAACGGCTTCGACGATTCCGCCTGGCGCTCCGCTGTCATCGTTCCCGGTCCCGGCGGAGAACTGTTCGAACAGACGGCTCCACCCTGTCGCGTCAAAGCCCTGTTCCCGATGCGCCGTCTGGAATCCGGCACCTGGGATGCCGGGCAGAATATCGCCGGGCGGGCGGAACTCGCCGTCCGGGGAACCCGCGGAAGTTCCGTCAGAATCCAGTACGGAGACGTACTCAATGCCGACGGCTCCCTGCATCTGAACGACATTGCCCGATTTGTCCGCAGCGGAGAATTCCAGACGGAACGCTATACGCTGAAAGGAGACGGCACGGAAACCTGGCACTCCCGCTTCACCTATCACGGGTTCCGGTATGCAACCGTGGAAATTTCCGGTGATGCGGAAATTCTTTCCCTGACCGCACAGGCGATCCACAGCGATTTGACCGAAACCGGCGGGTTCACCTGCTCGAATCCCGACATGAACGCGCTTGAATCCTGCACCCGCTGGTCGTTCCTCAACAACTTCGTCGGCATTCCGACCGACTGTCCGCACCGGGAAAAAAACGGCTGGACCAACGACACCCAGCTGGCTTCCGACACCGGACTCTTTCATTTCGACCTTACCGAAGCCTACCGTGAATGGCTCGGAACCCTGCGCGACTGCCAGCGCCCGAACGGACAGCTCCCCGGCATCGCCCCGTCGTCCGGCTGGGGATACAACTGGGGCAGCGGAACGCTGTTCGACGCCGCTCTGTTCGGAATCCCGCGCAGTATCTACATTTACCGCGGCGACAGTTCCGTCATGCGGGAAAATTACAATGCCTTCAAACGCAGCGTGGAATTCGCCGGAAGCCTTGCGAAAGACAACATCCTCCGTTTCGGGCTCGGCGACTGGCAGCATTACGACAGATCCCGCGCGGTCGCCCCGGAACTGCCCATGACCGGATGGCTCTTCCACAATTTGAAGATTCTTGCCGAAGCCGCCGCTCTGTTCGGATTTCCGGACGACGCCAAACGGTACGCGGAAAAATCCGTCCGGGTTGCCGAAGCGTTCCGCCGCGCTTTCTCCAACGGAAACGGCTCGTATGCAAACGACGAAAAAACCGCACTGGCTGTCGCCGCCGGATTCGGACTCTGCACCGGAACGGAGGCGGAACTCACCGCCGCCCTGCTGAACCGGAAAGTGTGCGAAGACCGCTATATCGCCGACTTCGGCATCGTCGGAGCGAAATTCGTCCCGCGCGTTCTGGCGGAACACGGGTATGCGGAATCGGCATTCCGCATCTTCACCCAGGAGCATTTTCCCGGTTGGTGCAACTGGGTCCGCAGCGGGGAAACAACTCTGCTGGAGGATTTCGCCGGTAAATGTTCGCACGATCACATCATGTTCGGCGATCTCTCCGCCTGGATGATGCAGTACGCCGCCGGACTCGAACCGGACTTCCGCCGTCCCGGTTTTTGCGAGGTGGTTCTGAAACCGCGCGCGATCGCGTCTCTGAACTCCATGAGCGCATGGTACGACAGCATTTACGGCAGAATCTCCATTGACTGGAAACGGGAAGCAGACAACATCCTGTTTTCCGCCCGGATTCCCGCCGGGATTCCCGGAAAACTGATACGCCCCGACGGAACGGAGTCGGCATTCCGCGGCACAATCACCACCAACTGGAAAGGATAAGGACGATGAACAGAACGGAACGAATGTTTGAAGACGCATGTTCCATCTATGCGGAACATGGCGTCGATGTGAAAAAAGCGCTGCGGCGGCTGGATTCCTGCACAATCGGAATTCATGCATGGCAGGGTGACGACGTAACCGGATTCGAAAACACCGGGCACGCTCTGACCGGCGGCTATCAGGTCACCGGCGATTATCCCGGACGTGCCCGAACAGCGGAGGAACTGCGGCGGGATTTGGAGGAAGCGCTTGCCATGATCCCCGGTCCCTGCAAAGTTGTGCTTCAGGGACACGAGGTTGATCGGATGATCCCCGGCCGCGACCGCGATGCGTTCACCATTGAAAACTTCTCCGGCTGGGCGGACTGGGCGGCATCATGCGGAACCGGGCTGGACATCGCCCCGGCGTTCTATTCGCATCCGAAGCTGGACCACGGGCTTTCCCTGTCGCATCCCGACCCGGAAATCCGGGCTTTCTGGATCGGCCACGGCAAAGCCTGCCGGAGAATCGCGGAGGAGTTCGCCAGACGGACCGGCATCCGTTCCGTCTGCAATTTCTGGGCACCGGACGGATTCAAAGATACTCCCGCAGACCGTATCGCCCCGCGGCGGCGCCTTCTCGAAAGTCTTGATGAGATCTTCTCTGATCCTGTCGATGAATCGCTCGTACTGGACGCCGTGGAATCGAAGCTGTTCGGAATCGGGACAGAAAGCTGTACCGTGGGCTCGCACGATTTCTATCTGACCTATGCCGCCCGGCGCGGCAAAGCGGTCTGCCTGGACATGGGGCACTTCCACCCGACCGAATCGGTCGCCGACAAACTCTCCGCAATCCTGGTTCAGAATGGACGGATTCTGCTTCACGTCAGCCGCGGAGTCCGCTGGGACAGCGACCATGTGATCGTGCTGAACGACGATCTGCTGAATCTCGGCCGTGAAATCGCCGCCTGCGGTACGGACCGGATCGAAATCGGGCTTGACTATTTCGATGCCACCATCAACCGGGTCGGCGCATGGGTCATCGGAACGCATAATATGCGGAAAGCGCTCCTTTGCGGCTTTCTCACACCCGCTGCTGAAATTTCCGCAGCGGAACAGCACTGGGATTTCACCGCACGGCTCGCACTTCAGGAGGAGGCAAAAACCCTTCCGTGGAATGCGGTGTGGGATTATTACTGCGAACAGCATGATGTCCCGGTCACGACAGCCCTTCTCAGCCGGCTCCATGCTTACGAAAAGCAGGTGCAGTTCCTGCGCGGTTAGCAGACCGGAAACCGCCGGAGCATATTGTCCCGAAACAGGTTCAAAAACGTGAAACGGAATCGCCGGAAAAATGGAACTGACCGACGGAACGGAGTCGGCATTCCGCGGCGCAGCCTGTACGGGATGGAAAATTCCACAGTTTTGAGGATAAGAACAGAAAAAACTTAATATCCGGTATGCGGTTCCCGCTCTTCCGGCTTCAACTTCAGATGCAGGATCGGAAACGGATTGCCCTGCCCGTCCAGCGGGGAACGTCCGGCAATCTCAAATCCGGAACGGAGATAGAACCGCAGAGCGGCCGGATTCTGTTCATTGACGTCGACCGCCTGGATTCCGAATTTTTCCAGAGCGGTCCTCATCAGCCGGCGGCCGAAACCGCGCTTGAAAAACTGCGGAGCAAGAAACAGCATCTCCAGTTTCCGGTTCTCAATTCCCATGAATCCGGCGGCACCGCCGTCAACTTTGAGAACTTCCAAAGATTCGATCGTCTGCAAACCCGTTCTTACAAAAGGACGCAGCTCCGCGATCTGTGAATCCGTCAGGAAGAAATGCGACGCGCGCACCGATGCCTCCCAAAGCCCGCAAAGCTCTTTCAAAAGCTCCGGCGAACGCTCTTCCGGCGGAATCGGAACGCTCTTCGGTTCACACATAAAAGCTCCCGTCGCGGAGCTCAAGAACGCGGTCGGCAAGAGCGGCAACGGAACGGTCGTGCGTCACCATTACGATGGAGGTTTTTCTCTCCGTATGGATGGAACGGAAAATATCCAGAATCCCCTTTCCCGTAACCGAATCGAGATTGCCGGTGGGTTCATCGGCAAGCAGAAGTTCCGGTTCATTCAGCAGGGCTCTGGCAATCGCCGCCCGCTGCTGCTCGCCGCCGGAAAGTTCATTCGGACGGTGTGCGATCCGGTGGGAAAGCCCGACCTGCTCCAACAGCTGCTTCGCCCGTTCGCGGCAGGCGCGGGCCGGACGACCGTCGAGCATCCCCGGAAGCGCGGCATTCTCCAGAATCGTCAATTCGGGAAGCATGTGATAAGACTGAAACACAAAACCGATCTTCTTCCGCCGGAACGCCACACTCTGACGGGACGACATGGCGGTCGTATCCGTTCCGTCGATCAGAACGCGTCCGGTATCGGGACGGGAGATCGTGCCGATAATGTCCAGCAACGTTGTTTTTCCGCTTCCGGAAGCACCGATCAGAGCCAGCCACTCTCCGCGCCGGGCGGAAAACGAAACGCCTTTCAGGACTTCGATCCGGGTCGATGCGATCTGAAAGGATTTTGTCACCATCTGAACGGAAAGGAACGGTTCTCCGGCAATAAAAAGTTCATTATTCATAGCGCAAAGCCCCCGCGGGATCAAGTTTTGCCGCACGGAACGCCGGCACCACACCGCCGAACGTGCAAAGCAGAATGGAAATCGCAGCGATCCAGCATACATCGCTCACCACAATGTGCGCCGGAAGCTCGCTGAACACATAAAATTCTTTCGGGAAGATTTCCTGTCCGGTAACAAAGCGGAGCGCATGAAGAATCGCCATACGGTATGTCACCACCAGAACTCCCAGCCCGATCCCGCAGACCGTGCCGATCAGACCCACGAAAAATCCCTGAAGAATAAAAATCCGCATCACGGTACCGGAAGATGCCCCCATCGACTTCAGGACTCCGATCTCACGCGTTTTCTGAATCACCGTGGTAATCAAGGTGTTTGTGATGCTGAACGCCGCCACCAGAACGATGAACGCAAGCAGAAAGAACTGCATGTTCTTCTCCACATTCAGGACTCCCAGCAGACGCCCGTTCAGCTCCTGCCAGGAATAAACCTGATGAAACGGCAGATCCTCTTTCAGGGATTGCAGGAACGGATCCATGTGAAACGGATCTTTCGTCCAGACATAAACACCCGTCGCCGCTCCGAGGGGAAGACCGAACAACTCGTCGGCATCCTCCAGATTGAGGAAAATGATGTCGCGGTCGAAATCATATTTCCCGAATGCGAACGTGCCGGAAACCACGAATTCCCCCGGCAGATACGTTTTGTCGCTGAGCTGGATCTTGCCGTCTTTGTCCCGCCTGACCAATCCGGCAAGGCGGGACGGCGAGTGCAGCAGAAGTTTGTCGCCCGGCTGGATGCCGAGATCGCGGGCGGTCAGATAGCTGATCATCACTTCGCCGCGCTCCAGCGAGAATTTGCCGCTGTCCACAACATCTTCGACTTTCAGCTGATCCACTCCGCCCTCCGGCTCGAATGCAATCAGCTGCTTCGGCACAAACCGTTCCCCCCGCTGCAACAGAACCGGCGACGCCACAACCGGAAGAGCCGAACCGCCGTTTTTCCGGACGGCATCCACAACGATCTCCGGACTGGACATATAGCCGCCGCGCCCCGGATAAACCTGCGCATGGGACGAAGTGTCAAGCAGTTTTTCCTTCATCTTGTCGGAAAATCCGGTCATCACCGCAAGCACCACGATCAGCACGCCCACTCCGAGCGCAACTCCGATCACGGAGATCAGCGTAATGACCGAAACCGCACTGCGTTTCGGCTTGAAATATTTCCATGCGAGAAACAGATCCGCATAATGCATCATAAACAGAAATCCTTACTTTTCCGCAGAAAGAGCGCCAAGCTCGGCGGACCGGTCCGCAGCTGCCGCAACCGCCTGCGCGACCGTTGCGGAAAACGCGCCTTTTGCAAGCTCCATCACTCCGCGGGACGTTGTCCCGGCAGGCGAGATCACCGCATCCCGCAACTCCCCGATCGGAGTTTTGGCATCCCGCGCCATCTTTGCGGAACCGAGAACGGTCTGAACGGCAAGCTCGATCGCCGTCGCCCGCGGAAGCCCCGCATAAACGCCGCCGTCCGCAAGCGCCTGAATAAATTCAAGAACAAAGGCGGGACCGCTCCCGCTCAGTCCGGTAACGGCATCCAGCTGCTTTTCCGAAACCCGGCGGCAGAGTCCGACTGCGGAAAGAAGCGTTTCCGTCTCGGCAAGATCCGTTTCCGGAACAGCCTCCGAGGCGGCAATGCAGCTCATGCCTTCCCCGACCAACGCCGGAGTATTGGGCATCACCCGGACAATGCGTCTTGTTCCGGTCAGCGCCTCCAGCGAAGCAATCGTGGCTCCGGCGACGATGGAGATCACAAGCCGCTCCCCGATCGCCTCCCGGAACGCGGCAACCGCCTCCGTCAGATACTGCGGTTTGACGGCAAGCAGGATAACATCCGCGTGTTCCAGCGCCGCCACGGGAGACGGATGCGCGGTTCCGCCCGTGAGTTTGCAGAATTGTTCCGCAGCTGCCGCGAACGGATCAAACGTATGAATTTCGGTCTTGATATTTTTCCGGACCATTCCCCCGGCAATCGCCGTCGCCATCTTTCCGGCTCCGATGAAACAAATACCACGCATAAGCTCTTCTCCTTGCTTTCAAATCAATTTCGTTTGGACAATATAGCATCATCCGCGGAAAAAAAAAGCAGGAAACGGCAGATTTGAAAAATTTCAACAGCCGCCGTTTTTACGCGACGAACCGCGACGGCGAACCGTAAGAACCGCCACGACAAGCGTGACCAGATAGAAAATCCAGGAAAGATGCATGACAGGCGCAAGCCCGATCCGGTGCGCGAACTGTCCGATCGGCAGAAGCATGATCCCGGCAAATCCCCAGGTCCCGCCGACAATCAGCGCCATGCGCGTGCTCAGAGCAAACCGTCCTTCCGCATTGCGCGCCATCGCCACAAGAATCGGGAAACAGGAACTGGCAAGCATTCCGGCGAAAAAAATCAGAATACAGGACAGCTTATACCGGGAAAAAAGCAAATATGTGCAGAGGACCGGAATTCCAAGTGCGAGTCCGCCGAAAATGAACGGAAGCGGCGAACGTTTGCGGATCAGCACCCCCAGCGACAGCGACCCAATCGCCGATCCCGCTCCGAACAGCATTGCGCTCAAACCGCCGAAAGAGAGCTCCAACCCCTGACGCACCAGCTGCAGCGGCAGCAGATTCTGCACGGTAATTGTCCCCGTATTCAACAGCATTCCGATTATCATCAGCGACCGGAAACTCCACGGCGAACGCTCCTCCGGCTCCGCCTCCGCCGCCACGGCGGGTTCCACCTTTTTCGGAACCGCCTGGTCGACCGCCAGTTTGACATTGGAAAAACGCAGAGCGATCATCACCACGACCACCGGAATCAGCAGAAAATAGAGTCCTTTCAACTCAAACCGGCTCAGAAGCACGGCACTGATCCACGGTCCGATCGCACTGCCGAGAAAACCGGCGGTCATGAACGCGGGTGTCGTAATGCTCGGAGCAATGTCGTTGATGTGCTGAGTTCCGCGCAATCCCAGCGGATGCACGATCGCAATTCCCGCTCCGACGATCAGCATCAGCAGACAGATCAGGAAAAAAGGAGTCGTCGCCGGCATTGCCGCAAGCAGAACGATCATCCCCGCCATCGCCAGACCGAGCGCCAACAGACGCGGCGTGCGGTGATTGCGGTCAAGCATCGCCGCGGGTATCTGCATCATGTTGCAGCCGATGCTCATACTGGTCAGAATCACGACGCCCAGACCGAGATTGATTTTAAAATATTGAAGCGCAACCGGAAGAACTCCGGGCAGAGTTCCCCCCAGCAGGTCCACCATGAAATGAGCGGCGGAAAGCGTAACAATCCGGGTCCCGGAATTATGCAGAGGAACCGGAACAATACTGTGTTTCTTCATAACAATATATCCTGAATGATCTTCGTCACTGAAGCTATTAAAATATACTCCCGTTCCAGTAAAAGCAAACGGGAAAACACGGAAAAAAGAACTCTGCCCGAAAAAAACGGGAAAAAGAATTGTCCTTCTTGACAAAACCGGAAAGCCGGGATATGCTCCAATTCCTCTTCCCGTCACTTCGGCTGCTCCCCGCGAGAATACCGCGCCAGGCAGCAAAAACATCCACAACAGCTATGATCCCTTTTCCTTAAATTATTTTCGGATTCCGCCAATTCATGCAAAGAAACATTGTATTTGCCATTCTCCGGCAGAAAACTCCAAAAATAAAACAACGATCAAAAAGCATTCTGTTTTTAACGGAATATCAAAAAATTTACGCTGAAACGGAGTCCATGAAGCCTATAATTTCAGATAAAAAAACAAAAAAATTGATTTTCGGAAAAATTTTCCTTGACAAATCTGTTTTCCGGCAGTATACTTATTCGTATAAGCAAAAAAGGATCACAGCCCGATGACGCAAAAAGAGATCGCAAAAGCATTGAACATCACGCAGGCGGCGGTATCAATGGCGCTGAAAGGTTCGAAACGCATTTCACCGACTTTGCGGCAATCCGTGCACGAACTTGCGGCGAATACCGGATACCGTCCCAATCTCGCCGGACAAATGCTGCGGCGCAAGCGCTCCAATGTGATCGGCGCCGTGTTTCCGCGGCTTTCCAATCAATTTTATGCGGAACTGTTTCAGGAAATCCAGAAACATCTTCTCCCGCATGGATACATGCTGTACTCCGCACCTGCGGAAAAACCGGAAGAACTGGAAAAGGTTGTGGAAAATCTCCGGCAGATGAGTGTTGCCGGAGTAATCGCATTTGCCGCAAGGGAATTCCATCCGCTGCTGGCTCTCCGGGAGGCGGGAATCGCTCTGGTCCTTTACGGCGGCGACGACAAACTGAATGCCGGAGTCAGCCAGGTGCTCCCCGACCGCTTCAACGCCTCGCTGAAACTGATGCGCAGCCTGATCGCCGACGGTCGCCGCAACATCGTCTTTTTCGGCAGTACATCACGGAAAGAACAGCGGGTACAGGCTTACACAACGGCACTGGCGGAAGCGGGGCTGAAACCGGTCTGCATCCCCCAGAAAGGCGATTCCTGCCGTTCCGCCATGGAAACGGCCTTTGATACAATGAAAGAGTACCTCGCGGAACATCCGGAAACCGATGCGGTGTTCGCTCACAACGATGAACTGGCGCTCGCAGTCAAACGTGCCATCATGAGCTCCGGGCGGTCGATTCCCGGAGACATCGCGCTTGCCGGATTCGACAACATCCCCGTGGGGAACTATCTGACGCCATCGCTCACAACCATTGAACAGCCGCTCGGAATGATCGCCGACGCTCTGATTACCGAACTGCTGGCCACAATCCGCGATCCCTCGCATGCCCGGTTCGTATCCGTACCCTGCTCCATTGTATTCCGGGAGTCCACATGATTTTTTTGCAAAAACGCTTATACGAATAAACAAAAAAGGAGGAAAGAATGAAAATCGACCCGAATCACAACTGGAAAAAACTGACGCCGGACGACGGTCATTACTTCTTCGGCTACTATGACCGCAATCCGTGGAACAGGGATGTCACGCGGCATCTCGTAATGAAAATTCCGCAGATCACCCGGCTTCCGGAACGCGGAGAACGCGCGGAAATCGGTCTGCTGGACCTCAACGGGAACTACGAACCGCTGACAACCACACGCGCGTGGTGCCATCAGCAGGGGTGTATGGAGCTGTTCCTCAAGCATCGCCCGGACTGCTTCATCTACAACGATTACGAGGAATCTGAAAACCGGCTCGTCGCCCGGATTTTCCAACTCGGCAAAGGAGTCGTCGGACGCTACGAACTGCCGGTCTACGCCATGTCTCCGGACGGAAAATGGGCGGTGAGCCTGAATTTCTCGCGAATTCCGCGCCGCGGGTACAGTTATGCCGACGCCGTACTCAGCGAGGATCCGCACCCCGCCGACCCGGACAGCGACGGCATTTGGCTGATGAATCTGGAGTCGGGAAAAACAGAGCTGATCGTCAGTTACCGGAAGATGATGGAGCTCCACCCGTATGCGTACAGCCTTCCCGGACAGCATATCTGGCTGAATCACGCGATTTTCAACTGCGATTCCACACGCCTCCTCTGGCTGTTCCGTCAATGCGCGGACTCCTGCAAACGCGGACGAATCCGCTGGAAAACGTTTCTTTATACGAGTTCTTTGGAAGGCGGCGATGCCGAATGTGTGCTTTCGGAATGCCAGTGGCAGCAGTTCATCTCGCATCAGATCTGGGGACGCACCCCGCGGGAGATTCTGGTCGATGCGGACTGGACCGGCGAAGGACACGGTGCCGTGGTGTTCGATGAAAGCCGCCGGCCGTTCATCTCGCGGGAACTCTCGAAAAGTCATGGACGCATGGCGCACATGGTGTTTTCTCCGGACGGCAAATCCATTCTTGCGGACAGTTATCCCGATGACGACTCCAATCAGAAGCTGATCCTGATCAATGCGGAAACGGGCGATTTTGAACTGCTCGGCACATTCCATCACGAACCGACTCCGATCGTGGACACCCGATGCGACATTCACCCGCGCTGGAGCCCTGACGGCCGTTTCGTTACCGTTGATTCCACCCATGACGGAAAACGAGGCCTGTATCTGCTGGAACTGAACAAATAACAACCAGGAGAATGAATATGAAACGGAATCTTTCAAACTTCACCCTTATAGAACTTTTGATAACGATCGCCATCATCGCTATCCTTGCGGGGATGCTCCTCCCGGCATTGAACGCCGCAAGAGAAAAAGCCGGAGCGCTCTCCTGCCTCAGCACTCTCAGCAATTTCGGGAAAATGTCCATGCTTTACCAGAATGACTTCGACGGCTGGTGTCCCGCAATCAATACGCAGGGAGACGTAAAAGAAGTCCGCTGGCAGCGTCAGCTTCGTTCTTACGCCAACCTGCCAGGCAACAGCGACTACTGGCCAAAACCCTATATCTGCCCCAATGCAACTCTTGCTTTTTCCACGGCACTTATCAGTCAGCCGGACCGCTTCAGCCTTCCCTGTTCCTACGGGCTAAACCGGGAAGGCTTTCCAAGCTACGCCGAGCATGCAGCGGGAGCCTACCGGGGAATCCGCAATACACAGATCAACCGCCCATCCGTCAAGATCGCCCAGACAGACGCAACCGACTGGATGGTCTGCTATGAACGCGCAAACAAAGCCAATTATTACGACGTCCGCGGAGAACAGTTTGAAAGCTCCAGCTATAACAATGTACCGGCGTACCGTCATTCCGCCCGGTTGAACCAGACCTATCACGACGGTCACGCGGGATCGGCATCATTCAAGGATCTCTGGGATGTGGCGAACCAAAACACCAGCACCCTCTACAAAGAAAAATGGTACCTCAAACAAAAATAAATAAAACAAGGGAAAAACATGACTGCTTTTTTGAAAACTATGCTCATTTCCTTGCTGCTGGCGCCATTCGTGCTGGTTGCGGACTTCGGACGGACAATCAAAATTTTGCCAAACGGGACAATCAATATTGACGGGCGATACCGGGCAATCATAACCCGGTTCGACCCGGACTGGAAGCCGATCTCCCAGCATAAAATGGAGCCGGACGCAGGATTTCCGCAATCGTCCGCAAAAAATTTTGAACTGCGCGGAAAGTTTGATCTGTTCCGCATGACGGAAAACGTCAAGGCAACGGCGCAAAGCAAATTCCATTATGAGGCGGAATTGTTCGCAATCAAGGGCGCGGTTCCCTGCAATCTGCTGTTTTTAGGCATCGAACTGCCCCTGGGGAAGAGAATCGAAATCTGCATAGACGGAAAAAAGATCGATATGCCCTCCTCTTTGAAAAAACGGAATGTATTCGATGCAAAAGCGAAACGAATCACGGTGAGCGATCCCTGCGGAGAATTTACGATCACCGGACAGTTTCATGCGTTTCTCACTGGAAAGTTCACCAGAGGCGAAAAAGAGTATTACCAGCTCCGCATTCTTCCCTTGAAAAAGCATCCGAAAGAGGTGAAAAATTGGCGTCTTTCCCTGGATTTCCAATATGAATTCAGTCAGTACGACGTAAAATCCACCCCGCTCGACCTCTCGAAAATATTCAACCGCAGTTTCCGCGATGACGGCGGAAAAGTCCCCGGTTGGACCGGACAGGGCGCGGAGATGGATCTCCGTTCCCTGAAAACCGGATCTCACAACTTTTACAATATCCGCATCAACACCGTGAATCCGGACAAAAACAACGGAAAATCCTGTCTGGTGCTTGGTCTGGACCCGGAACAGCAGAAAGCCGGACTCAATATCACCCGTTTCCCGGACGGAACAAAATATCTGTATCTGTTTCATGCCTCCGCGTGGACGCCTTCACGCGGCGCAGTCGGAACAATCCTGATCCGGTATGCGGACGGAACCGTGGAAAAGCTGAACGTTGCTGCCGGACTGGACTGCGGCAACTGGTACAGACCGTTTAAGTCCCGGAATGCGTTTCCCGCATGGATAGGCAGAGTCCCGTCCGCCGATGTCGGGCTCTATCTCTCGGCATTTCCCCTGAAAGGCAAAGTGACGCGTCTTGAATTTCATGCCGCACCGGGAAAAGCCGTCTGGATGATCGCCGGAGCGGCATTCGCCAACGGCAAGGCCCGCTTTCCGCAGGAAGAGCAGCTGATCGTAAAACAGGGACCCGAATGGCTACCGATCCGGTTCGGAGGTTCGACCGCCAAGGATTCCCCGCTGGATTTCTCTTCTTTCCGCGACATGCCGGCAGGAAAATACGGTCGTATCATCACGAATCCCGCAGGACATCTGGTCTTTGAAAAAATGCCGGAAAAACGGATTCGTCTGTTCGGTCCGAATCTGGTCGGAAGCGCCAACTTTCTAGATCGGGACGAGGTTGAAAAATTTATCCGGAATGCGGAACGGCTCGGTTACAACACCGTCCGCCTGCATCACTTTGAAGAAGGACTGCTGAACCGGAAAGCATCGGACAGCCTGACGTTCGACCCGCAACAGCTTGATCGCTTCCATTATCTCATTTCCCGGTTGAAAGAGCGCGGTTTTTACATCTGCATTGACCTGTACGCCAGCAGGAAACTCAAACCGGGCGATCATATTCCCGAATTCGACAACACCGGGGAATACAGCATGAAAAATCTTGTCTGTATCAGCTCCGCCGCCATGAAAAACTGGAAAACGTTTGCCAAAAAACTCCTGACCGCCAAAAATCCCTACACCGGAATGGCACTCGCCGAAGATCCCGTTCTCTACTCGCTGAATCTGGTCAATGAAAACGCCCTGACCGGAGTATGGAACAGTGAACGCACCTCACACGGCGCCCGGAAGCTCTATCTGCAGAAATTTGAGGAATACCTTCAGAACTCCGGAACCCCGCAGCGCCCCTTTACCCGGAACGGCTTGTTCATCGAATTCCTCAATGGTCTTCAAGAACAGTGTATCCGGGAGCAGACCCGCTTTCTGAAAGAGGAAACCGGGCTGAAAGCATTGATCACGGACCTGAACAACTATACGCCGTTCACGCTGGCGGGGCTCCGTTCCGGGCTTGAACTGGTGGACAATCATCAGTACTGGGATCATCCGTCATTTCCGATGCAGCGCTGGCGTATTCCGTTCGTCTTCCACAACCGTTCCTCCATCTCCATGGATGCGGCAATGCCGCGCGATCTGATGCCGACACGCATATTCGGGAAACCGTTCACGGTTACGGAATTCAATTTCTGCGTGCCGAACACCTGGCGCGTGGAATGTCCTTCCGTATTCGGCGGTTACGCCGCATTGCAGGACTGGGACGGATTGTACCGTTTCGCCTGGTCGCATGGCAACGCAGGGATGAAAAATACGAATCACAGACTGAATCATTTTGACATCGTCAATAATATTCAGGCACAGATGGCGGACCGCATCATTCACATGCTGTTTGTACGCGGAGACGTCAAAGCGGCTTCTTCCGCCTATGCATTCGAGTTTTCCCCGGAACAGGTACGGAACGTGACCGGGAACACCCGTTCCGGTTCGTATCCCGCAGAATTCCAGCGGCTTGGATTATTCGCCCGGATCGGTTCACTGACACAAAAAACGGAACTGCCGGGCATACGGAAAACGAATCCGCTTGAAAAAACATGGAAAAAACAGCTTTCCCCGGAAGCGGATTCCGCACTGGCGACCCTGAAAAAAACGGGCGAAATCACCTCCTCGACAGGGGAAATCACTCTGAACAGGACAAAGAAGTCGCTCCGGATCATCACTCCGCGCAGTGAAGTCCTTACCGGATCGGGAGCTCTTTCCGGACAAGTGATCGTTTCCGCAAAGCCGAACAGTTATCAGACAATCGCCCTGATGTCTATGGACGGCAAACCGCTTGCGGAAAGCGCAAAAATATTGCTGGTCCAGCTGACGGATCTGTCCAACAACGGACTGCGGTTTGAAGATAAAAGCCGCCGGGTTCTTCTGGATTGGGGCGCCCTGCCGCAAATGCTGGAACGGGGAAGCGCGGAACTGATCCTCGCGCTGCCGCACAGAATGCGGGTCGTTCCGTTGGCGCTGGACGGGACCCCGTCGCAGCAGGAACTGCCAACGAAATACCGCAATGGCAGACAGTCTTTCCGTATCGCAACGGATGCTCTTCCCGGCGGCACACTGTCCTGCGTATTGACAAGATAACGGTTCCGCTCCGGAACTGTCTGCAGGCGGAGTTCTGTTTCCATGCAGATTCTCCGCTTGCAAAATGCGGAATCACCTGCTATATTGTCCTGCGAAAATGAAAAAACAGAGGACGCAGAATGAAACCGATCGCCCGTTTTGATTTTTTCCGTATGGATACCGAAGGAAAAATGCTCCCGGCGTATGTGGGAGTCGGAACACCGTCCCCCGGTGAACGATGCTGGAACTGCACGATCGTCTGCAACTTCTCCGGTACGGAAGAAACGCAGACAATCAGCGGCAACGGATCGCTTCAGGTTCTGGCTCTGGCGCTCCGGACCTTGCGCGAACGGTTTCTTGCCGAACTGAATCACGGTCCCCGCCTCTTCTACGATGAGGAGGATGTCGATCCGATGACCAAAGAAACCCTTTCCCACTGCTTTCCGTCGCTTTAACGGATCTCACGCACCGTCACCCGTTTTTTCCGGTACATCAGCGGCGTTTCCCCGGTACTCTTCCGGAATGCCCGGATAAAATAAATGGAGTTGCAGAAGCTGAGCTCTTCCGCAATCCGGGAAACGGAGTGATCGGTATTTTTCAACAGAAATTTTGCCTGCTGAATCCGTTGTGCAAGCACGAATTGCGCAGGTGATTGCGAATAGAATCTCCGCCAGTGGAGATAAAACGCCCGCCGGGACATCCCGCAGGAAGCGATCAGCCGCGGCATATCTATTTTCTCCGCACAATGAGAGTGCAGATACGATGCGGCTTCGCGGATCTTCTTCTCATTGAAATCCGGCTTTCTCGCCGCATTCTCCCGGCACAGAAACAGTTCCACCATGATCCGCAGAAAAATTGCGTCGATCCGTTCCGGAACCCCGGCGGTATGCAGAGACGACACATAACTTTCCGCTTCAGCGAACAGCCGTTCAATATTTCCGGAATAAACGATCGGCCAGATCGGAAGGGAAAAATCCATGCCGTACCGTTCCAGTACCATCACGCTCTCCGCCGGATAATGGAAAAAACACACCTCGCGCTCTCCGGCCGAACGGAACGAATGGGCAAGTCCCGGACTTTTCAGCACAACATGAGGAAACGGCGTGCGATACTCTTTTCCATTGATATAGTCCACTCCGTATTCATTCTCATCGCCCAGCCGGATGCAAACCTCCAGATCCCAGTATTTGCCGCAGCCGATCGCCTTGCCCCGGAAATGTCCGTAGCTGAGAACCGGAAGCCCGGTATGAAACCGCCGCACTTCTTCGGGTATTTCATATTCCTGAAGCATCGTTTCCCTCCTTTTCCGCATACTATAATTCCGTATGGATCAAAAAACAATATCTTTTGCACAATAAGTTTATTTTTATACACGATTTGTGCTTGTCATTCCACGAAAAAAGATTATAATTAAAATAAAAACAGGAGACTCTTTTATGAAACAGACATCATCGGCGGACAAGCTCAATTATTTTTCTCTGATAGAGCTTCTGATCACGATTGCAATTATTGCGATTCTTGCCGGTCTTCTTCTGCCGGCTCTGAACAAGGCACGCGGAAAAGCACATCAGATTTCCTGCGCCGCCAACGTCAAACAATTCGGCATTGCAATGGTCCAGTACGCGGCGGATAACGAGGATTACCAGCCATCATTCGACAAGACCAACAATCCGGCCATCAAAATGCGTCCGAACTTTGTTTCAAAACTTTACCCCTATCTGGCAACCGGAACGATCCCCGCAACCGGACGGCTCCCCAAAAGCTATTACTGCCCGTCTGCGCCGGATGAGTCCAACTGGTGGGGTGCCGGCGTTGCAGGCCGCGGTCTCTCCACCTCTCCGCTGACCTCCTACGCATGGAACGGATTCGCCGGAGTCGAAGAATGGAGCGACAAGTACACCCCCCGGCGTCTATCCCGCTGCAAACAGCCTTCACAGATCGCCATCATGCGCGATTTTGATTTCCGGTGGAAACACCTTGACACGGAATACGCCTCGCAGGAGGAAACAGGTCCTTATATGGTCATTTCCAACCATACAAAACTGCTGGCATATCCCGGTTACCGGCATACACTCAAAGACAACATTCTGGGTGTGGACGGCCATGTTTTTCTGGAAACATTCGGTTGCAGTCCTGCCGATTATTATAACCGGACCTGGCGATTCGGCGTCATCAGCGACGGGTCGCTCCGGCATTACCCTTACTGGCCGTTGTAAAACCATTCTCAAGGAGCTGCAACTATGATCCGTTTCCTTCCCATTCCCCTGCTTGCCGCTATTCTGCTGCCGCTGAATGCGGAAAATCCTGTCCGCAATGCCAGTTTTGAACTTGGATGCGGCGACTGGGATCTCGTCCGCTTCTCCAGACAGGATACCGTTTTCCGCGATGCCGTTTCCGATGCGTCCAATCCGGTCCACGGAACGAAAAGTCTGCGCATTGAGAATCCCGATGCGGATACGATTGAGCTCAGCGGCCGGGAAGTTCTGCTGAAAAAAAACCATACTTATACGCTCTCGTGGTACGCAAAAAGCAGCCAGCCTCTGCGGTTCCGCGGTGCCATGGTCGCAGAAAACCGGGCGAGACAGTGGTTTGTCTATACCTCATTCGTCAATACGACTGCGGAATGGAAACGCTATCAATGCACGTTCACCGCACAGGAGAGCTGCGCATTCATCCCGAAATTCATCTGGGGAAACTGGAACGGGACCGCTAATTCAGCAACACTCTGGCTCGATGCGGTCCAACTGGAGGAAGGCACAAAGCCGACACAATTTCGTCCATATCGTGATACGGAACTCTGCGCGGCTCTCAATTCCCGCCTGTCTTTCGATAAACAGCCGTTGACCGTTACGGTAAAAGCCGTCAATTACACGGCTCAGGAGAAAACACTCCCCCTTCACATTCAGTTGAATGACACGGTCTTTCCACTTCCGGCACACCGCCTGACAGCGCCGGAACTCATCATTCCGGCCAATTCAACGGCAAGTCTGACATTTCCTCTCGTTCCGGACCGTTACGGTCACATGCGGCTCAGTGAAAAAAGACAGCTTTTCACCAGCCTGTTTTTTGCCGTAATCCCGAAACCGGCGGCATTGCCGTTTCATCCGTCGGTAACGGCTGCAGGGCTTGAATATGATTTTGCAAAAATAGCACATACCCATACAAAACTTCCGGACAGCACCTGTCTCATGGGCGCCAATCAGGAAGCGCATCTCGCATTTTTCCGCAATTCCGGAATCTCTCTGCTGCGGGTCGGCAATCTGGGAACCGCATTCAGTTGGAACCGGATCGAAACATCGCCCGGCAATTTCGACTGGCGTGAAATCGACCGCCAGGCTGCACTCGCCGGGAAATACGGTCTGGGACTCATGGCGGTACTCGGCAATATGTTTTACCTGCGGGACAGACCATGGGGTAAACGGAGCTGGTCGCGCATTCCCGGTTTTGTAATCCGCAACGGAAAACGCTATCAGAATCCGAAACAGAAACGTTGGGACGGTGTCCTGCCCGACCGCGGGGACTGGCGGAATTATGTCGCAGCCTTTGCCGCACACTGCAAAGGAAAGATCGCCGCATACGAAATCACCAACGAACCCAACATCACGATCCGGGCGGAAGATTATGTGGAATACGTCAAAATCGCCGCACAGGAAATCCGCAGGGCGGATCCCGCCGCACAGGTGATCGGCGGCAGCCTGACTGCGGACTATGACGGCAAACTCGGCCATTATCTTTCCCTGCTGAACTCATCCGGCGCGCTCGCAGCATGTGATGCATTGAGTTTCCACCCCTACTCCTCCCGTCTTGACAGCAGTAACTATCCCGCCGCCGCAAACATCCGGTATCTGCGGGAAAAGACCGACGGAAAAGCGCTTTGGAACAGTGAACTCTACTATTTATGGGATCCTCCGAAACAATCATACAACAACGAAGCCGTCCTGTTTTCCGGAATGAAACCTTCCCATCTGTTCCGCCGGTTTACAATAGATTTCGGCGAAGGAGTCACGCAAAGTCTCCCTCTCTCGGTCAACCATCTGCTGACAGCGGACGGAGACCGCTCCTGGCAAGGTTCGCCGACGTTCCTTTCCGCCGCATTGATTCCAAATGCAATGTACGCAACCTATGCCTCTGCCGCCTTTCTGTTCAGCGGATGCCGCAGAGAAAAAAGACTGGAAACGCCGGAGAATATAACAGCCTACCGTTTCCGTCACCGGAACGGCGTTTCTTTCACCGTTTGCTGGAAAAAGACAAATACCGGAACTGCCGGTCTTGCATTGCCGCGAAAAACGGAAGTCCACGATCTGTTCGGCAATCCGGTCGTGCACCATGGAACACTCAATCTCACGGAAAGTCCCCTCGTCTTATATTTGCCGGAAAACGCTCAAATACACTTCTCCTCATCAATGACAGTTTCCGCCGATTGACGGAATAACCGCTTTACAGCCCGGTGTCTGCCGATAAAAGAGCAGTCACCGGTTTTTTGTAACTATGTCACAAAAGAAATAAAGGATAAACAGCAAGGGGAATATTATTTTTATACATAAAAAAATAAAATTTATTACTTTTACTTGACAATGTTACAACCATGTAATATATTTATTCCCAAAACAGGGGAATAGAAAAAGAATGCAGGATAAGTTACAGATTGCCAGAGAAAACATTTTGCGGGATATTGAGTCGGGGAGCCTGAAAGCCGGCGATAAACTGCCCGCGGCACGCGAGTTTGCCGAAAAAGTCGGAGTCTCTCTCGGAGTTGCACAGATGGCGTTCAACTCTCTGGTGCGCGACGGCATTCTGACGAGCATTCCGCGGCAAGGCACTTATGTCCGCCATGACTGGCGCAAACGTATCCTGCCCGGCAGCGTTCTGTTTTTCCGGGATATCTGGAAAATCCTGCTCGGAAAAGAGTTCTTCTCGGCAACCTCCGGTCTCCGCCTTTGCGATAAATTCGAGGAAGGGATTTTTGAAATCCGTTGGGCAATGGATGTATTGAAACGGCAGGAAGATTATCTGGACCTGAGCGAATTTTTTGAAGAAGTCTATCCGGACCGCAGTGATTTTTTCGCCGGACAGTTTCAGGCTTTCCGGACTCCGGAAGGCAGGCTTTACGGGATCCCGCTTCTCTTTTCTCCCTGGGTCATCTGCTTTCATCCTGAAATGATCCGTAAAGCGGGCGGAAAACTGCCGTATGATGGTTGGACCTGGGAAGAATTCCTTGATCTGATCCGTGTTCTCCGGAAAACCTATCCGGCTGAAAGCGTGTTTAATTTTTTCCCGAATGCTTCGCTCTGGATGAATTTTGTATTTCATGCGGGCGGGTCGATAATCGACCGTCAGAACGGAAAACCGGTCGTCCGTTTGGAAGAACCTGCGACTTTGGAGAGTTTAAGAAAAGTCGGGGAGCTGTACCAGCTTCTTGATTTCGGAGCTTCCGCTCCGTGCGGACACGGTGAATACGCGAAACGCTTTGCCGCCGGAGAACTTGCCGTATTCGCCGCACCGCGTCAGGATGTGGATTTCAATTCCGCCATTCCGTGGCGGAATGTACCGTTTCCGGTGTTTCCCGGACAGAACGGTCCCGGGCGGCAGGCAGGAGAACTGCTCTGCATCCGGCGTCAGGTCTGCGATTTCTCCCTGGTCCGGGAAGTAATCCGTCAGGTGCTTTCCCCTGCCGTTCAGGATCGGATCGGCAGTATGCGCTATGGGATCCCGATCCGGCGGACTTCTGCGATCCGCAGTCTCCGGGACGATGACCCGCGCGACCGGGTGTTCTTCTCTGAAATGCCCCGGATCGTACCGGATCACAATTTCGCCTGTCCGGAACTTTTTCTGCTGACCGAAAAAGCCCTGAACCGGATCTGGCTGGAACAGGCTGCAGTGGAGGATGTAGTGCCGGAACTGGCGCTTACCCTCCGGACTCTGCTCCGTTACCGGAGTCCGGAATATAGTAAACAAGAACAATAAAAAAGGAGGATTGGAATCATGAAAACCGGAAAACTGACAGAAATCAAATTCACCCTTATAGAACTCCTAATCGTTATTTCAATTATTGCAATACTTGCAGCAATTTTACTTCCGGCTCTCAACAAAGCAAGAGCAAAAGGACAGGCAATCTCCTGCACATCCAATCTGAAACAATGCGGTCTTGCTCTGGCCCAGTATGCGGATGACAACGGTAATTACATCTGCACGATCCAGTCCTATCCCGGCGGGACCGGAATATGGGCTTCCGTTCTTCTCGGATACCGGTACAAGAACGGCAACCGCGAAGAAGTCACCGCCGGAGCTGTAACCTATGTGAATGATGAAAATATTCTCCGCTGTTCCACAGCTCCCCGGAAAGCGGAAACGCTCAGGGTCTACGGAATGCCGGAACTGCAGTACGGCGGGAACTGGAGTACCATTCAGCCGGGAGTCGGAAACATCCTTGCGCGAGTCGACGGCTCCAACAAATTCTATGCGGTCAGCAAAGCAAAAGCCCCCGGCCGCACCGTTATTCTGTCCGATACCGGATTCATTTACAGCACGGTGCAGCTCAATCCGGAACGGGCGGGACACAATTATCACATGTTCTATCAGACCGGCTTGTGCGACAATATCGCCGCCGTAATGCTCCGTCATCTCCGCCGGGGGAACGCGCTGTTTCTGGACGGACATGTAGATGCTTTGGACAAGACAGGTTATGCCCGGACCGCCAACCGCATCACCTACCTTCTTGATAATTTCGGCATTCCCCAATAAACACGAGGTGAACGATGAAACGCTTCCGGATTTTTCTGCTCCTGTTCCTGACGACCCTTTCCGCGGTTGCAAATGAATACGACTTGATGATACAGCGGCTCAGCAACACTCTCCGGGAAACCCGGCTCCCGCCGGAAAAGCGTATCCGGAAACTGATTGCCGGACAACGGAAAGACGGCACCTGGCACGATGTCAATTACGCAGGGACAAACCGGTCCGTCTGGGAGCTTTCTGCTCAGCTTGGCAGAGCCTATGATCTTGCCTGCCACTGGTCAAATCCGGCTTCCCCGTTCTATCATGACCGGAAGACCGGAGAAACAATCGTCAGAGCGGTAAACTGGTGGAATGAAAAACGCCCGCGCAATTCCAACTGGTGGTGGAATGACATGTGGGTCCCGAAACAGATGAGCGCAATCCTTCTGTTGGCGCCGGAACTCTTTCCGGAAGGCCCTTCCCGGAAAGCTGCGCTGGACACCTGCGCTCAGACTGTTTATAAAAAAGGCTATACCGGGAACAATCTGCTGTTCATCGCGGAAAACCGCCTGAAACTCGGACTGCTCGCCCGTGATCCGGAAATTATTCACGAAGCGGCGGAAAAACTGAAAAGCACACTCGTCCCCTCAAGAACGGACGGCAAAACAAAATGGGATTTCTGCGGAATCCGCGCGGACGGCTGTTATCATCAGCATGGGCCGCAGATCCAGTTCGGCAACTACGGAGGCGAATTCTTTCGCAATATGGCGTTCTGGAGCAACATATTCCGCAACACGGAATGGCAGTTTTCAAACAGCGAATTCGCACTCTTGCGTCATCTTGCATTCAACGGTTTTCAATGGGTACTCTGGAATGGACGGATGGACCTGCTTGCCATCGGTCGTCAACTCGGACAGAATGCAGCGGTGCGCAAGGGTGAGAATACATTGAAAAGTCTGGAACTCCTGCGCACTGCGGATCCTTCATCGGCAGCCGCTTATGATGCAGTCCTTTCCCGGAACCGCGGAGGCAGGAATTCATTGACAGGAAATCGCCATTTTTGGAATTCCGATTATATGGTGCACCGTCGCCCGGAATGGTACGCAGCGGTACGAATGAACTCCGTGAGAGTACGCCCTGTTGAAGATGATACGAACTGGGACAATGCTCTCGGACGCTATTTTTCTGACGGGGTCTGTCTGGTTATGCGCTCCGGCCGGGAATATGAAGACATTACACCCTGCTGGGACTGGACACGTCTTCCGGGAACCACTCTGCCGAAAACTCCGGTCTATACAGAAGAAGAGAGCCGGAAAGCGGGTCTCGCATTTGCCCGGAATACTTATCCCCGCTGGACACACAGCCGGAAGTGGCGGCAGATCGGAGAAACGGAATTTGTCGGTGGAGTCAGCGACGGCATACGCGGCGTAGCAGTCTTCACCATGAAACTGGATCGAGTTTCTGCCAAAAAAGCCTATTTCTTTGATACCGATGCTGTTTATCAGCTGGGGTGCGATATTTCTTCCACCAGTCCATTTCCTGTAGCGACAACCGTCAACACCTGTTTGCGCCAAGGCGGAATTGAATGTGGAAAAGACTGGTTTCTGCACGATGGTATCGGCTATCATGGTAAAAATTTGAAACTGATCACGGAATCACGGGAAGGAGACTGGCGGTTTGTCGAGGGAGGACGCCTGAAGCCGCTTCCGGTAAAAAAAGAATTGTTTTCGCTCCGGATTGAACATGGAATAAAACCGGAGAACGCCTCATACGCATTTGCAGTCATTCCGAATGCGACTCCGGAGCGGCTTGCCAACTGGCCCGGCGGCAAAATACTTTCCAATACATCGACACTTCAAGCGGTTGAACTTTCCGGCGGAGTCATTGGATTAATTTTTCACCGTCGGGGCAAGTTCAATGGATTTGAGACAGATTCTCCCGGACTTTTCCTGATTGCAGCCGACCAGGTAACTGTTGCCGACCCGACAGCGCAGCTCAACTCCATGACTTTGCGTTTGAACGGACGGGAACGCCGCATAGAGCTTCCATCTGGAGAAGAGGCAGGCAGAAGTATCACCGTACAGTTTCGTAATTGATCCGCAGGGAAATTGCCACCTTGGATAGCATCCTGAAAATTGCGCATAACCGATGACTGTTGAAAGCATGGCAGACTTTGTCATTTATTAGCCGACGTAAGTTTCTGCGACAGAATATAGAACGGCTTTACCGGCAATTTTAACTCGTCCATTTTTATATTTACAATATAAAATCCCGCTCCGTTCAGATGCTTGATAAGCAACAAGTTCTTCTTTTCCCAGTCTTTCAGCCCAGAAAGGAATGATATGACAATGCCCCGAACCGCACACGGGATCTTCCGGCACATCTAATTTCGGCGCGAAAGAACGAGAAACACAATCGAATTCCCTGCTCGCAGCCGTTGCCTGCAGAAGCAGCCCATCCAATGACACCAGCTTATTCATATCCGGTTTTAATGCTTTTACGGTTTGCTCACTGTCAAATATACAAAGCAAGTCACGTCCTATGTATGCTTCTATCGGGGCGGCTCCAATCGCTTCCGTCATTTTTTCTGTAACATCAATTTGTTTCAATTTATAAGCAGGAAAATCCATTTCATAAAGGTCGTCTTTTTTTTCAACAGTTAATGTTCCGCTCAAAGTCTGGAATGAAAGCATCTCTGCTTCAGGCTGATGGAACCGCATGATAATATATGCGGTTGCAAGCGTTGCGTGTCCACACAAATCAATTTCTCCGCCAGGAGTGAACCATCGAAGATGGTAACAGCCGTTTTCTTTCACGGCAAAAGCTGTTTCAGACAAATTGTTTTCCCTTGCAATCGCAGAAAGCAAGCTGTCCGGCAGCCACTTGTTCATGACGCATATGGCAGCCGGATTGCCGCAAAATATTTTATCTGTAAAAGCATCTACTACATACTGTTTCATAAAAAACCCTTTCTTACGTCCCATCGCAAATTCCTATTCTGTTATATAAATTATACATGAAAAGAGAAAAAACATCAAGAGGGAAAAAAGAAGATTTTTCAATTTTTTGAAAGGAAACGGAAAAAATCCTGCAAAAGTAGAATCCCGCCCGAAGATTTTTCTCCTCTTGCGGCGAAAAATTCTCGGGAATTGGGGATCCAGGAGGGAGAACACGAAGGGGTCGCCCCTTGATCGACATGTACCGGAAGCACAAATGACCGGAAAAAATTAAATTTTTTCCGGCGGGTCAAGAGGAACACGTCCCTTGCGAGTTAAGGGGGCTGGGGAAAGGGCGAGGAGCCCTTGCCGCACGCCCCAAGCAAACCACGGACGCAAAATAGTAAAAAAAAGACCTTGAACTCGGAAAAAGAGAACAAGGTCGAGAA